>Ga0181538_10005581_pt1 | contig 11230 bp, 9 predicted proteins | sample PEATcosm2014_Bin_40_FD_119773 | JGI IMG/M metagenome (GOLD analysis project Ga0181538, IMG submission 119773) | Peatland microbial communities from MTU Mesocosm Facility, Houghton, MI, USA - PEATcosm2014_Bin23_30_metaG | ecosystem: Environmental > Terrestrial > Soil > Wetlands > Peat | place...
CGCCACCATCGAACGCGCCGTCGCTCCTTTTCTGGTAAGCCCCGGCTGGGAGCCGATGTCCCCGATGCTGCGGAACGGAATTTTCGCCAGTCGTTGGCCGCTGCATGAGCAGACTGTGTGGACTATCGTCAACCGCAACGAATACGACGTTGACGGGCAAGAGATGGAAGTTGCGAGCGATTCCGGAGTGCGTTACTTCGATCTCTATCACGGCAACGAGCTGAAAGTGCAGCACGACCCCACCGGCCGCAGTGTGCTCAGCTTCCCCATCGAGGCCCATGGCTACGGCGCCATTCTGGCGACGAAGGCGGAGCCGGATGCTGCTTTGCAAAAACTCATGGCGGAGATGAAGCAGCTCTCGGCGCAGCCGCTGGCGGACTATTCACACGAATGGAAGGTGCTGCACCAGGAGATCGTGCCGATCGCCACTGCCAAAGCGGGAAACAACGCTCCCGCGCGCATGATCAAGATTCCCGAAGGCGATTTCCTGTTCAAAATCAACGGCATCGAAATAGAAGGCTCCAATGATGTCGGCTTGGACGTGCAGTATCCGTGGGAAAATGCGCCACGCCGTTTCCACGAACAGCCCATGCACATCAAGCCGTTCTATCTCGACAAGTATCCGGTTACCAACGCGGAGTTCAAGAAATTTCTTGATGCCACGCACTATCGCCCGCAGGACGATTTGAATTTTCTGCGCGACTGGAAAGACGGCAACTATCCCACCGGCTGGGACAGTCGCCCCGTAACGTGGGTTTCCATCGAAGATGCGCGCGCCTACGCCGCCTGGGCAGGAAAACGCCTGCCGCATGAATGGGAATGGCAATATGCCGCACAAGGCACGGATGGACGTCTGTATCCCTGGGGCAACGACTGGGACGCCGCGGCCGTTCCCGCACCGGATAAATCGCGCACCATGCGCGGTCCGGATCCCGTGGATGCCCATCCAAGGGGAGCGAGCCCGTTTGGCGTGATGGATCTGGTGGGAAACGTGTGGCAGTGGACCGAGGAATTCACGGATGACCATACGCGCGGCGGAATTTTGCGCGGCGGCAGCTATTACCAGCCGCAGGGTTCGATCTGGTATTTTCCGCAAGCGTACAAGCTGAACGAACACGGCAAGTTGCTGATGATCTCGCCCAGTATGGATCGCTCCGGCGCGCTAGGCTTCCGCTTGGCCCAGGATGCCCAGTAAAGGGCCAGCTCTGTCACTGGCCCGGTCGCATGGTTTATGGACCATCGCAGTTCTGGATGCAGTTCTGCTCTAATCCGAAAGGTTCTCTACGGTAAGTAGTGACCAAACGATGTAAACACCGTGTTATCCGCCGCCCTCGGAGCAACCTGCGCCCAAGGCGGCGTGGAATTGTTGTTTCCAGACCAACCGAAGTTCTCGAGGGACGAGTGCTGCACGCCCCACTGCAGGCGTCCCCGGCTTTACCCGTGCACACTTAAAACTTCAGATCCAGACCCACGGAAACTCCCATGAGATTGCCGCCCGTCCAGCAATGCGGGTTGGAGGGAGCCAAACCGCCGGTGGCGTCTGAAGCGTCGTGGCAATCGGTAGTCACGGAACGGCCGCCAGCCCCCAAGTCGTAGTGCGCGTCCGGCCCGTTTGCAGTGAGGGCCCAGTCGAAGTAGGCGGTCAAGTTTTTGCTGAGCTTGTTTTTCAGTGCGAAGGTGAACATGTTGGCGGAGTTGTCGACGTTCGCTCCGGCGGTGGCGTCGGTTGCCGGATCGCCGTCGGGAGGCACAACGTTGGAATTATTGTGCCGTCCCGGATCGCCGGGTGTGCTTGCACAAAATGCCAAGATTCGCGTCGGCTGAGGGTTCGCTCTATGTCGGGGCCTCTTCCTCCCCACGCCTGAAACGTATTTGCATTGCGCAATCCGGGCTGAGAGTCGAGTTCATAGGCGTAGAAGATGTCGGCTAACTCGATTCTGCATAAGACCGGCGCCGCGGCTCTCAAGGCCGGGATCGAGGAGACTGACTGCGCGGGGTAAAACTCTTGCACATTGCCGCGACCGAAAAAAACGCGCTGTGATGCGTAAGCGCTTTATACTCTCTTGATTGATGATCGCGGACGGTGACCGACTGGACAGCAGTAGATTCAAACTGGAGAGGAAAAGTAATGCGGAACTATTCTGGCTTAGCGTGCGCAGCTTTTTTGATGGGATCTTTCCTTTTCGGGCAACAGCCCCAGGGTGGGACCAACCAGCCGCCAAAGTCCACGGACCAGGCGGAACTCACGAATCTGCTTGATGCCAAAATCCGGGGCGAATGGGAGGCCATCAAGCACAGGGACCAAAAGGCGTATGGCGAGTTCTTGACGGACGATTTCATTGGCGTCGAGGCCGACCGCGAGGGTGAACGCTATAAATCGAAGGCTCTGAGTGAGCTCCAGGAGAGCGCTGTCACAGACTACACGCTTTCGTTTTTGAAAGTCACGCCGCTCTGCTCAGAGGCAGCATTCGTTCGCTATGAAGTCTTTATCAGGTTTCCACAGAAATCGGCAGTGCCGTTTGAAAAAATCCTTGTCGGCGAAATCTGGGTGAAGCGCGAGGGTCAGTGGAAGATCTTGCACTACCAGGAAACCAAGGTCAAATAGTTTATCCCCTGGTGGCACTGCTCCTGCGATCGTTAACTGGTTCTCGTTTCAGTCTCACGTTTCAGGTTGTTGGCGGCTCCTCGGACAACGGAAGGAAGCGCGCTGCCCGTCTATTAACGGCCAGCCATTGCGTGCGTGAATGGTTTATTGGCAGTCCGGAGGCATGGCCGCGAGAGCATCCGTCGAACCACACGGCTTCTTTGTCTTTGCTGGTGTGATTCCTGGATTAGAAAGATTGAGGATCCAGAGCCCTTCGTTGTTCGCCAAATAGATCAGGCCGCGGGCGGAATCCTGGAGGATGCTAGTCACTCCGGTAAACGTCTGGAGCACCTTGGGGTGCGCGGGATCGCTAAGGTCCAGGATCTTGACGGTTTCCGTGGGATTATCTTTGCTCCGGATGATTCCCGCGGAGTTTTTGTCCGGGACCTCGGCGAGAGCCACGTCGGGACCCGCCATCTCAAGTTTGCCTGCAGTGGCGTCGTTCGCGGTAATGCTACGGTTCACCAAGCTCGGTAACCTCGGTTTCGTGACGTCAACGACCGTAAAGCCCTGCTTGGATGCCTTCTGGACATACAGGTATTGTTTGTCTCCTTTGTTTTGGAGAAGCATCTCGCTCCCCAGGGCTTCCTGCAGGCGCAAGTGCGCAATCACTTTTGCTGGAACTTCTGTGGGCTTGGTGTTGGCAACCATGCCAGGCGCAGACACGACGAACGCCGCGGCCGATAAAATCATGCAGACGCGGCTCATATGACTCCTTGTGAATCCTTGTCGAATGTAATTCATTGCGTCCTCGATTATACACCCGGGCACTGCTGGTGATTTTACGCGGGGCCAGGATCTTTATGTCACTCGCGCTCCGTGACCCCGCCTCGCTCGAATTTGACCGCGCAGATCCTTGCCGCAACAACAGCTATTGTCGGCCGTATACGGCGATGCAACCGTTGGCGCTCTGCGTGTTGCAAAGCGTGCCTGCCTGCATGGGCACGAAGATCTGATTGGTGAATCGGTTAGCGGCGACGCTGTGGGAATTGGAACCGGTCACCACATTGACGAGCCAAGTGCGCGTTCCGGCATCAATTACGCCCATCACCGGGCCATTGGGCATATCCCTGCTGGCTGTGTAGTAGCGGTTGTCGCCGGAGTTGTACCAGACTTGGTCCACGCCGCCGACCTCAGTAATATTCGCAACGATCTGGTTTGTAGTGCCGTCGATAATAACCTCTAAGGGTGGATATTGGGTCCCATCATGGCCCGCGCAACCCACCAGGAAATCGTGGCCCGGCCCTTGAGCCATGCTGGTAGGCATGCAGTTGAGGATCGGGATCACGGCGACAACTATGGGTCCGTTCGGGTTCCCTATTTGCGGATCGACTTCGTCAACACACCCCACCGCCGTGCTGGCCTGCGTCGACAAATTGGAAGCCGTGCAATTCGAATTGAATACGTAGAATGTATTGTGAAAAGGATTGAAGGCGGCGCCGCCTAACCCCGCCGGGGAAATCTCCGGCGCTTCATTGGGCGCGAGCGGTGCAGAGCCATTGTTAGTGACAAAAGCGCCAGTGTTGATATTGACGACGGGCGCATGATGACAGGGTATGTTGACTGTTGTACCAACGAGCGGACCCGTCGTGGGGACGAATGTGCCGGAAACGCCCGACGCTACGGCTTCCGATGGATCTGGGCACGAGCCTCCGGCTGTGTCCACCGGAACCGATGTACTCTGCGGGTATACGCCATCGTAGTAGATCTGCCCAATGATACAAGCCGGGGGATTCACTCCTGGAACATAGTTATCAGCCGCAGTGCCCACGACGTTGTATGCGGGATAACTGAGCGGTAGGCAGTGTCCAAACCCTCCACCGGCAGGTCCGACGCCTCCGGCAAGGGTAAAGGGCGGCGTATTAGTGCGATTGACGATATCAGTTACATCGATAAACGTGACGAAAGGAAGACCGGGGTCACCGTTAGTTATAGCTAGAACATCATGGCCGCCGATCGTTCCATAAGCAAGTTCGTCGCCACGATCGTCGCCGCAGGTGGGGTCACTTCCGGCGCCCCCATTCCAAGACTGGATGCAGGGTGCTACACCTACCGGACCGTCGAAATCGGGAGAGGTTCCGGTGGGGATGTCAGCTATCACGACAGGTGGGTTCGTGGTCAAATCGAACACCACGACACTAGAGCTACCGGTTCCGCTAAATAGGGTCTTCCCGTCCGGCGTGACCTCGTCCCCATCGGGGCCTGAGAGAGGGTTAACACCATTGGCGCGGGCGGCGCAGCACTGCGCCCCCGGAAATCCGCCGAACATCCCATTGGCACCAAACCCTGGAAAGTAGGTTCCGAAAGAGGCAAAGTAGGGCGCGTTGCGGCAACCAAACCGCGTGAGGATGTTGGTGGTGCTTGGATCTCGTAGAGTTCCCGAGCCCGTAACGAGGGAAGGGATCGCGCTGAGGGCGGTTGGCACATTCTGCGGGCCCCAGCACGGACTGGCGTTATTCCCGGCATTGGCCACCTCATTGAGTCCGCCAATGGTATTCACCGCGGTGCTGTTCTTGGCGTCGACCACAACGACATCCAGGCCGATCCGGTCTGACACGTAGTCCATTTGCAGATTAGGATCGAACCAGCTTATGTCGAACGAATTGAAGGGACCACCCGGCTCGCCGGTTGGATTGTGTTCCGGAACCGGGATGACGTTGATAACGCCATAAGCCCCGTTCACGGTAGTCCCGCAAGTAGGACAATAGGGCTCCGACCCACAACTGTTCAACAGGAACGCGAGGGTCACTACCGCCACCACTTCAAGAATAATCTTTGTGACTCTTGACTTCATCGAAAAACCTCCCCTGGGCATTCCTCTCGAATTTTCTCTGCCTTTGTGCTGTTTTTGGTTTTGTGAAGGCCTGTCTGACTCCCGGGCATATTGGCCATTCGCGAATCCTTTTCGATACATAACGGTCCTCGGCGTCCTAGAAGCGGTACTGCAGCCGTTGTTCGAACACTAAATAATTCTGCGGTACAGCACCGATCGTGCTTGGTTGCTTCAATTGGTCAATATCGACGTTGGACTGGAACTTCACCCAGTAGTTGAGATACCAGTTGACGCCGACACTGAACTGGTCGGTGTGCTTGTCGTAGGTGGGCACGAGCTGAGGCGTATAAATGTTGTTGAAGAAGATGCCAGGCTCGTTCCCTTGAACCCCAGAGTAGCGGAACGCCAGTTCCCAAGCTCCCCATCCGCGCTTGCCGCCTCCGGCTGTTTCCGGGCCAAATACAGGGTGATTGACGCGCGGCGTGCCGTTTTCCGGCTGCCTTTCCTTAGTGAGCAGATAAGTGGCTGCGGAGTCCCAAGCTTGGTAGCGGACGTTCGGAAGATTGGCAAATCCAAGTCCGCCCAAGACTAATGTCCCGACTCCGGTCCGGTCGTAGGAAGCCTGGACGTACTCGTCGCGGAAACCCCAAGGGCCTTTCAGATAAGTGATCTCACCTTCGTACCGCCATACGTTTCCGTTTACCGGGAACTGTGGGAACCAAGTATAAGCGGCGTCGGGCATGGTCATCGGGGCCGTAAGCTCGTTGGAAAGTCCACGGGACATGCTGTAAGCGATTGACCCGCCGACAGCGAACTCGTGCAACGCGCTATCTTTGTTGCTGCGCCAGGGGTAGAAGCGGACCCTGCCCACGGCCTCCGGCACACTCGTGGTGTTATTGGTGGAATAGCCTTTTCCGTTGAACGCGCCAGCCCAATATTGCAACGCGCCGTCGTGAATGTCGCCGTGAATCGTGACGCCGGGGCTACGATTGGTGGAGGCAGCGGACGGATATAGGAGGCCTTGCAAGCCACGATCGACGAAATCGAGATTCGTGTCGCCCTGGAGCTCTTCCTGCGCGAAGGGCTCCTTGAACTGGCCGCCCTGGATCTGGAACCAGTTAGTGGCCTTCGCGTTCAGGTAGATGTCCCGGATGGTGGCTCCGGTAGAAGCGGCGGCATCGATCAGGAGGCCGAACTGGTAGTGGTCGCCGTAATTTCCTTGAAAGCCAAACCGGCCCCGGCGTACGGAGAAAGTGTCCGGAGGAGCGCCGGCACCCATGTAAGAGAGGAAATCAGTCTGCACGTATCCGTACGGCTGAATTTGAAATGCACCATCGGCCGATTTAATGAAGAAATGTTCTCCGTTCCATCCCGACGTAGGAGCGCTGTTGCTCTTCTGTGCAGAGGCGCTCGCTCCTTGGACGCTCGCTTCGGGGGTGGGTGCTGAAACAGGATTCTCCGATGGCGGGCTGGGCACTACGGCTGCGGTTGTCACTAGCTTATAAGAGCCATCTGCGTTGGCCTGGCCACTGACCTCCAGCATTTTCTGAATCACCGCCCGCAATTCACGCACTTCGCGCCGGAGCTGTTCGACCTCTTCCTCTGTGGCAGCTTTGGCGGCGGGTTTTTCGCCATCGTTGCGTGGCGCTTTACTCTGTGCGAAGAGGGACGAACTGGCGCTACCGAGCGACAAGGCCAGCACTACAAACCACAATCTTGGCAAACGCATGTTTTTCCCTTTTCAAAAATGGGCAAATCGCCCTTATCAGTCTGTACATCCGAATAGTGGACGGCGAGTTTGCTTCGCGCTGCATGGACGGTTGCATTCTTCGCGACAGTCTACGACTGGAAAGAAGAGTGCCCCGACTGGTCTCTGATCACTCCAGAACCGGATATTCCCCAACAACTTCAAACCGATGTTCAACAGGACGTGCTGCATTCCGTCGGCTTGAACTCTCCGTCGAGTTCTGCGAATGTTCGCTTGTCAGAGAGGCAATTCAATTACCAAAGGCGAGCGCAAGTGTCCGGTGAGTGCGACCGGAAGAAAACGTGGAACTTACGTCTAAGTATTGGCTTTAGGCAAATCTCGCGGCATCGCCGGTTTTCTGGCTCTCAGACATTTTTCCAGAAATCGAAATAGATCAATGTTTTGAGCGTTAATAGCGCAACGCTTACCAATGGAAACTCCTCCCTACGGCAAAGTAGAAACCGCAGTTTTCTCTGGCTACACTGGTCTTACGCTCAAATCTGAAGAACTCGGGTGCACGTGTGGCAAGAAAAACTGTTCTCGTGGTGGACGACGATGCGTCCGTGCGAAAGCTGCTTGTGGAGTGTTTTTCAACGCCCGAAATTGTCGTGGAAGAGGCGGGCACGTGCGAGGCCGCGTTTGAACGTTTTCGGGCCGCGCACCCGGATATCGCTATTGTTGATTATTGCCTCCCAGACGGCGACGCGCTCGGGCTGATCCCGGTATTGAAGGAGCTCGAGCCCGCCGTCCCCATTATTGTCACCACGGGATATGGCTCGATGGAGCTCGGAGTAGCGCTCATAAAAGCCGGCGCCGAGCAATGTTTTTCCAAGCCATTGGAAATCCAGGCATTCCGTCTTGTCATCGAGAAAATCCTGCAAAATAAACGCAATCAGCAAAAGGAAATCGCCTCGAAGAGCCTGCGCAAGCGCACTGGTGTCGATCCTTTTCTCGGAGAAAGTGAAGGAATCCGCGACCTGGCATTGAATGCCATCCGCGTCGCATCAAGCAGTTGCCCCGTCGTGATTCGCGGAGAGACTGGCACAGGGAAGGGCGTTCTGGCGAACTGGCTGCATGAAAACGGCGACCGCTGCGATGAGCCCTTCGTCGATCTTAATTGCGCGGGCCTTTCGCGCGAGTTCCTCGAAACCGAACTTTTTGGTTATGAAAAAGGCGCTTACACGGGCGCCGTCAATCCCAAGCCCGGCTTGTTGGAAGTGGCCCATCGCGGCACCGTTTTCCTGGACGAAATTGGCGACGTGGATCTTACCGTTCAACCCAAACTCCTGAAGGTCGTGGAAGAAAAACGGTTTCGCCATCTGGGCGACGTTCGCGACCGTTTTGTGGATGTACGTCTGATCGCAGCCACGCACCAGGATCTCAGCGGGCTCATCGAGGAAGGAAAATTCCGCAGTGACCTGTATTTCCGGATAAGCACCCTATTGATCGTAATTCCCCCGCTCCGTGAGCGCGTCGAAGATATCCCGGTGATCGCCAGGGAACTGATTGCCAGGATTTCAAGCGATTTAAGCCAGTCTCACCGTGAACTATCGGAATCCGCGATTGCGCGTCTGCAATCGCATCCCTGGCCGGGAAACATTCGCGAACTGCGAAATGTTTTGGAGCGCGCCGCATTGTATTCCAAAAAACAGGTCCTGGACGCCAAGGATCTTTTTTTTGAGCCGCATGCGCAGAATTCCAATGGACACTACAACGGCAAATTGACGCTCGCCGAACTGGAACAGATGCACATTCAAAGCGTCCTCAAGGAAGAAATGGGCAATGTCGCCGCGACCGCATTGCGCCTCGGAATTCCGAAAAGCACGCTCTATCAGAAAATTAAGGCATTGCGTATCAGCCGGACTCACTAGCCGCGTATCTGTTCCCAATTCCATAAATCTTGTCCAGACTTCAGATTCTTTCTGCAAACAACTCGTGGCATGGCGGCGGCAATCGCTCCAAGCAGCGCAAAGCGCCATGTTTAGCGCGCCCGCCTTTTTTTCGCTTACTTGGCATCTCAATTGCCCCTTTCTTTTCCGCGGGCTCCTAAAAACGAGAAGGACACTCATGGCGACAAGAAAAATTCTGCTTGTGGACGACTCGAAGACGGCGCTGCTGATGGAGCGCTCCATGGTTGAGCGGCACTCCTCCTATCAATGCGTCACCGCGTCAAACGGATTGGAAGCGATCGAAAAAGCGCAATCGGAATCCCCGGATCTTGTTGTGATGGATGTTGTGATGCCGCACATGAACGGCTTCGAAGCTTGCAAAAAAATGCGTGAGCAGGAAAAAACAAAAGGGATCCCCATCATTCTGGTGACCACGCGCGGCGAAGAAGCCTACATAGAGGCCGGATTTCAGAGCGGCTGCAATGATTACATCACCAAGCCTATCAACGGCCAGGAATTCCTGAAACTGCTTCAAAGCTATCTTGGTGAATGAACGATGACCAAACACACCCGGATCATCGAAACGGAATTCAAGCGCTTCCTGGGCGAGACAAAGGAAACTCTCCGCGCGAATCCCAACGGCGACCGCAGCAGAGCTCCGCACCTGGCCGAAGCCGTGATCGAGGCAGCCACAAGAAGACTTCGCGAATCTATGGACACGGCCGAAACTCTCGAAGCCATTCGCGAAATCGCATCCAATCTCCTGGGCTGTGAAACCATGCACCTCATACGCCTTGACCGCGAGACAGGGGTGTTCCAACCCTTTTGGTCCTTTGGTGTCGAGCCTGCGAATCGCTGCTTGATTAATGCCTTGGAGGAATCGGCGTCGTATTGTGCGGCATTGGGTTCGGCTTATATTGCGAGAGACTTGCAAGATCAAAGCGCCGGGGGGCCTCACACAAAAGTCACGGTTTTTGTTCCCGTTCGCTGCCAGAGTGAAGTTACCGCGGTATTGGTCCTTCTGCAGTTTTTGCCGCAAAAGCTGGGCTTCGACAAGATTGACAATGAAATCTTCCGTATCCTTTCCGAAGAAGCTGGCAGCAAGCTCTTCTGCCGGGAAGCCGGTTCCGTCTCATCAAACATTCCGGAACAAAAATCATGAGCGGCAATCACTCCAAATTTAATCCCGCTGCACTCCCCACCGAATACATGAAGACCTTCGAGCGGGAAAAAGATGCCCTGGATCCTGAAGCGAAAACTCATTTCCTTTATCCCGGTCAGATTTTCACCACCTCTGATCCCACTACCATCACGACAATTCTCGGCTCCTGTGCAGCGATCTGTCTCTGGGATAAACGGCAAAGAATCGGCGGGATGAACCACTACCTCCTTGCGGAAGGCGATGACGATGGCCCAAACCGTTTCCGTTATGGAAACAACGCCAACCCGGCCCTGCTGCAGCAGTTGCTTTCGCTCGGGTGTCAACTCAAGGACCTGCAAGCAAAGATCTTTGGGGGTGCGAGCGCCTTTTCAATCAAACCGGAAGAATCCCTGGGGCAGAAGAACGTCGAGCTCGCCGAAGAATTCGTTCATAAAAATGGCATTCCGCTTCTGCTGAAGGACGTTTCGGGAAGTCGCGGCCGGCGCCTCTCTTTTCAAACTCACGACGGCGCCACATTTATCAAAGTGTTTGACAATCCAAAGCGAGATTCTCATGGATTTTGACCGCCAGGCCGCGCTGGAATCTTTTCTGGTTGAGACCGAAGAAGGCCTCGATCAAATGGAGCAATCACTTCTCGAGTTGGAGTCTGATTCGTCCAATAGCGAGCTGGTCAACGAAATCTTTCGTGTTGCACACACCCTGAAGGGAAACGCTGTTGCTTTATCTCTCGACGGACTCGCAGAGCTCGCTCACGCCGCTGAAGACCTCCTGGATATTTTCCGCGAAAAACGCTCGCTGCTTACCCGGCAAGGCATTTCGCTGTTGCTTGCCGCCGTGGACGAATTTCGCGCCCTCCTGCCGGGCGCGGTAAGCGGAAAAACGACGCTTACCAAGGCACAACTCAACCTCAAAGCACAAATCGCCCAGCATACCCGTCAGGCCGGGAGGGCGCCGGAAGAACACCATGCCAGCCAGTCCACAGTGCAAGCGTCTCTGACAAAACCTGGAGCCCCAG
>Ga0181538_10005582_pt1 | contig 11226 bp, 10 predicted proteins | sample PEATcosm2014_Bin_40_FD_119773 | JGI IMG/M metagenome (GOLD analysis project Ga0181538, IMG submission 119773) | Peatland microbial communities from MTU Mesocosm Facility, Houghton, MI, USA - PEATcosm2014_Bin23_30_metaG | ecosystem: Environmental > Terrestrial > Soil > Wetlands > Peat | place...
ACTGTCGACTGTTTTTCAAAACCAGAAATGCCATGCCGTGTCGACAAGCGCGTGGGTCAAAGCGGAAGCGGAAATCCTCTGCCGGTTTCTAAATGTGTATCCGTAGAAGATTCCCGCCAGGGTGGCCATAATTGCGTATCGCCAATTGGGAACCGGAGCGTGATGGAGATGCGATGCCCCGAATATCACGGAAGCAATCAGCAAGCCGTAGACGCCGCGCGGTCCTCGCTGTATGCTTTGGCACAAGAGGTTTTGCAGGATCCCCCGGAAGAGCAGTTCCTCCGGAATGGCAATCGTGAAGTAGATGGCAAAGAACTGCAGCGGGATCTGCCCGAACGAGGCGCTGGAGAAGTGGGGGTGGATGAAATGCAGCAACAACCCCAGCGGGATGCCGAATAAACAATATCCCAGAAAATTGGCGACCCCGTCCCCCACGTCCTGTTTACGCCATATCAGACGGTAACCCACGCCTTCCAGGTTGCGGACCACCGCAAACGCGTACACGCCCACGCACACGCAAAACAGAGGACGGAAAAAGTAGAGGTCGAACGGCCAGGTCCATATTCCCGTTAACCAATTGGCGGCGACGGGCAGCGCCAACGCCAGCATGGCTACCACGTCCCGCCATCCGATGAGCGGCGGGCGGTGCAGGCGATCAGGAAGCAGCAACAAGCTAGGCGCGAGAATATAGGCCAGCAACTTCCCCGCCCCCAGAAACGTGAAAGAGCGCGTTCCAAAGGCGTACACGAGGTACGGGATCAGCAGGAGCAATGGCAAGGTTGCGGCTGCCCATACCGACTCCACCACGCGCTGCCGCAGGTGGCGCAGCAGGCTCTGCTGCGCCAATCCCACAAATGCGCAGAGAATCAGGCCAAGACTTAATAAGATGGCTCCCAGCCGGACCGGGTCAGGATGAACCTGAAGCAGAATCACGGCCTCCGCCACGCCGCATAGAGCGAGGACTCCGATTGCAAACAGGCCCAGGTTTTTCATCGCATCACTCCGACTCGGGACACTGGCGGGCGCTTAGGGCCTGGAGCCTACTGCGCCCCCAAGTCCACGTCGGCCAGGGGAACGAATTCCACCGGCCCCAGTTTCTTCAAGTCTTTCTCGAACCCGGAAAGATTACCCACCAAGACAATGATATTGTTCTCGGGCGCCAGGCGGCGGCCGGCGGCGTTCCACACCTCCTCGGTGGTCAGGGCCCGGATCTTCTCCGGAAAGCGATTCCAAGAGTCGAGGGGTAGATTGTAAACCAAAAGTTCCAGTGTGTGACTGGCTACATTTTCCGAAGACTCAAAATCCAGTGCGAGATGGCCAATCAAGTATCCCTGCGCCGTTTCGAGTTCCTGGGGCGTGATCGGGTGGTCATGCATCTGCTTCATCTGTTCGAGGGCCAGCCGAAGGCTTTTCAAAGTCTCCGAAGTGCGTGTAAAGGTCTTGCACAGCCAGACGCCCGCCGTCTGATAGGAGAGGAGTTCACTCGAAGCGCCGTAGGTCAGGCCCTGGTGGCTGCGCAAGGCCTTAAAGAGCCGGTTCTCAGAAGGTCCACCCAGAATCTGGTCCGCAATGCTCAGCGCCAGATAATCCTGGTCCGCGCGCGGCGCTCCGAAATTGGCGACGCGAATCTCGGTTTGAACCGCATCCGGTTTGTCGATGGCAAGAATCCGGTGGGTGCCGGCCTCCGGCGAGGCAGCGGGCACGGAAGGCGGGGTTTGGTTGGCCCAGGCGCCAAACCACTTTTCGGCGCGCTCAAAGGCCTCGGCGGCATGCATGTCTCCGACAATCGCGAGCACGGCGTTGGAGGGCTGATAATGGGCCGCGTAGAAGGCTCGAAGGTCTTCCGGCGCGATGCGGCGCACCGCAGCTAGGGTTCCATCTTCGGGGTGGCCGTAGGGAGTCCCGGAAAAGGCAAGGCGCCTCAAGGCCGTATCGGCGACGTAGTCGGGGTCGTCGCGAACCACCTCGAGGCCCGAAAGAGTCTGCCGGCGCTTGCGATCGACCTCCGCGGGCGCAAAAGTGGAATGCATCACCATGTCGGAGAGAAGATCGAAAGCCAACTCCTCATGGTCGTTCAGGACGCTCAGACTTATGTACGATTCGTCCCAACCGGCCCCCGTATCGACCAACCCGCCGATGGAATCAATCGCCTCGGAGATTTGGCCGGCCGTGCGCGTCGGAGTCCCCTCCGTCAGCAACGCGGCCACCAGTTGAGCCGTTCCCGGCAGCGTGGCTGGGTCTGATTCCGCGCCCGATTTTGCCATCAGGCGCAGCGTCACGAGAGGAAGCGCATGTCTTTCGACGGCCACCAGCTTCAGGCCATTGGGAAGGACGCGCAACTCCGGTGAGGGAAGAACCAGCGGCTTGGGAGGCAAGGCCGCAGGGGGAAAGTCACGAGCCATGCCGGAAATCGCGCCTAGCAACGCCGCAATGCCGACGACCAGCGCCAGAATCCGTGGCGCGGGCGTCTCGCCCGCGGTCGCGCGGGCATCCTCCCCGCGCCTTCCCGCGTGTGGGAGCGGGACGCTCCCACGACAGCGGGCGAGACGCCCGCGCCCCATCCCAAGCTCGCGCAATTTACTTTGTACCCTCATCGCCCTCCTGTCGCTTTGCTACCGCCTCCCGCGTTCTTCGGATACACTTCCACCAGCGTCATATTCTCCGGCACAAAATACTTCTGAGCCACACGCTGAATATCCGCCGGCGTCACCGCCAGGAACCGGGCCGGCTCCGTGTTGACCAGGTTTGCATCCTTCAGAACCACCGCCGCATAGCCCAGTTCCTCGCCCCGCGTTTGCACCGTCTGCCGGCTCAGAATGAAATCGCGCAGGGTTTCGTTTTTGGCTTTCTCCAGCTCGGTGTCAGTGACCAACTGGCTCTTCAGCCGCGTCAACTCCGCCTCTACCTCAGCCTCGCCCTCGGCCGGCGCGCGGCCCTGGTTCAAAACGGCAAAAACAAAAAAGAGGTTGGGATCTTCGGTAAAGTTGCCGGTGCTCTCCGCCTCCAGGGCAATCTGCTTGTCATAGACCAGCCGCCGGTAGATTCGCGAACTCTCACCCTCCGAGAGGACGTTGGATGCCAGTCGCAAGGGATAGGCATCCGGGGTTCCGTCAGCCGGCATATGGTAACCCTCGATAAAGGCGGGAAGCGCCACGTTCAGATCGAGTTTCACCACTCGCTTGGCGGTTTGAGGCGGTTCCTGTGGAATGTGATTTGCCGGAAGGCGCGCTCCCCGGGCGAGGGGGCCGAAATACTTCTGGATCATGGATTCCGCCTCGTTCGGATCCAGATCGCCGACAATTACCAGGGTGGCGTTGTTAGGCACGTAGTACGTGTCGTAGAAATCTTTTATGTCCTCAATCCGTGCATTGTCCAGGTCATGCATGCTGCCAATCGTCATGTGCTGGTAGGGATGCACGCTGTAGGCATGTTCATAGAGGGTCTCCACCACCGTGCCGTAGGGCGGGTTATCGAACTTCAGGCGTCTCTCTTCTTCCACCACTTCCCTTTCATTGTTGAAAACCGATTGCGTAATGTCCAGGTTGCGCATCCGGTCAGCCTCCAACCACAGAACCACAGGGAGCTGCGAGCTGGGAGTTGTCTCCCAGAAGACGGTGGTGTCCTCGGTCGTATAGGCATTGTCGATGCCTCCGGAGCGAATGATGTAGTCCGAGAAGTCCTCCGCACCGATGTTCGTCGTCCCGTCAAACATCAGGTGCTCGAACAAGTGAGCAAAACCCGTCCTCCCAGGGACCTCATTCTTCGACCCGACGTGGTACCAGACTTGCACGTCCACCACCGGCGATTGGTGGTCTTCAACAATGCAGGCGTTGAGGCCGTTTGGAAGGGTCACCGTATGGATGCTCGTATGCGGAAGGGTGACCGACCCGCAAGTCCCCGTGACGAGGAAAAGGGTTGCCGCAACAAACACCGCGCGCCCCGTGTGGGCTTTATGGAAGGTTCTAAACAACCTGCTCCTGACCTCGAAGGCTTTCCCCCGCAAGACCTTGATCTTATCATCGACCGGAATGAACAAGCCAACAAATCAGATTGACGGTAGTGTCCTGATCTGCCTTGTGGCACGGGCCTTTCGGTCAGAATTTGCCGACGGTTCGCTTCGCTCAGGGCAGGCTCTAAAGGTCGGCGCTACCTTCGAACTAGGACACTCCGAGCCTGGCGCAATGTGCAGGCCATGGACTCCATAAGTCTCGAATAGTAAGTGTGCGCCGCGCCAGAGATGGCGAACCGGCCACGCGGTGGATGAGCGCAGAAGGCCATTCCCCCGCAACCTTGCCTGGACTTCATTTTCGCACGTGGTTACTAGAACAGTATTAATCTGAAAATTTACTGTCCTTTGTTATTAATAATTCTACACGGTATATCAGAAATGGCGCTTTTTGTTGCCGCGCGGAGCAGCTCTGCGCTATAATGATTCCTATTCGCTCTTAATGGAGTTTTGGTGATCCAGCACGTGGAGTCTGTGACCTCAATCGAGGACGACAGGTTGACGGCGCTCGTGAAGAGAGCCATCCTCGAGGTGTTTCACGAGCGTAAGGACCTGCTCCGCGAAGTCCTCGAAGAAACGATGGAGGACATCGCCGTGGCCCGTGCCGTCGACGCTCGCAGGGGTGCGCACGAAGCGAACCGCATTCGACTGTTGGTCACAGACGAGGCTGGCAAGTGAGCCTTCGAATCACAACCGCCCGCTCTGGCGGCTAAATCATCCAAAACCTGAAGACTCTCAACTTTATCCGCCGAGAGATGTGTTACCTCATACCCGCACGTAGCACAGACCTGCTCTCCAAGATCCGCGGCGTGTCCCAGCCGCGCCCGCACGAGCCGCGGACCTGAAAAGCAGGTCCGCGCTACTCCGTGTACTTCTGCGCGATGGGATATCGCCGCCCCATGCCGAAGGCCTTGGCGGTGACTTTGAGCGTGGGAGGGGCCTGCTGCCGCTTGTATTCGGCGCCCGCAATCATACGCACGGTATTTTTCACTAAGTTGAGGTCGAAATGGTGTTTCTCGGCAATCTCCTGCGCGGAGAGCGCCTCCTCGATGTAATCCTTAAGGATGGCGTCCAAAATCTCATATGGCGGAAGGCTGTCCTGGTCGGTCTGATTGGGACGCAATTCGGCCGAAGGCGGCTTTTCAAGGCAAGCCTGAGGGATGCGTTCGCCGGCGCGATTCACGTAGCGCGCTAGTTCGTAAACCATGATCTTGGGCACGTCGGCGATCACGGCGAGACCTCCGGCCATGTCGCCGTAAAGAGTGCAGTAACCGGCGCCCAACTCCGATTTGTTGCCGGTGCTGAGGAGCAGGGAGCCGAATTTATTGGACAAGGCCATCAGAATATTGCCGCGTACGCGGGCCTGAATATTCTCTTCCGTCACGTCGCGAGGTTTTCCTGCGAAGGTGGGTTCGAGCGCCTGAAGATAGGCCTCATAGATGGGAGTGATGGGAATTATCTGGAAGTTGATGTGCAAATTGCGAGCCAGCGCTTCCGCGTCGCCTACGCTTCCAGGCGAAGAATAAGGGCCCGGCATGCCCACCCCGGTGACGTTCTCAGGGCCTAGGCCGTCCGCCGCCAGAGTGGCCACCAGTGACGAGTCGATGCCGCCGCTCAGGCCCACGATCACTTTCCGGAACCCGCACTTCATCACGTAGTCATGCACGCCCAGTTTGAGCGCCTGATAGACACCTTCGGTTTCGGAAGCGGGAGCAGGGTGGATCTCGAGCCGCCCGGACCTCCCCTTGTTCCCCTCCTCATTGAGGAGGGGAGTAAGGGGGGGTGAGCCGGAGGTGTCGAAAATCACCAGGTCTTCCTCAAAGGACCGGGCGCGCGCGCAGATCTCCCCACGAGCGTTGAAAGCCATGCTGCCGCCATCGAAGACCAGTTGATCGTTTCCGCCCACCTGGTTGACGTAGACTACCGGAATATGCCGCGTGTCGGCAATGGACTTGAGCATGTCGTGGCGCAGTTGAACTTTCTCTTTGCTGTAAGGTGAAGAGGCGATATTGAGCAGCAGGTTCGCTCCGGCGCGGACACACTCCTCGACGGGATTTCGTTCGTAGCGCTGCTGCCTCCAGAAGTGCTTGTCGTTCCAAACGTCCTCGCAGACGGTGATTCCCAGCTTGAAGCCGTTGAACTCCTGGACTTCGATGGACTTGCCGGGCTCGAAGTAACGCGATTCGTCGAATACGTCGTAGAAGGGGAGCAGGATTTTCGTATAATCCACCACGACCCTGCCATCCTTAATCAGCGCCGCCGCGTCCGCCACGGCCTTGCCTTGCGCCGCGTGGGAGCGACGCACGTAGCCCACCAGCGTCGGGATGGGCGGAAGCAGGTCAACCAGCCGCGCCAGTTCAGACTCCGATTTGAGGATGAAACCCGGCCTTTCCACCAGATCGCGAGGCGGATATCCGCAAATCGCCAGTTCCGGAAACACCACCAGGTCGGCACCCCGTTCCCGCGCGCATTGCGCATACTTCAGGATGCGGTCGATATTGCCGGCAAAATCCCCCACCGTCGTGTTGATTTGCGCGAGGGCGATCTTCATGGCGTTTGTGATTTTTGATTGGTGATTTGCGATTGCTGTCCGAGGTCTACGGATTCCCACCTGGGCGGCAATCCGGCCGCGATCGCGGTATGTCGGCCGAACCTCGGAGAGGTATCAGTTCCAAAACAGCGTCCCCAAAGCTCGATTTTCGAATTCCGATTTTCGAGTTTCGGCCTGTGTGCTAGGTGCTGAAAGAACTTCCACAGCCGCAGGTGGTCTTTACATTGGGATTCTCGAACTTAAATCCCGCGCCTTCCAGGGTCTCGACGTAGTCGATCTTGGTGCCGGTGATGTACATCAGGGATGCCTGGTCAACAAACACGGTCAGGCCGTCGAATTCGTACACTTTGTCCACCCCGTTGGTCTGGTTCTCAAAGTTCATCTGATAGGAGAATCCAGAACATCCGCCGCCCACTACGGCAACGCGCAAACCCGCAGGGGCAGGGTTCTGTTGGGCCATGATTTCCTTCACCTTGGTAACGGCCTTGGGGGTAAGCTCAATTTTCATCGAATACTCCTTTGTGAATTACCTTTCACCAGTAACATCAGATGAGCCAACATACCAAAGAGATACAAGGAAATCAACCCCCTACGGCCCTGAGCCGCCGAAGTCGTGCGGGACTGGAAGGGGGCACGGCCATGGCACGTGCGCCACACCCGGTTTCACCAGGAGGGTGCTACCCGTAGGGGCAAGGCGGGGCCTCGCCCCCACTTCTTTGCCGCCAGCCCGCGCGTTACCGACGGATTGGGGCACGGGGTGGGTGGCGCCCTTAGCGGCGGGGCACCGCGCTGCCATTTAGTCCCAATTGGCGTGTGCACTTCATCGAGCCTTTTTTTGTTTGCACTTTTCACTTGACAACCCCAGAGACCCATGATAGCCTATAACTGTGGTCGGGTTGGAGACATTGTGTCGCAGACGAGCCCCGGCGCGTGCTTGCAAGTATGGTGCCTCAACCGACGGGAGATCCCCGCCCTTCGTCGGCCCCGGGGAGCGGAAAGCCGGGTGATGCAAATAATGAAAAACAGTGGGAACGAAGCTAAGAAGTGGTTGAAAACAAAGGATATCACTTTTTTGAATGCTGCAAATTTTGCGCTTTTTGCGTGCAAATCAACACCAATTAAGGCCTCCAAGGAGCGAAAACGCCACATCTTAAGCAAACGAACCGCAACCTGCGAGTCGCAAGGAGAGGCCGGGACGGTGGCGAGCAATCGGCTACACAGGACTTGCTTCCCGCCCGGCCACGGCTCCCTGCCGGGAGGTAACGTTCGGTGAAAAAGTACATGCTGGCAATGGCGTTGGTAGCGGCCGCAGGCCTTCTTCTGGAGAGCGGCTGCAGCGGTCCGGGTGGCCCCGGAAACGCCTCACACATCGTTACTACCCCGGGAACGCTGGCGATTTTCGGTGGCGACACTCCCTTCTGTGGCGTGCTTTCTTTCACGGTCACGATCAACGGCCTGACGTTGACGCCGCAATCAGGTTCGACCCCGGTATCGGTCCTTTCCAGTGGCTCGGCGGTGACGGTGGATTTTGCCTCCCTGATGGACTTCGCCACCATGTTGAGCCTTTCAAACGTTCCTCCGGGAACTTACACTGCGTTGGGAATGACCCTCTCCAACCCGCAACTGACGTACATGGATACCTCCACCACCCAGCCCTCGATCAAGACTGTCGTTCCGGCCATGCCAACCCTGGTGGTCAGTCTGCCTTTCAACCCGGCAATCACTCTTGCCAGCGCCGGCAGCCTTGCCTTGCAACTCGACTTCAACCTCCTTGATTCGGTTACCGCCGGCGCCGGCGGTCTGTTCACGGCGACCCCGTCTTTCAGCGCTACTGTAGCCTCGGCATCGGGAAGCGCGGGTTATGCCCAGTTTGACGACTTAAGCGGGGTCGTGCAGAGTGTCAGCACAAGTTCAACCAATCCGTCTTTCCTTGGAAGCTTCACGATATCCAGCCCTAACGCTCCAACCTTCACGGTCAACGTCAACAGTTCTACAAACTTCGCTGGGACCTCCAGCCTCGCCGGGCTGACTCCCGGGACCTTTGTGGAAATCAGCGCCGTCCTCGACGCCAATGCGAACATCGTCGCGAACGCTGTTGTCACCGAGGCTCAAGAGGACGCGGCCAGTGGCCAAGCGGCTTTTGTCGGCTTAGTCACCGCCGTGACGCCACCGGCGGGCAACGCTACGCAATTTACTATGCTGGTACAAGAGGAGAATCCCGACGTGAGCAGCCGGGTGCCGGTCTTCTCCCTGTTGACGGTTAATGTCGCTGCTGCGGCGACGACTTTCGGAATCAGCGCGCCGGGAATGGATTTTGCCAGCTTCTCGTATGGCCCCAACAGCCTCGCGGTAGGCCAGCGAGTGGTCGTCCATGGCACGCTCCCCAACGGGTCGGCCACGGTCTCCAGCGCCACGGCGCGCGCGGTGTTTCTGGGCCTGCAGTCCATTCTGGGAAACCTCTCCACCAGCCCGAGCACCCCTGTTACCATCGCCAACGACGGCGTAGACGGAGGCTTCACCCTGGTTCCCTGCTCGCCTCTGTATCAGGGTGCGCCGATTACGGCCCTCGTTAATCAGCAAACCGTTTATTCCGGCCTTGCGAATCTGTCCAGCCTCAATAACCCCGGCGCCCATTTCCTCTTGGCCAAGGGGCTGCTTTTCTATGAGCAGAGCGCTACGACGTACGGCGTGGAGAGTTGGACCGTGCCGGCCGAAGTTCAGGTGGCCACGGAGGTCCACCAGTTGCCTTAATAATGTGCCGAAAGGCGTCATCGTGTAGGGGTAGGGCTTGCCCTACCCGGTCCAAGAGGGGACGGCAAACCGTCCCCCTACAAGCAACTGCCAAGTGGTGTGCCCAAAGACCATGGAATCCGCGCTCAGAATGACAGACTTGAAAGTGTTTTTTCGCATCCTATGAGGGAGTGCTGGGGAGTACGAATAGCTCAAAACATGTCGCATCGTGACCACTCCAAGTCGAGGCTGGCGCGCGCCGTGTGGGCCGCCGGCCTGATTCTCGCCTGTTCCCTGCCGCTACGCGCCCAGGAAGCCGCGCGCACGGGGCTGGCCTATTTTCCCGCTGACACGCAGCAGATTGCGTACTCGAGCTTCGCGCAGCTGCGTGCTTCGGCGGATTATCCGCAGATCCGCCGGCATGTTCTTTATCAACAAATGCACGGATTCCAGGAGTTCCTCCACTCATTAGGTATCGATCCGGAGAAGGACGTTGATGAGGTGATGCTGGGCTGGCGCGGCGAATCCCCGAGCGGGCCGGGGAGTTTCGGCGTAGCGGCAGGACGCTTCGAACCCGATAAAGTGAGCGAGTATTTCACCAAGACCCAGTTGCCGGTCCGGTCTTACGACGGCTGCGACCTCTACGCTTTTGGTTCGGGCGCCGATCAGGACGATACCTTTTTCACTTTTCTCGATTCCACCCTGGCCGCTTTCGGCCGATTGCATGACCTGAAAGCCCTCCTGGATGTGCGCTCGGGCTCCGCGCCGGCCCTGGAAACGGACCAGGCCCTGCAAGGCTACGTATCCGAACTCGACGGTACGTCACCTCAATGGGGAATCCTTACCGGCAGGGCTGCGGCCAATGTGGCGACGCCCTGGCTGGCGGGAGGCAAGAAGACTAGCGTAGATTTGACGGCCTTTATGCAGCCGATCCTGGCCGTCCTCTATCGCATCGATTGGGACGGCGGCTTCGCGGCCCACATCAGCGTCGTTTGCAAGTCGCCCGAAACCGCCGCAGGGCTGTTCCAGCTTTTGAATCTGCTCAAGTCGGCGCCGGTGTTTGCGGCTGCGGCGGGTGGTTCCGCACCGAGCCCCATCGTCCAGAACTTGGATGCTCGCCAGGAAGGAGCGCGTCTCGAGTTGAGCGCCTCGGGGCCTGCGGATGCGCTGGACCAATTGATACATTGAGTCATTGAGAGATTGGGTCATTGGGTGATTGAGCCATCGGGTCATTTAGCCATTGGGCCATTGAACTAACGCTTTCCCGCGGACGAGCAGGTCTTTGAATGGCTCAATGACTCAATGACCCGATGGCTCAATGACTCAATTCGGCGTGAAGGGCTTCAGTTCCTGCTCGAAATCCGCCTTGCTGATCGCCTCGCCATCGTTCAGGCGGCTGAGCAGCTTGTCGATGACTTGTTTGGCTTGGTCCTTGCGGTAGGCGCGGATGAAGCCGTCAAGAAAATGCTCTCCCGCCATGGCGCGGTTGATCTCGGCTTCCTTGTTGTGGTCCTGCAACTCCGTGAAATAGACCACGCGGTATTTCCCGGAGTAGGTGGACTCTTTATAAACCTCAAACATGATCTTGTCTAAATCGAAGGGCATGATACTCCTCGGTACTAGAGGCTGGGGACTGGGGCCTAGGGTTGGGTAATGTGCTGTCACTCTCCAGCTTCCCGGAACGCCCAGATATTGATGCCAATACCCTACTGTGGTTGCCTCTCCGTCAGTTCCCGCATTGCTTCGAGAACCAACTGGACGGCTTCATGAAGGTTCCCGCGAGCTTCCTCAAGCGTCTCGCCTTGCGTGTTCGCGCCAGGCAACTCTTCCACCCAGCCGATATAACCTTCCGGCACTTTCTTGAAAACAGACGTGTGCTCCATGTTCAGCCCAGCTACTCATAATCCTACCACGCTCCGCCCGACGCGGCAATTATACA
>Ga0181538_10005584_pt1 | contig 11226 bp, 8 predicted proteins | sample PEATcosm2014_Bin_40_FD_119773 | JGI IMG/M metagenome (GOLD analysis project Ga0181538, IMG submission 119773) | Peatland microbial communities from MTU Mesocosm Facility, Houghton, MI, USA - PEATcosm2014_Bin23_30_metaG | ecosystem: Environmental > Terrestrial > Soil > Wetlands > Peat | place...
CAGATCATTTTCGACGTTCTGCTGAAGCTCTACGAACTGAACCGCCCGATCGATTCGGTGATCTTGTTCGAGGAACTGGTCAAGCGGCAGTTGCTGGAGGAGGTCGGGGGCACCGAGTACATCGCGCAAATCCTGAATTGCGTCCCGTCGGCGGCGCATGGATTGCACTACGCCGGAATCGTGCGCGAGAAGGCGATGCTGCGGCAACTGATCGGGGCCAGCAACGACATCCTCCGCGACGCGTACGCCCCCTACGAGCATGCCGACGTCGTGCTGGACAAGGCCGAGCGCCGGATTTTCGAGATCGCGGATAAAAAGACCACCGGCTCGATCAGCAGCCTCGGCGAAGTGGCGCACGAGGTCTACGAAATGCTCGAGGAAAAGGGCCGCCGCGGCCTGGAGAGCGGGTTTTACGAACTGGACGACATGCTGAACGGCATGCAGAACGGCGAAATGCTCATCGTCGCCGCCCGCCCCTCCATGGGAAAAACCGCCTTCGCGATGAACATCATCGAGCACCTCGCCGCGGACTTGCAGCTCCCCTGCGGCATCTTCTCCCTGGAAATGAGCAAACAGCAGCTTGCCCAGCGATTGATGTGCTCCCGCGCCAACATCGATGCCCAGAAAGTCCGCCGCGGAATGCTCAACGCCTCGGAGTTCCAGCAACTCGCCCAGACCGTCACCGGGCTTTCCAAGGCGCCGATCTGGGTGGACGATTCGGCCGGCATGACGCCGCTGGAACTGCGCGCCAAGGCCCGCCGCCTGAAGCTCAAGCATGACGTGAAATGTCTGATGGTCGATTACATGCAACTGATGTACAACCCCGGCTCCGAAAGCCGGCAGCAGGAAATCAGCGAGATTTCCCGGGTGGTGAAATCCGTGGCCCGCGAACTGAACATCCCGGTGATATGCCTGTCGCAGTTAAACCGTGCCACCGAAGGCCGCGACGGACATCGGCCGAGGATGAGCGATCTTCGCGAATCCGGCAGCATCGAACAGGACGCCGACGTGGTGATGCTCTTGCATCGCGAGGATTACTACCGCATGAGCGAGCCGGATTTTCAGCCGGACAACATTGCCGAAGTGATCGTCGCCAAGCAGCGCAACGGCCCGACCGGCACGATCAAGCTGACGTTTTCGAACAAGACGACGCGCTTCGAGAACCTCAGCACGGCGGTGGATCCGTTTCAGTAATCAGATCGCTCTTCGGCCAATGGTGATGGGGATTCCGGCAGGTTGGGCGGCGGGAGAATAATTGGGTTCGATGGCCAATTGCAGCGGGCGGCGTTTGCCGGCGGGGGGGAAACCGTCTTCGTCGATCATGCGCTGAATGGCCATGATGCCTTCGATGAGCGTTTCCGGCCGGGGAGGGCAGCCGGGGACGTACACGTCAACGGGCATGAACTGGTCGATCCCCTGGATGGTGGCGTAGGCGTCGAACACGCCGCCGGTGCTGGCGCATGCGCCCATGCTGATGACCCATTTCGGTTCGGTCATCTGCTGATAGATGTGCTGCAAGACCGGCATCATTTTGATCGAGACGCGCCCGGCGACGATGAGCAGATCGCTTTGCCGCGGGCTGAACCGCATCGCCTCGGCCCCGAAGCGGGCGAGGTCGAATCGGCTGGACGCCGTGGCCATCAATTCGATGCCGCAGCACGCCGTCGCGAACGGCATCGGCCAGAGCGAACTGCGGCGAGCCCAATTCACGAGCTTCTTGAGCTGGGTGGTCAGGACGTTGTCGGGAAGGGTCTGGGTGTCCATGATCGGATTATAGTACGGGATCAGGCCGATTTGCGGAAATCCGAAATCCGAATGACGAATCAAATCCGAATGACCAAATGACGAATTAATTCGGATTTCGCACTTTCGGATTTTATCTCAGTCCCACCTGAACACCCCTTTGCCCCAGGCGTAAAAATAGGCCACCAGAAGGATCGCCACGAAAGTGATCATTTCCATGAGCAGGATAAGTCCGTCTTCGTTGGTACCGTCATGGACGTGCTTGGCGAAAATGGTCGCCCAGGGGTAAAAGAAAACGATTTCAACGTCGAAGACCAGGAAGACCATTGCGACGACGTAAAAGCGGACGTTGAACCGTTTGCGGGCGTCGCCGATGGGGACCATTCCGCTTTCGTAGGCGGTTTCCTTGCCCGGGCCGGTTCGTCTGGGACCGATCCACAGGGACAGGGCGATATTGGCAAAGGCGAAGCCGATGCCGATCACCACCAGCAGAACCACCGGCGCCCAGGAACTGACGGGCGAATCGGGCGTTTGTTGGGCGAGAAAATGCAAGGCCATTGAACTCCCGCAAAAATCCGGAGTTTAATCTATGCGCCGGCGGCGGATTTGCAACCGCCGAGCGATTATCTGCCCGGGGCGATCTTCGCCTCGGGGATTTCTTTTTCCGCCCCGTTGCCGTCGCCGTTGACGACGCCGACCTCATGGCCCATGACCTTCACGTCCTCGGCTTTGACGTGCCGCACGGAATGGAAGAAGCTGGTCCGATCCAGCACCCGCTCCTGGAATTGTTCCAGATAGAGGTAGATCACCGGCGTGATATAGAGGGTGATGAACTGCGAGACGATCAGTCCGCCGACGATGACCAACCCCAGCGGCCGGCGCGAGGCCCCATCCGCGCCGAAGCCGAGCGCGATCGGCAACGCCCCCATCAGCGAGGCCAGCGTGGTCATGATGATCGGGCGGAAACGGTTCATGCTGGCGTCGTGAATGGCATCGACGCTCTTCTGGCCCTGGGCCATCCGCTGCAACGCGAAGTCGATCAGCATGATGCCGTTCTTCTTGACGATCCCCATCAGCAGGAACAGGCCGATGAAGGCGTAGAGCGAGGCATCGGCGCCGAAGATGTACAGCGTGAGCAAGCCGCCGACCAGGGCCACGGGCAGCGAGGAGAGCACGGTAATGGGGTGCACGTAGCTTTCGTAGAGGATGCCGAGGATGACGTACATGACGAAGACCGCCAGCAGAATGAGGAAGCTGAGAACGCGGATGGTTTCGGTGAAATCCTTGGCCTCGCCCTGGAGGTCGCCGCGCACGCCGGGCGGGACCACGTTGGCCGCGGCGTCCTCGATGAACTGCGTCGCGTTGCCCACGGGAACCCCGGGGTTCAGATTGAAGTAGATCGTCGCCGACGTGAACTGGTTGATGTGGTTGACGTTCTGCGGGCCGATGGCTTCCTGCCAACTGGCGACCGCCGGCAAGGGTATCAACCGCCGTCCGTCATCCGACCGGACGTACAACCGCGAGAGATCCGACGGAATGGCCCGGTCCTTGTCCTCGGCTTCGAGGATGACCTGAAACTGGTCCTCCGGCTTCTTGATGAGATAGACGTAATTCTGCGAATACGCCTGTCGGATGGCGTTTTCGATCGCGGCGGCCGAGACGCCGTAGCTGGACGCCGCGTCGCGCATCATGTTGATCTGAAGGTTCGGCGTGTGCGTGAACAAATCCGAGGAAACGGTCGCGAAAAGATCGCGGCGCGAATGCATCGACGCCGCCAGCTTGTTGGCCGCCGTGTAAACCTGGTCGATATTGATGCCCGATATGGCGTAGGCATATTTGCCCTGGTTGCTCTGGGTGGCGCCGGTGCTGATCTGCAACACCGGCGAAGGCTGTAGGATCACCAGCGCGTTGACGATCTGGAACATTTTCGCCATCAACTGTCCGGTGACCGCCACGATGGGCGGCCGCGTGCCGGCATCCCCCAGGAACGCCAGCATGAATCCCTGGTTCGACGGCAAAAACTGCGAATTGCCCGTCATCGTGAACGTCGTCTCCACCGCCGGATTGGCCCGCATGATCTTGTCGGCCTGGTCTTGGTAGACGCGCATCTGTTGGTAGGACGCCCCCTCCTGGCCGATCATGACGCCGCGGATGAATCCGCTGTCGCCGATCGGCAGGAAGCTCTTGGGCACCTCGTAGAACAGCCACAGCGTCCCGGCCAGCGTGACCAGCCAGATCGCCAGCGAAATCCACCGGTAGCGCAGGAACCACCACAGTGATTTCCCGTAAACGAACAGCACGCGGTCGATGACCTTCGTGCCGATGCGCTCCATGCGGGTGCGGCGAAGCGTTTTGCCCCGGCGGGCCAACATGCGCGAGCACATCATCGGCGTCAGCGTCAGCGACACGATCCCCGACGCGAAAATCACCACGATGATGGTGATCGCGAACTCGCGGAAAATCCGCCCCACCAATCCCGGCATGAATACCAGCGGCACGAACACCGCCGCCAGCGAAATCGTCATCGCCAGGATCGTGAAGCTGATCTGCTTGGCGCTGTGAATCGACGCCTCCAGGGCGCCTTCGCCGTGCTCCATCCGGCTGACGGTGTTCTCCAGGAAAACGATCGCGTCATCCACCAGGAACCCGACCGCCAGCGTCAGCGCCATCAGCGACAGGTTGTCCAAGCTGTACCCCAGAATTTGCATGACGATCAAGGTCAGCAGCAGCGATAGCGGCAGGGCGACGATGGGAATCAGCGTGTCGTTGGCCCGGCCGAGAAATGCGTAAATCACCAGCACCACCAGCACGAAGGCGGTGAGCAGGGTCTTTTGCACGTCGTTGGCGGAACGAACGATGGATTGGGACCGGTCATAGACCAGGTACAAGTTGATGGACGCCGGCAATTGCCGCTGAATTGGGGGCATGAGATCGCGGACGGACTGGGCGACGGCGACGGCGTTGGTTCCCGCCTGGCGAAAAACGGCCAGGACCACCGTTGCCGACGGCACCGACCACGTGCGGTTCCAGAAATGCAACGCAACCCGCTCGTCCTGGATGGTATCTTCCGCCTTGGCAACGTCGCGCAGGTGAACCGGCGAACCGTTGACGTTGGCGATGATCAAATTGGAATACTGCGCCGCGTCGGTTAGCTGGCCCTGGGGCTGCAACAGAAACGTGCGATGCTCGCTGTCGAACTGCCCCGCGCCGACGGAGGTGGTGCCGGTCTGGATCGCCGCCGCCAGGTCGTTGATCGTCAATCCTCGAATGGCCAGGGCCGACGGGTTGGCCTTGATCCGCACCGCCGATTTCGTGCCGTAGGTATCGACTCGTGAAACGCCGGGCAGGATGGTGATGCGCTGGGCCACCTCCGTGCTGGCGTAGTTGTACAACTCGCCCGCGGTGACCGTGTCGCTCACCATCACCAGGTACATGATCGCCTGGTCGTTGGGATTGGTCTTGGAAAAGGTCGGCGGCGAGGGTAAATCGATCGGCAGGCTTCCCGCCGCCTGCGTAATCGCCGCCTGAACGTCCGTCGCCGCCGCGTCCAGGCTCTTGCTCAGGTCGAATTGCAGCGTGAAACTGGTGTGCCCCTGACCGCTTGAACTGGTCACCAACTGCAACCCGGAAATCTGCATGAACTGCTTTTCCAGCGGCGTGGCGACGTTGGCGGCCATCGTCTCGGGGCTTGCCCCCGGATAACTCACCTGCGCCGTGATCACCGGGTAATCCACCGCCGGAAGATCGTTCACCGGCAGCGCGCGATACGCCATCACCCCAAATAGGATGCACGTCACCGTCAACAACGTGGTCATCGCCGGGCGGCGAATGAACGGCTCCGACAAATTCATTTCGCCGCTCCCTGCGCCGCCTGCGGTGCCGAGGCCAGCACGGTCACCGGCCCGCCCGAAATCACCATGAGTTGTCCGGTGTGCACGATGGTTTCCCCCTCTTTCAAGCCGTCCAGCGCCACGATCTCGTCGCCCTGGCGCTGCCCGGTCGTTACGTTTCGCTGCTCCGCCGTATTATCGGCATGAATCACGAACACGTACGCCCCCGCCTGCCCCACCTGCACCGCATTGGCGGGAATCAACTTGGCATCGCGCATGGTGTACAAGACCAGCCGCACGTGGACAAACTGCCCCGGCCAAAGTTGGCGATTCTTGTTGGGGACCGTGGCGCGAAGCCGGATCGTGCCCGTGCCGTCCTGAACGGAGTTGTCCAGGAACGTCACCTCGCCCTCGATGTTCCGCCCCGGATCGTCCGGCGACTCCACCAGTACCTTCAGCGGGCCCTTCGCCAGATTTTCCCTGACCTGGCCGAGGTCGTTTTCCGCGACGGTGAAATCGACATAAATCGGCACGAGCTTCTGAATGCTCAGCAGGCTGGTCGAATTGGCGTTGACGATGTTTCCCGCGTCCACCAGCCGCTGGCCCGCCCGGCCGTCGATCGGCGACTTGATCGTGCAGTACTCCAGATTCAAGCTCGCCGTCTCTATCGCCGCCTGCGCCGCCTTCACGTTGGCATCCGCCACGTCCACCGCGCTCTTGCCATTGTCGTAGTCCTGTTGCGATACGGCCTTGCTCGGCAATTCGCTGGCGATGCGCGTGAAATTGGCCTTGGCATTGACGAGCTGCGCCTGGTTTTGCTCCAACAACGCCTGGGCCTGATCCAGCGCCGCCTGGTACGGTCGCGGATCGATCGCAAACAGCTCCTGGCCCGTGTGCAGATCGGTGCCGTCCTCAAAATCTCTCCCGACGATCTTGCCCGAAACCTGCGGAACGATGTTGACGACCTCCGTCGCGGTTGTCTTGCCGATCTCGTCGAGATAGGCCGGCACGTCCTGGGTTACCACCGGAGCGGTTGTCACGACCGGCGGCGGCATGGTGAACCCGCCTCCCGCGCTGGCGCGGTTGCACCCGCTTTCCACCGCCAACCCCATCGCCGCGGCGGCGATCAGCAAAACAGAAATTCGACGAAGCATCATCCTTCCTTTGCCTTGATAAAGCCGGGGGGAAGATTCTAAGGTACGTCCCTTGGGGATTTCCACTGGCCTATTTCACCCATATTGTCTTGATATTCACGAACTCGTAAATGCCGAATTGGGACAATTCGCGTCCCCAGCCGCTGTTCTTGACGCCGCCGAAGGGCAGACGCGCGTCGGATTTGACGATACCGTTGACGAAAACGGCGCCGGATTCCATGTCGCCCGCGAGAATCTGGGCGCGGTCGATGTCCCGGGTCCAGATGCTGGCGCCCAGGCCATAGCGAGAGCAATTGGCCAGCCGCACCGCGTCGGCGGCATCGTTGGCGCGCACCACCGCCGCCACCGGGCCGAACGTCTCCTCGTCAAATGCCGCCATTCCCGCACGAACGTCGGCCAGAACGGTCGGCTCATAAAAGAACCCCTTGCCGGCTCGCCGCCTGCCGCCGAGCCGCAGCCTGGCGCCTTGCTCGACGCTGCGCCGAACCTGGCGGTCCAACGTTTCCAACAGATCCAGGCGGGCCAGCGGTCCAACCTGCGTCGCGCGATCGAGCGGGTCCCCCACCTTCATCGCGGCCATCGCGGCGATCATCGCCGCTTCAAACTCGTCGGCGATGGCGCGCTCGACGATGAACCGCTTGGCGGCGATGCAGCTTTGGCCGCTGTTGATGCAGCGCGCCTCCGCCGCACGGGCGGCGACGGATGGGACGTCAGCGTCGGCCAAGACGATGAACGGATCGGACCCGCCCAATTCCATGACGGTTTTTTTGAGCGCCCGTCCCGCCGCCGCCGACACCGCCCTGCCGGCGCGTTCGCTGCCGGTCAGCGTCACCGCGCGGATCGCGGGATGACCGATCAACTTTTCCGCCGCCAGGTTGTCTTCGATCAACAAGGTCGAAAACACTCCCGGCGGAAATTTGGCATCGGTGAAAGTCCGCTCGATGGCCAGCGCGCATCCCGGCACGTTGGGAGCGTGTTTGAGCAGCGCGACGTTCCCGGCCATCAGCGCCGGCGCCGCGAAGCGGATGACCTGCCAGATCGGGAAATTCCACGGCATGATCGCCAGCACCGGCCCCAGCGGATCGAACCGGACGTAGCTCCGCGACGCATCCGATTGGATTTGGCGCTGGGCCAGGAACGACGCCGCATTTTCGGCGAAGAAATCGCAGGCCCCGGCGCACTTTTCCACTTCGGCTTCCCCCGCCGCGATCGGCTTGCCCATTTCCATGGCCATCAGCCGCGACAACTCATCGCGCTTTCGCCGAAACCCCGCCCCGGCTTCCTTCAGCAGCGAGCCGCGATCTTGGATGGACACCGACCGCCATTGCCCGAAGGCCTTCTCGGCCGATTGCAGCCTTTGCTCAATTTGCACCGCGGTATGCTCGGCATACTCGGCAATCACTTGTGCGTTTGCGGGATTGATGGATTTCATGGAATACCTCTCTGCAAGGATTCTAGCTGCGATCATGGCTTGGCCGCCGTTCGAAGAATTGAATTTGAACCGCCAAGACCCCGAGACGCCAAGGTGGGGAATGCGACATTCGTTCCTAATCTTGGCGTCTCGGTGTCTTGGCGGTTCAATTCTTGGTCGGTTCAATTTTTGTTGCATTTTGTTGGGCCGTCATGCAAACTCCGCCCATGGCCTCCGAATACCTGGTCACGCAAATCGACAAAGCCACGGTAATCGAGTTCCGCGTCCCGTCGCTGATGGAGCCGGCCCAATTGGAATCGATTCAAGAGCAGCTTTTCAAGCTGGTGGACGAGCAGGACAAGCGCGTGCTCGTATTGGACTTTTCAAGGGTCGAGTTTCTCTCCAGCCAGGCGATCGGGATCGTGATTGGCCTCAATCGCCGGCTTTCGGCGTTGCCCCAAAGCAAGCTGCTGCTTTGCGGCGTGAAGGGCAAGCTGACGGAACTGCTCCGCATCACCCGCCTCGACCGCGTGCTGAAAGTCATGCCGACGCAAAAAGAAGCGGTCAATTCATTGGCGGGAATGATTTAACACTCTGGCAGACCCCTCGTCGCAGAGATCGGTGTATTCACGGCGCGACAGGGGTCAAACGTAATGCCTTATCCAACTGCCGCCGGGAATCCGAAGTCAGGAAGGATTCACCGCAATTCCCGCATTTCCATTGACGAAGGTTGAGCGCCACCCGCCGGCCGTTGGAAGTTGTGACGGTCACCTTCTCGTCTCTGAGACGTATATCGAGACTTTGGCAAAGGGGACATCGCTCGTATCGCGTCTCAATCCGACCCGACTGACCTCTTGCCCGAGATGATGATGTAGAACTCTGACTCATGTTCCGACAATTTGCTGACATCAGCAGCATATTTCGAGGCTTGTTTGATGACAATCCATTTGGGCGCCGAATTCTTTTGTGCCGGCCTTCGTTGAGGGATAGAATCGTATGATCTGTTAGTGGAGAAGGAACACGATGGCCAACATTCGCACGTCCGTGCAGTTCAGCGTTTTTCTGGTGAACAAACCCGGAGTCCTGGCGCAGGTGACGCGGGCGCTGGCGGATGAGAAGATCAACATCGTCGCCATGACGCTGGTGGATTCGCAGGAACACGGAGTCCTGCGCCTGGTGGCGGAAAATTCCAAGGCCACCGCCGCCGTCCTGTCGAATCTGAATCTGCCGATGACCGAGACGGAAGTGTTGTGCGTCGATCTGCCTAATCAGACCGGCGCGCTGGCCGACGTTGCATCGGTCCTGGGGCAGAACCACATCAACATCAATTACGCCTATTGCACCAGCGGAGCGCCCGGCGGGCGAACGACCGGCGTGTTCAAGACCGGCGACCAGGCCAAGGCCATTCGCCTGTTGCAAACCACCGGCAAAGCGCACAGGGAGCCGGACCTGCATCGATCGCGCGGGCGGCGATGACATTGAATCTCACGGCAGCGCCGTGCAGATGACGGTTCGCCGGCGGGGGCGGGTGTCGAATTCCATCAGGACGAGCTGCTGATATTCGCCGGTCAGCAGCCGGCCATCGGCAAACGGAACCGTCACGCTCGGCCCGACCAGGGCAGCGCGCACGTGGCTGTGGCCATTGTCGTCGTTCCAGGTGGCTTCGTGCAGGTAGTGGGCATCATCCGGGACCAGCCGTTGCATCACCTCCGCCACGTCGTGCTTCACCAGGCCGGATTCATATTCCAATGTGGTCAGCGCGGCCGTGCTGCCAACGATGAACAGGTGCAGCACCCCTTCGCCTTTCAGATCCTTCAGGCGGGATTTGAGCGGGACATTCAAATTGATGATGTCGTTGCTGCCGTCGGTTTCGATTTCGAGCGTAAAGCGCGTCATGTCGGTTTCCGCAATGGCCTACTATAGCATGCAAGCGAGTTCCACATAGCCCTGCGGCGCGCGGCGGGCATTTGGCGAAAAGATAGCGATTATTACTCCGCGGCCCATATTTACCGGACGTGGCAACGAAGTGGCGAAGATTATTTGACCCTCTGCCGAACCGGTGCTATATTCAATGGGAGCGCCTTCAGGCGGCGTCTTCTTACGCTAGTTGCGCGAAGGGTTTAGGGGTTTTAAGCGGAGCGGATTCTGACTTGCTTCGCTTCAGGGTGACCGTGAAATGCGCGCCGAAGCGTATACCACTTTTGACGATGCCAAGAGTCGTATTTTACAGGCCACGGATATCGTTGCTCTCATCGGGCAGACGGTTCGGCTGAAGCGGCGAGGACGAGATTTTGTTGGGCTTTGCCCATTTCATCAGGAAAAGACGCCATCCTTTTCGGTAAGTCCTTCCAAGCAGCGGTTTTACTGCTTTGGATGTGAAAAAGGCGGAAGCGTCATCGACTTCGTGATGCTCCGCGACCGCGTGGAATTCAAGGAGGCGTTGCGGACGCTGGCTGAATCGGCAGGCATCGAATTGCCGGCGTTCAAGCAGACGAAGGAATCGGTCAGCGAGCGGCAGATTCTGCTGGAAGCACAGTCGGCCGCCGCGATGTTCTTTGAAAAGTTGCTTTCCCATCCAGAACAAGGTGAATCTGCGCGAGAATATTTAGCCGAGCGCGGGTTCAATGCGGAGTCGATCCAGCGGTTTCGCATCGGGTTTGCCGCCGACGCCTGGGACGCGCTGCTCAAGAGCGCGGCGATGAAGAAATTCACGCCGCCGCAGTTGGCGCTGGCCGGGCTGGTCAAGCCGCGCGAAGGCGGGGACGGGTATTACGACACGTTCCGCAACCGGCTGATGTTTCCCATCCGGGATGAAAGCGGCCGGGTGATCGCCTTCGGCGGGCGCGTGATGCCGGGGTCCGATGATCCGGCCAAGTACCTCAACAGCCCGGAAACGCCGCTGTTTTCCAAGAGCCGATGCGTTTTCGGTTTGGATTTGGCGCGGGCCAAGATCGTCGAGACGCGGACCGTCGCCGTCGTCGAAGGATATACCGACGTTGTGATGGCCCATCAGTTCGGGGTCGCCAACGTGGTCTCGGTGCTGGGCACGGCGCTGACGGAGCATCACGTGGCCATGCTGCGGCGATTC
>Ga0181538_10005590_pt1 | contig 11215 bp, 11 predicted proteins | sample PEATcosm2014_Bin_40_FD_119773 | JGI IMG/M metagenome (GOLD analysis project Ga0181538, IMG submission 119773) | Peatland microbial communities from MTU Mesocosm Facility, Houghton, MI, USA - PEATcosm2014_Bin23_30_metaG | ecosystem: Environmental > Terrestrial > Soil > Wetlands > Peat | place...
CAACATCACGGCGGCGACGCTGACCTACACGGCGACCCCGGCGGGCATGACCTACGGGACGGCAGTGCCGGCGTTGAGTGGTTCGGTGAGTGGCTTTGTCGGAACAGACACGCAGGGCAGCGCGACGACCGGGACGTTGACCTTCACGACGATGGCGACATCGTTCAGCGGCGCGGGCAGCTACGCGATCAACGGCTCGGGGCTGACGGCCAACAATGGCAATTACACGTTCGTGCAGGCGGCGGGGAATGCGACGGCGCTGACGATTAGCGCGCTGCCGGTCAATTTGACTGGCACCCGGGTTTATGACGGTACGACGGCGGTTGCGGCGGGGATTTTGTCGGTGGGCAACAAGGTCGGCAGCGACAGCGTGACGATGGCGTCGGGCAGCGGCACGCTGGCGGGCGTGGCTGTGGGGCCAGAAGCGATCACATCGTTCGGGACGCTGACTTTGGGTGGCGCATCGGCAGGCAACTATACATTGTCGGGCGCGAGTGGTTCGGTGAACATCACAAAAGCCGGGTTAGCCGTGGGCGGCGTGGCCGCGCAAAACAAGGTATATGATGGGACAACGATTGCGCAACTGAGCGGCACGGCGACCTTGAACGGACAGGTAAGCGGCGACGCAGTGAGCTTGGTCACGAGCAACGCAATCGCGGCGTTTGCCAACCCAAACGTGGGGACGAGCAAGCCTGTCACCGTGAGTGGCTATGCTATCACCGGTGCGGATGCAGGCAATTACACGCTGACACAGCCGGCGGGACTGACGGCCAACATCACGGGCAAAGTTCTTACAATTATGTCGGTACCCGCGCCTGTAATGACCTCAATAGGCCTGACCAACGGCGTTGTCACCATTACATGGAGTTCAGTTACTGGTGGAATTTACAGGGTGCAGTATATCAACAGCCTCAATAGCAATGGGTGGAGTGACCTGTCGCCGGACGTCACGGCAACTGGTCAAACGGCCACTCAAACCAATGCTATTGACAGTACGCCGCAACGATATTACCGGATTGAGGTGTTGAATCCAGGTATTACTGCCAACAACAAGGTGTATGACGGGACGACGGCGGCGACGATCACCTCAAACAATGTGGTATTGGTAGGTGTGGTGATTGGTGACACGGTCAGCATGTCCACCAACGGATACACGGGCAACTTCGCCAACTCCTACGTTGGGACCGCCATACCGGTGACGGTAAGCGGACTAACATTGGTGGGGGCGAGTGCGGCCAATTACACCCTTGCCCCGTTGGTGGGATTGACGGCCAATATTACACCAGCAACACTGACGGTCAGTGCCGCCAATAAGAGCAAAACCTATGGGCTACCCAATCCGCCATTGACTGTCAGTTACAGTGGCTTTGTCAACAGTGAGGGGACAAACGTGTTAGCTGGCGCCCCAAGTTTAAGTACCAGTGCGACGATCAACAGTCCGCCGGGAACGTATGCGATTACGATCAGTGCCGGGACGTTGAGTGCGACCAACTACAACTTTACCTTCGTCAATGGGATACTAACGGTAATTGCGCCTCAATTAAGCATTGTTCGTTTGAATAGCGCGCAGGTTACCCTTACTTGGGCGACGATCGCAAGTCAGACCTATCAACTCGAATACAATACCAATCTCAATACAGCGACATGGATTCCCCTGGGTGGTCCCAAAGTGGGCACAGGGAATCCCATCATTATAACCAACGGTCTTGGTGTCTCCCCACAACGCTACTTCAGGCTGAGCATCAGTCCTTAGACAGACTGTTTCGCTTCTGAAACGTCGAACGAGGAGATGATATATCATCATGCAAATAAACGTTCTTGAGTATTTGGAAAAGGGCCCGTCGCTCAAGTGGAGGGACAAAGTGGCGGTTATAGACCACGATCGCCGGCTCACCTTCGGGCAGATTGAGCGGTTCGCCAAGAACTGTGCTGCCTTGATTCTCAAGCAAACTTTCAAAGTCAATTGTCCGATAGCGGTGTTTCTTCCCAAAAGCGCCGAGGCAATTATTGCCGATCTGGGCATTCTTTACACAGGCAATTGCTACGCCAACCTTGACATCAAATCCCCACCCCAACGGCTCAAAAACATGCTGCAGAACCTCCAAGCGAGCTTGATTATCACATCGGCAATCCATGTTCCCACCCTGCGCGCCCTCGATGTTCCCGAAAATCAATTACTACTTGTCGAACAGGCACTAACAGCCGAAACAATTTATGATAACACGCGATTACTGGACCGAGTCAAATCAGTGATCGACACCGATCCCGTCTATATCATTTACACATCCGGATCGACCGGCATACCGAAGGGAGTGGTCATTCCTCATCGCGGAGTGATTGACTACATTGACTGGGCGAGGGATTGCTATCAGATCTCCGAAAGTGAAGTGATTGGCAACCAGGCCCCGTTTTTCTTCGACAACTCAACCTTGGATATTTATCTGTGCCTGTCCTGCGATGCCACTTTGGTGCTGATTCCGGAGGAAATCTTCGGTTATCCACTCAAATTAATGCAGTTTGTGGATCAGATGGGCATCACCACATTTTTTTGGGTGCCGTCCGTGATGACCAATGTGGCCAATTACCGGATTTTGGATTCCCTCGCCCCGCCGTCGCTTCAAAAAATCCTTTTTGCCGGCGAAGTCATGCCCACGAAAACACTCAATTACTGGCGCGGTAAATATCCCCACGCGCTGTTTTCCAATCTCTATGGGCCAACTGAGATCACCGTGGATTGCACTTATTACACCGTGGATCGGGATTTCAACGATGAAGAGGCTTTGCCGATCGGATTTCCGTGCCGCAACACCGACATATTGATTCTGAATGAGAAAAACGAGCCGGCGAAAATCGATGAAGCCGGCGAGCTTTGTGTGCGGGGGAGTTCGCTGGCATTGGGCTACTGGAATAATCCGGAGAAGACGGCCAGCGTCTTTGTTCAAAACCCGCTTAACCCGCATTATCCCGAATTGATCTATCGAACCGGAGACCTGGTTTCCCGGAATGCGCGTGGAGAAATCATGTTCATCGGGCGCAAGGATTTTCAGATTAAACATCTCGGTTATCGGATCGAACTGGGCGAGATCGAACATGCCGTTTGCCAAGTGGATGGCATTCGTAACGGTTGTGTCGCGTATAACCAAAGTAAAAAGGAGATCGCTCTGTTTTTTGAGTCGGACCAGGATCTTTCGCCGGCATTTATTCGCGAGCGGATGTTAACCCGTCTGCCCAAATACATGCTGCCAACATTGTTTCGCCGGCTGGACAAAATCCCGCTCACTGCGAACGGGAAGGTTGATCGTCAAAAGTTGGCGTCCAGTCTTGAACAGGATGGCAATGCAGCCGGTTGATACAGTCAACCAGGTTTTCACTGCCATCCAGCAGGTGAAGACGAATGCCACGGCGTTTTGCACCAATTTCTTCCCGGTTCCGCAGAAGTTACAGAGCTGGATTGACCACCGTGAACTGTTCTGTGAAGACCATTCCGAAGCAGTGTTCTTTTTTAGAAAGGACCGCGACTTCTGGCGCATATTTTTTTGCGCCACGAATACCGGGAAGCTTAAACAGGAATTAATGGATTTGCCGGATTTGAAAACCAAATCCATGGTCATGGACTTGATCGAACGTGAAGCTGCACCTGACAGTTCATTGCCCATCATGGAATCCATAGGCTTTCGGCTTTATACCCGGCTTCACCGCCTGGTGCGGCCGGGTTCGCCCGCTTCACAACCGCTTTCCTCCGGCAGTTTGCAGCCCGTTTATGCAGGCAATGAAGATATTCAGGCTGTTTCCGACATGCTCAATGTCTCTTTTGACCACTATGCGGAACAACTGCCGGCGATTTTTGAAATCGCGGCGGCAATAAACAACCGTCAGATTCTGATGATAAAGCACGCCCGGACGCTGGCTGGCCTGCTCTTTTTTGAGACTCAAGGAGTCACCTCCACAATCCGTTACTGGGTGGTGCCTGAAAAATTCCGGACGTTGCGTTATGGGTCAGCTCTAATGCGCGCGTATTTCGCGGCGCATGCTGCGATTCAGCGTTTTAACCTGTGGGTGATTGCCGATAATCAACCCGCGATTCTCAGATACCAGCATTACGGTTATGCTTCGGACAAACTGGTTGACCATGTCTTGGTAAACAAAATGATCCGTGAATGAAAACCGTTGCTGAAATACTGAAGGAAATTCGTCCGGAATTTGATTTTGCAGCCTCCAAGGATTTTATTGCAGACGGAATGCTTGACTCCTTTGACGTGGTGACTTTGGTTGCGATGTTGGACAAAAATTTCGGCATTTCCATCCAGGGAGTGGATATCGTGCCGGAAAATTTCAAAAACTATGAAATGATTGAAGCGCTTCTGCGCAAAAGCGGGGTCAAACAATGAATTTCACATTCCGGCGCAAACGCATCTCCGGCATCCTTACCGTGGTGCCGGCCAATGTGCGTTCGTTCGTTGAGGAGATGAAAAACTTCAATTTTCCGGAGGCGCGCTCACTCAAGCTCAAGGAAGTGATGGGCTTCGACAAGCACCGCCTGGTGGAACCGGGCGTGTGTATTTCCGACCTGGCAGTGTTTGGTTTAGAACACCTGTTTAGCAGGGGTCTGCTCGGTCCCAGCGACCTGGATGCGCTCATTCTTGTCACGCAGTCGCCGGATCATTTTATACCGCCAACCAGCAACATCATCCAAGGCCGCCTGAAACTGAAATCGGACATGCTCTGCATGGACATTAATCAAGGCTGTTCCGGCTTTATAATCGGATTGGTCCAAGCGTTTCTGTTGTTGGAACAGGAAAGCATCCGAAAGGTGGCAGTGGTTAATGCCGATGTGCTCAGCCGTAAAACCTCTCCGAAGGACCGCAACAGCTACCCGCTCATCGGCGACGCCGCTTCCATCACCATTGTGGAACGCGACACCGAGGATTCCCGCATCCACGCCAATCTCAAGATGGACGGGACGCGCAATGAAATTCTCATGATTCCGGCGGGTGGCTTTCGCCTGCCGTCCACCCCGGAGACTGCCGTGTTGAACGACGTGGGTGACAATAATCTCCGGGCCCGGGACCATTTGCGCATGGACGGCTCGGCCGTGTTCAACTTTGTCCAGGTTGAGGTGCCTCCCTTGATCGAGGCCCTGTTGTCTCAGGCAGGTGTTCCAATGAATGCGGTGGACTACTTCTTCTGCCACCAGCCGAACCGGTTCATGCTGCAGAAATTGGCGGACAAGATGCGGGTCCCTTACGCCAAAATGCCCAGTAACGTGGTGGAAAACTTCGGGAACAGCAGCGGCGTGACCATTCCCACCGTCATCACGTTCAACATGAAGGAACGTTTGCTCAAGGAAAAACTGAAGGTTTGCCTGGCGGGTTTTGGCGTGGGCCTGACGTGGTGTGCCATGCTGCTTGACTTGGGCTTTTTGGATTTCAACAACATTATCGAATACCAGTAATCTAGTATGAACCGACCTGAATTTTACCAACGCCTGGCGGAAATCCTCGACGTCGAAGAGGTAAAGGCGGAGGACACGCTTAAAGATTTTGACGAGTGGGATTCACTGTCGGTGCTGTCGGTCCTGGCCATGGCCGACTCCAAGTATGGCATCGCTATCCGCGCAGAGGAGATCCGGTCGGTGGTGACGGCCGCCGACCTGGCGGGCCTGGTGGAGGCAAAACAGAAATAACGGGTCGCCAGGTCCGTGAATTCCATCCACGGTTAGGGACCATTTAAAAAAAAGAGGCACGAGGCCGGCAGTTATCCGGTTGGTCAAATGGTGCAAATATGAAATGCATTTTCAGGAATAAAAGGGTTAACGCCATTCTCTCGGTGGTGCCGGGGCAGGAGAGTCGTTTTGATGACGAACGCTCCAATTACCATCTCACTGAGGAAAAGGCCAGGCGGATGAAAAAAATGATGGGCTTGGACCGGCACCGCGTGGCGCCGCCCGGGGTCTGTTCCTCGGATCTTTGTGTGTATGGTCTTCAACAATTGTTGAACGAAGGCACTTTGAAGAAGGAGGAAATTGGCGCCCTGTTATTTGTTTCTCAGACCCCGGACTATTACCTTCCGCCAACCAGCAACGTAATCCAGGGCAGACTTGGATTGGGTCATGATGTCATCTGCCTTGACCTCAACCAGGGGTGCGCGGGGTTTGTCATCGGGTTGATGCAGGCTTTTATGCTGCTGGACGTGATGGACGCAGGCAAAGTGGTGCTGCTGAATGGCGATACCGCCAGCAAACTGGTCGATAAACACAACCGCGTCACCTACCCTTTAATCGGCGATGCCGGGTCGGTGACGGTCATCGAGCATTGCGCGGAGGAAAACGCGGTTCACCTGTGCCTGAAAATGGACGGTTCACGACACCGGGCCCTCATCGTTCCGGGCGGCGCCTTTCGGATGCCCTCCTCACCCGAGACGTTGAAGCTGGCAGAAGCGGAGGAAGGCGTGGTCCAAAGTCTCGAACAAATCCACATGGACGGCGCCGCTGTTTTCAATTTCACACTTGAAGATGTCCCGCCGCAGATCGAGGAAGTCCTGTCGTACTCGGGCAATTCCAGGGAATCCATCGATTATTTCCTGTTTCATCAGCCGAACCAGTTCATCCTGAAACAAATGGCCGACAAGATGAAGATTCCGCAGGAAAAATTGCCGAACAACATTGTGGGCATCTACGGCAATTCCAGCTCGGTGAGCATCCCGGTGAACATCACGCATAACTGCGGCAAACAGCTCCGGAACGGGGCGCTCCGGGTTTGTCTTTCCGGATTTGGCGTCGGACTGACGTGGGGTTCCATGGTCATGAATCTGGGGCCGCTCGCGACATGCCGGACCGTGGAATACGAAGCTGCTTGAACAAACCATCTTCAACCTTAAAAAGAAATTTTGTGCAAGATCGTATAAAGTTTGATTCGAAAGTATCCCGGTTCAACTCCAGCCATTACGACTTTGTTTCGGATGTCTGGCACATCATCTTCGGGGAAAATTTTCACGCCGGTTATTTCAAGCGACCCGGTGAAAGCTTCAGTGTCGCCACGAACAATTTGACGGAAGAGATGGCAGCCCTGGGCCGCTTCTCGAAGGAATCGAAGGTGCTGGACGTGGGATGCGGGATCGGCGGCCCGGCCACCTTTCTGCATGAGAAGTTTGGATGCCACGTCCATGGAATTACTATTAGCGAGAAAGGAACGCAGATCGCCAATGAATCAGCCCGGCAAAAGGGTTACAGTTCCCACCTGAAATTCACGGTGGCCGACGCCGCGGACAACAAACTGCCGGACGAATCTTTTGACATCGTCTGGGGCATGGAATCGTTCCACTTGATGGACGACAAGGCCCGGGTGTTCGCCGAATGTTATCGCGTCCTCAAGCGGGGCGGCCAGTTGTTACTTTGTGACAACATGGCTGGAAACCGCAGGCTTTCCGATGCGGAGGCCGTTGCCCACTACAAAGAGCTCCGTCTGTTGGAAAGGGTTTTTGGAAAAACGCGGACCGAAACCCTTGCTGGCTATGAATCCGCCGCCCGGGCCGCCGGGTTCAAGGACATCGTTTCCCGGGATATCAATGAACAGACGATGCCACCGACAATCCAATATTTCCGGAACAAGGTTAAGTCGCAATATCAGGAACTGGTGGGCCTTTCATCGAGACAGTATATCGATGATTTCCTGGGCATGTGCGATACTTGGGAACATTTTAACCACCTGGGTGTCATGTCCTACGGTTTGCTCAGGGGAACCAAACCCGCCGCGTAACGCGCCCGGTTGCGGGCTTGACTTGGATTGCAATGACACCCAACTTTGGCAAGTCTGATTTCAACACGGGTGTCGAACACAAATAAAAGCATGGATAAACCTGAATTCTATCAACGGCTGGCAGCAATCCTCGATATCGAGGAAGTGAAACCGGAAAACGTCCTGAAGGATTACGAGCAGTGGGACTCCCTGGCCATCCTCTCGGTCCTGGCCATGGCCGATTCCCAATATGGCGTCACCATCCGCGCCGACGAGATTCGGCAGGTCGTAACCGCCGGCGATCTGGCGGCCCTGGTTGAAGCAAAGCCAAAATAACAGGACCGTGGCGGTCCACGACACGTTCACGTTCATCACGGATGAAAGCATCGGTGCGGATCCGGCGTTTTGACCGCCGGCCAGAGGGTCTTTCCCATGAAAAGCATTTTTAAACACAGGAAAATCAGTGCCGTCGTCGCGGTGGTGCCGAAGGAGGAGTATCGTTTCGACGACGAATACCCCATCTTCAAACTCACCGCGGACAAGGCGAAGCGGTTCAAGAAGATGATGAGCCTGGACCGGCACCGCATCGCTCCGCCCAACGTCTGCTCCTCCGACCTGTGCCAGTACGGGCTGCAACACCTGTTGAGCGAAGGAACGTTGAAGAAGGAGGAAATAGGTGCCCTGATATTTGTCTCGCAGACGCCGGATTACATCATGCCGCCCACCAGCAACGTGATCCAGGGCAAACTGGGTCTGGGCCGCGAAATGATCTGTCTCGACATCAATCAAGGTTGCTCGGGGTTTTTGCTCGGCCTGATCCAGGCCTTCGTGCTCCTTGAAATCGCGGCGCTGCCCAAGGTAGTCCTGTTGAACGGCGACACCTGCAGCAAGCAGACTGACAAGTGCAACCGCATCTCCTATCCCCTGACCGGCGATGCGGGTTCGGTCACCGTCATTGAACGCTGTAAAACGGAGAACCCCATTTACATGGACGTGAAGAATGATGGCTCGCGTCACAAGGCGATCATGATCCCCGCCGGCGGCTATCGTACACCCTCCACGCCGGAGACCTTGAAGTTGCGGGAGGTGGAGGAAGGCGTGGTCCTAAACCAGGAACACGTTCACATGGACGGCCCGGCCATCTTCAGTTTCACCATGGAAGATGTGCCGCCGCAAATAGACGAGATTCTCGCGTTTTCCGGCGACACGCGGGAATCCATCGAACAATTTCTGTTTCATCAGCCAAACCCGTTCATTCTGAAACAGATGGCGGACAAGATGAAAATCCCGCCGGAGAAACTGCCGAACAACGTCGTCAGCCTCTACGGCAATTGCAGCTCGGTAACCATCCCGCTGAACATCGCCCTGAATTGCAGCGAACCGGTGTTGCGGAACAGCCCGCGCGTCTGCCTCTCCGGATTCGGCGTCGGGTTGAGTTGGATTTCGATGGTCATGAACCTCGGGCCGCTCGATGTCTGCAAGATTGTGGAGTACGAATCAACCTGACCGGTCGCATGGGCGAAATCTACACACTGATCACCGGCGCCGCCTCCGGTTTCGGCCGCAGCATTGCGCAGAAGCTGGCCCCGTCCCGGAAGCTCGTTCTGGCCGACATCAATGCGGAGAAACTCGAGGTCACGCGAACGACCCTTGCCGTCCCGGAACATCATCTTATGTGGGTGCGCGATTTGAGCCGGCTGGAGGGAATCGGCGAGGAACTGGCATCTTTCCTGGCCACGAAAAACATTCACATCGATCACTTCGTCCATTCGGCTGGCATCTTTGGCATTCAATTTGTGCGGGCGAACGAAATGGCCTTTGTAAACCGGTTGTTCAACATCAATGTGTTTTCAGCCATGGAAATCATCCGGCCGCTGGCCCAGAGAAGGGTGAACAAGGGGGCGTTGCGAAGCATCACCTTCATCTCCGCCATCGGCAGCCGCATCGGCGGCAAGGGTTATTATGTTTATGCCGCAAGCAAGGGTGCGTTGAATGCCATGTCGCTTTCTTTGGCCGTGGAACTCGCCCCCGGAGTCCGGGTGAACGCCGTTCTGCCCGGCACCATCGAAACCGAGATGAGCAAGGATTACTTTGCCGACCCGGACTTCGTGGCGTCCGTCCAGGCCATCCATCCCCTGGGGTTTGGGCGTGCGGAGGACGTGGCCGACGCGGTGGAATTCCTGTCTTCCGACCGGGCGCGTTGGATTACCGGGCAGGAACTGGTCGTGGACGGCGGTCGTTATGCCAGTAAAACACCTTCCCTGTAAGAATATTGTGGATTAAACCGACTTGGGCACATGGGCGAAACCCACACACTAATTACCGGCGCTTCATCCGGTTTCGGCCGTAGCATCGCGCAGAAGCTGGCCCCGTCCCGGAGGCTGATCCTGACCGGCCGGAATGCGGAGAAACTGGAGGCCGTGCGCAAGACCCTGGCTAGGCCGGAACACCATCTTTTGTGGGTGCGCGATTTGAGTACGCTGGACCGGCTTGGTGATGAACTGGCGTCGTTCCTGACCGGAAATGACATTCGCGTTGACCATTTTATTCACTCGGCCGGGTTCACCGGCATTCAATTTGCCCGCGCCGTGGAGATGACGTTTGTCACCCGGGTGTTCAACGTGAATGTGTTTTCCGCCATGGAAATCATTCGGCCCTTGACCCAGAAAAGGGTAAACCAGGGGGCGCTTCGCAGCATCACCTTCATCTCCAGCATCGCGACCCGCATCGGGGCGAGCGGTTACTTTGTCTACGCGGCCAGCAAAGGGGCGGTGAATTCGATGTCGCTCTCGTTGGCCGTGGAACTCGCGCCAGCCATTCGCGTGAACGCGGTCCTCCCCGGCATCATCGAAACGCAGATGACCCGGGAATATTTTACCGACGCCAATTTTGTGACCTTTTATCCCCTGGGCTTCGGGCGCCCGGAAGATGTGGCCGATGCCGTGGAATTCCTGTCCTCCGATCGAGCGCGCTGGATCACGGGTCAGGAGATTGTCGTGGACGGCGGTCGGTCGGTCTTCTCTCCCGTTCCTGGTGAGGTCCGCGCGAAGCAGGCGGAAATGATTGCAAACGCAACCGACCACGGACACCGTGGTCAAACCCGTTCGTGAACCTTGTTTTTTCGTCGAAAGCCTTGAAGGACTGTCGTCCGGCGCTGGAAGAGTTGATGTTCTTCAATCCCCGCCAGTTCCGGGCGCGGGAGGGGATCGTCAATTCACTTGAAAAATTTGGTTATCCACGGCTTGAGGAGACCGCCGACGGCTTGTCCGTCCGGGTTGGAGATTGCGAGGCACAGACCCTTTTTGCCTTCGAGCCGAAATTGCGTTCCGGCAACCCGGTGGGCGTCGTGGTTTTCCTCCGCACGTCTCCCGCCGAGGTCGCCATCATGCACCTGGCGGTGCATCCCGATTACTCCCTGCGGGGCGAGCGCGCGGGAATCGGATTGGGGGTGGTTCTAGTGGAAAAGGTGAAGGAAATTGCCG
>Ga0181538_10005593_pt1 | contig 11207 bp, 9 predicted proteins | sample PEATcosm2014_Bin_40_FD_119773 | JGI IMG/M metagenome (GOLD analysis project Ga0181538, IMG submission 119773) | Peatland microbial communities from MTU Mesocosm Facility, Houghton, MI, USA - PEATcosm2014_Bin23_30_metaG | ecosystem: Environmental > Terrestrial > Soil > Wetlands > Peat | place...
CATCAGTCCGTCAGCCGACGGAGCCGGGTGAGGGGTTAGTTCCAACGCCAATAGGAAAAGCCGCGGATCCCAACGGCCTGGTCCGCCGCTACTTGCTTTTTATAAATGCGCTATCCGTGAACTATGCTGTCGAACAATGCCGCTGTGATGTCAGACCCGAAGTTCGAGGTTATACTATGTTTATGTTGCAGCCGGAGCGGCGAGTAAATTCGACTGAACCTTGACATTAGAGGCGGACGGCTGTGGATTTCGGGCAGTTCGAAAACTGAAAACGGAAATTCCGGTTTTAAGACGCAGCGGAAAAGCTACCTAAAACTGGTAGCACGCTCCGGCACGTTGCGCCACTCGGAAACAGGGCGAGGGCGTTGCTGCTGGCGCGAGAGGAGTGAGGTATGCCCAATCCTGGCGATCCGGAACGAGTCAGAAAGAACAACGCAGAGCGGTTCACGGCGTTGTGGAATCGCGCCCACAGCAACGCCAACCCTCAGAGCTGGAGCCAATGGTGGTCGGCGGGAATCTCGCGCTTGAGTTCCGCCGGTTCAACGGCCAAGTCCGTGGCAGCTTCCGGCGTTAAGCACGCGGTCCTTCACACCACGGCTAAGTTCATTGTGTTTGGCGTGGGATGGCTTGTCGGAGGGCCTGCCTGGATCGCTGCTATTGTGGCCTGGGGAGTCGGCGATAGTCTGGCCGCGCACCTGGGGGAGAAGGCCATGGACCAGTTGGCCGACTACGGCGGCGGGGTAGCCGAGGACTGGATCAAGTTCTTTGCGGAAGAAGGCACAGGCATGGCCGTGTCGGCGGTGCGCGGCGAGACGCCACCGACACAGACCGAGAAGCAGCAGAAGAATCTCCGGGAAAAAACCGACAAGATGTTCGCCACCATCGGCGCGTTGGATCTCCTCATGCGTCAAATGAACGACCTGAAAGACAAGGGTTTGTTGTACTGCGATGACGGCAATATCATAGCACGGCTGCAGGTCCGTATCGACGCGGAGATAGTGCGCGCGAAGAAGCAAGTATCCAAGCTTGAGCGGCAGTTAGGATCCCTCAAGAGTTCCATCGAGAGCCGCGAGAACGTCAATAACCTGAATCGTCCAATTGTGGAAGCGGCGGTCAAACAAGTGGTGAAGGCCGGCGCGGCCCCGCATTGGACCAACACTTATGCCGACTCTTTGGCCGCCATGTACCGCTGCAGCAAGCAGCACTGTTTCGGCCCGGGCACCGGCAGTCCGGCTAGCGACACCACCTAGCCGGGCCCTCATGAGAACCCAAGACGGGCAGCGCTTCCGGGACTCTTAAACCCGAAGACCGACGAAAACAATACACCCACCTGGCAAGACCGGCGCACCATTCACTTCAAAGGCGAGTTCTTCAATGTCGAGAGGTCCATCGTCGGCGCGGGCCTGCGGCCTTACGTCTACCATCTGAGGCGATTGCAGCCGGGCGAAATCATTCGCGCCACTGAAAATTACGACCCGCTAGCGGTGCCCCTCGAGCCCAAGGAGACAAGCATATTGTCGTCAATTTGCCAGGCACTAAAGAAGTAGCGCAGAAATCCAGGCTTGATCGTATATACAAAAAGAGTTACAATTCAAAATGAAATATGAGTGGGACGAAGCGAAAAATCTCAGCAATCTCGCGAAGCACGGTCTCGCCTTCGAGGATGCCGAACATGTGTTTGCGGGACCGTGCGTCACATTCGAGGATGATCGTTTCGATTGCGGAGAGCAACGACTGATCACATTGGGCTTACTCGCAGGCCGTCTTGTTGTGATCGCCCATGCAGCGCGCGGCGAGTCTACGCGCATCATCTCCATGAGGAAGGCAAATCGGCGTGAACAGGAAACCTATCAAAAGCAGCTTGGCGCGGATTGACCGAATGACGGATGCCGAGATTGACTATTCGGACATACCACCGCTCAGCAGGTCTTTCTTTACGAAGGCGAGGGTGCCTTGGCCTCCGGCCAAGAAACAACTCAGCATCCGTTTTGACGCGGACGTACTGAATTGGCTCAAGAGTCAAGGCCGCGGTTACCAAACGCGCATCAATCGCATTTTGCGTGCCGCCATGGAAGGCGAACCCGCGCGACGTTCGCGTCCCACCACTCAATCCTAACGCTTGGCCTAGTCGCCGGCGTGATACCCGCGCGTGTTTGCGTCCCCACACGCCTGAATCAACGAGAGCCAGCAGCAACAGACTGTCCTAAAGCGCCCCGGATCTTCTTCTCCACCGTATCCACGAACGTGGCAACTGACAACCCTTCCTGCCGAAACACCACGCGGCCGCCGCGGTCGAAGATCATCAAGGTGGGGAGCGAGACCACGCTCAGGAGCCTGTCGAGTCCCTGAGCGTAGACCACGGGAGTAGTCCAGTGCTCTGCCTTGACGAAAGCCGGCACGTTGGCCCGGTTTTCGTCCACGTTCACGGCCAGGAACACGGCGCCGGGCTCGTTGCGGAACTTCTCAGTGACGCTTTCGAGCAGCCTTCCCTCCAGGCGGCAGGGGCCGCACCAGGTAGCCCAGAACTCCAGCACCAGAATTTTGCCGCGATAATCGGCGAGGGTCAGCGGCGAGCCGTCTGTCCGCTTAAGCACGTAGGCAAAGGGATCCCGCACCTCGGTGTTGGGCTGCCCTGAGCCCTGGAATCGCGAGGCGAGCGTTCGCGAGAGTTCGTCATAGCGTGCCAGGATCAGGTCACCCAGGCCTTTCTCGGACCGGTGCAGCGCCAGATAGCAACTGCCCAGCTTGCGCCGCACTTCCTCGCGCTCGGCCGGGTCGAGGCCGGGGCCGGGAAAAGCAAACGCCGTAGCGTATTCATCGACAGCCCGATTAACGTCATTCTTCTTCACGGCCAGGTCGCCCAAGCGCTCGGCAAGCTGCTCGGAGGGGTAGACGGCATAGCTTTTTTCGTAATCCGCCTCGGCCTTGTCCAGGTTTCCGGCCTCGGCGTAAAGCTTTCCTCGCAGCAGGCTGTCCTGAGCCAGCGCGATAGCAATCGGGTCGGCGATTCTCGCGGTTTGCGGCGCGGTGCGGGCAGCTTCCTGGTATACCCCTTCCGCGTGATCGACAAGCCGCGTGGCATATTCAAGAGCTTTGGCACGGCTCGAGGGGTCGCCCTGACGGCCCAGCATGTCTACCAAAGAAGATACCAGCGCCGGATCGTCCGGCTTCAGCGCCGACAGCTTTTCGCCGTATTCGATGGCGGTTTGAAGGTCGTTGGCGCGCACGGCGGACTGGTAGATGACCTCGATGACCTGTTGGCGCCGCGCACTGGCCGGAAAGCGTTCGAGAAAACCCTCCAGGTTTTTGATCAGCAGTTGCGGATTGTCCTCAGCCGATCGGACCGCATCCTGAAGCGCCTGAGTTTCCTTCACTTCCTGCGAGGGCTGCGATTGCGGCGGCGCAGGAGCTTGGATTGCCTGTATTGAAAATGGGCTGAGCAGCAACAGGAGAACACAGCAACGAGCAGCGAGTGCTGAGTGACGAGTGAAAGGGCTCGCGGTGTGAGATCGCGCCACTGGACGCCCGCGGCTCCCGACAGCACTGTGATCGACGCATTCTTTCCTCATCCTGCTAAATCTAAAGAGAAGCGCAAGACGGGTCAAGGCAAAACGTATCACTGGGGAGCGCTACCCGGGTGTTAACCCAGCCGTTAATACGCCTGGGAGGTGCTGTCCTAATTTGGTCGTAGCGCCGCCATCTTGGCGGCTCCGTTGCCGGCTGGAAGCCGGCGCTACGGGCCAAATTAGGACACTACCGCCTGGAACGCCGGGTTGCCGCGGCTTTTGTGCTACGCTATACTTAAACCTCAGGGCATTGAACTATCATTGGGTACGCGAATGGGCGGCTCGGCCCGCGGGGAGATTTCGCGGGTCCTTGTACGTGCGCCTGGCTCTTCGAGCCATCTCCGCCGCTACAATATTCGCCGGGGCAAATCGTCACCACTTGTGGCGGGGTAAATCCGCCGCCACGAGAATGAGGACACCATGAGAGTGGCGCGTTTTTTCATTTTTCTTCTGGTGATTTTCGTCATCTCGGCGCTGGTCTATGCCTTCACAACGCCGAGTACGAAAGACATCCAGTTCACCGGCATCATTATGGGCAACGACTACATCGCCAGTCCACTGGTGCAGGGGCGCCTCGAGCATTTGCTGGTGCAGGAAGGGACTTTCGTGAAGAAGGGCCAGTTAATCGCCGAAATCGATCCCAAGGACCTTCAGGCGGCGCGCGACTCCGCGGCTGCCAACATCCGCACCTTTCGAGCGCGGCTCGAGCAGTTTCGTGAGACTCGCGCCATGGATGACCAGCAGACTTCCGCCGCCGTCGCACAGGCGGAAGCCGCGGTAACGGCGGCTCGCGCCCAACTCGAACAAGCCAAGACAACGCTGGCTTTGAACGAAATCACCTACAAGCGGGACGAGGGGCTTTTCAAGGAATCTGTCCTCACCGCGCAGGAGCGCGACACCGCCGAACAGAATTACCTTGGCTCCCAAGCCAACGTGAAAGCGCTCACAGACCAGGTGCGGGTGGCTGAGGGTCAATTGGCAGTCGCCGAAGCAAACCGCAAAGAGGTGGAGGTTCAGCAGGATGATATTGTTGCCACGCGCGCGCAGATAGCACAAGCCGTCGCACAGGAAAACCAGGCACAAACGCAGCTCGAATACACCAAGGTCTACGCCCCGACCGACGGCGTGGTGTCGGTGCGTGTGGCGCGCCAGGGTGAAACCGTGCAGGCCGGCGGACCCATCGTGACGGTGCTGGATATCGACCACCTCTGGGTGCAGGCCGACGTGGAGGAAACGTACATCGACCGGATTACCTTTGGCCAAAAGCTGCGAGTGCGCCTGCCTTCCGGAAATATTCTCGAGGGTACCGTCTTCTATAAAGGCGCGGAGTCGGACTTCGCCACGCAACGCGACGTCAGCCGCACTAAACGGGACATCGTCACCTTTGAAATCAAAGTATCGATTCCCAACGAGGAACGTCGCCTTTTTGCCGGCATGACGGCGTATGTGCTCCTGCCACGGCCGGCGAGCGAACGCCGCTGGCTGCATTTTTAGACCACGCCAGGGGACGGCAAGCCGCCCCCCTACAGGCTGTAGGGGTAGGGCTTGCCCTACCCGCCGGATGGCAAACAAGGGCGTATGAATGCGATTGAAGTGCAAGGATTGACCAAGCGATTCGGCGAGTTTGTGGCCGTTGACCACGTTAGTTTCGAGGTGCCGCAAGGGGAAGTGTTTGGACTGCTGGGCCCCAATGGCGCGGGCAAGACCACGCTCATCCGCATGATCACCACGCTCACGCCGCCGAGCGAAGGCGTGGCGCGCGTTGCCGGCCACGACGTGCGCAAGGATCCCGAAGGCGTGCGGAACTCGATTGGGGTGATTCCGCAGGCGCTCACCTCCGATCCCGAACTGACCGCCGAGGAGAATCTCAAAATCCATGCCAAGATTTACGGTGTACCTGCCGAGGAGCGCGAGGCGCTGATCCGCGAACTCCTTGAAGCTGTCGACCTGGCGCAGTTTTCAAAAGCCCTCGTGGGCACGTTCTCAGGCGGCATGCGCCGCCGGCTCGAGATCGCTCGCGGATTGGTACACTCACCCAAGATTCTTTTTCTGGACGAGCCGACGACCGGGTTGGATCCCGTCTCACGCACGAATGTTTGGGAGATGATCGAAAAACTCCAGAAGCAGTCCGGATTGACGATCCTGCTCACCACGCACTACATGGACGAAGCGGACAAGCTGTGCGAGAGAATCGCCATCGTCGACCACGGGAAACTGGTGGCGCTCGATTCGCCTACGCGGCTGAAAGACAGCATTCCAGCTCACGAGGTGATCGAGGCGGAATTTGGCGGAGCGCCGGCCGACTGGCACGACGCGCTGACAGCGCTGCCGCTGGTGTTGAACGTCAGCGAGCACGAAGGCGTCACGCGTATCACCTCCCAGGACGGAGCGGAGACGCTGGGCGCGATTATGGAACTGGCTCGCCGCCGGGGCGTCAAGGCGCACCGGGTCACCGTGCACAGCACGACCCTCGACGATGTCTTTTTACATTTCACGGGCCGGCAGCTTCGCGACGAGTTGGGCGCCAAACGGTTGGACATCAGCCATCTGTATAAGTGATGGGCTTGCCGGTCTGCGCCTTTTGCCTGTCATCCTGAGCGCAGCGAAGGATCCCGGCAGTTCTTCGCCCAGCGCAAGGCAGAAAGAACAACTGCAGAGATCCTTCGCTACGCTCAGGATGACAGCAGGCCGCGGGATGACCGCCCCTACAAACATCGGGGAACCGAAATGAAGTTTTACCGGATATGGGCTCTCATCGAACGCGACATGCGGAAGTTTTTCCGCAACCCTGCGCTGATGATGGCGTCCATGATTTTTCCGCTGGTGCAGCTTGTGGTGCTGGGCTATGCCTTCGGCGGGAAGATCACCAAGGTGCGGGTGGCGCTAGTGGACAAAGACAGCGGCACGCAAGCCCGCCAGGTGCGCGCGGGCCTGAATGCGATCGTGGCGAATCCCGAGACGTTTCACCTCACGGAATACACCGACCTTGCCGAGGCCGTGACCGATCTCAAGGCGGGCTTTTTGAAAGCCGTCATCTTTATCCCTCCCGATTTTTCCGAGCGCGTGCTGCGCAACGAAAACCCGCGCATTGCGTTCATCGAAGACAATACGGACACCTTCACTTCGAGCGGCATTTTCGAGCGCATGCAGCAGTTACAGAATAGCCTGAACGGGCCGGTGCTGCCGGCCATGGAACCGGGGGAATCCCCTACCGCGAACCTGGCCGGCCTGTATAGCCCCAACCGCCTCCCGGCCAGCATCGACATCCAGACGGTCGAGGTTTATCCCTACATCGACTACATTAAATACCTCCTGGCAGGCTCCATCTCTCTGTCAATATTCGTAACGGCTATGATCGGCGGAGGTATTACTTTTATTGATGACAAGGCTCGAGGCCTCCACGAAGGATATCTCTCGACGCCGCTCAGCAAAGTGGATCTGGTGTTGGGGCTTATCGGCTCAGGCGCGCTCAAGGGCCTGATGGCGGGCTTCATCATCACGATCATCGGCGGCCTGATTGCCGGCATTCCGCAATTGTGGGAGCCGGCGCGGCTGGTTTACCTGATCGTCGTCCTGGCCGTAACCTCTCTCGCCATGATCAGCATGATGTTTCTGCTTATGGTGCGCGTCAGCGATCCCCTGGTTCCGCGCGCCATCTTCGGCGTGCTCAATACTCTGCTCTTTTTCCCCTCGGGCGCTGTCTATCCGACGGCCGGTTTTCCCGTATGGCTGCGCGCCATGTCGTTCGTCGACCCCTTCACCTACGTCGTCGACGCCCTCAAGAACCTGCTGCTGAAGGACACGGGGTTTGCCGGCATCAGCCTCGACCTTGCAATCCTGACGGGTTTTTCAGCACTGCTGATCACAGGTTGCATTTTGCTGTTCAAACGGCAAATCTGAGGGTACGGCGATGGTTGAATTTGGCGCTTCCGTGGGTGGCATAGACGCGCCGCTCTTTGGAATGTCTGCGCCCGTCGGTGAGGCGCATACATCCCGAGAACAAGTGTCGGGACGTATGCGCCACCCGCCGAATCTGAATTGCCTGCCTTGATAACCTCGAGAACGGAACGGGTGCTTGGAATCTTCGGAAGTAACCCCTCACCCGTCCCGCACCGGCTGATGACTACGCCGGCTGCGGGCCACCCTCTCCCCAAGGGAGAGGGCCGTCAACGTTGATTGGTTTCAGCCCTCACCCTTGGGGAGAGGGTGGCGAGAGTAGCGAGCCGGGTGAGGGGTTTCTTCCCACAGAGCCTGGCAACTTCGGAATTCGGCTTCAATATTCAATAGACCGGAGTTCCGAAGTGTTTGGCAGAAAAACCAGAAACTGCGATGCTGTACTACGGATAGCAACTTGAATTCAACCGTAATGGTTAAGAGAGGTAGACGAGCCATGAGAAGAACCGGTACGCGAGTTGTGGGACGAGCGGCAATCATCGCCGCATTCGAGGTCATCGCTTGCGCAACGTATGCAGCCGCGCAATTCGGCGGAGCGGCGCCGCCGGCCACGACGCAGGCCACTCCGCTTCCGCTATCGGGACGAAATGCGCAAGGGGGCGGAGTGGTCGCCACGCAATCCGCCGTACCCAGCACCACGACCAGCGTGAATACCCTGAACCCCACGGTGTCCGTCCAGGGCGCCTATAGCGGAAGCACGAGCAGTACGGCGAGCCTTTCCTTCTCCGGAAGGCTGTCGCTGGCGGAGGCTGTCCAGCGGGCGCTCGAGCACAACCTGGGAGCGGTGGGCTCAAACCTGGCCCTGCTGCAGGCGCGCGGCCAGGCGCTCGCGGCGCGCAGCGCCCTGCTGCCGGACATCAGGGCAGACGTAAACGACATCGAGGAAACGTTTAACCTGCGGACCATCGGCTTCAGCTTCAGCGTGCCGAATTTCTCGCTTCCCTCCGTCGTCGGACCCTTCAACGTTTTGGACGTCCGTGCGCGGGTATCGCAGTCCATCGCCGACTTCACCGCCCTCAACAATTATCGTTCGGCGCGGGAGGCAGCGCGAGCTGGTGAGCTTTCCAGCAAAGATGCCCAGGATCTGGTGACTCTCGCCGTTGCCGGAGCGTATCTTCAGGTGTTGGCTGCGAACGCGCGGCTCGACTCAGCCCAGGCGCAACTGGACACTGCCAAGGCGCTTTTTGAGCGCACCGGGCAACAAGTCAAGTTCGGCAGGGCTACCAAGATCGACCTCAATCGCAGCCAGGTCGAGGTGCTGCTCGATCAGCAACGCTTAGTGACGCTCCAGAACGACCTTGCCAAACAGAAGATCACTCTCGCCCGCATCACGGGCCTGCCTCCCACGCCTGGGTACGAACTTTCCAACGTTATTCCTTTCGAGCCCGCCCCGCCTCTCAGCGTGGAAGACGCAATCAAGCAGGCGTTAGCGCAGCGTGCCGATCTGAAAGCGGCAGAGACCCAGGTGAGAGCGGCGGAGCGCGCTCTGGCTGCGGCGCGTGCCGAGCGCTACCCCTCGGCATCCGCCAGCGCCGATTACGGCACGATCGGCACTCCTTCCAATTTGCGTCCCACCTTTACGGCCTCGGCCACGCTCAGCGTGCCCATCTGGAACGGCGGGCGCACCGCGGCGGATATTCAACAGGCGCAAGCGGCCCTGTCGCAGCGCCGGGCGGAACTCGAGGACACTCGAAGCGAGATCGAAAGCGAAGTGCGGAACGCCTTCCTGGACATCGAGGCAGCCGCCAATCAAGTCAAGGTGGCGCAGGAAAATATCCAGCTTATGGGGGAAACGCTGCACCAGACTCGCCAGCGCTTCGAGGCCGGCGTCAGCGAGAACGTCGAGGTGGTGCAGTCGCAGGAATCGGTGGCCGGCGCGAACCTCGATTATATTGACAGCGTGTTCGCCCACAATGTGGCCAAGTTGAGCCTGGCGCGCGCCCTCGGAAATGCACCCAGCGCTCTCGCGCAATTCCTCCCGGTTCAGCAGCGGCAGTAAAGGCAGGTTTCAGATGTCAGTTTTCAGGCGACGTTTGGCGTTGATTAGGGCGGACCCCACGCCAAGAAGGTGTGTAGGGGTAGGGCTTGCCCTACCCCGGAGGGTGCGAGATCCATCCAGCCAGGGGACGGCAAGCCGTCCCCCTACGATCGTCTTTTCATGGTATCGAGGATCCGCAAATCGCTTCGTACTTGGTGCTGTCCTAATTTGGTCGTAGCGCCGCCATCTTGGCGGCTCCATTGCCGGCTGGAAGCCGGCGCTACGGGCCAAATTAGGACAGCACCCGGCGCTTCACAGAATTGTAACAACGGCGTCACCTGGGTATAATAGTGGCTCTCTACACTTTGACTTTCAATAAAGGAGCTTGATCAGGCGCCTTCTGGGGAAGGAGCTTAACCGCTTTGGCTGGGAGTCTTCCGGCAGCCGCGAGGTCTAATGCAGGCTCTGAACGACAAGCTCCAAAGTGCTCATAACATTGGCCTTGTCGATCAACTGAAGTGCTTTCGGACACGCCTCAGCTTGATCTGAAGACGGCTTTGCGCCGCTCATGGCGAACCCACGTAGGCGGGATCGCCGCTACAAATCTGGATTCTTGAATTGGGAACACGCGAGGAGGCCTATGAATCAGAGGACGAACTACCGGGTCACAATGTTGCGGAATTGGCAGGCGGCCGCCGCCGTGCTGTTTTTCGTGCTTATAGGCTTCCTGGCGCCCTGCCAGGCGCAGCAAATCGTGGGAGCCATTACCGGAACGGTATTCGATTCCTCCGGTGCTGCCGTGGGCGACGCTGCGGTGAAGGCGCACAACGTGGCCACCAACCTCGACGTGGCGGTACACTCGGAGTCTAACGGGACCTACTCAATCTCTAATCTTCCGGCGGGAACCTATGCGTTGAGCTTCGCGAAAGAGGGCTTCGAAACCGAGACGCACACCCGGGTGTTGGTTCAGGAGGGCCGGACGGCCACGGTGGACGGCAGTCTGAAGGTCGGGTCGGTCAGCACCACCGTCGAAGTGACGGCCACGCCGCTCATGAACCAGACGGACGCCACGAACGGCTACGTGGTTGACCAACTCACCATTCAGTCCACACCGCTCGGGACGGGCAGCTTCACTCAGCTCGCGATTCTGACTCCAGGCGTGCACGCGGATTTCCTGTCTGGCGCGGGCGCCAACGCCGGCTTGGGCAACCAGGCCATCTTCTCCAATGGCAACCGCGACACCAGCAACAGCTTCTCGCTGAACGGCGTGAGCACCAACAACCTGTTCAACGGAAACTCCACCAGCCAGGTGGGTGAGAACCGCTTCGTGCTGAACACGGGGGAGAACTTCGGTGCGGGCGGCGTGATTCAGACCAGCACTTCCGTATACGGCGCCATCGGCCAGGCCCTGCCCACGCCTCCTATTGACGCCATTCAAGAGATCGCCGTGAATGCCGCGATGTTTGACGCCACGCAGGGCAACAACAGCGGCGCGCACGTGAGCGTGCTCACCAAGTCAGGCACCAACCAGTTGCACGGATCAGCCTGGGAGCAATGGCAGAACAGCGACATGAACGCCGCGCCATTCTTCTATAATGCCGATAATCTCCCGAATCCGTTCCTGAATCGTAACCAATTTGGCGCCACCCTGGGCGGGCCGATCAAAAAAGACAAGCTGTTTTACTTCCTCTCCTACCAGGGCATGCGCG
>Ga0181538_10005599_pt1 | contig 11199 bp, 4 predicted proteins | sample PEATcosm2014_Bin_40_FD_119773 | JGI IMG/M metagenome (GOLD analysis project Ga0181538, IMG submission 119773) | Peatland microbial communities from MTU Mesocosm Facility, Houghton, MI, USA - PEATcosm2014_Bin23_30_metaG | ecosystem: Environmental > Terrestrial > Soil > Wetlands > Peat | place...
AAACGGCGTGAACGCCACCGGATTAGGATTGACCACCACCGTGTTGCTTCCCGTGCCGCTCACGGCCACGTTGAACGGACTGGTCGGCAGCCCTGCGGCGTTCGTGTAATTGAATTGTAGATTGGGCGTTTGCGCTGTCGTGGAACTGGGCACGAACTGAACCTCAAAATAACAAGTCCCGCCCGCGGAGATGGCCCCACTCCCGGTGCAATCCGTGTCAAAGCTGGGAACAGTAAAATCGGGGCTCGTGGGCGAGAACGTGAGGCTGGTAAAGGTTACCGGCACCGTGTTGTTGTTCATTAGTTCGTATTCAGCGCTCGTGTTCGTGGTGCCTAGCGCCACCGTTCCGAAAGCGATTGGCGGGGCGGGTAACACAGAGAAACCAGCCGGGCCTGAAGTGCTCACCGTTGCTTTGAGGGCAACAGATCCCGTACCCGTCTGGCCGTTGCCGATGTTGCTGTCGACCACCAGCTGCGCATCGTATGTGCCCAGCGTAACTGGCGCCGTGAAAGTAATGGCCACAACGCAAGTATTGCCCGGCCCAGGAGATGCTGGAATCACGGCTCCAACAGTGCAGGTCGTCGTTGGCGAAGCCACGGTCGCGAAATCGGAAGCGTTATCTCCCAAGATGGTCGTGCCGGTGACCGTGAGCGGTCCGTTGCCGAAATTCGTAAGTGTCGCGGTCAACGGAGGATTAGTGGTGGTGCTCGGCTGCTGGAGGAACGTCAGCGTTGAGGGAGAGAGGCTCTCCAGGCCTTGCAAGACGCCATCCCCCATAACGTTGACGGTATGAAGACCGCCCACGCTGTCCGTGAGCGTCACTGAATCCATCGCTTCGCCCGCCGCCGTCGGCTTAAAGGTCAGTACTACGGAGCACGTCCCGCCCGACGGCAGCACCGTCTTGCTTAGGACGCATGTTCCAGCGGATCCGCCGGTGGTAACCAAGGCGAACGGGGTTCCCGGAGGCGTGAGCGCGGGCGCGATGGATATTGTGGTGGGGCTGCTCCCGCCATTGGTCAGATAGAAGGACGCGTTGCCGGTTCTGCCGTCGATCACATTTCCGAAGTCAACCGGGTTCGCGGAAATCGTTATCACCGGCGCTTCTCCAGTACCGGTGAGCGTGAGTGTGCGAGGGCTATTCGGCCCGCTGTCGGTTACCACCAACGTGGTGCTTTCCGCAGTCGTTGTGCTCGGAGTGAATGTCATGTCGAAATCGCACTTGCCGCCTCCAAGAATTACGTTGCTGCCTGGAGTGCTTGAGCAAGTCGTGCTCGATGCCACCACGGCGAAGTCCGCGTTTGCGGGCAGCGTAATCGAACTAATGGTCAGAGGAACCTTCGACATGTTTTCGAGGAAGACTCGCTGCCTCGGAGTTGTGGTGCCCTCGATCTCACTGCCAAAAGCAAGCAGGCTGGGGAAAGTGACCGGCCCTGGAAGACCTGTACCGCTCGCAGTCAACACCAGGGGCGTCTGCGCGACGCCCATCGAGGTGTAGTTGATCGTCGCGGTCACAGTGCGCAAGCCGACCGCGGAAGGCGTAAAGCTGCCATCGAGAGTACAAGTCGAATTGGCCGCGATCACACCGTTTGGCGAGCAAGTCGGATCAAACGACGCCGTGAAATCCGTGGGGTTATTCCCGCTGAGCACGATGCTGGTGATCGTGATTGGATTGATCGTGCCATTGAACAGAATGTCGAAGCCGTTCGAGCCGGTGGAGACGCCGACGTATTCACTCTCGGCGTTATAGGTCGTGTAGTAGAGCGAAACGCCGACTTCGCCGGCGCCCATGACGCTGACCATCTGGCTGCCGCTCGCCGTCCCCGTCCAATTGAACGTGTAGGTGGCCGTTCTGCCGTCCACGCCGCTGGCCGCGGTGGGCTCGAAGTAAACTTCCAGTTCGCATGTTTCTCCCGGCAGGAGTGTCACACCGTTTCCGCAAGTGCTGTTGTTCGCATCAATGTGGAAGTCACCTGGATCCGCGCCCCCGGGCGTTATGCTAGTCAACGTGATGTTGCCGCCGGAACCGTTCTCGACGAAGAAATCCCGATCCGGGCTCGAAGTGTTAAGCAATTCCCCGAAATACTCCTCCGAGGGTGGCCCGACAGTCACCTGAGCGACGCCTGTGCCGGCCAGTGTCACCGACTGTGGACTCCCGGCAGCATTGTCATTGATCTCAAGCGTCGCGCTAAAGGACTGGGCTGCGGTCGGCGTGAGGAAGATTTCAATGAAACAGGTTGCGCCGGGACTCAACGCCCCCGTGCAAGTATTTTCTAGCGTGAATGCTGTGGGATTCGGTCCCGTGAGTTGCAAGCTGCCGACAGACAGAGACACCCCGCCCGTGTTCGTAAGCTCCACGTCGTCGAAGGCTTCCACGTTCAGCGGAAGGTTCGTCCCAAAATTTAGGCTGGTTGAGCTCAGGCTGAGTTCCGGCACCGCTCCCATCCCGGAAAGCGCCACCGTGCCATTGTTCGCGGCTGTGCTGGACACGTTGAGCGTCGCGGACCGCTTGTCTTGCGTCGTCGGACTGAATGTCACTGTTACTGTGCAGGAGGCCCCTGCCGCGAGTGGGATCGTGGTCGAGCAGTTGCTCGTTTCCGCAAAATCGCCCGGGTTGGAACCGCCCACGCTAATGCCGGAGATGGTCGCAGATGACCCGGAATTATTGCTGAGCGTTACGGGCTCGCTAAAGCTGGTCTGGCCTACGCCAATTTCGCGGAAGTTGAATGAGTTCGGGAAAAAATTCAGGCCACTCGGCGGAGCGGTCTGCGAGATCTCGGCAATGAACGCATTTCCGGTCGTGGAGGCCAGTTGACCCTGGTATGGCGAGTTCCCGCTTGTTCCTTGGACGGGAAAATTCGGCGACGTGGTTACCCCGGCGACGTAAGTGTTCTCCGTTGTATCGACAAAGATCCCATACGCTACGTCGGACGCGTTTCCTCCGAGGTAGGTGGAAAAGCTCAACGCGGTCCCGGATCCGTTCAGTATCGTCACGAAGGCATTGGTGTCCCCGACGGTGTTCCCAATCGTGGCTTGGAGCGGACTAGCAAGCGGGAAATTGCTAGAAGTCGTGGAGCCGGCCACGTAGACGTTCGGCGAGCTCGCCGTGTCGAGTGCGACGCCATGTCCGATGTCGGTTCCGGCTCCCCCCAGGTACGTCGAGAAAACCAGAGACGTGAAAGTCGCCGATAGCTTCGTAACGAAGGCGTCGGTGCCGCCACCGTTCGTCGAAAAGATTGGATTCTTCGTGGGAAAGCCCGACGTCCCCGAGGAGCTCGTGCTTCCGGTCACAACCGGCTCAAAAAGTGAATCAACCGCAATGCCGTAGCTGTAGTCGTCGCTGCTCCCGCCCAGATATGTGGAAGCAGCGATCGTCAGAGTCGAAGAACTGAAGCTCAGCTTGGTCACAAAAGCGTCATAGCCGCCGGCGTTGGTGCGCTGAAAGGCTGTTGTCGACGGCACGACCGGCCAGTTGGTCGCATTCGTGGCACCGGTCACGTAGGCGTTGCCACTCGCATCGGCGGCGATTGCGTTGCCTTGGTCCTGGTCGAATGTCGTGCCGCTGAGATACGTCGAGTAGATGGGCTGGCCTTGGGGATTGAATTTGGCGACGATAACATCGGTGTCTCCGATCGCGCTCAGAGTAGAAGACGTGGCAATCGGATCGAGAGTGGGGAAGTTTTCCGAGTTTGTATCTCCCACAATGTACGCATTGCCTGACGCGTCCGCGAACAGGCCCTTGGCTTCAGTTAAATCGCTCGAGTTCCGGCCGCCGAAGAACGTCGAATAAGCCAGCGTTCCGTCACTGGCCAGGCCCGCTACGAACGCGGTCTCTTGAGCTGCCCCAAAGGTCGCCTGGAATGGATTGAGCGTCGGAAAATCATTGGCTTCCGTCACGCCTGCGATGTACGCGTCATGCGAACTGTCTAAACCGATACCGTTCCCGCCTGTGTTGTATCCATCCGTGCCGCCAAGAAGGGTCGAAAACAGTAGAATGCTCCCCGTGGGATCCAACTTGGTAACAAAAGCGAAACCATCTTCTTCGACTTCTACCGGGCCGTATGGTGCGGCTCCCGGAAAATCGGTAGAAGTTCCGAAACCCGTAACGTACACGCCCTGAGCATCCTCAGTGATTGCCTGAGCGTCGTCCCCGTCGAAACCGCTGCCACCCAGATAGGTCGCATAAACCAGGGTTGGGTCAATGACCAGCGTCTTGCGCGTATCGTACGCGCCGATCCGGAAGCCAATTCGATTTCCGCCGAGTAGAACATACCGGCCGGTGATGTTGCGTTGTACACCGCCGATCGTTTGGTAGACGATGGGCCGAAGCAATTGCGCGTTTCCCGCGGTCGTTGTGAGAACTAAATTGCCGTTCTCATCCACTCGAATTTGCTTTGCGCCCGCAACGTCGAATTTAATCGTGCGCGGGTTCGCGCCCGGCGCCACGACGAAATCGGATTCAAGCTGCTGGTCATTGCCGAAGTACGTCAAGTCCACACCGGGGTAGACGCCGCGATAGGTCACGCGCGCAAATAGAGGCACGCCTGTATGCCATTTTTTCGGATCGTTGCCGATGTAATAGTTGATCTTACCCGGCAGCTCGTCCGTGCCCTCGACCCGTGACGCACTGTTGCCTCCCAGCATCCGTAACCACAGAACGGATTCCTGCGATCCAGTGGCCCGCTTCGCCTTCTCCGCAGCCTCGCACTCGCGGTCAATTTTTTTGTCCGGTCGAATACAGCTCGGGCGATTCCCGTCGTGCAGCGCGAGTACTGCTTCATTCGATGTCAGGTACACATCGTAGGCCTGTCCCCGTGAGAGGTACTTCACCTGCGAGTTCGTCTGGCCGCGGTTCTCCTCAAAGGAAAGCGGCAGCTTGGCAAAAGTGGCGCGCGCGGATTGCGCAGCGGCGGGGCCCGTCAATCGAGTCGGCGCGGACTGGACTCCGGGCTTCGGCGATTTTGGCGCGGGAGATTGCGCCATGCCTCCGTCGGCAAAAGACAGAAGCACGAAAATTGAAAGCAATAAAGCGCGTTTCATGGGCTGGGCCTCCATGAAAAAATCTGCCGGTAGTATTCGGCCGATATTTGCCGGGGAGCTATTAAACTCCTCTGGCTTGGGAACCAGTGGAAGGAGATCGAGTCGGAAGATTGAAACCGAGTTCCTGGCCGGCAGAGTCACGGCCCTTCAGGTGTTAACTTTCCACTTTCTGCCGAACAGCGAGGGACATCGCCCGGCAGACAAACCGACCCCAAGCGAATGGGCTTATATCACAGGAACGCTGTGAAAAAGAATGCGAAAAAATGATGCATGGGAGTCGGTTCTGTGAGTACCGGAACGCACGTCCCCGCGGACGCGCGACGCAGGCCTACTACCGCCCGCGAAGGAATTGTGCCTTCAGCACCGGATGGTCCCCGCCCATCGTCTCAGCGACTATCTCCGGCACGGCGTCAAGACCGTTTTCGCTGTTCGTCAAAATGACCACCGCCGTTCCTGTCTTTCGCGAGCCAATGAAGAAGGATTGGAAACCATCCACGTCTCCACGATGGAAAAAATAGACGTCGTCGCCGGGCTTTTCGATCCCACAGCCCAGGCCCCAGTAAAATGAAATCGAGCCATCCACGGTGGTGCTGGGATTGAGCATTAGCGACACCACCGACTCATGCGTGCGTTGCGCCGGCGCCGACGCCATCAGTGCCGTCACAAATCGGGCGTAGTCTTCGATCGTCGTGTAGAAAGTCGTCGCCGCCGCGATCCGTAAGTAATGCTGCGGCGCCACGGGCGCGCCGGAGCGGTCGTGTCCGGTCGCGAACTCCGCGCCGTACTGCTCACGCCACACAAAACTCGAATGGTTCAAGCCCAACGGCCCGAGCACCGTCTGCGCTAGAAATATTTCTGTAGGATCGCCCGTCACATGATCCACAACGTGCTGCAAATAAACATAGCCCTCGTTCGAGTACGACCACTGCCGGCCCGGAGTCAGTCGCAGCCGGAAATGGTCATTGCGCGCCCAGTCCGGCATCCCTGAGGTGTGATTCAAAATGCTCAACGCCGTAATCTGATTGAACCGCGGATCGTAGATCGGTTCCGTCGGGCCCGAGGCCGCAAGAGCGTCCATGTCGCGTACATAGGGAAGTGGCAGATACCTCGTCAGAGGCACCCCCAGATCGAGACGCCTCTCGGCAACCAACGTCAGCGCCGCGTAGGCGTAAACGGGCTCGCCCAGCGAACCCGCTTCGAAAACGGTCGTTCGGTTGATGGGTGGTCCCGCTGGCGTATCGCGAGAGCCGATGACGGCGATCTCCGTCGGTGCTCCGCGCCTGATGAAGGCCACGGCCATGCCAGGAATCTTGTGCTTGGCCGCAATGGCAGTCAGAGTCTGCTGCAACGAAGGCGAATTTTCTTCCCGCTGACCAGGGTTGGGTTGCGCGAAGCACTCCGCTGTCATACAAGTAAGGAAAAGCAAGAAGGCGATGGACTGAGTGAGTGATCGCATGGCGATTTAAGAAGTCGTGCGCCCTCCGCGAGCACCTCAGAATATCAGAATCCCTTTGGCGTTCTCTAGCCGCTGCCTCATTGATCTCAAGCCCCCAGGGACCAATTCGCGGACCGTTTGGGACTGAAGTGCAGCACCTCCCCTAATCGATTCAGAGTTATCGGGTGCTTGCAAATTGCGCGTAGTCTGGAGTTGCGTCCACTTAACTCCCAACTGCCATCGCCAAAATTAGTTAGCGCGCGTGCTCTCGGTCGCGTCCTCAGGATTGAGAAGATAGGCGTGTGTTGGCTGCGGCGTCGTTCGCCGGCCCCGGTCCTGGAAGCGACCGACCGGGAAGCAGCAAAAGCCGGCCTGCCCTTGCCTTCAATTTTTAAATCGGGTCAATGCAAACAATCCGTGGATTCGGGCATTGGAAGAAATCGCTTTCGCGTTGAGAATGAAGCCCGCAATTAATTAATGAACCCAAAATCATGGCTCCTATGACCGACACACCAGAAACCGGAGTGCATTCCGAAGAAGCAAGACCTGCAGAGACTCACGATCGTTTTGCGACTGGCGTACGAGAGGAAACTCCGGCGAATCCCCAGGTTTTGCAAGAAGCATCCCGACCGCAAGAAGAGGAAAACATGAATGCCCAACAAAAAGCCGAGAAAAAAGAATTGAAGAGGAAAGGCTCCACCAAAGTGCTGGGCGGAATTTTCCCGGTGGTCGGACTGCTTGACGAGCAGCCGCGACCGAGCATTTCCGAAAAGCCGGTACACGTGAGAGCCGCAGCCCGGAAGCAGGGAAAGAAGGAAATGAAGGCCCTGCTGAAGGCGGCGAAAAAGGAATTGAAGAAGAAACTGAAAAAGAAGAAAAGCTCCGCCAAATTGCTGGCCGGGTCTTTTCCCATGATCGAACTGATCGACGAACAGGTGCGAACCAGTATTCCAGAAGAACTGGTTGCCAAGGCCAAGGACGCAAAAAGCAAGAAGCACATCATCAGCTCCAACTACCCCTATCCAAAACAAATGAAGAACTCGGATTATCTAGAAGAGATGGAGCTGCTGCAGATCGAGCTCGTCAAGATGCAGACTTGGGTCCAAAAAGTTGGCGAACGCATCGTGTTGCTCTTTGAAGGGCGCGACGCCGCAGGCAAGGGAGGAACGATCCAGCGATTCACGGAAAATCTCAATCCTCGCGGCGCCAAGGTCGTGGCCCTCGCCAAACCATCGGATACGGAGCGGGGCCAGTGGTATTTCCAGCGTTACATCGAACGGCTTCCCACGAAAGGCGAAATCGTTTTTTTTGACCGATCCTGGTACAACCGCGGCGGCGTCGAACATGTGATGGGATTTTGCACGCCACACGAATATCTGGAATTCATGCGCCAGACGCCGGAATTTGAGCGGATGATGGTGCGCAGCGGGATTCGACTCTATAAATTCTGGTTTTCCGTGAGCCGGGAGGAACAGCTACGGCGTTTTCTCGGGCGGGCGAAGGATCCCCTCAAGCAATGGAAACTCAGCCCGATGGACGTGGAATCCCTCGGCCGGTGGGACTCCTATACCAAGGCCAAAGAGGCGATGCTTTTTTACACGGACACTGCGGATGCGCCGTGGACAATTGTGCGATCCGATGACAAGAAGCGCGCGCGTCTCAACGCGATAAAGTACATCCTGCACGACATTCCCTACGAGCGTAAAGACACGGACGTCGTCACTGCCCCGGATCCGCGCATTGTCGGATCGGCCAAAGCTATCTACGAGCATGGGGAAAATCCACATGCACACCCACATGCGCACGCCCCTGCGGAACATGCAAAAGCGGAGGCGGATCACCCAAAAGCCAAGGCGGCCGCAGCCGGCCACTAAGGCGCCGCGCCTGATTATCCTTGATTCATGAGTTGCGCTCTGACGCGAGCGCGCTCAATTGAAGTGGGGAGGCACATTCTGGCTTCTTCCGTGGGAGCCGCACACTTCGCACTCACAGATTCGTTTCTTGCGAGTACTTGCGGGCCGGATCTCTTGCCTTTTTGCGCGGCTTACACTTAGTACAACTTCGTTCCACTGCCCATCCTTCTTGCCCGCTCATCCTAAGCCATGTTCTGACTTAGGATGAGCGAACAAAACTTCAGATCAAGCCGTTTGGAAGCTGGACTTGGGCACGCTGTTGATCGTCTTCAGGATGCGCGAGACGATCTGATAGGGATCGGCCTCGGAGTTCGGACGGCGGTCTTCCAGGTAGCCCTTGTAACCATTCTTGATAAAGTTCACAGGCAGCCGAACCGATGCGCCACGATCCGACAGGCCATAGCTGAACTTGTCGATCGCTTGCGTCTCATGAAGACCCGTCAAACGCAGGTGGTTATCCGGGCCGTATGCGGCGATGTGCTCGGGAATGTGCTTTTGGAAGGCGTCCATGAGGGCTTCCAGGTACTCCTTGCCACCGACTTCGCGGATGTATTTCGTGGAGAAGTTGCAATGCATGCCGGAGCCGTTCCAATCGCCCTTGATCGGCTTACAATACAGCTCGACATCCACCTTGTACTGCTCGCAGAGCCGCATCATCAAGTAACGGGCGGTCCAGGTGTCGTCCGCGGCCTTGGCGGAGCCTTTGGCGAAGATCTGGAATTCCCATTGGCCCTTGGCGACTTCCGCGTTGATGCCTTCATGATTGATGCCGGCGGTGAGGCAGAGGTCCAAGTGTTCGTCCACGATCTGACGGGCAATATCGCCCATATACTTGTAGCCGACGCCGCAGTAGTACGGGCCTTGCGGAATATTGGGATGGCCGTTGGTCGGGAAACCGAGGGGGCGCCCGTCAAGAAAGAGGAAGTACTCCTGCTCGAGGCCAATCCACAGGTCAGGATCGTTCTCGATGGTCGCACGCATGTTTGTGGAGTGCGGGGTGCCATCGGCGTGCAGGACTTCGCTGAGGACGATATACCCGTCCTTGCGGGCTCCATCAGGATAGAGAGCCACCGGCTTCAGCACGCAGTCGGAGCTTTTGCCCTCGGCCTGCATGGTGGAACTGCCGTCAAACCCCCAATTGGGCAGATCGGCAAGGGTGGGCGGCTTCTCGTATGCCTTGATTAGAGTCTTGCCGCGCAGGCCTGGAACGGGCTGTTTGCCGTCAAGCCAGATGTATTCCAGTTTATATTTTGTCATAGTGTTTTTTAGCCCAGTAGGTCGGGGCTTTTAGTACGCCCGGCGACTTGGGGACTCTATATCGACATAAGCGAGGTGTAAAAGTCTTTAAGTCGATTGCGCCAATCTGTTTTTTTTATTGTGGAAGCTGGGTGCGAACCAAAACTAGTAGTACCCCGTCTGCAAGAGTTGCGCGCATAGCGTATTCTTACTGTGATTGGTTGCTGCCCTAACTCGTCCATGACCGAAACAATTATCCTGGCGTTGAACAGCGGTTCGTCTTCGCTGAAGTTTGGCCTGTTCACCGGGCGGAGCGACGGCGTTCTCGCATTGTGCTCCGGCGCCATCGAGGGCATCGGCTCTGGCGCGGGAGATTTCTGGATTCGCGATGCAAACGGCGCAACGCTTAAAGAGGATCGCCACATCGTTGCCGAGCAGCCAGAAGCGGTCCGCGCCGTAGCACAGGCGCTCGGCACACTGCCATTTCCACGGCCGGCGGCGGTCGGCCACCGCATCGTTCACGGTGGCCCGAAACTCTGTGAGCACCAGGAAATCACGCCGGAAATTCTCACTGAATTGGAAGCGGCGGTCGCCTTCGCCCCGCTGCACCTTCCCACCGCGTTGAGCATGATCCGTCAGGCGCAACAACACTTTCCGGATGCGCCGCAGTTTGCTTGTTTCGATACGGCGTTCCATCGCACGTTGCCGGAATCGGCCGCGCACTTTGCGTTGCCGCAAGAGTTCTGGGAAGCGGGAGTGCGGCGCTACGGATTTCACGGCCTCTCATGCGAATCCATTCTCCATGCCCTCGGTGAAGACATTCCACCGCGAATGATCGTCGCGCATCTGGGTAGTGGCGCAAGCATCACGGCGATTGCCGACGGCGCATCAGTGGATACGACGATGGGGCTTACTCCCACCGGGGGCATTGTGATGGGTACGCGCTCGGGCGATCTCGATCCCGGCGTGTTTCTGTACATGCTGCGGACGGCGGGCCACAACCTCGATGAGCTTGAGAAATTGCTCGACACCGAATCGGGGCTTCTGGGGATTTCCGGCTTCTCGGGCGACATGCGCAAACTGCACGAAGCCCCGGACAATCCGCGCGCGCAACTGGCGATTGAGATTTTCTGTCGAACCGCGAAGAAGGCCATTGGCGCATTTGTGGCAGTCCTGGGCGGGCTGGACCTTCTGGTATTTACCGGAGGCATCGGGGAGCACGACGCAGCCGTTCGAGGTCGAATTTGCAGCGGTCTTGACACCTTCGGTATCACCTTGGACCAGGAGAAGAACCAGGGCGGTCTCCCGACCATCAGCTCCCCTTCGAGCCGTGTCCGCGTCCTGGTTCTGGAAAGCCAGGAAGACGCACAAATTGCTCGAATCACCAACCGGTTAGTTGGGGACTTGGCAGCCCCCCGGCGTTCGGGCCCGTAATCCTCCTCTCGCGTTTGACGATTCTTTCTGGGGTGTACCCCCCCCCCCCCCCCCCCCCCCCACCCACAGGAATTGAAAGAACAAAGGGGGCACCGCGGGGGACGCGGGGAGGGGGGGCGTAAAACATAGGGGGGCGGCGGGGCG
>Ga0181538_10005600_pt1 | contig 11198 bp, 13 predicted proteins | sample PEATcosm2014_Bin_40_FD_119773 | JGI IMG/M metagenome (GOLD analysis project Ga0181538, IMG submission 119773) | Peatland microbial communities from MTU Mesocosm Facility, Houghton, MI, USA - PEATcosm2014_Bin23_30_metaG | ecosystem: Environmental > Terrestrial > Soil > Wetlands > Peat | place...
CGCCGGTTAACGCCCATCCCCGGCTTCATAATCACCACCTTTTGAAAACAGCTTTATATCAGATGGTCTTGCGTCGACCGTCTGAGCTGCCACGACTTACCGGTACTTAGCTCGATTCGCTCTCAATGTCCTCGATAAAGGCAAATTTCCGCTCTACGTGTGGTTCTGAGCGGAGACCACCTGAATGCAGTACACAGCCCTCCCCGACAGCGGCACCACAGGTAGGACACGGTACGGAGGATACCTCTTGGGGCGTGAGCTCGGACCTCTTCATTGTGACAGAATAAAATCACACCCGTTCGCGAATCTGTTCAATTTGGTACACTTCTGGCCTTTACCGCGAGCCGCTCGGAAAGTCAGCATTTTCCCCGTACCTGGTGAACGTTAACTTAGTCGTGCAGGACAACACTCAGGAGGGAATCGTTGATGTGGATCTCGCCGTTGTACTGGATAAAGCCCAATTTCCTGAATTTGTTCATGAAGAAATTGACTCGGGACCGCGTTGTGCCAATCATCTCCGCCAACGTCTCTTGCGATACTTTGGGAATCACCTTTTGAGGCAGGCCCGGCTTGCCATAGCGCGCCAGTAGCAGCAGAGTGCGCGCCAGGCGTTTCTCGCTTGAGTTGAAGAGCTGGTCTATCAGATCCTCCTCGACTCGGGCGTTTCGAGCCAGCGTGTGCGCGATGAAGCGGTCGGAGAAGTCGTGTTCCTCGTGGAGCACCCGAATCACCTCATTTTTCTCAATGACAAGCATGGTCGTGGGTGAAAGCGTGGTTGCCGTAGCCATGCAAATGGGCTGGCCCGCAAGGCACCCTTCCCCGAAAAAATCACCAGGTCCGAGAATCGCTACAACGGCTTCCTTGCCGGTCTTGCTGACCACTGTAAGCTTCACGCCGCCTTCCTGAATGTACAGGACATTCTTCGCAGGATCGCCCTGCGCAAAGGCGATATCTTTTGCTCGAAACTTTACAACCCTTCTCCCCACACCAGCCGAGTCGAGAAATAGTTTCACATCGAAAGCAGGGCTTTTTGAATTTGCTTTTCTTGGGGGAGGGCGGACCTTGGTGGGTGCATGTCGAGTTGAGGAAGACATGGTTAAACCCGAATTCGGCCCGGCACGGTAGACATTTAATGTCGTTTTCATCGCTCTGTTCTCCTGTCGCGGTTGACCGGATTGCGGCCCGGGTCCAACGGGAAGCTACACTTTCAGCTTTCACGGTAGTGTGCTGCAAATGGAATAAGCGGGGTATCGGGGATGCTGCTAATAATGGAGGGCTTTGTCAGGAGAACCCTGACAAGAGGGCTCAGGTGCACTGGATATCGGGGCTGGAAGGGGGTCTAAAACCAAATTTTTACCGAGCTGAGTGGCCCGGCTCACTCTCCAGTGTTTCTGGTGTTAACAGACCCATTTGCATGGCAAAACGAATCACATCACTGCGCGTGCGAAGTCCGAGCTTCTCAGTAAGACGTGAACGATACGTCTCGACGGTTTTCACGCTCACTGTAATCTGCCTGGCTATTTGTGCACTGGTGTAACCCCGCGCCACAAGCGTGAGCACCTGAAGCTCACGGTCGCTGAGGATGTTTATCGGCCTTGTGGGACCAGCTTTTGTACCTTTCTTTGCAAGCACATCCTGGACGAGAACGCTGGCCAAACGCGGGTCCACGAAGATCCCTCCGCGATGCACCGCCCGTATGGCGGCAAGCAGCTCCGCATCTACAGCCCTTTTCAATAGGTAGCCAGAGGCTCCGGCCGCCAGTGCCGATCGTAAGTATGCGGGGTCATCGTGCATCGTGAGCACGAGCACCCGGGTTCCGTGGCAGTTCCGCGCTATCTCCTGCAAGGCCTTCATACCCCCGACCCGGGGCATCGTGAGGTCAAGCAAGGTCACATCGGGTCTGATTTCCCGTATCTCTTGAACCGCCTTTTCTCCATCGGGAGCTTCTGACACAACTTCCATATCGGCCTGGGCATTAACGAGCATTCTCAGTCCAGCGCGGAGAATTGCGTGATCATCCACGATCATGACTCTGATCTTGTGCGTTCGCGCCGGCATTTCAGGTGCTCCTCGGCTCCGCCAATGGCTGGAGATTCTGCTTGGCAAGAGGGACTCGCACCAGAATCTTGGTCCCCTTGCGCTGGGACGGGAAACTGACCGTTCCGCCCAACATTGCCGCTCTCTCTCTCATACTCTGAATGCCCAGGCGGTGCGAGGAGACAGCCACGGCCTTAGCGTCAAAGCCACATCCGTCATCGACGACCACCACTTCCAAAGCCGTGGGCAAGCGCGCGAATTTAATGCTGACCGCCTTGGCTCCCGAATGTCTGGCAACGTTGGTCAGGGCTTCCTGAACAATGCGATACAACCCGATCTGGACTGCTGACGGCAGGTTACTGGAGTCAAGTGCACTAAGTTGGAGATCCACGGCTAAGTTGTAGGACTTTATGTACTCGGTAACATATCGGCTCAGTGCAACACCCAGGCCATGATCGTCCAGCACCGTTGGGTGAAGCCCGCGGGCGAGCCGACCGACCTCGTCGATGGCCTGGGCGGTAATTTCCCGTAGCCGACGTCCTTGTACCTTAACATCTGTTAGGTTTCGAGAGCCTTCCAGCGTACGCAGCCCGACCAAAAGAGACGTCAGCAATTGGCCGGACTCGTCGTGCAATTCGCGCGCAATCCGGCGCCGTTCCTCTTCTTGCGCCGAAAGCGTGCGTTCCAGGAGGAGCCGGTGCATGGCTTCGGCCTTCTTGATTTCCTCGGCCTGCGTGCGTTTTTGTTCCCTCAGATCGGTAATCACCATGCCCAGGGCGTGGCCCTTGTATCCGCGAAACCGGTTGAGAGATAGATAGACCGGAACCAGACTTCCGTCTCCGCAACGCAGGTTGAATTCGCCTTTCGCAACCGCCTTCTGAGCCTCGGCAAGGAATGATTCAAATCCGTCTCGCTCTGTTTTCGCAACCAGCGACTGAACCGCAATTCCGATAATCTTCTCTTGCGTCCTGCCCATCAATTTGGCAAAGCTGCGATTGCAGTAGAGCACAGCACCACTCCGGGACAGAGTCGCCGCGCCTTCGCTCATGGCCTCCACCAGCATGCGATAGGCGGGTTCGCCCCCTTTCAGGGAAACCACCTTTTCTCCGCGACGATCGGAAACCATCAAAGCATCCACTTCGCCGGACTGTATGGCGCGCAGAGTTTCCTCCGCAGTTTTTAGCCGGGCGTGAAGCTCTTGTTGCTGATCCGGCGGCGCGGATGACGGCAGTTCGCGTGGAGAAGGTCCGTGGCCTTTGCGAACTGTTTTCGGCGCACCTATTTTAGCGGGCAGCTCTCCTTGGAGGACTCGGCCATCGGAACGCGCTCGCTTGTTAGACATCGGGTATTTGAGCCCCTATTTCAGCGCGCCGGTTGAAGATCCAACCCCACAATGACACTCTCGGTCTTTGAGAGGTTCCCAATGATTTTTTTGACCGGCGGCGGGAGCCTTCGCACTAGGGTCGGAATGGCGATGATCTGATCACCCTTGGCCAGTTGGGGCTTCTCCAGCAAGTCGACCACTTCGATGCGGTACTTGCCCCGTAGCTTGTCCTCACAAATCTTTTTGAGGTTGGCGATCGCAGTAATTGAATTAGGGGTTTGCCCTGCGATGTAAAGGCGCAATCGCCAAAAGTCACTGCCAGTACTTTTGGCAGGACGACGCTTTCTTGTTGAACTCTTCTTCATGTCGGTGCTCGGTTTCTGGTCCAGATGGGCCAAACTTGCTACTCAGCCGCCGCGACTGAACCCGGGCCTGCGACGGTCGTGGTCAGAGTGTGATCCCTCAGAACGTTGCCCAATTCGATGCCTCTTTCACTCACGATTAGCTCACGAGGTTCGCGCGAATGGGCCATGCCGCGGGATTTCAGAACGTAGAGTTCTCGTTTCTTTCGCCCATTGGGTCCGCTGTCCCGCAACACAATCCAGGTGTCCATAAGAGAGGAGACAGCCGCCGCGGTTCTCTCTTGGGGGTCTCCTGCGAATGTGAGATTCGTGAACATTGATGTGATCTGTTCCACCTTTAGAAAATCGACCAGGCGCATGAGCATCGATTTAACGTTATAAGTGCCCGAAATCGAAACCAAGTTCGTGATCGGGTCGATGACCACGACGCTTGGTCGAAGCTTTTCGATCAGGTTGTGAACAGCGGCCAAGTGGGCTTCCAGGCCGATGCTCGTTGGCCGCATCGCGTGGAAGTGCAATAAACCCTTTTTTACCCAAGGCCCTAGATTAAGGCCCACCGAGCGCATGTTACGGAGAATCTGGCTGGGAGATTCTTCAAAAGCGAAATAGAGGCACTTTTCGCCACGGGCGCAGGCGGCGCGGCAGAAATTCGCCGCCAGGCTGGACTTCCCGGTTCCCGACGTGCCCGACACCAGCACACTGCTTCCACGGAAGAAGCCCTTACCTTCCATCATCTCGTCTAAAGCGGGAATTCCCGTTGAAATGCGATCCGTCGATGCCTGGTGGGCAAGTGCCAGTGAGGTAATCGGCACCACCGAGATGCCCTCGCGATCTATTAGGAACGGATACTCATCGGTGCCGTGGGAAGTGCCCCGGTACTTGACGACTCGCAGCCGCCGAGTGGAAATCTGTTCCGTAACCCGATGGTCTAATGCGATCACGCAATCGGCGATGTATTCCTCGAGCCCGTGACGGGTCAGAGTGTGTTTTCCAGCTTCCCCGGTAACGACGGCGGTAAGCTTGTGGTCTTCCAACCAACGAAACAGCCGGCGGAGTTCCGCTCGCAGCATCGTCGAGTCAGTTAATCCGGCAAAAAGTGCCTCGATGCTGTCCAAGACTACGCGCTTTGCTTTGATCGCTTTAACCGCGTGGGCCAAACGGATGAACAGGCCCTCGAGGTTGTATTCTCCAGTTTCGGCGATCTCGTTTCGCTCAATGGAAACAAAGTCCACCCGCAGCTTCTTGCGTTTGGCAAGTGCACGCAAATCAAAACCCAGTGATGCGACGTTGGCCCTCAGCTTCTCTTCGGTTTCTTCGAAGTCCATGCACACACCAGGCTCACCGTATCGAACAGCGCCGTGCACCAAGAATTCCATCGCGAGTAAGCTCTTGCCACATCCTGCGCTGCCACACACCAAGGTGACACGACCCTTCGGCAGGCCTCCTCCTGTGACTTCATCCAGTCCTTGGATTCCTGTCGGGGCCTTAGCGAGCGATGCGCGACCTACTTTCGGCCTAGGGCGGGGCATAGCGAGACTCCTGAACTTGTATTTGCGAATTGGACCTGTAACTTATGCATCGTATCCTCACTCCTGCCTTCGATACAACGGATTTGCCACCAGAGCGGACCCTGGCGAAATCGCGGCAGAGTTGGCGCACAGGACCCTTGGTCAGCTTGTCCCAATTGTTCGTTGGACTTAGGCTCTAAACGCGCTGGTAGTAAACGCGCATATAGCAATTGTCCGTTCTGGGCATGCGACTTGTGCTTGATTGGTGGCAGCGAGCCTTGGCTGCCGTGCTGGGTTTGTTGTTCGCATTCATGATTCCCATATCTCTTGGCATCATGGATGCCATGCGACTGCTACTCGCCATGCCCTATGTATATTTCCTGCGGGCAATTTTGGATACATGCTAGTCTTCACAAACATCCCCCAAAGTATATATGGAGGTGTGAAACTGTAATGACTCTCTTTCAGCGATAGGACTTCCGTTTGACTCTGTGCGCTAATCACGAAGTCTTTTTGACACATGCAGGATTCTAAGCAGCTAAGAGGCTCAAGTCCTGGTAAACGCGGTTCCCGGACAAGTGGGTTAAGTACGAACATAGACGGTCTGCCGACTACCCAGGACTTGACCTCCGTCCACAGTGGAAACACAACATCGAATCGATCCAGCCGGTCCCGGGCAATGGACCCATTTTGCCGCATAGCCCGTGCTAGCGCTTGTCCACGGCGAATCGGGGCATGCTGCGGTAGGAATCCGCAACCACCCAGGCACCAGCCGTGAGCGCCGCAGAGACGAAAGTCTCGTTCCATTGGAAGGCGTCTTTGGAACCTGCCGCTACGATGGGTACCCACACCAGCAGCGTGAACATGCCCATCTGCAACGCCGAGAGTGCGGCTGCCAGCCGTGCATACACGCCGATGAGCACCGCCACGCCCGCCGCGATGAAGGCACCGCCAGTGAAATAGGCCCAGGCCACATGCCATGGCAACCAGCCTGGCACCAGCGACACGGTATCCTTGAGATCGAAGAAATGAGCAAAGCCGAAGAAGATCAGGGCCACGCCGCAGAGCACCCTCGCGATGCGGAGGCCTTCTTTTCCGGTGACAAAACCGAGGCGCTGCTTGTCCCAGTCAGCAGCGAACCATGCATACAGGATCCAGGAACCCGCCAACATCTCCGCAGTCTTAAAGGCGGGCCAGAAAACTCCGAAAGTGGGCGAGAGGATGATGTTGGGCACTCTGAGCAGCAGCAACCAAAGCAGGAGACTGGCGAACAGCACGCGGGCAGCGGCGGCGGCTGTGCGCTGCCAGAGCAGGCCGATGCCAGTTGCTAGAGAGATGAAAGAGCAAAGATAGGCCAGAGCGTGTGAATCCTGGGGTATGGGATCCCACACCGGGGTGAAATCGCCTTTGCTCAGGCCAGCGATTCCAATGGCAATCATGATCGCAGCAAAAACCACGTGACTCACGCTCGCGATGCGCATCGCCCTATCCTCCGTTGCTGTTCTACTTCATCAGGTACAGGCATCTCTTGTATGCCAGATGCCGACCAGCGGGCGAGATAATATCATCGGAAAATTGAAAAAAGGATCCGGTGGCTAATGAAACGTCTGACGCGGTAATCGGTAAGGTCAAGTACTGGAAGGCACTTTCAAACAGGGTGCTTCTCCCCGGTGAAGCATTGCCGAATCAGCGCATTGGATGGTGTTGCATCGACCGCCTGAGCCGGCCCGGCAAATCAGGACTTAGCAAGCCAGAATGTCCCAACGAGCCTTCTGACTCGCAATAATCTCCGGTTAGCCCGCGATCCGCACAAAACAGCTCTGCTCTGCGATTGACGGCACGAGTGGGAAGAGATATACGAAGAATGCGCTTTAGCATGTGGGGTATCTCGACATCCCGCTCATCAGCTCCGGCGCGGGACTAGCTTTCGTAGAAGGAGGTCATCGTGAAACGCGAACGCATGCTGCAAGTCGCCTTGGTATTCGTGGGTCTCGTTTATGTCGCCATGATTTATCCGCTCTACATCGATCTGGCGCACTCCAAGTGGCTTCTGGTAATGAAAAACGCGTGCGACCCGATGTTTCTTAGTTGGTTTATCGCGCTCGGCCCTTTTCTGCTGCTGGCTGCCAGAAAGCCGTCGTCGCACCGCTCCCTGATTATTTTCGCCGCGTGCCAGGCCTTGGCCCATGCTTCGGTAATGACCATCCAGACTGTGGAAGCATGGCAGCACGGCGTTCATCGGAATTTTACGGATGTTGTCCTGTTCGGCATTATCGGGGGAGTTCTGCTGGCACTCACACTGGAAAGACGAAAGCAGAACGCACTCGTTACCCAATAACTTATCAGGAGCTGTGACCGAGCTGCTTGAGAAGTGGCTCGATTCTGCGCCATACTGGCGCGTTGAGGCAGGATGAATGGGCGGCATTTTGGTTAGGGTGTTAGGCCTCTTTGGCTACATCCTTCCCGCACCTACGTTGCTTTGGGTGTGGGCAGCATGGCCGAAATCGCGTTCCCGCCCCGACTCTCCCGCGTGGAGAGCTGTTGCGGTCTTCGCCGGACTAATACTCGCTTCCATCATTGGTGTGTTTGTCGTGATAGTGGTTGCGGTTGTGGGCGGCATGCCAGAAAGCGGCACAAAGTATTCGCTTGCGATGAAAAGCTCTGGACTCGGATTCCTGGCTTCGATACTCGCCTTGGTTCTATCATTAATTGGTAAGGGTCCGGCTCGGCTCCCTGCATCGCGAGCTTCTTTCGGTCTGGCTGCGCTCTGGTTCGTCGCAGCATTCACGTACTGAAAATCCTCTGGCTCTCCCCGGTAGGTGGTATGAGGGACTTCGCCGGTAAGCCAACTTACCAGGAGTTGTAGCCTTAAACGCACGGTGCTAGCTTTAGTCATCCTATGAAAAGAGCACTTGTTGCAGTCCTTACCTGCCTGGTCATCACAACCGTGCAAGCACAATCCCTCCCGTCGAGGAAGGCGGCCGCTGCTCTCATTCAAAGGTCCATGGATACGACGATGCTAAAAGTGGAGGGTGTGCCATTTCACCTTGTTGCCAAAATCCACTATGAGGCATATTCGAGGACCTCGGACGGAACGTATGAACTTTTGTGGTCTGCGCCGGACCGCTTTCGTGAGGAGTTTCGGCTGGATACGCTCGGCGAAACCGATGTAGTAAGTGGCGACAAGCGATATGTGCTTCGTACGGGCCCCGCTCTGGAGCTTGCACCCTGGCGTATTCGCAATCTGCTTAACTCACCGCTTGCAGCTCTAGCTGAATCGAAATTGCAAGTTTCAAGAATCTGGTCGTCCCCGGGGGGCAATGCTGAATTCTGTGTGAGCGTAGGCACCGCGTTCATCGAGAAGCAGGCGTGCTTTGACTCGGCATCGTCAACAGTCGTTTCAGTGAAGGTAGCTTCAAGAAGGAACTCCAACATTGAGATGACCCTGGACGATTTCGTTGCTGTTGGGCAGAAAAGGTACCCTCGACACCAGCTTTCCCATATGGGACCCGAAACTCTGGAAGTGAAGGTTGCGAACGTCGAGCAAGCATCCCAGTTTGCCGAGAGCGCATTCCTACCACTAACCGGCGCGACTGTCTTCCATTGGTGTCCCGACGCCGTCGCGAGCGGCAGCTACTCAACACGAGTATCGTCTCCAGTTGACGCGAAGAATCTCGCATATTATCTGCTGATCGGGCGTGACGGTCTCGTCGTCAAATCAATACCGCTCTTGGTCCCAAATCAACAAACTGAAAAGCAGGCAACACGATGGCTGCAAAAGGCAAGATTTCCCATCATGGTCTGCCACGGCGAAGCAATCGAATACGAGAGGATCTACGAGGAATTTGCAATACCGCTTGGTGCTCTTTGATCCCGGTTGTGCCTCGCAAATGCCCTTCCCCGACAATTGGGCTTTAGTACGAACATAGACGATCTGCCAACTTCTCGGAACTTGTCGTGAAACTCAATCACAACGTCGGTCTCGCGGCTCTTGACTGCGTCTAAGCTAGCCGTAGAATTCAAGCCGCGGGGAGAAGTTATCTTCATTCAAGGGTATATGGCTTATGACAGACTGGTTCGCGCGCCCCGTCCTGCACGTGACGGACGTTGACGCCTCGCTGCGCTTTTTCGTTAACCGGCTCGGCTTCACGAGCCCCTGGCGCTATGAGCAGGACGGCAAAGCGCGTGTTGCACAGGTCGACCGGCAGGGCTGCGCACTTATCCTGGCCGACATGTGGCCGGAGAAGATTGGCAAGGGGTTGATCTTCATTTCGCTGAACGTCGAGCCGGCGACGCGCGAGGCCGCGACCGCCGCGTTGGACGCTCTGCGCGCGGAACTCGAGGCCAAGGACGCTCCGGTCAAGGAAGGTTCCTGGGGCTATCGGCTCCTGGTGGTGGATGATCCCGACGGCAATCAGCTCTTCTTCAACTATCCGAGCGATCCCAACGAGACTGCATCCGGCAACATGGTTAGAGATGAAGCGTAATCGTCCAGCCGCGCCAGCATGCCCGGCTCTGCATCACCAAAGTCTGCGCCGACCCTTTGTGCGGAACCAGTTTCACTCTTTACTCCAGCAGCCCTTACCGGAGATGTAGGTTTTAGTACGAACTTTACCGGTTTGCCGGGTGGTCTCAATGGGTCGACGCAACACTCAATTCGAACCCAACTTGCATTGATAACAAAACCTAAATCCCTAGTTAGGGCTAGATCAGCCGGAACACAACCCTGGCTAGGTTTTGACCATGTGCAGCCAGACAGATCGCTTCTCCCGGGGAAGCATTGTCGAATCAATGTATTGAAGCGTGTTGCGTCGACCGACTGAGCCGACAGCGTAATCGTCCAAGTGGGTACTGGGCCGGACTTGTTAGGTTTGCCAACTTATCGGGACTTAGCTCGCCACTAGGAATCTCTGAGGTGGGGGTGAGGGAAGCGAGTCCACGTCAGAAAATCGTCGTTTAAACGCCACAGGCGCAGGGCGAGCAGGAGGCGCCCGCCCTGCGTTACAGAACTAGTTGGGCTTGGCAGGCTGTTCGGGTTTAGAAGGCTCCGCGGGCTTGGCGGGTTCGGCGGGCTTGGCTGGTTCGGCTCCTGGTTTCGCTTCTTCCTTGTCGTCAACGGGCTTGGAGGGATGGAGTTTGCTTATCTCTTTGGCTCCCTTCTCGGGATCCTCAGGCGTGACCTTGATCCCAGTCGCAAAGGCACCGGCGGTCCATTTGAAGTAATAGGTTTTGCCCGCCTCCGCCTCAAACCTGGCCCGCTCGTTTTCTTTTTGCCTGGCTTGATTGGCGGCCGCCGCGGCGGACATGATGATGCTTCCGTAGTACTCCTTGGGCAATCCGGAAATCACAACTGTCCCCGGCGGCACTTCCATGAATGCGTATTCGCTGTTGAGGAGTTTGGCAAGATGAGTGCCGTTGATATAAAGCTCGTCGTGTGAGGATGAGCCGGTAAATCTGTACGTACGGTAGATACAGACGATGGCTTTGCCGCTGGATGGCGCGGGCAGTACGGCGGGAGTTTTGGAATCTTGTGCAACGGAGATGGGCCCGGTGAAGAGAAACGCCATGGCACTGAATGCGAGCAGAAGGCTTGCGAGTAACCTGCAAGCTCCCCTAAGGCAAAACGGTGTGATGCCACTGAAAACTTTTTTATGCATTGAAGCGCTCCTTTCCCCACTTGCTACAGTTTTCGTTTTGATCATGGACATCTCCTTTGACAAGTGAACCGCAAAAAGAATAAGGAGCGAAAGTAAATGGGCTAAAAGAGGAGCGCTTCTGCTCTTACCGCGCAAAATAGAAACCTGTCATTTCGAAGCAAGTCTACGGAATGACGGTTTGAAAAGATCGCGCAGAGACACCTGCCCCGGTGAAGGGCAAGGCGCTCATCGCGATTTGTATCCCCCAGGGTCGTGAGCGAACTTCAGGAAGCGCCCTCGACTTCTATCCACTGCTGGTCTGTCGCTATCA
>Ga0181538_10005602_pt1 | contig 11198 bp, 10 predicted proteins | sample PEATcosm2014_Bin_40_FD_119773 | JGI IMG/M metagenome (GOLD analysis project Ga0181538, IMG submission 119773) | Peatland microbial communities from MTU Mesocosm Facility, Houghton, MI, USA - PEATcosm2014_Bin23_30_metaG | ecosystem: Environmental > Terrestrial > Soil > Wetlands > Peat | place...
AAGGGCGACGAAAAGGCCCTGGCGGAAATGTTCGGCTTATTCGATATCGGGTACCAGGGTTACGCGGGCTTTGAACTGTGCCATCCGCTGCCTGTAGTGAACGGCGAAACGGTGGGTCTGGACTTCGTCGATAAGAACGCCCAACTGGCTGCCGAGTACATGCGCGGCATCCTGGCGGAGGCGAAGAAACTGCACGCTTCGCGGGTGTGATACTACTTGGTCATGAGGAGATTCAGGACTTGAACGGCAGCGAATCCACCGAGGAAGGGCTTGAGAGGATTCGCACACGCCTGCTCGACCTGACAAACCGAAATCGACTTTTGAACTTCAGACACACCAGCGCCTCGTCACTCCGTGTCGTGAACGCCGATTTAAACGAGGCGTTTCGCCGTTTGTTGGACGGAGCGAAGCTAATACTAAGGTGCTAGCGATCATCAAAGGTTCGTACGAATGATCGGAACCTGGACTGACGAGTCACGGTAATAGCATCGCTTAACGAACGGTTCAAGCTGACGGGCACGGGCAAGTGGTGGTGGCGGGCTTTGCTCGGCCACGCGCAGTGGGGCTGGCGGTTCAAGAACCAGTGGTAAAATGATGGAGCACGGAGATCTGCAATGAGCGTACACACAGCGTTGCTTTCTGTTGAAGAGTTCCTGAAACTACCAGAACCGCAGGAAGGTCACATTGAATTGCATCACGGAGAGGTTGTCGTAATGCCGCCACCAAAGAAGGGACACCAAAGGATTCAAAATCGGCTGCAAACTTTACTACAGCGGCTCCTCGGAGAAAGCTACGTCGTTCATATGGAGATGGCTTTTCGCCCGACGCCCGAACATGAAGTCTGGCAAGCCGACGTTGCTTGCGTCTCGGTCGAACGGGATGCCGCCACCGGCGACGACGAATATCCGATGGGTTCGCCCGAGTTAGTGGTGGAGGTTCTGTCGCCAAGTAACACGATGGATGAGATCCTCGAGCGGCAAGACATGTGTCTTGGGAATGGTTGCGTCTCATTTTGGACCGTCGATCCCAAACGGCAAATTGTGATGGTGACTACGCCAGATCGAAGGACGGTTGTGTTCGATCGCCAGTCGTTAGTGCCCCTGCCGGAGCCGCTGAAAGGCAGTATCGAAATTGCGAAGGTGTTTTCAGACTGAACCTGTCGGCTCAACTGCCCCACTCACCGCACCGCAATCCCGCGCGCCTCCAGCAAATCGCCTGTCCGCAACAACAGATTCATCAGGTTCCGCCGGTAGCCCACCGAATTCTGCACCACGCTCGACTCAGCCGTTACCAGCGCGCCCTGCGCCTGCAGCACGAAGAAGATGGTGCTGTTGCCCAACTCGTATTTCTTCTGTTCCGCCTCCATGTACTTCCTGGAGAAATCCTGCGCCACCACCGACAGCTTCATGGCATCTTTACTGGACTCCACCTGGCTCACCGCCGTCAGCACGTCCAAGCGCACCTGCTGCTGCACGGTGCGCACGTTCAGGGCGTCGTGCTTTTTCGTCACCAGCGCGTCCGCCATGTCCGCCGACGCCCGGTGATTCTTGATCGGCAGCGTCAGCGTCAGCCCGAAGGAGTACATCGGGAAACCGAAGCCGAACATCTGGCTCAAGGCATCGCCGAAGCCGCCCGGCGTGGCAGCCTCGCCGTTACCGGGATAGAAGATGCCCCCCAGCCCTTGTGTGGTGTAGCCCGCGGTGAGCTCCAGATCCGGAAGGAGCTCGTTCCGGGTTTGGCTGATTCCGAGATCGTCGATGTCCAGATTCTGGATAGCCGACTTCAGGTCCGGCCGGGCAGCCAAGCCCTTCTGTACCTCTTTCTCGGCGTCGATGGGCGGCGCGTCCACTTCCGGCCCCACCGTCTCGGTCAGTACGATGGGCAGCGTGCGGATCTGCGGATCCAGATCGGCTCCGATCTGCCTGCGCAGTGCGTCCTCGGTCTGCTTCAGGGAGTACTGGGCCTGCGAAACGCCGATCTGCGAGGTAGCGTACTGTTGCTCCGGGTTGTAAATGTCCAGCGGCGAGAGCGCGCCCAACTCCAGTTCCCGCTGCGCGCGCTTCAACGCCTGGTCCGCCAGGTCGCGCGCGCTCTCGGCCACGCGCAGGTTTTCGCGCGCCAGCACCGCGTCCCAGTACGCGTTCTCGGCGCCGCTGACTAATTGCAGCAGGCTCGTCTTAAGATCGTACTCCGTCTTGCGCAGGCGGCTGGTGGCCACCATGATGGGCACGCGGTTGATATACGTGCCGCGATTCTTGATCAGCGGTTGCGAGATGTTCACCCCCAGGGTGGAATTGAGGCTGGGATTGTAGTAGTAGTAGCCGCTATTGGTCGATAGTTTCTGCGCAAAGAAGCCGACTTGGTAATTCAAACCGGTCGGCAGGGTCTGGCCGTAGGTGAAATTGGCGGGTTGGGAGGTTTCGACCAGCGTGCTGGCGCCAGTAAGCTGATCGCCCGATGGCGTGCGCTGCTCGGTGCTGCCGAAGCTGGCCGTAGCCAGCGGATCGAATGCCGCGAATGCCCGCGTGATGGCGTTCTGCGCCACATCCACGGTGAGCCGCTGGATGGCGATATCGGTATTGTTCGCCATTACCAGCTCCAGATACGAGCGCAGCGACAGCTCCAGCTTGCCGCCCACCACATAGTCCGGCAGGCGCACCGGGGACTGCAGTTCCACCTTCGTGACGGGCCTCGCAAAGGTCCCGCGGAAGTACGCTGGCTTGGGAAAGGAGGCGAGCTGCCCGAACGCGGCATGGGCAGACAGCACGGCAAACAGCAAGGTCAACAGAGAGCTGGCGAGAAAAGGGCGGGAGAGCATAGGATATCTATGATTGGACGCTCTATCGCGCCGTTTCGCTCAGATTTTTTGGGTGGGCGGCTTGGGGCTTCGCAAACGAACCGGCCTTTTGGGGCACAGGTGTATGCTGCCGCCTCGCAGGACAGAAAGCCGGCTTGTAACCGGCTGGACGTCAGCCTCTTGCCCTTTGATGTGAACAACCAACGCGTCCACTGAATCGGCAGTCCTGGCTGGCAAGCCACGCATAAGGATATTGATATCAACAGGTTGGACGCGACATAAATTTTTTATGAATGACATCACAACTTTCGATGTGCGGCCGGAGGCCCTGGCCCGTATACTCCAACCATGCCTTCCCGCAACGTTAGCGTCGATTGTCTGTTTGTGCTATGCACTTTCGTGTCAGCTTTTGCGCAGACAACCACGTCTGCGACTCGCGTGCTCTCGCCGCCCGAAGGCGCATCGCAGATGAATTCGACGGATGCCCGCAGCCGTTGTGCCGCGGCCCTGAGCGAGCCCGAGGGCGACGCGTCCGATCCTCTCGCTGGAGCGAACAATGTGGCTGCCCCCGAACTCGGCCGACTCGCGCAACGGTTCCTGAACGACAGGCTGGCTGTTTGGCAGCCGCGTCTCAAACTGGAGGATTGGCGAGTCTCAGTCGTTATGACCCGTCGTAGCGAACTGGCGCCCAACACGCTCGGCGGCATACGATGGGACAAGCCCAAGAAGAGCGCCGTGATTTGGGTGTTGGACGCTTCCGACTACCGGCTGCCGCTTCGCGAAATGCTGGGCGACATGGAATTGACGATAGTCCACGAACTGGTTCACCTCGATCTCGCATCGCTCCGGCGCGGCGAAGCCGGCCGCGGCGGTCAGGAACACGCGGTCAGCGGAATCGCAGAAGCAATGCTGGATCTCGCTCGCAAGAAACAGTAGTTCCGGCCGCGTCACTTACGAAAGGCGGAATCGCCCCAGTTTGGACGCGCCGCGCCGGGCCTATCCCTAAATGCTGCGGTTTGGGCTTAATTAAGCCCGCTCTCCAAACTCAGTTCTATCAGGGAGACACCCTGGTGCGGGAGCGTAAACTCCAGCTTGGTGGTGCCGCCCCGCACATCCACCCACCGCGGAGAGTCCGCCATCTGCAACTGCCCGGCCGCTTCGAGGCTGGCGTACTGCTCGCGCGCCGGATGCTGCGGAAATCCCATCGCCTTCCACGCCGTCCAGGCATTGCTGTGGACTTCATCGATTCGATAGTGGCGCACCAGCACTCGCATGGCGGCGCCCGGGACGCCCGCTATTTCCAGCCGGACATCGGCGTCCGCCGCCGGAACATCGTCGTCATGATAATTCCACACAAGGATGGAGATCCCCCGGTCCGAACGAACCGCCAGCGCATCTACGTCCGGATTGCCGCGCACGCCCCCGGCCAGTATCGTGTCAAGCGGCACGCGGCCGCTCGATTCGGTCTCCACGCGATCGCCCCGCATCAAGGCGGCCATGCGAAACACATTCAGCACCGGCTTATCGATGCCGTTTGTCGCCAGCGTCCGGAAGCCATCGAAATATGGCTGATCCTCGAACTCGAAGGCCCAAGTCAGCATGCCCTCGATGTTCGTCCGCCGCCGGTCCGCCAGCTCGAAAATGTTCTTCATCATGGCCGCGGTATACGACGCGTACAGTGCGCCATTGCGGTAGGCATTTTGCGGATACACGCGCGCGGAACACGCCGCGCAGCCTTCCGGATCGGACTCGCTCAGCACGATCGGCAGAGTCTCGAACTTCGGAAACGCGCGTACGATGGCATATCCCTTGTCGACGTCTTCGGCATGCTTAGCCATACCCATGCGCACATGACCGTCTGCCACGGTGGGCCGGCCTTTGGCGTGATAAGTGATGAAGTCGAGCGGGGCACCCGTTCCGCCGGTTGCGAAGTTGCCGCCGCGATCGCAGTGCTCCAGGAACTGACGCAGGAACTCCGCGGCCTTCTCGCCCGACGGACCCGTGCTGGCCGGCCCGCCGACTTTCGCCGAGGGAAGCGCGCGCTTTACCGCCGCTGCGGCGTAGTCGTACAGTTTGTCGTACTCTTCCGGAGTTCCGTGCCAATACGAGATATCGGGCTCGTTCCAGACTTCCCAATACCAGGACTGCACCTGATCCTTCCCATACTTCTCCACACTGTGCTTCACCCACTGGTAAACTAACTCGCCCCATTTGCTGTAATCGGTGGGCGGGAAAGACCATCCGATGGCGTAATCCCGGTTCGCGGCGCCGGGAATCCAGGCCGGATGATACGGCTCCGGCTGCGACGAGAGCGCCTGCGGCATGAAGCCGATCTCGACGAACGGTTTCGCGCCCGCCTGTAAATACGTGTCGAAAATGCGGTCCGTGATGGCGAAGTCGTACACCGGCCTTCCCGACGCGTCTTCCGTGTAGGCATTCGTGGACCCCCACTTCAACCCGGGCGTTCCGTCTCCGGTCGCCAGCATGAAGTGGGTGCGAAAGTACACCGGCCGGCCGCTCATCGCGGCTAACTCGCTCACTAGTTTGCGGCCGTTCTTCGTATAAGTGTAGTTCGGCTCGTCGTAGCCGAAATAGGCGTAGATCGGCTTGAATGGGCCAACCGTCCGGGCCGCGTTGACGCGGATCGTCACTGTGTTCTGCGCCAGCCCGGAAGCCGCGGCCAGCAGTAGAAATGGAATCAGTCGCATGTGCCGGTTCACCTTCATCACCTATGGACCCTCCGAATTAATCGTCTTTTAATGACTAATAGCTCTTGACGCTCAGTCACCGTTTGTTGTACTATTGACTCATGGACACCGCAACCAAAACTCGCTTCCTCTGTTGCTCCTGCCTGTCCAGTTATCCACTCTCATCGTTATTGTACTGGTAATTGCCGGCCCGGAAGGCGTGGGATATCGGCAATCCCGGCTGGTTTGCCGACCAGTGCCCCTCGGGACTTTGGCGTTCGACTCGCCAGCCTTCCGCCAAGCTATGAATTTCGTATAAGTTCTTTGACATCGGGGAGATGGGTGAGTGGTCGAAGCCGCTGGGTTGTAGCCCCAGTAACCCTTCGGGAAAACCTCGCAGGTTCGAATCCTGCTCTCCCCACCAGTGTGCTCCGGATGCGGATGGTGACGCGAGTGGCCTCCAAACCCACGATTGGCTGTTCGAATCGGCCCCGGAGTGCCATGGGCCCGTGGTGGAATTGCATACACACCAGTCTTAGAAACTGGCGTCTTCGGACATGAGAGTTCGAGTCTCTCCAGGCCCACCAGGTTTTGCGCCCCTGGCGGAACGGTTTACGCAGCAGCCTCAAAAACTGTGGCCTTCGGGCATCTGGGTTCAAATCCCAGGGGGCGCACCGTGCGCCGGAACGCAAAGTGGAGGAGCGGCGGGACTGCAACTCCCGCGTTAGTGGTTTCGACGGCCACCCGGCGCTCCAATGCGGAGACGTAAGCCGAGTTACGGCCTAGCGGCAGCCCGCTCGAAACGGGAGGGCCCTTCGGGGCGTCTGGGTTCGAGACCCAGCGTCTCCGCCAACAGGATATAAAGCGAAGATGGCGAGCTGAAGCTCGCCACAGCACGCTGAAGCGTGCGCCACGAGCTACGGGTTCCCCGCCGTCTCTGGCGCGCGCCCGATCCACTTACCCTGGTGCGTGTAAGCGCCGCGGGCGATGTCGGACACCCGCTCGATCGCCTTGTCGACGCCCAGGTCTCCGATGCGCAGCATATACGGCAGGATGGCCTGCGCCACGGCCACGCTGGTGCTGCGTCCCATGTCCGCGGTGAGGTTGGGGACGCAGTAGTGGGTCACACCGTGGTGAACGAACGTCGGCTCGGCGATGGTGGTCGGACGGCTGGTCTCGACGCAACCACCCTGATCGATGGCCACATCGATCACGGCCGAGCCTGGCTTCATGGTCTCCACCATGGGGCGCGTCACCACGTGCGGCGTGCGCTTGCCCGCCACCAGCACTGCGCCGATCACCACGTCCGCCGAGGCCACGCATGCCGCCACCAATTCGCTTTCGGCCAGACCGGTCTCCACATTGGGGATACGCTCCATCAGCTTGCGCAGCTTGTCGGCGTCCACATCCAGCACCGTGACGCGGGCGCCCGCCGCGCAAGCGGTGCGTGCCGCCCAAGTACCCACCACGCCTGCGCCCAGGATCACCACATTCGCGGGCGGTATGCCGGGACTGCCGCCCAGCAGCACTCCGCGTCCGCCCGAACTCGAACGCAGCAGGTGCGCGGCGATCGGAACGGTCATCTGGCCGGCGATCTCGCTGGCCGCCCGCAGCACCGGCAAGGTCCCGTCGTCGTGCTGAATCACCTCCAGCCCGATGGCGGTGATGGATTGCTCCAGCAGCCGCTCCACCACCACGCGGTCGGCCACGGCCATGTGGTAAAAGGCCATCAGGATCATGCCGTGCGGACACTGCCGCAGCTCGGTGAGCACGGGCGTGGAAATGCGCGCCACCAGGTCCGAGCGGTGCAGCACATCCTCCTGCGAGTAGACGATGTGCGCGCCGGTGCGGGCATACTCGGCGTCTTGAAACCAGGCGCCTTCGCCCGCGCCCGATTCCACCCACACGGCGTGTCCGGCTTCCACCAGATGCCGCACCACCGGCGGCGTCAGCGCTACACGGCGGTCAAACGGCCGGCCTTCTCTGATCAGCGCAATGTTCATAAACTTTGCGGGCGGCGCGCTCGACTCCGCGCAGCACGGCTTTCGAGGGCGGCTCGCCCAATTTGAAACGGCGAGCTTCGATCCCGTACAGGGTGAGCCGCCGCGGCAGCGCGCCCATTGTGCGGCTCAGCGCGATGGCTTCCGCCAGGCCCAGGGCATGCGACGAACTCACCCACAGCCGGCCGGCCAGCGGCGCCGTCAATGCATCCCATACCGAAACCGTGCCCGGACGCTTGCCGGTCACCACCGCATCCACCAGCACCACATCGCCGGCGTCCTGCCACGCGTCGATCAGCGATAGCGCGTCGCCATTCTGTTCGCGTATGTCGATCCCCTCCTCCCGCGGCATCTCCGGCAGCATCTCTAGCAGGCGGCGCGCCACCAACGGCCCCGCCGCATCGTCGCCGCGATCGGGGTGGCCGCAGCAGAGCACCAGCATATCAAGGAACGCGCTCGACCTTCACAAAATGCGTGGCGCAGGAGATGCACGGATCGTAGTTGCGCACCGCCTGCTCGCACTTGGCCGTGATCTTATCCAGCGGCAGAGCCGTAAGCTGCGGCACGAAGTGCCACAAGTCGTCCTCGATGCGCTTCTGATTCTGTGCGGTCGGCGGCACAATCCGCGCGTTCAGGATCAAACCGCGCTCGTCGATCTCGTATCGATGATACAGCACGCCGCGCGGCGCTTCGGTGGCCGCGTGTCCGATTCCCGCGCGCACCGGCGCTTCCACGCGCGGCGCGGCCGGCGGTTCGTACTGCGCGATCAGCCGCAGCGCCTCCTCGCAGGCGAACACCAGTTCCACCGCCCGCACCACAATGCCGCGAAATGGATTCAAACAGGGCGGAACGACATCGCACTCGCGGGCTACCTGTTGAGCCGCCTCCGGCAGTTTGTCGAAGTTGAGGTTGAACCGCGCCAGCGGCCCCACCAGATAGGCCGACCGTTCGCGCAGCCGGCACTGCAGCGCGTTCGAGTACTTCACGTGCTGCTCCATGAACTGGTCGCCGAACTCGGAGGCGTCGATATCCAAGCCTCTATTCGACACCAGCCGGCCTTCGGTCAACGGGTATTCATCGGGATGGGAAAGCGACACGAATTCGTAATCCTGCTCGAACTCCGGAAACTCCAGGCCCGCCACGATCCGGACGGCGGCGATCGAAGTATCCCGCGCCCAGGACAGATCGTCCACCAGCGCCCGCAGATCGGCTTTCGTTGGGACTTTGTGAAACCCGCCCACCGTCACCGAAATCGGATGGATCTCGCGGCCGCCCAGCACGATCATCAACTGGTTTCCGATCTTCTTCAGGCGCAGCGCCAGTTCCACCAGCTCGCGATGTTCGACCGCCATGCGGATCGCGTCGGGATAGCCCAGAAAATCCGGCGCGTGCAGCATGAAAACATGCAGCGCATGGCTCTCGATCCACTCGCCCAAATAGATCAGCCGCCGCAATAGCCGCACAGCGGGGTCCACGGTAATGTCCAGAATGCGCTCCAGGGCATGCACGGCGCTCATCTGGTACGCTATCGGACAGATCCCGCAAATGCGCGCCACTATGTCCGGGACTTCAAGATAGTGCCGCCCGCGCAGGAAGGCTTCGAACAGACGCGGCGGCTCGAAGATCTGGAGCTGCACGTCCTGCACCTGGTCGCCCTTAAGCTTGACCTGTATGGACCCCTCGCCTTCCACGCGCGTGAGGTAATCCACTTTGATACTCCGGCTGTTGCCGGTGGCCGCCTTGGCGCTCATGATTTTTCGCACTCCTCTCCGGCCTGACGGAACTGCCAGGCCCACGCGCTGTAACTCCGGAAGGCGCGCACGATGTCGTCATCGCTGCGGCCCAGGATGCGGAACTGCTCGGTAAGCGAAGCCGTATTGGTGCTTTCCATGGGGCCGAAACAGCCGTAGCATCCGCGGTCGAAACTGGGACAAATGGCGCCGCATCCGGCCTGCGTGACCGGTCCCATGCACGCGTCGCCGCGCGCCACGGCCACGCAGACGTTGGCGCGGCGTTTGCATTCCAGGCAAACGCTGTAGGTCGGGATGTTGGGCTTGCGTCCGGCCAGCATGGCGCCGATCAACTCGATCAACTGGTGCTTGTTGATGGGGCAGCCGCGCAGTTCGAAGTCGACCGGCACGTGCTCGGCCACCGGGGTGGACATCTTTAGCGTGCGAATGAAGTCCGGATTCGCGTACACCATGCGCACGAAGGCGCCCACGTCTTTCCAGTTGCGCAGAGCCTGAATGCCGCCGGATGTGGCGCAGGCGCCGATGGTCACCAGCGTCCGGCATTGCCGCCGCACCTGCTGGATGCGTTCCGCATCGTGATGCGTGGTGATGGAGCCTTCCACCAGCCCGATATCGTACGGGCCTTTCAGCATGATGCTGGTGGCTTCCGGGAAATAGACGATATCCAGCGCCTGGGCCACGCCCAGCAATTCGTCTTCGGCATCCAGCAGGCTGAGCTGGCAGCCGTCGCAGGAAGCGAATTTGAACACCGCCACGGTGGGGCACTTATGGGGGGCGGGCTTGAGCCCGCGCGGGGCTTGAGCCCCGCTAGGCGCAACATGTTTTTTAGAGCTCATATCTTCCAAACCAGGACCGCACCTCGTGATAGGGGAAGATGGGTCCGTCTTTGCAAATGAAGTTCGGCCCGTACTGGCAGTGGCCGCAGAAGCCGATGCCGCACTTCATGTTGCGTTCCAGGGACAGATACAGGTCGCCGGGCGGCATGCCGCGCGCCTCGAGCTCCCAGATGACGTAGCGCATCATGATCTCCGGCCCGCAGATCATCGCCACGGTGTGAAACGGCTGCAATCTCACCAAGCGGAACAGGCCCGTGACCACGCCTACATGGCCGCGCCAGCTCAATCCGCCGTAGTCCACCGTGGAGAGCACCTGCGTGTCGGGCAGGCGTCCCCAGTCTTCCAGTTGCTTGCGAAAGATGAGATCCCGCGGGCTGCGCGCGCCGTACAATACCACCAGCCGGTTGTAGTCGGCGCGATGCCGCATGATGTAATGAATCGCCGGACGCAGGGGCGCCAGGCCAATGCCGCCCGCCACAATCAGCACGTCCTTGCCGCGCGCCACTTTCAGCGGCCAGTGCGACCCGTAAGGGCCGCGCATGCCCACCGCATCGCCCGGCTGGCTGCTCACCAGCGCCTGTGTCGTCTTGCCCACCGAGCGCACCGTGTACAGCAACCGCGCGTGGTCTTCCGGATCGCCCGAAATCGAAATCGGCAGTTCGCCGTTGCCGTATACGTACAGCATGCTGAACTGCCCGGGCGTGAAGCCGGGAAACGGCTCGCCGCCGGATGGCTCCAGCGCCAGCGTGAAGGTGTCGTAAGTCTCCTTGCGCACCTGCGCCACGCGCGCCATCGCCGGCGTCATTTCGTTGCCTGTAGTTTGTTCGCGTTCTAATTCCGCTACTGGCATATCAGCCTCCTAGTAAGATGGCGAGCTGAAGCTCGCCACGGCACGCTGAAGCGTGCGCCACGGCGTGCGCCACTCAGCCCACCGGCGAATACATGTCCAACAGTTGCAGGCGCGTCGATTGCAGCCGGTGCGCCACCACGCGCAGCATGGCGGCCATCAGCGTGTATCCGAAGCGGCAATCCTCCTCGCAGGCGTGCTGCAGCCGGACCCCGTCGAAAGCCAGCGCCTGCGTCTCTTCCAAAGACCGCGCCTGAAATTGCTTGCTGTGGCTCGGGGT
>Ga0181538_10005605_pt1 | contig 11194 bp, 5 predicted proteins | sample PEATcosm2014_Bin_40_FD_119773 | JGI IMG/M metagenome (GOLD analysis project Ga0181538, IMG submission 119773) | Peatland microbial communities from MTU Mesocosm Facility, Houghton, MI, USA - PEATcosm2014_Bin23_30_metaG | ecosystem: Environmental > Terrestrial > Soil > Wetlands > Peat | place...
AGGCCGTGGTCCTGCATGGACTTGTCGATGTACAGATAAGTGCAGGGCGGCGCGTCGAAACCCGTAAGCAGCTTGTCAACCACTACGAGCAGCTTCATGTTAGCGGGTTCCTTTATGAACAGCGCTTTGGCCCACTCCTCGTATGTCTCGGTTTTCGTCATGCCCGGCTTGGCTTCGATGTCCTTTAGCAATTCGTTATAAGTGTTGTAGATGAATTGTTTGTCTGTCTCGGTGTTTGCGCCGACTTCCTCCTTGGTCACGTCCTGCGCCTGGGGATTATAGGAAGTCACGACAGCACACTTGCTCTTGAACGGAGTCTTTTGGAAAAGAGCAAAATACTTGCACGCCTCGTAGATGCTCGACGCCACCAGGATCGCATTGCCGCGTTCGCTGGAAAGACGCGACTTGACGCTGAAATCGAACACGATGTCACTGACGACTCGCTCCATGCGGGACTTGGAGCTGAGCACTTTCTGCATCGTGCCCCACTGATTCTTTAGTTCGTCCCTCTGCCAGTCATTGAGTCCCTTGGTCTTGGCCTCGAACCATGCGTCGATCTTGTCTTCCGAGCCGAGGCGCTGGTCGATGTCCCGCGCTTCATAGATCAGATCGAGTACCACTTCGTCTTGGACCGCCTCGCTGAATTTGTATGTGTGGATGTAACCGCCAAAAACTTCCTGGCTGGTCTGCCGGTCCTTCTTGAGAAGCGGTGTGCCGGTAAATCCTATAAACACCGCGTTGGGCATCATCGCCTTCATCACGCGATTCAGCTTGCCGCTTTGGGTGCGGTGGCATTCGTCCACGAAGACGAAGACCTCGCCTACCGTCTGGCTGGGCTGTGCTTCGAGTTCTTTGATGAATGCCTCAAAGTCGTCCACGTCTTTCTTTCCGAACTTGTGCACCAGCGAGCACAGAAGGCGCGGTTTAGCCTCTCCTAGTTTTTTCATCAGGTCGCGGCCACTGGTGGTGCGCTTGATGGGTTCGCCCGACTCCGTGAAGACCCCCTCGATTTGCTTATCCAGTTCGTCGCGATCGGTGATGATGGCCACGCGGGCGTTTGGGTTGTTCTCCAGAATCCACTTGGCCAGGAGCACCATCACAATGCTTTTGCCGCTGCCCTGCGTGTGCCAGATGACGCCACCCTTGCGCTGGCGAACATGCTCCTGCGCGGCCTTGAGTCCGAAATACTGGTGTACGCGCGGCAACTTCTTTATCCCACCGTCGAACAGCACGAAGTCGTGCATCAACTCGATCAGTCGATCCTTGGCGCACATCTTCAGCAGATATTTGTCCAACTTGAAGCGGCTGTCGTCCTGCTCGTCCTCTTTCCAACTTAAAAAGTATTTCTCCGGCGTTCCCACGGTGCCGTGTTGCAGGCCCTCGGAGTCGTTGCCAGCAAAAACGAACTGCACTGTGCTAAAGAATCTCTGATTGAACTCTGGCTGCTGGTTGGAAAGGCACTGCCGGATGCCGTCGCCGATGCTGATGCGGCTATTCTTCAGTTCCAGTATTCCGATGGCGATGCCGTTCACATACAGCACCAAGTCAGGCCGCCGCTCGTGATTGCCGCGTAGTGTGACCTCCTCCGCGATGGCGAAGTCGTTCTCCTCCGGTTCCTTCCAGTTGATGAGGTGAACCGTTTTCGTGACTTTACCTGCCTCGGTCTTCACCGGCACACCGTAGCGGAGCAGGTTGTAAACGGCCTGGTTGTTTCCGTAGAGACTTCGGCTATGGTTGTCCGCCTCGGTGCGCAGCTTGTAGAGGGCTGCGCTGATCTGAGCGGAGGTGTAGCCGCAGCCGGTCAGATATCCCGTGAGAATCCCTTCCTCAATGTTGCTATTGCTATCGCGGTCGATCCAATCGCCAAGGTAGCGGTAGTGCAACTCATCGCGGAAGAGAGCGATGACACGGTTCTGCGTGGCGCGTTCAGGTTGGCCAACGTACACAGAGGGCATCATAACGGAGGCCTGCTGTTGTTGCCGAGCCTTTGTCGCCGTCCCTCTAGGCTGTATTATCCGACTGCCTCCTCCGACATCCCATTCGGGACCCAGTCTAATTATCAAACCGTCGCGGAAGAGACTGCTACCGTCTGGCTCGATTTCCTCATTGCTATTCATCTGGGACGCAAATGAAAGCATGGCGGCACCGTTACGTTCGCTAATGGCTGACAAAAGATCGCGATCTAACCCGACATAAACGCTGCCGTCGCGAGACAGTGTAAGCGCGCCTCTTGGGGTGTTAATGCGGGGTCCGTCGCGTTCGATGAATTCAAGAATCGGTTGGTAGTAGGAATCAAAAAAAGCAAAGTCGTCAAGTATCAGGTCCGCGGCGTCGCCGTCGGCTGGGGGATCGACCCACAGCAAGTGCCATTCAGAGGAGCCTTTCAAGTAGGCCGAGGAAACAATGCCCTGCGTCACCTTGCGAGCGTTGACTTGTTTCACTGAAGTGGCTTGCTTCTTCCATTCTCTTTCATCTTCTGTTCCGGGAGCCGAGGCTCTGCCCTTACTTTCGAAAACGAACCATCTGGATTTTGGATCTCTTCCCAGAAAGTCCGGTCTTCGTTTACTCGCAACTCTGCCGATCTTGATTTTAGGGTTGAGACGCTCGAAGTCCACCAACCAAGGAATTTTCAGGTCCAAGTAGGCAGCGTGCGCACAAAGGGCGTTTCCGATGAAAAAAGACTTGTGAGCCTTATCGGTGCTTCCAGCTGCGAAGTACTCTGGCGTTGAAATTAGAGACGATCCCGCCATGTCGACAGCACTTTTCAGGGCGCTGATGCGCATATCGATGTCTGCTTGATCAGCGCTGGACTTGGTCTTGGAAGCAGGTCTTCGACCCGCCGCAACGACAGCTCGGAGGAGGGCTTTTTGGGTGAATGGGAGTTTGAAAGTGCCGTTTTTCGACTTGGGGAATTTCTTCTTCGTGAAGATAATCTGCTTCATACCAGTCGCGTTCTTCCGGTGAGGAGCTCCTGCATCATACCTTGCTTGACCTGGCGCACGTGGTCGAGTTCACCTTCAAGAGCGGTGAGTTCCGTGTCCATGTCGTTAAGAACGGCAGCAATGCATTCCTGTTCGGCCCTGGTGGGAGGAACTGGAACGACGAGCTTGCGAAGGATGTCTTGGTTCAGTGACGGCATCGTTGTGCCGATGGCGTTCTGCAACAGCCATCCCTGAATCCGCGCACTCTGAAACTGAAATACCAAGTATTCGTTGTGGCAGTCCTTAGTTGGGCGAATACTAATGCCATCGGATCCGAGAAACCACCCGTCTTCGTTCGGTCGAATCAGGGCCGAGCGGCCAACCCCACCCTTTCTTCCAAATACGATATCTCCTGCCTTAAGAACGTATTGAGGTAGCCTGCGGGTTACGGTAATCGATACGCGCGGAGTATCATCACTAATTCTAAGAAAGCCGTCACGAATCTCGCCGACAGATATTAGCGGAACTCCGTTCTCAGAGTATTCAGATGCCTTGAGCAACGTGCCGAAGGGACCAGTCTTGATTGTGGCGAACTCACCAATTCTTCTTAATACCCAGTCCTTCGGAAGTGGCCCGATCTCGGTTTGCTCGTATCCGGCCACATTTTCAAAGCCGGGCAAGCGTTTCTTGCCGGTGAGCAATTCCTCCATCGCACCTTGTTTGAGCTGACTTTTCTTGACGATCAGTTGGCCGAGAGATTCGATGAGCGACTGCGCATCGCTCAAGGCGTCGGCAATGGCTTCTTGTTCGGCTTGGGTGGGAGGGATAGGTATGGGGACGGTCGCAAACTTTTCCTTCGGCAGATGCGCGATGCTCGTTTGCGTAACAAAGTTTTGTAGAAAGCGCGTCGAGGAATACCGTTGCAGTACGTATAGCATCAGTCGAACGTCATAGCCGCAAACTGGCCGCAAACGATGCAATGCCTTCTGGTAGTAACACTCTTCTATCGGCTCGTCCCAAATCGCAGCGCGGCCGATCTCACCTCCTTCGCAAACAAGGAGGTCGCCCTTCCGGAGACGGAAACGATGGATATCGGACGAGGTGAGTTTGATGGTGCCAATATCGCTCAGATCAATGCGACACCATTGAACGGACCGATTGCCCAAGTATGGTCTGGAGACTCCATAGTTTTTCTCAGCATCGAGCATTTTCCCCAGTTGAATTGAGAACTGATCGCCTATGGTCGTGACATTCCAATCATCCGGAATCACCCCCACGTCTGTTTGCTTGTAGCCAAGTTTCACTTGCACACGAAACCCATCCGTTCCAGATGTCGGTTCACTTTGCCCTCCAACTCGGCAACGCGTTTGACCATCTGCGGCATCGGCGTTTCATAGCGTTCAGCCAGTTGCTTCAGGCGTTGCGCTAAGGACTGGCTTACGCGGTCCATTTCGCTGCGAATGGCTGCATCAAGGGCGGCAAGCCATTTGTCTTCCACAACCAGCGTCTGAATGTCGGCATCGGTGAGCTTGGGATATTTCGCATAAGCCTTGGCATCCAAGTCGGCCTCGGCGTCTTTGAGCTGTTTGTTGAGGTCGCCTTCCTTATTCGAAAGCTTCAGCCATTCATTCAACGCGGCGCCTTCGTCCTTAGCCTCGTTGTCAGCAATAATCTCCTTGAGCCGGCGGGTGACGCTAGCCTTGTTCACTTTATCGAGATCGGAGAAGGCACCATCCTCAACACCGTGCTCCTCTTCCAGTTCAGTCATGATTGCGGTGATGCCCTCCAGTTCGGAAGAGATCTTGTCAATCGCGTCTTGCGCTTTCGCGAAGTAGCGGGCAACGATGAGCGCCTTGGGCACGAGGTCGCAGGCCCATCCCTTGTCCTTTTCCCTTCCCCTCTTGTCCTTCTCGATAAGGCGGTAAGTCTCCGCTTTCCAGCCATCGGTGGCGATGAGGTAGCAGTCGTCCTGCATGGTCTCCGCCCAATAGTCCATGAGGTGCTGATAAACGTGGTATTTGTCGATCAAGGGCTGACCACTGTAGTGAGCCAACAGATCTTCGGATAGATCGGTGATTATTTTCTTCGGATGGCAGCCTGCCCTTAGCTCCCGCAGCGTCTTCTCGCTCTTCTTGCGCCAGCCTGCGAAATGGGCGTTCATATCTGTGATGAAGACAGCAAACTCCGGGTGCCCGAAGACCGTGGACTCGATAGCAGCCGTATTCACGGCGAGATCGACGTAGCCGGCGCGGTTCGCTTTGAACAGCACTTGGCGAAGATTCGGACAGACTTGCCAGTACCGGAAGAGCGCGTCCACATCGCGTACTGGAATGCCGCCACGCAGGTGGCCTTCAATGTCCTGTCGATCTTCCGCCTGCTGACTGTCGATGTAGCGCGGCAGATTAAGGTTGAATTCGTTCTTCTCGATCTCCTCGACCGGGACCATACGCGAGTATTTCGGGACTTCGAGCCGCTTGTTGAAGACATCGACAATCTTGTGAATGTCCTGGGCGCGAAGGCGATTCTTGGGGCCATCCTTCATGAAGCCCGCGCTAGCGTCGATCATGAAGATGCCTTTGCGGGCGTGAGCGTCCTGTTTATCGACGACGATGATGCAGGCGGGAATGCCGGTGCCGTAAAAGAGATTGGCGGGCAGGCCGATGATGCCCTTGATGTATCCCTTGCGGACGAGTGCACGGCGAATGTCCGCCTCTGCATTGCCCCGGAATAAGACGCCGTGCGGGAGAATACATGCTCCTTTACCGGTGCTCTTGAGAGAACGGACGATGTGCAGCAAATAAGCGTAGTCGCCCTGCTTGGTAGGCGGCACGCCGAAATGCTTGAAGCGTTCAAATTCATCCTTGGCCGGGTCAATGCCGGTACTCCAGCGCTTGTCACTAAACGGCGGGTTGGCAACAACGTAGTCAAAAGTCTTGAGTGTACCGCCGTCTTTGAACTTGGGAACAGAGAGCGTGTTCCCCTGCTCTATAAGCGCAGTCGGATTGTTGTGCAAGATCATGTTCATACGGGCAAGAGTGCTAGTAGCCGCGTCCTTTTCCTGCCCATACAGAGTGACCCTTGTTCCGGCCTCATCGCCCACTTTCAGCAGCAATGAGCCCGAACCGCACGTTGGGTCATAAACAGTGGTTGCGCTGGTCGTCTCCGCATCATGGATGCCAATGATCTGCGCAATGACGCGGCTAACCTCAGCCGGAGTGTAGAACTGGCCCTTGCTCTTGCCACTCTCGGTGGCAAAGTGCCGCATCAGGTATTCGTAGGCGTCACCAAGGATGTCGTCGCCATCGGCACGGTTCTTACTGAAGTCGAGCGACTTGTTTTCAAAGATGGCAATGAGGTTGGTGAGCCTCTCGACCATCTCCTTTCCGCCGCCGAGCTTTCCCGGATCATTGAAATCCGGCATGTCGGACAGCTTGTTGGCATTGGCTAGCGGGCCGATGATTTTCTTGTTGATCTGATCGCCTATGTCAGGCTTGCCCTTGAGGGCGACCATGTCTTTGAAGCTGGCACCGGCCGGGATCGTGATTGGTGCATAAGGCACGCCGGCATATTTGTCGCTGACGTACTTGATGAAGAGCAGGACCAGGACGTAGTCCTTGTATTGGCTGGCGTCCATGCCGCCGCGGAGTTCGTCGCAGCTCGACCAGAGAGATGAGTAGAGTTCAGACTTCTTGAGAGCCATGTCTTACGTCATCCTGCGATGTGAGCGAGGGAGAAGGCGAATTATCGCACATCAAGCGGGATCACCGAAGTGGAGCCGCGCGTAGGTGCGAAGGAGCAATGGCTTAGACTTGCCCAAGCACTACAGACGTACGAGGTCTCGCTGAATGCGGGCGAGAATTGTGTCGAACGGAATTTGTCCGCGATAGTAAAGTGGGGCTGTCTTTGAATATTCCGCTTCAAATTGTTTGCGGATGTCCTCATCTTCAATGGTGAACGCGCCGCTTTTTGCTACGTCATGATCCAAAGACTTGAATCGCTTCTTTTTGTGCTCCAAGTATTCCGGGGTTCCGATGAATTTCTGCACGGCTTCGACGTCGAGAAGCTGGTGGATATCGTAGTAGTGTCTCAGGAAGTTCGCCGGCAGCTTTCCCGTCGCTTTGAACTGCCCATATTTTCTGACCACGGCCTGGACTTTTTCGACAAACGTGTATTCGGGGTTGTAGCAGCGGACGTCGGGAACTCGGTTGTCCGCATATTGAAGTTTCTTAGAATCGGCGAACTGGACGACCCAAGAAGAGATGGTAACAGCGCGGTTCGGAGTCGTTTTGTCGAAGCCGACTTCCAGGAGAATTCCGTCCTTGAGACCGGCGATTGAACCAAAGTGGGATTCGTAGGTTAGCCTGAGGCCGGCGTTCCTCAGCGTTTCGTCATCGTAGGTTGTATCCCTCTCGACAGTCGTAATCCCTGGGATCTTGATCTTGTCCCGCAGCTTTTCATAAAAGGCTCGTCTTGACTCAATGTGCGTGGGCCTCTCGTGATTTGGATTGGTATCGACCTGAAGTCCGTCGAAGGGTTCGATGCGAATGTCGATGTCTTCAGAGAATCGCTGAATGATCCCAAAGCCCTTGGAAAGCGAAGTGCCGCCCTTGAGCTCAAACGTTAAGCCAAGCTGTTTGAGCCCAAAGACGGCGTGCATGATCCAGTAGTCTTTTTCCACGAGAGCTGGATCATTGATCTTCTCGCTATCAGCGACGGTCGCGACAAGTGCCTTGAAATCGCTTCGCTCATGCAGAAAAGAGTCAGGCATGTTGCAACATTTCCTGAAACTTTTTCTGTGTGGAGTATTTGCCGTAAAGAGAAACCGCGCGTGAAAGCTTTTTCGGGTCCATCCCTCCGGCTTTTTCGCGAACGCGAGCAAGAACCGCGTCCCGATCCTCCGCAAGGTCGCCTAGTTCATTAACAAGATCAACCAGCAGAAACTCAGGAGAGAGTTGCCGTGGAACATTCATGCGCCGTTCGAAGGTGACCATTCGATTGCCGAGCGGAAATGTCCCATGACGTTTCTGATTGTAGACAACCCGTTTGTTGTAGAGCTGCGTTGTCCCAAGTCCCAGCTGGTTGTAGGCATTCGGGGAGGTCACGACAAAACGGTCTGTCTTCAGGAACGCTTTCACCAGCTCTTGCTCGTCTGCGGGAGCCTCTCCAAATTCAAACTTGCGCGGGCTGTAATACAAGCCGGTACGGAGCTTCTGGAGAGTCCCGTCGACGGTAAGCTCTTTGAGGTGTCGATCGACACTATGGGACCAGGGCAGAAGGTCTTCTCTGCGGTACACACGTCCGGGCCGAAGATGTCGCTTCAACTGCTCAAGCGTACTTGTCCGCATTTTTCCTGATCCTCCAGAATTATGCTACTCTTTCGCAATCTTAAATGCAAACTGTTTTACTAACGTTTCATGCATTATATAAAAGGAACTTGTTATTTGTCTATAGTTTGCAGTTATTAACGGTAAACGTACTACAACGCTGCGAAGTGAAAGAGAGAGAGTTCTGCCTATCGCCGTCGTTCCCATCTACGCAGTCGCCATTTGTCAGAGCCACGATCACAGCGACTCCGTGTAGGGGCGAATGACATTGCTAACCCAGCAGATCTTGGCGTAACGGTAGATTTCGTTGACACTAGCTTTCTTTTGGCGAAGACAATCCTTTAGAGCTTCGATCGCGACATCGAGTCCGATCTTGTTTCTGAATTTAAAGGAATCCGCAACGGTTTTCGCTGCTGAATAGACGCGAATCGGAACGCCTTCAACCTGGTGATTCTCAGTTCCCTCTGTCAGTGATGGTCCAGAAAGGCGGACGATCCGAAGTGAGGGTGAGGTGAAGGAGGGTCTTCTTGCCCCCTTGGGGAGGGCAAGCCAGATTTCAGGAGGGCTCTGTGTCGTGATCTCGTGGAAGGCAAGAGCTGAGAGCAGACAAATAACAGCTTCCGGAACACGCTTCGCTACTTCAGCGTAAGAGTGGCGTTCCGTTATGTTCGCGTCGGGTAGTGTGTAAATTCCGCGTCCAGTCCGACTGAGCCGGCCTTGGCGGTGGAGACGAACGAGATACTCGCGTGGAAGGCCGATGGCCTCAATGTCACGGGGCCTAACGATCCCGTGTTGGCCGACGTACCGCATAATCTTCTGGAGAGGTTTTGCCATAGTGCATGTCTCACTATGTCATTACTTAATAATATCTAATGACGTTTTGCAACACCCCATGGCGTCTTGCCTCAAATACCCTGCCCCAGACTGAGATCTGCCATCGCCTTAGCTGTCGAGTGAGAAAACTCAATAGCAGAACTCTTGGAAACCTCGCCACTCAACCTTTGGCCAAGCTCGGCAGTGTTATTGGTATAGATCTTAGCGTCGAGGCTTGCGCGCGAGATGGAAACGTAGGCGAAGCGGGAGTTGAGCAGGTCTGGGTGGACGCTGGTATCGCCGTGGACGAGGACGCGTTCTGCAGTGAGCCCCTGGGAGCTGTGACTAGTAACGGCGTAGCCGTGATCGAGATGACGATGCTCGTTGGGGTTGAATTCGATCTGGCGGTTGTTGTCGAGGCGGATGGATAGGCGATCATCGGTGCGGATCGCCTCAATCGTGGCCATATCGCGATTTGCAACGCCGAGCGATTTGTCGGGGGCCGTAAACTGGATGCGTTCACCTACGGAGAACTCCCGTTGGATCTCTTGGTAGACGCTGACGCCTGTAAGGCGGCGGGGATCGTAGGTCGCAAGCTCTCCGTTCGCTTTTTGGACCGTGAGTTCGTTTGCGGATGGGTTGATCGCGACAACTGATGCGTAGGCGGCAGCTTCGATTCCGATGGGTTTGCTGCCGCGTGTGTAGCGAACTACGTCGTCGATCCCATAGTGCGTGGCCCAGGATCGTTCGGCTCCGGTCATGTCCTGACGCTGAACCAACACACGGAAACTACGATCTTCCGGGGCGATGGCACCCGTGGCCTTCAACTCCTGGCGAACCGCGAGGTTCAGTTCGCGACGGGAAGCATTGTCCGGTGAAACGATGAGCGTATTTTCGGGCGATTCCACGTAGCTCTTGGCGATGGCCCGAACTCGCTCTTCCTGGTTAGGAATTTCCTTCACGCGACCTTGTTCTTGGAGTACGTCGAGCGCAGCGGAGACTTGGCCCGTCGCCAGCAGCTCGACGGCAGATTTCAGAGCTGGGTCCCTCTGCCGAACGATGTCATCCAGCGTCGCGGTGTGCATTCCCGCATCCTGCAGTTGCTCGAAGGGGCGACCCGCTTCGACCCCCTGATGCTGGCGGATATCGCCGATCAGAAGCACGCGGTCATCGGGACCAAGCCGGGAGAGAAACTCGCGCATCTGGTTGGTGCTGGCTAGGCTCGATTCATCGACGAGGTAGAAATGCCTCTGCTCGCGTAGGTCGGGATTTGCAGCACGGGCGAGGAAGCCTTGCAGGGTTCCCGATTCAATTCCTGCGTCGTTCAGTTGGCGCGCGGCGCGGGAGGTCGGGGCGAAACCCTCAACCTGATAGCCCTGCCTTTCCGCCGCGCTGCGGATGACTGTGAGGGTGGTCGTCTTGCCCGAGCCGGCGAAGCCTTGGATTCCTTGAATGCGGTCCGGCGAACTGAGAACATCTTCGATCACGCTCTTCTGCGCGTGATTGAGATGCGAGTGCTGATCGGCAAGGGCGATGGCATGTGGACGCGAGAGGACTGGTTTAGCATGGTTTAGTCCCTCACGCATCGTGCTGATAATTTCATGTTCCGCTTCGATAGTTTTCGCGGTGGTGTACAGGCGGCCAGGAACACCCTGAGTTCGTTCCACGATTTGAAATTCCCCGGAAGCCAAACGAGCCTCAAGATTGGAGCGAACCTGTCCATGGGTGATCTCACCCATGCCGCGGCGGAGCCCGTCGCGGATCAAGGCACGTTCATCCACAACCGCCTCACGCTCAAAGTTCTTGTCGCGAGCAAAGCTCAGAGATTCTCGAACGCGGTGAAGAACGTTGACTGGCCTCTCCTGATGTTGAGACCGTTCACGCGCCGCGCGTACAACGGCGTCCGCTTGGTGTCCAAAGTCTGCAGCCAGCTTTCGGTGGGCTGCCATCACCTCGCCCGGTGAATGAATTTCCTTGCGGTCACGGGTCGAGTGCGCAGCGATCTCGGCAGCCTCCTTCCCCGAGCGGCCCGTGCGTTCGAGGTATTCACGAATTTGCTGGCTTCGGGGGCTGGATGCGTCGAGATATTCCTGTGTGTATCCCTTGATCTCCGGAGCACCGCTCCGCCCTGTCGTA
>Ga0181538_10005612_pt1 | contig 11187 bp, 9 predicted proteins | sample PEATcosm2014_Bin_40_FD_119773 | JGI IMG/M metagenome (GOLD analysis project Ga0181538, IMG submission 119773) | Peatland microbial communities from MTU Mesocosm Facility, Houghton, MI, USA - PEATcosm2014_Bin23_30_metaG | ecosystem: Environmental > Terrestrial > Soil > Wetlands > Peat | place...
GCCGGCGTAGTCATCAGCCGGTGCGGGACGGGTGAGGGGTTACTTCCGAGGAATCCAAAAACCCCTTCCGTTCTCGAGATCATCAAGGCAGACAATTCAGATTCAAGGAGTTGGCCTGGGAGCGCCAAATTCGACTTCGGAATTCGGGTTTATGCGGCTGCCCTATCCTCGGGAACCTTCATGAACATCGTGAGCACGGCGCTAATGGCATAGAGCACGGCGAAGATCCACATTACTCCGCCAGCGCCCAGCGCCGGCAGAAAGAGACCCACGATTGCCGGGCCGACCCAGACGCTGGCCCCGGCGCCCAGGTTGAGGATGGCCATGGCAGCACCTTTGCGGCCCGGCGCCAGAGCCGCCATAATCGCCCCGAGCGGCGTGTAGGCCGACAGGGTGGCGCCATAGAACATGCCGGCAACGACCGCCAGCGCGTAATTCGCGGGGTGTACCTGCAGGGAGTAATAAAGCATCAGGGTAGTGACCGCACAGCCGGCGCCGCCGAACAGCACTACGGTCCTCCGCCACCCAAATCTGTCACCAATGAATCCGAACAAGAGGTTCCAGATGACATTGGTGACCGAAAGAGCGGTCAGCAAGCGTAGCCATTGCGTGAGGGTGAAGCCGACCGTGGTGGTGCAATAAACCGGGAGAAATACCAGGAACCCGAGTTGAGCCGCAGTGTTGATCGTTCGCACGATGCCGCCGATTCCGACTTTCGGGATCTGCCAGGCGATTGCCGCGCTGAAAACCAGCGTCTTTATCGGATTTTCCTTCGGCGGGGCCAGCCGGCGCGTTCCCGTCGGGTCACGAACGCCGAGCAGGGCCAGGCCGGCGGCAGCGACAAAGACAAGCGCCCACCAAAGAGTTTGATAAGCGCCCATCGAGGGAACCAGGTAACTGGCAATCAGGGACCCGAGGGTTGGGAAACCTGCGGCAAATGCAAACCAAAACCAGCCCAATGATGTTCCCAGGTTTCGAGTGGGCGTTGCCACGGTGATCCATACCAAAAAGCCGTAGGCGAACAGCGGAAAACCGAACCCACGCAGAGCATAGAAAACCAGTATGAGGGAGTAATCGCCCGGCGCGACCCCTAGTGCGAGAAAGGCCACGTGGAAGAACAACCAGATGGCCAAACCGATGAGCATGACCCGTTTCGGTCCCCAAAGGTCGGAGAGGGCTCCGGACAGCCAGGACGCGAAAGTGGCGGTGATGCCGTATACAGTGAACACCAGCGCCACGGCTGATGCTGAGAACCCTTTGCCGGCCAGATAGGCCGACAGGAATCCTGATTCGACGCCGCAGGCGCTCATCAAAAGCAGGACAGCGACAAACCCCAATGCGAGCGGTGGGTAAATGCCGAGGCGTTCGAGAAAAGACCAGCCAGGTTTCACAGGCCTGGCAATCGTTGTTCCCACAGGAATGATTCTCCCTTCCGACTCCGCAATTCTGCTCAAAACTCAGTAGTGTCCTAACTTGGCGCGTAACGCCGGCTTCCAGCCGGCAATGGAGCCGCCAAGATGGCGGCGCTACGACCAAATTAGGACCAGCACCCAAAACTCGCACAGGCCGATCGGTCGCCCCGTCAATCGCCAGGTCCGATCATGCTCTCCCCCTCCCCGAACCTCAGCCGGGAGGCGATCGATTGGATATCTTCCAGATTGCGGGTGTTCTCCAGGGCGGCGATTTGCACGGCGGTGTTACCTATGATCGTGGCTTCGCTGGACCCCTTCAACAACTCCAGACCGGTTGCCTCTTGCGCCAACCTGTTCAGCACTTCGTTTCTTACGCCACCTCCGACGATGCAAAGACGTTCCAAGGGTTCGCCGATGCAATTTTGAATCCCATCCACAACTTCGGCGTAGCGTTTGGCCAAACTGCGGAAGACGATCGAGGCAAATTCGTGGGGCTGTGTTGCCTGCTGGAAACCTCGCATCGCCAACTCAGCGTTGATGCGAGAGGCCATGTTTCCAGGGGCGAGAAATGTCTTCTCGTCCCTAAGATCGACCCAGGCGCCTTCCAGCGGAGCGCCTCGACATCCTTCAACCAGTTGCTCTGCGGAGACGCGCAGCCCGCTCGAGTTCCATTCTCTCAACAGTTCTTGGATCATCCACAGCCCGATGACGTTGCGTAAGAACCGGATGGTGTTGCCCACCCCGCCTTCGTTGGTGATGTTGAGCTGAAAACCCAATTCGGAGATGAGGGGTTGCCGAAGCACCGTGCCCACCAGGGACCAAGTCCCGGAACTTACAAAAGCCAGACGATTGTGCGGATAAGGAATCGCGGCCACGGCCGATGCGGTGTCGTGGCAGGATGGCGCGATTACCTTGGTTGTCCTTAGGCCGAGAGCGTTTGCCAGTTCCCGGCGAAGGAGTCCGAGTATTGTCCCGGGAGGGACGATGGGAGGAAACTTCTCGAGATTGAGGCCAAAGGCGCCGCATAGTTCCTTCGACCATCCCTTCGAACGCGCGTCCACCAATTGCGAGTTCGGTGCATTGGTGTACTCGGCGACCGGGACTCCAGTCATCCGAAACAGGTAGTACTCCGGCGTACCAAGCCACAGCCAGGTCCGCTCCCATTCCTCCGGGAGTTCATGGATGTGTCCCAGCAAGCCATAGAGCGCGTTGACGGGCATGACCTGAATTCCAGTAATCTCGTAAACCCTTTGCGCCGGGACAGTCTCAAAGGCGCGGTGCATAGCCGTCACGTTGCGTGGGTCCCGGAGCGAGTAGGCGTGGCCGACACGGTTTCCCGTTCGATCGATCAGTACATATTCCGCGCCCCAGCTATCAAGCCCCAGGCTTTCAATCTCACCGTGTGTCGCTGCGGAGGCGATCTGAAGGCCTTTGAGGATTTCTGCCCAGATGCGTTCTGTGTCCCAGATGACGTGCCTGTCGATCTCGATAGGAGCGTTTGGAAACTGATAAACCTCGCGCAGGCTGCCCTGATCCCCATCCCATTCACAGAGTGCCAGGCGTCCACTGGAATTGCCTAAATCGATGGCGACTATGTTTCGTGTAATGTTCATGCTGATTTGTTGAGAGACTCCATGGCGCTGCCGGGGAGACAGGAGTTTGACAGGTTCGGGACCCTATGGCGGAACTCCTTGACGTCGAACGCCAAAGCCCACGAATGCGAGAGCCACAACGGACGAACCAGAAAGCCCGTCTCTTACCGGTACCAACCGTTCGCTTACCTCGCAGGGCCCCGACGGCTCCGCTTCCAGCCGCCCGCGTGCCCTGCCAGGGGATGCCTGATCATACCAGAACGGAGCGAGCAATAGTCGCAATGCCGCCGAACAGCGTGACGAGGCCTGCCATCACCCTGCTTCGGAATTGGTGACTCGTGTCTCTGCGTTTGCGGGTCGGATACTTGCTGCGGCTCGTCGCAGACGGAATAGAAGTCCTGCCACTTGCCACGCCTCAGCTTCAGGAGCAGCTCGTGGAAGCTCGACATGCCCGCGCGCTTTGCATAGAGAGCTGGGACCCCGGCAGGAAAGTCAAACCCATCGAGGGCGCATCCGGTCTCACCGTCTTCCGTGCGAAGCTGCCCAATCAGCGAGGCGGGGTTGCCCGCCCGTTTGGGGGCGAAGGTCGTGGTCGCGAACTAAATGCTAACTACGTTACACGGCGGGGGCGAACGGGCAGATGGTTGGCCCTATCACCGGGGATAAGCTTTGAATTAGAGGTTTTTCCAGAACTGTTGGGGGCATGCATCCCGATTGACGACGTGCGGTTGCCACTGGGGCGCCGGGCATGAGAAAATCTCACGATTAGCTATCCACGGACCATACCTCTCTGGGATTTGAGGATTTATGCACAGGCGACAGTTTTTCTTAACCTCCGCAGCTACGGTTGCCATGGCTAAGGCCGTCAAGAAGCTGAATTTCGCGCGCTCGTCTTATTCTGGTGGGCAAGGCATTGTTGCCAATCAACCGCCCGTAATCCCGGTTGGCCTTGATGCGTATCGCAGGTGGGACCGGTGGGCTTATCAGCGCATCGGTGCGAGGGCCTACATGCGCAGCACCTACGATCGCAGTGGCGGGAATACTGACGCCAGTCACTTCCTATACCAGCTCAGCGATAACTTCAACGTCACGCTTGACCTTGAAGGGCCTGGGATTCTCTACTTCGCGCGTTTTAACCACTGGCACGGAAGCCCGTGGCACTTCCAGGTTGACGGGGCTGATTATATTGTGGAAGAAAGCAGTACACCGGATCCTATCCATCCTGTCGGCAACTCGACTTTTCTTCCCGAACGTTGTTTCCCCGCCCCCTTGGCCTGGACTTGGTCCGCCACGAAGGGAGCTGACTTGACCTGGGTGCCGATCCCCTTTGAGCGTTCCTTCCGCATGGCTTACGAGCGCACGCATTACGGTACGGGGTATTATATTTATCATCAATATGCGGGTGGGGCCCCGCTGTCACAACCCATTCGTTCCTGGGCGAGGAATGCCGTGCCTGACAAGGATGTGCTCGACCTGATTGCCCGGTCGGGCTCGGACCTCGTCGCCAAAGCCGGTAGCGCCGAAGGGAAACAAATCGACATCGAGCAAAAGTCGGGAGAGGTTATCCTTCCAGGCAAGGGGTCAGTTCATTTTGCCGAAATAGAAAAGGCACCCTCCATGATTCGCGCCTTGGAGTTTTCTGTTCCTCGTGCAAGTTCCCTGGAGTTCGGGCGTTTGAAACTACGGGTTACTTGGGATCGAAGGCCTGCTGCTTCGATAGACGCACCGATTGCCCTCTTCTTTGGGGCGGGAACGCTTTACAACCGCGACGACCGTGAATATCTCGTTAAAGCTTTCCCGGTGCACATTCGTTTTGATGCCCAGCGTGTTTATTTGGCGTGTTATTTCCCCATGCCCTTTTTCCGCCATGCTCGTTTCGAACTCTTAAACGACCGCGACTCGGCGCTTCCTGGGGTGCGGTGGAGCATCAGGTACGCGGCATTCCATGACCCCGCCAATCAGGTTGCGTATTTCCACGCGACGTATCGCGACCACCCCAGCCCGGCCCTCGGCGAGGACCTTAACCTTTTGGATACCCGTCAGGTTGAGGGCGGAGGCGATTGGTCGGGACATTTTATTGGGACCTCCGTAATCTTCTCGCACCGTGCAATTCTGACCACTTTGGAAGGTGATCCTCGGTTCTTCTTTGATGACAGCCGGACTCCTCAGGCCCAAGGGACAGGAACGGAGGAGTGGGGAGGCGGAGGCGACTATTGGGGAGGACAAACGATGACCTTGCCTTTCGCAGGGCACCCGGTCGGCGCGCGGCAAGCCAACGAAGCAAAATGCGAAGAAGATTTGATTGAGTCGGAGTATCGTTTCCTCTTGGCGGACCTGATGCCTTTCGGCAAGAACGCCCGCATCCATTTAGAGCACGGAGGGACGGACGAATCTTCCGAACATTATGAAACCGTGACCTATTGGTACGGCTTGCCCAGTCCCTCCCTGATGCTGACTGACGAGTTAAGCGTGGGCGACCCGGCCATGGAGAAAGCTCATGGCTACGACTCGCCCGATGCGAGCGAGCCCGTCAAGATAACATCGCGCTATGAGCGGGGAGTTGATCACCTCGAGGGGAAGGAAATTTATCCGGCGCACACCGAGGTGGGCCGTTACACGACGGGCACATCCGAATTCACCCTGAAACTTACACCCGATAATCTTGGTGTTATGTTACGCCGGACGCTGGACTACTCTTTTCCCAATCAACGCGCCGAGGTCTTCGTGGCGCCAGCGGCCAGATCATCGCAGCCGAAGGACCCCGCTCCATGGCGGCTCGCCGGCATCTGGTATCTCGCCGGATCAAATACCTGCATTTACTCCAATCCGAAATCGGAATTGGGAGCGACGGAGCACACGATCGAAACTTCCAACCGGCGCTTCCGGGATGATGAATTTCTCATTTCGCGCGACCTTACCCAAGGACTGTCTCGGATCCGTGTGAGAATTCACTTCACGCCGGTTAACATTCCGCTGTTTCCCGGTGCGCCACATCAAAAGCAAGCTTGGAGCGAGATCCGTTACTCGGCTTATTGTATTGTCATGCCCTCATTTCGACTGTCTGCCTGGCCCATTGCCATTGGGCCCGACACTTAGGCACTTCGACTTCCTCCAGCTTGACGGGAACGACAAAAATCGTCCCCTCAGGCTTTTCCTCTCTCGTAGTCCACAAGCTCAATGACGATGAGCCACCCTTGCCTCGCTGCCAATCCGCGAAGCTGGTGCAGTTGGTTTTGGGTGTCTCGGCCTCGTTCGCGGGTGCTGACGCGGGCATAAATCGCGGTGCGGGTGCTCGTCGCCGTGGCCTCCGTCTCGTCGCTGCCGCCGCGTGCTCGGCCGGGCATGGCATCGCCAGTTCCAAAGCCTTGCGGGTGCCGCCCAAAAACGTCTCGCCGGATGGTGCTGCAAGCCTTTGATTACACGTGGGGCGAATTCTGTGGAAGCACCCGCCCAATATCGAACGACTTTGAGCTGTAAGTCGCAACTTCCACGGCGACGGGACCTTGACTGCCTGAGGGAGTCGGGTGTATGTTTCCGGCTCGAAAACGAAAGTGGGAATTCCGCTTAAGGACCCGCGCCCGTCGCGGCATCGCCGTATGGCCCACGGCCTCGTGTTCGCGCGAACCTGCGAGCGGCACATATCCACCAGCCTTACGCTGGCGCTAAATCTTTGCTTGCCAAGGAGCAGATATGAATCAAATCACCCGGCGGGAATTTCTGGCCCTCGGTGCAATTCCAGTGCTCGCTCCGGGCGTGGCAAGCGGGTTGGAATGGCGCGTTGGGGAACCTCTAGGCGCTCGCATTGCCATGCAACAGGGACGTCCCGTCCTTTTTGTGGATGGCCAGCCGTCGCTGCCCGTTATCTACGCGCTGGGGCATTGCCCGGGGTTCCGCTTCGCCGAGGAGGAACGATCCCAATACAGCATCGCCGAATTCGCCAGAGCCGGCGCGCGGCTTTTCCAGGCGGAGGTATGGCTGGAGCAGCTTTGGACCTCCGAGCGGGAGTTCAACATCGAGCGTGCCAGGAAGCAGATCCGCGGCATTCTGGACGCCTGCCCGGAAGCTGCGGTCATGCTGAGGCTACAGGTCAATTCACCTCCCTGGTGGAACCAGGCGCATCCGGAAGAATGCGTCGAGTGGGCGAACGGATCCTTGGAACATCCGCGCGGCTGGGGGCTTCCCTCCTGGGTCCCGATGGAATTTGACCTCGCGCGAGTGCCGCGTCACAGCTTGGCTTCCCAGCGGTGGCTCGACGAGTGCGGCGCGAAGACGCGCGAGTTCTGCCAGCGCCTGGCCGCGACGCCGGAGGGCGAGGCGCTCTTCTGCGTTCAGGTGGCCGCGGGGGTTTACGGGGAATGGCACTACTACGGTTTCATTGACAACGAACCTGATACCGGTCCTGCCATGACCAGCCATTTTCGCCAGTGGCTGGGGACGAAGTACGGGACCGACCAGGCGCTCCAGAGGGCGTGGAATGACCCCGGCGCTTCTCTGGCCCGGGCGGCCGTTCCCGGTGTCGAAGAACGGATGCGCTGTGATGGATATTTTCGCAATCCGCAGCGCGACCGCAAAGTCATTGACTATCTGCACTGCCAGCACCAGGCGGTCACCGACGCCTTCATTCATTTTTGCCGGACCGTCAAGGAAAGCTGGCCGCGACCCATCGTGACTGGCGGCTTTCACGGGTACTGGTTCACGATGTTCGGGCGGATGGGTATGGGTGGCCACCTGGAAGTCAGGCGGGCGCTGGAATCACCTTACGTGGACGTGCTTTGCTCGCCGCAATCGTACAATCACCTGGCGTTGGGGATGCCGGGAATGTCGCGCGGCTTGCTCGAATCGGGAAGGCTGCACGGCAAGTTGTGGCTCGACGAAATGGATACTCTGCCGGATATCTGGGATCTCAGGATCGCGGATCCGCAGCAGGCCCGCGCCCAGAGTGTGGCCATTCTGCGCCGCAACGTGCTCGGCCCGTTCAGCCGGGGCATGGGGTTGTGGTATTACGACCTGGTTTGCGAGCATGATGTCCAGCCGACCTGGGGAGCCGCGGGCTGTTGGGACTCGCGGGAGATGCAGGCAGAGATTGCGCAGCTCACGAAACTGCAGGCCGAACGCTACCGGCGGCCCTTCGCGTCCGCGGCCGATGTCCTGCTGGTCTTCGATACAGAGTCGTTCTACTACACGGCCCACAATGGCCATCTCGACCCAGTCTCAACGGAACTCCTGGACGGCTCGACCGCCGACCTTTTCCGCAGCGGGGCGGCGTTCGATATGGTGTATCTTTTCGACCTGGAGCAGCTCGATTTGCGGCCCTACAAGGCCGTGATTTTTGCCAACACTTTCTGCATCGATCCCGGCCAGCGGAAACTTATCCAAACTAAGGTGGCGAAGGACGGCAGACATCTGTTCTGGTCGTGCGCTCCGGGCCTGATCGACGGCGCCACATCGGACCCGGAAGGAATCTCGAAGCTGATCGGAATCGCAGTGGTTTCCGTCACAACCTCTACGGCGCGCGTGGTGGTTCAGACCGGCGATGCTCCTGCCTGCACGTTCGGGCTCGAAGGGGCGATAGAACCGCTATTCGCCGCACGGGACGCCGATGCCACGGTACTTGGGAAACTGCAAGGGAGCGAGTACGCTGGCCTGGCGCGGAAGCAGCTGGCGGGTCACACGGCGTGGTTCTCCAGCGTTCCTCTGCGCGATCCTAACTTGCTGCGGTATTTACTGAAAGAAGCCGGGGTGCACATTTACGATGATCAGGGCGACGTCGTTTATGCCGGCAGCGGCATGCTGATCGTGCACTCGGCTTCGGGCGGACCCCGCACGCTCTCGCTCCGCAACGGGCGGCGAATCGAAACCAGATTGCAGGCCGCCTGTACTTGGGTGTTCGACTCAGAAACGGGCGAGAAGTTGATATAATCTCAAGCCGGTGCTGGTTCAACAGGAAGGGCAAGCTCGACCTGGCAGTGGTTGATCAAACGAGCAATTCGCTGCTTGCCATCTTCGTGCTAGACTCTGTCCTTGAATCAAGGCATGGCCCCGGCCGGAGGTGCTTCAATGAGATCTGCCATTTCAAGAAGACGTCTCCTAAAGAGCATTGGAGTGTTATCGTCCGGGGCAGTTCTCCTGGATCCGCGGGAAGAGAGTAGTGCCCTCCAAACCGATGACAAACGTCCTCGGGCTCTTGCTCTTATCGGTGACCGGTATCACAACGCCGACTACATTCGGGTCGCCCTGAACAAACTATTCCTGGACCTGAATCTGCCCATTGATTACACCATTAACTACGATCAAATATCCGAACGCCTTCTGCGGCCGTACCGTCTGTTTGTGGTTTTGCGCGATGGGATGATCTGGCCCAACGGATATCTCGAGCCCAACGACTACGAATACTCGCACTCTCTCGAGAACAACAGCGCCTGGCCGAAGGAGCAGCCCGAGGGCTGGATCACGGAGCAGCAGGGTAAGGCCATCAAAGACTTCGTGGAGGCCGGGGGAGCGCTGTACGCCTTGCACAACAGCAGTCACATTTCGCTTTCTTCCAAGGACTATCGCGAGGTGATGGGTGGGGCGTACATCTCGCATCCGGCCCTGCGTCCTTTCAAGGTGTCCGTGGTGAACAAGGAGCATCCGATCACGCGCGATGTCCAGGACTTCATAGTCAACGACGAACAACATTTCGTCACGTACGACAAAGATCCCAGTTACATCCTCTTGCGGAGTGAGAATATCGATGGCCTGACTGAGATCAGCGAAGGCAAAGACCTAGGTGCCAAGGCGATCGCGGGCTGGGCATACGATTTCGGCAAGGGCCGCGTGGCTTTCACGGCAGTCGGCCATACGCTTCACGCGATGTGGGAACCGGAATATTTCAAGCTCCAGAAGAATGCCGTAAGATGGCTGCTGAAGATGTCGTAGCCACGCCCCTGTCAAGACGAGGGCGCCACCCTTAACCGAAACGAGGTGAAATTGCATATGTCAATCATCAAGTCGACGTTGGTCTTCACTCTTGCTCTTATCACGGTCGCATGTTCCACCGCTCCCGCTCCCGCCCCGGCCCCGGTAAAGCCTGCCGCCTTGGGAAGCATTGTGCGCTTGGACCCAGCCTTGGATGAACTCATTCCCAAGGATGCCCAGCTTGAAAAGCTCGCAGACGGGTTCACCTTTACCGAGGGTCCAATCTGGCGCCCGTCAGGCGTCCTCTGGTTCAGTGATGTGATTGGTAACGTAGTGCGTCAATATTCTCCGGACGGAAAAGTGACGGAGATTCTCAATCCGGGCGGCTACGACGGAAAAGGTAATTTGCCGGCGGGCGGATACAATGGCCCCAACGGCATGACCGCTGATAAAGATGGCGCGGTCCTGCTGTGCCAGCATGGGTACCGCCGCATCGTCCGGATCAGCAAAGACATGAAGATTACCACTGTAATTGACAGGTATCAGGGGAAGAAATTCAACAGTCCGAACGACGTGGTCTACCGCTCCGATGGGTCGTTTTATTTCACCGATCCGCCATACGGTTTGGCCAAGGGCGACGACGACCCAGCCAAAGAACTGAAGTTCAACGCCGTTTTCCGTGTGGCCAACGGCAAGCCGCAACCGGTCGTCAAGGACCTGACGCGGCCCAACGGCATTGCCTTTTCTCCCGATCAGAAGACACTTTATATCGGGAATACGGATGAGAAGAACAAGGTGTGGATGGCGTACGACGTTGCTGACAATGGCGCCGTCAGTCACGCGCGTGTATTTTACAACGCGACGGCGGAGAAGGAAGCGGGTTTGCCGGACGGCTTGAAGATCGATGAAAAGGGCAACATGTGGGCCTCCGGCCCTGGAGGGATCTGGGTGTTCTCGCCCGCGGGAAAGCACCTGGGAACGATCAAGATGCCGGAGGTGCCGGCAAACTGCAATTGGGGTGATGACTGGAAATCGCTCTACATCACCGCACGTACCGGCTTGTACCGGATCAAGCTCTCCGTAGCAGGAGAGAAGCAACTTTATCAGTGAGCGGCACTGAGCCAGAGGAGGGAATAATGAAGCGTAGGACCTGCTTGAAGGCAATGCTCGCGGCCGGAGCCAGTGCGGCCGGCGCCCAGGCGGCGGGACCCGGGCATCCCATCCAACTGCACGTCGACTTGGCGGTTGACCCGGCCCAGGTGAAGCAGATGTTGCACAACTTCGAA
>Ga0181538_10005622_pt1 | contig 11175 bp, 9 predicted proteins | sample PEATcosm2014_Bin_40_FD_119773 | JGI IMG/M metagenome (GOLD analysis project Ga0181538, IMG submission 119773) | Peatland microbial communities from MTU Mesocosm Facility, Houghton, MI, USA - PEATcosm2014_Bin23_30_metaG | ecosystem: Environmental > Terrestrial > Soil > Wetlands > Peat | place...
ACTGGAAAAGGAATACTACCACCGGGCCACCGTTATAATCGCGCTGGACGTGGCGAACAAGTTCCTGGGCCGCGTTTATGTTTGGGGCCAGGTGCGCAACCAGGGGCCAATCGATCTTGCCGTCAATGAAAGCCTGACGGCGGGCAAGGCGATTCTGCGCGCGGGCGGCTTTGGCGATTTTGCCAACAAGAAGAGGGTGAAAGTGGTCCGCAGCGGGGGCGCCGACACCGCGGCCAAACAGAGTTTCGAGCTGAACATGGTGGATATTCTCGAGAAGGGGAAGACCGAGAAAGACATGATCTTGCAGCCGGACGATTTCATCATCGTTCCCTCCCGGCTGATTAACTTCTAAGCTCCCCTTTGTGACACGTGAACGACCAAGCTGACCAACCCAGGGTGGATCGGTCCACGACCAGGGCGCATTTCCATGCGCGGCTGAGCCGCTACCTGAGCCTGCTGCGCCGAAGATGGTGGGTGTTGATCCTGGGCGTCCTCGTGGGAGTGGCCATTCAGGGCGTGCGCCATTGGACCGCAGCTCCGTCCTTCGTGTCAGTCGGACGGATGATCGTGAGCATCAAGCTGAACATTGCTGAGGGGTCAGTCTATACCGAGGAGTTCAGCAATTTCCTGGGGACGCAAGCGGCGCTCATGCAAAGCGGCGAGGTTCGCAACCGGGCGCACGAGCTGGCGCGCGAGCGGGTCGCTCAGCGGAAACTGGAACTGAAGAGTCAGCCCGTGGAGTTGAAAGTGAGCGTGCCAGCCAAAACGACTATCTTCGAGCTACGCGCCACGGGCGGGGACCCGGATTACACACAGGAGTTTTTGCAGGCCTGCATGGATGAGTACATCGCACTGAAGAAGGAGATGCGAGCGCAGACCTCCGACACCACGTTGGCCGGCTTGACGGCAGAGGTCATCAAGCTGGAGAAGGACTTGCGAAATGCCGACGCGGAGCTGGTGGAATTCCAGAGCACCAACACCGTGTTACTGTCCCAGGAACAGGGCAACAGCGCCGCCAACTACCTGGCAGCGCTCAACCAGCGCCTCGCCACCCGGAAATCCGAGTACGATCTGTTGCAGATGCTGACGGTGGATCAAAACCTGAACCGCCAGCAGGAGGCAGCCGGTGCCGTACTCCCAGCGAATGGCGCGACAGACAACTCCCTGGCGGCTGGCGGCGAGCAAAAGGATATGGATTACTTCAGGGCGAAACAGCAGTTATTGTTGTTGCAAGCAGAGCAGGAGGAACTTGGGCGCTACCTGAGGACGAATCACCCGAAGATGATCGCGCTGAGCGAAGTGATCGCCCGGCGGGAGCAGTTGCTGAAGATCTTCCGTCTGCAAAGCGCGGAACAGTTGGACAGTAAGAAGGCGTCGCTAGCGCTGGAGATTCAGAATCTCGAGAAGGATGTGAAGCAATGGGATGCCAAGACGCTGGAAATCCAGGGAAAAGTGGCCGAATACCAAAGGCTAAAGGGGAATTCCCAGAGAATCCAGGCGCTCTACGACCGACTGCTGGCTACGATGCAAACATTGGATGTCAACAAAGGAATCAGTCCGGAGAGCGTCACTATCATGGAGAAGGCTTCAAACGTGGTTCCGGACCAGTCTGAAGTGTGGAAACAGATGGCTGTCGGCAGCCTTGTGGGAGTGGGGCTGAGCTTGCTCCTGCTGCTCCTCATCGACCGCCTCGATGACCGCATGATTTCCATTGCCGAACTGGAAGATTTGTTCGATGAAGAGGTCCTGGGCCGGATTCCACGGGTTACGTCCCGCGGGCCCAAGCGAGAAGTGGCCCTGGTTGGGCCGGAGGATGAGCGTCACAACTTCGTCGAAGCTTACCGGAATCTCCGTTCTTCACTTCTGTATATGGCGGAGGCTGGGGCGGGGCCCAAGATTCTCCTCGTCACTAGCTCGGTGCCAAATGAAGGCAAATCGCTGACGTCCGCCAATCTATCCATCACGATGGCCAGCGCCGGCTCACGCGTGCTGCTGGTAGATGCTGACTTGCGCAAGGGAGCGTTGCACATACGTTTCGGGGTGGCTCACAGACCAGGGCTCACGGAAGTGCTTGGACAGGGATTAAACTGGGAAGAAGCAATGCAGGCCACGAAATTCCCCAACCTGTCTTTGCTGCCGCGGGGCACTTTCGCCCCCAATGCAGGTGAGCTGCTTATCAGCAACGCAACCAAAGAGTTTCTACGGGACGCTGCCGCCAAATACGATTACGTGATTCTGGACACGGTGCCGGTAATGGCGGCGGATGACGTGACCAGCCTGGCTCCGCACGTGGACGGCGTGATTTTTGTGATCCGCGCCGAGTTCACGTCCGCGCGCGTAGCCCGTGCGGCCTTGTACTCCTTGTATCAGCGCCAGGTCCGCGTGCTCGGCCTGGCCTTCAATTCGGCTCGTCCCAGCTTCGAGGATTACTACTATTACCGATACAAAGGTTACTATTACACAAAGTATTCCGTTGCGGGGGCCAGTCCCAAGGCGGAAACGGAGCAAGAGGGCAAGGCCTAGGCCGGGAGCGAAGCGGATGGAGGAGGGAAAGACTCGCCTCCGGGCGGTTGATTGCTCGTGGATAAGTGATTTGCGCAGGGTGCGCCAGTTTTCTGATACGAAGCAAATGACTCAAATTGTTCAAGGCATTCCTCCTGGAAGTGCGCTGGGGTGGTTTTGCCTTCGCACGCAACCCAAGCACGAGCACATTGCAGCGGCGCATTTGCAGAAGGAGCCAGACATCGAGGTTTACCTGCCGCGCATCCGGTTCCGGCGTCCCACCCGGCGTGGGCCGGTGTGGTTCACGGAGGCCTTGTTTCCAAATTACCTGTTCGCGCGGTTCGACCTGACAGCCTGCCTCCGCGGGGTATGCCACACCCGGGGTGTCCGTGGCGTGGTCCATTTTGGTGACCGCTGGCCCATCGTGCCAGAGGCCGTTGTCGAGGAATTGCGTGCCACTGTAGAGGCGGACCGGGTGCATGTGATCCGTGAGGAACTGCAGCCGGGAGAGGCCGTGCAGATCGCCGGCGGCGTGTTTCACGGCCTCCGGGCCGTCATCACCCGCGTGATGCCGAGCCGAGAGCGGGTTGCGGTGTTGCTGGAGTTCCTGGGACGACAAACCACTGTTGAGCTGCCGGGCGAGGCCCTGATTCGCGACATGGACGAACGCAGGCTGGTGCTGCGAGGGCACAAATGAGAATCATATCAGTTATGAGACGCATCTTTTTTAAGAAATGGATGGCCGCCGGAGTTGCGGCAGGCTTACTGGCGTGCGTTCAAATCGGGGCGGGGGCAAAGCCCGCTGCATTGACCGCGCGAGAAGCCTTCGAGATCGCCACCGATGCCTACATCTTCGGTTATCCGCTCGTCACGATGGACATGACCCGGCGCGTGATGACCAATGTACGCGAGCCAGAGGGGATGAGCGCTCCGATGGGCCAATTCGCGCGGACCCGGGCCTATCCGCTCGCTTCGAACCACGAGGTCAGCGTGCCCAATGCCGACGCGCTCTACACCATTGTTTGGCTGGATGTCTCCCGGGAACCCTGGGTGCTGAGTCTCCCTGACATGAAGGGCCGCTATGCCCTGTTCCCAATGCTGGATGGCTGGACTTCGGTTTTCGGGGCGCTCGGCAACCGCACGACTGGCACCGGCCCGGAGAACTGCGTCATTACCGGCCCGAATTGGAAAGGCAAATTGCCAGCCGGGCTGAAGGAATACAAATCGTCCACGAGCATGGTGAGGGTGCTTGGGCGCATTTGTTGCGCGGGCACGCCTGAAGACTACGCGGCGGTGCATGCGATGCAGGACCAGTGCTCGGCGGTGCCTCTCAGTTCGTACGGCAAGCCCTACACGCCACCACCGGGACAGCTTGATCCGAGTATCGACATGAGGAAGCCGGTGCGGGAGCAAGTCAATAGCCTGAGTGTGGCCGACTACTTCAGCCGGCTTGCCTTTCTAATGAAGGAGAATCCACCCGCTCATGCCGACAAGCCGATTGTCAGGAGAATGGCGCGGCTGGGAATTGTGTCGGGACAGCCGTTCGACATTGCCAGGCTCAACCCCTCAGTGATCCAGGTCCTCGAAGCCGTCCCCGGGGCCGCCGTTGGCAGACTGATTGCCTGGTCCAAGGCAGGAACCAACGCGGGCGACTGGAATTTGCAGAACGGCTGGGGTTGGACTTTGAAGACCGGCGTGTACGGCACCGACTACACGCAGCGGGCCTTGATTGCGGCGATCGCCCTTGGCGCCAACCGTCCCGAGGACACCGTTGTTGCCTCCTCGACCGTGGACGGGACTGGGCAGCCCTATAGCGGGAATAGCAGGTACGTGATGCATTTTGCGCCGGGGCAGGCTCCCAGCGCCGACGGCCCCTGGTCCCTGACGATGTATGATAGCGATTGCTTTTTCGTGGACAACCCGCTGGGCCGCTACGCTCTCAACTCGCGCGACCACCTGACGTTTAATTCCGACGGCTCGCTGGACCTCTACATTCAGAGATACCCACTGGGCGCGGACAGGGAACCAAACTGGCTGCCGGCCCCCGAAGGGAAGTTCATCCTCATGCTGCGGCTTTACTGTCCGAAGAAATCCATAATTAACGGCTCATGGAAGATCCCGCCGGTGAAGCGGGTGGACTAAAGCAATTGGTTCAACGCGGCAAGGCGGTGCGAAGGACCTTTTGGGCCGCGCGTCGGACTGACTCAGCCAACTCGGTGGGACGGACGACAACGGCATCGCCGCCCCAACTGAGGATCCACCGCCTGATTTCCCCCAGGCTAGACAGCTTCAGACGCATTTCGACCCCGCCCTGCTTGAGTTCACGCAGTTGCTGCGAGTCGTGCCACTTCTTTTCCCGGATGTAATCGGCCACGCGCTCGTGGAACCGGATGACTACGCCGATTTCACCTTGGCCGGACTGGACGCCAAAGCTCCCGCGCAGCCGCTCTTTCAGCGAAAACGCCGACCGGCGCTCGAAGGTCTTGCCGGTGTGGCGGATGGCTTTGATGCGCGCGGGAACGAACGTGCGGAGGTCATTGCGCAGATGATCGAAAGCGAACAGAAACCACTCGCCATTGATGTTGGCGAGGTGATATGGATCGACAAGGCGTTGCTCGCTGCGCCGCTGGCCGGGTTTGCGATAGGCCAGCTCCAATTGCCGGCGCGCGGCGGTGGCTTTGGCAAGGGTGTCGAAGATCTCCAGATCCAGAATCGGCTCCCAGCTCGTGCGGAAAGAGATGGCTTGGGCTGCGTCGTTTAGGCCGAGCGAGATGGTGTCTGGGAGGGCCTGCTGCATCTTCTTGAGGGCGCTGAGTAACGGCCGTTCAAAGCTGGTGCCGCGATATTGCTCGAGGGCCTTCTCGGCGACAACGAGCGCGAGGATTTCGCCCTCCGTAATCTGAAGCGTGGGAAAAGCCTTGACCGGTTCGGCGTAGAAATAGCCAAATCGGCTGCCATTGTACTTGATCGGAAGCTCCAGCCGGTCGCGCATGAACTCGACGTCGCGGTGAATGGACTTTGTGCTCACCTCCAATTGGCGAGCAAGGGTGCTGGCGTTCGGATAGCCGCCTGCATGCAAGGCCTGATGAATGCGGAGCATTCGCTCCAGGGGTGGGCGGGAGCGTGGCGGCTCAACTCCAGGTCTGGCGCGTGCGCTCATTCGTCGGCAAGCGAGCCATGCAGTCCAGCGTTTAACTGCTTCGAGGGCCACGCGTCTGGTGGCGACTCCAACCGGCCAATGCCTCAGATCAGCTTGGACAGCAATTCATCGTTCGTCTTATGCTTCCTCAGGGCGGCGACGAGCGTTTCCATCGCTTCAATCGGGTTCAAATCCACCATGGTCCGGCGAAGCTTGCGCACCGCTTCGATCTGGTGTTTCGGGAAGAGCTTCTCCTCCTTGCGAGTCCCACTCTTGGGGATGTCAATAGCCGGAAAAAGGCGCCGATCCGAGAGCTTGCGATCCAAAATCAACTCCATGTTGCCCGTGCCTTTGAACTCCTGGAAAATCAGTTCGTCCATGCGGGAGCCGGTGTCCACCAGCGCGGTGGCCAGGATGGTCAGCGACCCGCCCTCCTCAATCTTGCGGGCCGAGGCGAACATCTTGCGGGGGATTTCCAGCGCCCGCGCATCGACGCCCCCGGTCATTGTTCGGCCGCTGCCGCCGTGGACGCTATTGTAGGCGCGCGCCACGCGGGTAATCGAGTCGAGCAGCACGAAGACATCCTTGCCGGCTTCAACCATGCGCCGGCAGCGCTCGATCATAAAGCGCGAGAGCCGCACGTGCGTCTCCAAGTCCTGGTCGTTGGAGGACGCCACAACCTCGGCTTTCACCGAGCGCTGGAAATCGGTGACTTCCTCTGGGCGCTCGTCGATGAGCAGGACCAGCACGTGGACTTCCGGATGGTTGGCGGTGATGGCGTTGGCGATCTGCTTGAGAATGGTGGTCTTGCCGGTGCGGGGAGGGGCAACGATCAGACCGCGCGTGCCTTTGCCCAGCGGCGTCACCATATCAATCACCCGCGTTTCGATGAGGTCAGGGGTGGTCTCCAGTTTGAACTTCTCGATGGGGTCGATAGTGGTCAGGTTCTCGAACCGCACGGACTTGGTATAGTCCTCAAAGGGCATTTCGTTGACCTTATCCACTGACTTAAGCTGCGGGCTGTTGCCGCGGTGCGGCGGTTGCGTGGGCCCCGCCACCAGGCTGCCTTCGCGGAGAAAACTCCGTTTGATCGTATCTGGTGTGACGAATATGTCCGTTGGCTTGGGATGGAAGTGATTCTCGGCTGTCCGGAGGAAGCCAAAGCCCTTCTCGGAGATTTCCAAATAACCAGCCCCGTAATCGGTGGTTACAGTGTTCTTGTTGTCGCTGTTGGTTGCTGTGTTCATACTAATCTGTGTGTCATCAAAGGTTTTCCAGAATGAATCCCCGAAAACCACTCATGAACTTTGAATTCTTGGGAAGCTGCTGCGGAAGCTGACCATCAACTAAACCGCCGTCCGCAGGCACCAGACCTTCGATACCGCTATGATTACCGGTAATCGTCGGGCTGCGCAACAAATATTTTCAACGAATATTAGCCCCCCACTTGAGCCCTCGCCTCGGCTGCCAGCGGCGTGCTGAGATATCGTTCACCGGTCGAGCAAGCCACCGTGACGATTAGTTTGCCCTTGTTCTCAGGCCGCTTGGCGACCTGAACCGCAGCCCAGACGTTGGCGCCCGACGAGATCCCGGCCAGGATGCCCTCCTCCTTGGCCAATCGCCGGGCCATCGCAAACGATTCCTCATTGGTGACCTGAATGCACTCCACGATCTGCGGGCGGCCCTTGGCGTCTTTAAGATGGAGGTTCTTCGGGATGAAACCCGCGCCCGTCCCCTGAATCTTGTGGGGGCCGGGTTTCAACGGCTGGCCGGCGAGAGACTGGGAAATGACTGGGGAATCTTTCGGCTCGACGGCGATGGCCTGGAACGACGGCTTGCGCCCTTTGATCGCCTCATAGCAGCCCGTAATGGTCCCGCCGGTGCCTACGGCTGCGACCAGGATATCCACCTTGCCATCCGTATCCTCCCAAATTTCCTCCGCCGTGGTCTTGCGGTGTATATCCGGGTTGGCCGGATTGTCGAACTGCTGCGGAATCCAAGCGTGGGGGATATCCTTGGCCAACTGCTCGGCCTTGGCGATGGCCCCTTTCATGCCTTCGGTACCGGGCGTCAGGACGAGCCTTGCACCGAGCATGGCCAGGAGCGTGCGGCGCTCTAGCGACATCGTCTCCGGCATGGTGAGGATGAGCTGGTAACCCTTGGCCGCCGCCACGAACGCCAGCGCGATCCCTGTGTTGCCGCTGGTCGGCTCGATAATCACCGTCTCCTTCTTGAGTATCCCGCGCTTCTCCGCCTCTTCAATCATCGCCATGCCGATGCGGTCCTTGACACTCCCGAGCGGGTTGAAGAACTCGCACTTCAGCAGGACCGTGGCCGGCGCGCCGTCCGTGACCTTGTTCAAACGCACCAGCGGCGTGTGCCCGACCGTTTCGACGATGTTGTTGTATATGCGACCCATAAAGCCTCAGATTGTGTTATCGGACGTTCCGTCTCGATTTGAGTGTGAGGCAATGTCCATCGGTTGCCGGGAGCCGGCAAGTGGAAAATAACATAAAGTCCCTGCCCGGCCTTGCGGCCGAACAGGGACTAAATGGGGGATGGGAGTTCGCCACGCTCTCTTTCCCGTGCTGGCATTTGGCGCCAAATTGGCTGCCAGCTTCCCGACGCTATTCTCCACGGCAAGCGGAGTCCTCGGCCTCGTAGCAGGGCCGTCCAGCACCTTGCGGTCACTGAATTATCGAGTGAGGCTTTTCAGCTCGCTTGGACTGGTGGTTGCGCCACCGGCTTGCGAACCAGGTCAAGACACGTCTATGTCTTTCGATCCACGTCTTAACCGCTTAGCGCCGGGTCAGCCACTGCTCTTGGCAATGCGTTTGCCCGGTGCCACGGGTCTCGCCTCTTAACTCTCAGGTCGCCTTTTGTCCACAGGTCAGCGGTACCGTTTTTAACACCGCCGACTTCTCGGAAGGTTTTCACGGGCCCTGCCGACGCCGCGTGTCCTTCCCGGTTCGAACGCTCACTTTGTCCCGCCTTTCAGCGTCTTTCATTTGGCTGACCTCCTCTCGGAAACCGCCAGAGTCGTCCGCCCGTGCTGATGCACAGTAGCAACCATATACCCTCTGGGTAACTGCGATTCGCCCAGGCCCGAAACCCGCCTGGGCTACTTGACTCGATTCGGAGCGGCTTCTAATCGCCCCTCACCTTTCAGTCCCTTTTTCGCGTTTACTGACGGCGCGCGAACGCCGCCAGAGGAACTGGTGAATCCTGCCTCCGCTCCCGGATCTTGCGAGCCGGCTTGAGAGGGGCTGAGTCAACCAGCCTGACCCATCCTTTCCCCAGTCACCTGGGATTATCCTTGAGACGTTCAACCTCAATCTGTTGACTGCTGCCGCCCATCTCAGTTCTTTCAATGAACTGATGACAGCTTATCAGATCATCAGGTCCCCGCAACGGATTCTTACGCACAGCTTATTCACCAAAAACGGACGGTGAACAACTTGTGAGCAAGTAATATCACCCAATGACGCCAACGGTTTTTCGTATTCAACCCGGTAATTATTCACAATGGAAAAACCTCAGCCGCGGCGGCGGTGAATAAGTTTTCGTGCGGCCCGTCAGGCAGGCGCTTCAGTTTTGGGCGCGGTTTTGGCCTGGGTCTTGGCTTTGGCATTAACCTTCTTCCGCTTTAGATAGGCCTGCCGCCGTTTCCGCTTCTCGGCTTTGTTGTATTGCTTGCTCATAACGATCTTTACATTACCAACTCATTGCGATTGTTTAGCGCACTATGAAGATTCGCTGGTTTGGATTCAATATCTATTTGGCGCTGGCGCTCGCCGCCGCCGCGCTTTGCGGATGCAGCACGTCCAGCAAGAACAAGGGCAAGAAGCAACTCTGCACGTTGCGCTTGCACCTGGAAGCGGGCCGCGATAGCACCGGGTTCAACGAATCGGTCCCCATCTATCGCGAGCACCCGTTTATGATTACCGTGCAGAAGATCCCTTTCCTCGACCAGTCCAACGTAGCCGGGGCCAAAGTTATCGATGTGGTCGGAGGGTTCGCTCTGCGCATCCAGTTCAACCATGCGGGCACCGCTCTGCTCGAAGAGTACTCCGCCGGGAATCGCGGCAAGAGGATCGCCGTGTTCTGCCAGTTCGGCGAGGAGCTTAAAGAAGTTCGCTGGCTGGCTGCTCCGGTGATCGCGCGGCACGTCAGCGACGGTGTCTTCATCTTCACCCCGGACGCGACCCGCGAAGAAGCCGAACAGATCGCACTCGGCCTGAACAACGTCTTCAAGAAGACACAGACATGGATCGACAAATAGTTCCCGCGGTGCTTCTCATCGCGTTTGCGGCTCAGGCCCAAACCTTTCAGCTCCCTACGGCCAACCGCGCGCTGTTCGAAAAGGGCGGGGAGGAAAGATTCTTCGTCGGCACCTCGGGCAAGACGTGGACGACCGGCACCTTCGGCTGTGTGCGCACGGGCGGCTGGCAGATGCATGAGGGCCTCGATATCCGCTGCCTCCAGCGCGACCGCCGCGGTGAGCCAACCGATCCCGTTCTCGCCACCGCCGATGGTACGGTCGCCTACATCAACCTGCGGCCGTCGCTGTCGAACTACGGTAATTACCTTGTCCTCCTTCACTACGTGGAAGGTCTGGAGATCTATTCTCTCTACGCCCACTTGCGCGCAGTCCGCCACGACTTGAAAGTCGGGCAGGCCGTCAAGGCCGGTGAACCGGTCGCCGTCATGGGGCGCACTGCCAATACCCGAGAGTCCATTTCCAAGGACCGGGCTCACGTGCACTTTGAGTTGAATCTGCTGGTCAATGACCGGTTCGCTGCCTGGCACAAGCAGGCCGAGCCGGGTCAGCGCAACGACCATGGCGAATGGAATGGCCAGAATCTGCTCGGCATTGATCCGAGGCTGATCCTCCTGGGACAGCACGAGCAAGGCGCCGGATTCAGCCTGCTGAACTTCCTGCAAAACCAGACCGAACTCTGCCGGGTCCTCGTGCGCAAGGCCGATTTTCCCTGGGTCAAGCGCTACGCCGCCCTGGTTCGCCCGAACCCGCGCGCAGAGCACGAAGGCATCGCCGGATACGAAATCGCCCTCAATTTCAACGGCGTCGCCTTCGAACTCATTCCGCGCGCCGCCTCGGAGATCAAAGGCAAACCCAAGTTTCAGCTCCTGTCGGTGAATGAGGCCGAATACCACAAGAACCCCGCCCGCCGCCTCGTCGCTCAAAAGGGCAAACGGTGGGAGCTCACCAGCCACGGCATGAGCCTGCTTGAGTTACTGACCTTCTAAGCTGCATTCATTTCACAGGTGGCCAAGGTTGCTCCTATCGGCTATGGTATATCCGATCAGCCAACTTCCTGGGCCAATGAAGCTAATCAGGCAATCGGTGGAGTTCGCCCGCTGGGAGCATCGCTCCAGCAGGGAGCGAAACCGTTCTCCCCGGTTCTTCGCCTTCACACTGATTGAATTGCTGGTGGTAATTGCCATCATCGCCATCCTGGCCGCCCTCCTCTTGCCGGCGCTGGCCAAGGCCAAGGAAAAGGCTTGGACGGTCG
>Ga0181538_10005625_pt1 | contig 11169 bp, 8 predicted proteins | sample PEATcosm2014_Bin_40_FD_119773 | JGI IMG/M metagenome (GOLD analysis project Ga0181538, IMG submission 119773) | Peatland microbial communities from MTU Mesocosm Facility, Houghton, MI, USA - PEATcosm2014_Bin23_30_metaG | ecosystem: Environmental > Terrestrial > Soil > Wetlands > Peat | place...
AAAAATCCTTGAGCTTCAAGTTGACGCTGGTCGTGACCTGGTAGCCGATGACTTTATGCTTCGGGTTTTTCCAGTCGTACTGGGGATTCAAGGAGAAGAAGCCGATTTCCGCCGACTTGGGATCGATGCCGTTCGCGCGCAGAACCTGGCGCGTGGCGTCGGCCTGTTTGGCGGCCTGGTCGTAGGCGTCTTTGGCGTTATCGGCTTGGGCCGAGATGTTGAACTGGATGAGCGCGGTATCCGGCGCGGTTTCAAATTTGCCATCGGCGCCAACGAAAATGGTATTGGGCAGAGGGTTGAGCGCGGGACTCTGCGCGATCGAGAGAGCGCTCAGAACGAGAACGGCACAAAAGGTGACAAGGGTAGTTTTCATCGGATCTCTCCTGCATCGTTGAAAGCTGCATCTTGAAAGCTGCATCCCGGAAGCTGGCTACGGAAATCGAATCTAACGGATTTGTTATACACCTCTGATGTCAGAACGCGACGAGCTTCCCAAATTGCAGTCGAAAGAAGCGAGAAAACAGCCGCGAGAGACGCGGCAATTTGCGTCTCGCAGGGGAGTCGAGCGGCAACGCGAGATTGTCAGTGAGAAGGAATCTGCAGCGCGCGATCCAGGCGCACCTCGAGGGTAGCTCCTTTTTCGAGCCGGAGGTCGCGACTGGCAAGCACGCCGGCCATCGCTCCAGCACCTGCTCCTCCTCCGGCGCCCGTGCCGCCTGCGGCTGCGTCTGCGGACGCGTCCTCTACCGTCTGCTTCGCACCCGGTCCCTTGCGTTCGATTTCACCCTCGGAGTTGGGCGCTTTGATACCATGATCGCCGGGCACTCCAATGACGGTTGCGATCAGCGCGATCCATCCGTGCCTGGTTTCGATTTCGTCAAAGCTGAGCAGCAGGCGTGAGTGCCGGCCGTGCTCCGCCGAACTGACATGACCCTTGATCTTCTTGCCCCGGGGAATCATGTTGCCATTGGCGGAAAGGAGATCTTCGTCCAGCTTGACTTTGAAATGTTGACCGCGATGCAGTTCGGCGGTGTCGAGTTTGTCCTCCAGCCGGACGAGGAAGGTCGTGCCTTCCGGGACAGCGTTCGGTCGAGCCATGGGCGTGCCGGCCGAATCGATTGCCTGGGCCGGAAGTGACATCGCAGCCGTCAAAAAGAGCATTCCCATCCCCGATGAGAGTTTGTTCATGATGACCTCGCAGATTTTCTGCCCACCAATAATAAACCCGGTCTGCCCGCCAGATGCGAATCAGGCACGTTCTGGCGGGCAACCGGTTTAATTCACCCCAGGACGGCGAACACAACCGTGATGGGGGCCGTTTGGATTGACTTCACTGTTCAGTTGGATGAGGCGATCACGGAGAAATGATGCCTGGCGCTGGGCAGAAAACTAGTCAGACGGACGCTCACGCCACCTCAGGCAGCGCTGTCCATGTTACACCTTCGGCAAAGCCGGGTCTTGCCCATGGATGTCCTTCCGCAGGTCCTCCCAGATATTGTCGGGCATTTCGAGAAAAACCTTGACGATCTGAGGATCGAACTGGCGGCCGGACCAGGTTTCGATTTCCTTGCGAACCGCCTGAATGGTCTGGGCATCGCGGTAATCACGCTTCGATCTCATGGCATCCAGCGTATCGGCAATGGCGAAAATTCGGGCGCCCAGCGGGATCTCCTCGCCCTTCAGGCCACGAGGATACCCGGTCCCGTCATAGTGCTCCTGGTGGGCGTAAACGATTTCGGCAGCATCGGCCAGAAAAGGGATGCGGGAGAGGATCTTGTAGCCCAGGTAGCAGTGCTCCTTCATGATGGCCATTTCGTCTACCGTGAGCTTGCCGGGCTTGTGCAGGATGGCATCGGGAATGGCCATTTTGCCGATGTCGTGCAGGAAGGCTCCACGGGCGATCACCTCGATGTTCTCTTTCGGCAGGCCCATTTTTTTCGCCATGGCGATGGTGAATGCGGTTACCCGCCGGGAGTGGTGTTGGGTCTCGGCGTCCTTGAGGTCGAGCGCATCGCCCAAGACTTCGAGCGTGATGTCGTAAGACTTCTCCAGGTTAGAAAGCGCCGTGTTCAATTGCTGGGTACGTTCGACGACGCGCGCCTCGAGGTTGTTGCGGTAGGCGTCGTTTTCGCGCTTGAGGCGGCGATTTTCCAGGGCGCGGCGCACTGTGGCCAGCAGTTGCTCCCGCTCGAACGGCTTGAGCAGGTAGTCGTACGCTCCATTGCGCAGCGCCTGCAAAGCGACCTGAATGTCGTGCACCGCGGTCACCATGACAATCGGCATGTCCGGATAACGTTCCTTGGCACGCTCCAGCAGGGCAATCCCATCCATTTCAGCCATCATCAGGTCGGAGAGCACGAGATCGAATTCGTCACCCGATTCCAGAATCGCGAGGGCTTCGATCCCACTGGCGGCTTGGCGCGTCTGAAAATGCGCTCCGCCGAGCATGGAGGAGACAATCTCGCGGATTGTTTCCTCGTCGTCTACCACCAGGATGCGGTCATTGGGCATAGCGCTGAATGGAATGTATCGCTTATTTTAAGACGCGATTCCACATTCCGAAAGTAACCAACTAAGGACGGAAATCCGCAACAACGGGGCGCCAGCATGATATTTAGAAAGCTTAGGTGTTCGTGCGCCTATCTATCGCGCGCCTAGCTATGGATCCTTCCAGACTATTCGGGAATTCGGTTGGCCTGTTGACCGTTCCCTGGTTGACGGCGCGGGAAACGACTGCCCTGATTTTGGTGGCGGTCAGTCTGCTTTTCTTCCGTGTTTTTCGCGACCGGTGTCTGCTGGCATGGGCAGCGGGCTGGGTTGCCTATGGGGCGTTCCTGTGGGCAAGTGGCTCGGGCGAGTTGCACGCCGCGCCCAAGTCGGTGGAGGCATTCGCGCAGGTCGGCTTTGTGCTGGCGATGGGATTGTTTGCGGCTGCGGCTCTGTTATCGGCGCAGGCGCGGCGAGCGCTGACGGCGTTGGCGGCATTTTCGTGGGTGCTGATGGTTTTTGCGGCAATGCGGTCGCTGTATTTTCCAGATTCGCTGTATTTCGTGGATTCGAAAACTTTCGGGCTGGATGTAGCGTGCCGGCTCGTTGCGGCTGGGGCCGTCGTGGAACTGGTGCGTTACCGCTCCGGGCGCATTGGGCTGGGGCCTTTCCTGTTCGGCGCCGGGCTGCTGACGTTGAATCTTCACTGGCTTCCGTTCACCAGTCATATTCCGAGTGAAGGGTATTTGCTAGCCGAAGTTCTATTCGGTTCGAGCATCTTGATCGTGGTGCTGGATGACTCGCGGCTGCGCACGCGCCGGCTGGCGACCCTGAACGAATTGACCGTCACCATCGCGCGCAGCCAGAATCACGCTCCGATGATGCAGACTGCTCTGGAAAAACTGAAAACCGCAGTGGGGGCGAAGGCTGCGTGGTTCCAGTTGATGGAAAGCGAGCATCTGGTGCCGACTCAGCACGTCGGCCTGTCGCCGGAATTTCTCCGAGCCCTGGGGCAAACACGGGCGGGACAAACTGGGATGGATGGAACCCAGGCCCGCGTACTCCAGGAAAACCGGGCGGTGGTAATGCAGCTCTCGGATATGTCGGAGCCGGAGCGCGAACAACTGGGGAAGTACTCCATTCATCATGTAGTATTGCTGCCGCTGCTGGGCAAGAAGTCTGTGATCGGGATGCTGTCGCTCGGCTACTCCGGCAGCCGGCACCACACCGGGGAAGAACTGGAGTTTCTGGAAACGGCGGCCCAGAAGCTGGGGATTGCGGTGGAGAATCTGCGTTTGCTGGAGCAGGTGCTGCGCTCGCAACACCAATGGATGAACACCTTCGATTCCATCCAGGATCTGATTCTGGCGCACGACGCGGACTTCCGCATCCTCAAGACCAATCAGGCCATGCTGCAGCGCCTGGAAAAGGCGCCCGCCGATGTGTTGGGCAATCTGTGCGCAGAGGTTCTTCCGCAAAAACGCGCCTGGAGCGGATGCCCGTATTGCGAACGTAGCTCGGGACTGACGGAAGGCATGGATCCGTGTTTCGGCGGGCAGTCGGTGATTTCGACCTCATCGTATGCCGAGCAGGGAGGCCAGCAGAGGGGCACCATCCATGTGGTGCACGATACGACCGCGCGCCAGGTGGCGGAAGAAAAATACCGCATGCTGTTCGAGCAGGCGCAGGAAGGCGTGTTTGTAGCAACGCTGGACGGCGATTTGCTCGACTGCAACGATGCCTTTGTCACCATGCTCGGTTACGGCAGCCGGGACGAGTTGATGGCGCTCGACATGGGCAGCGTGCTGCAACCGGTGGCGGAGGAGCGAGAGGCTTTTCTCCAGGAAATCGAGGCGCACAACTACGTGCGCAACTTTGAAATTACGGTGCGGCGCAAGGATGGCACGCTGCTGACGGTGGCGCAGAGCTGCTTTGCCACGCGCGATCCGGACGGACGGATTGAGCGCTATCAGGGCTTCGTTCTCGACATCACGGAGAGGAAACGCTCGGAAGACGAGATGCGGCGCCGCAATCGCGAATTAAACGCGCTCAACGCCATGGCCGTCATCGCGACCCAGTCGTTCGATCTGGATGAAATCCTGAACCTGACGCTGCGTCAGGTGATCTCGCTGTTTGGGGCGGAGACCGGCTCGGTTTATCTGGCCGTGGAACCGGATGGCGCCTACCGGCGGCGCGCCGGTTGGGGCCCGCGCAGTGAGGCGCGCATACGTATGGCCGAAGTCGTCTTTGCGGAAGGTCTGGGCGATCTGGTGATGCGCTCGCGAGCGGAAGTGGTGACCCAGGATTTCCTCCCCCACCTGCCAGCAGCGGTGGTGGAGTTTGTTTGCGCAGACCGTCTGCCCTACTGGATATGGGTTGTGCTCTGGAGCAAGGAGAAGCCCCTCGGCATCATGGGCATTGCCAGCAAGGAAGACCGGCACTATTCGACGAACGATGAGAATCTGCTGGTCGCCATCAGCCGGCAACTGGCAACCACGATAGAAAAGGTGCAACTCTACGAGGAGACGTGCCGGGCCTACGAAGACTTGCGGCGCGCGCAGGAGCAACTGCTGCAAAGCGAAAAGATGTCGGCCGTCGGCCAGCTGATTTCCGGCGTGGCGCACGAGCTGAATAATCCGCTTACCGCCATCCTTGGTTATGCGCAACTGCTGGAAGGTGCGGGCCTCGATCGCACTTCCGACGACTATGTGCGTAAGCTGTTCAAGCAGGCACAGCGCACGCACCGGGTGGTGCAGAATCTGCTTTCTTTTGCGCGCCAGCGCAAGCCGCAGAAGGAGCAAGTTGACTTGCGCAAGGTGCTGGAAGAGTCATTAACGCTGCGCGAATACGATTTGAAAGTCAACAACGTCTCGCTGGAACGGGAGATTCCCCAGGACTTGCCCTCGGTGGTCGCCGATCCGCATCAGTTGGAGCAGGTCTTCCTGAACATTATCAACAACGCGCTCGATGCCATGGTAGAGAACAACGGCGAGAGCAATGGCGGTGTGCTGAAAGTGCGCGTCTTCAAGAAAGATGCCTTCGTGTGCGTGGAGTTCGACGACAGCGGTCCGGGAATCAAGGACCCCAGCCGGATTTTCGATCCCTTCTACACCACCAAGTCGGTGGGGAAGGGAACGGGCCTTGGCTTGAGCATCTGCTACGGCATCGTCAAGGAGCATGGCGGGGAAATCATGGCGCGCAACCGGGAAGAGGGCGGAGCGACCATTGGGGCGACGATTGAAGTCCGCTTGCTGGCAAGCGAAAAACCGGCGTTGCCGGAAGCGCCAGCGCCCGCGCGGCGAGAGTCGCCGCTGGCAGGCCGCGTGCTTCTGGTTGAAGACGAAGAAGCGGTGCTCGAATTTGAACGAGACGTTCTGGTCGGCGCAGGCGCCGAAGTCACTACCTCTATGAGTGTGGAGGACACGCAGAAGCAACTCCGCAATGGCTCCTTTGACGTCATCGTGATGAATGGTCGTATGCCCGGCGGATGCAGCGCACAGGAAATGTACGAGTGGATCGCCAATAACTGTCCCGGTCTGGAGAAGGGACTGCTGCTGACGTTTTCGACGGTGACCGACGCGCAGATCCGAAGCTTCCTCCAGGAAAAGGGAGTGCTGTCGCTGGCCAAGCCCTTCGAAGTGGCGGACCTGATCTCGCAGGTGCGCGGTCTAAGCCAGAGAGAAGGGAAACAAGTGACCGAGACGAAAGAGAACAACGAAGAAAAAGCCTCCGCGGCGACGGCAGGAACCTAGCCGCAGATAGCTGTCAGCTCTCAGCTTCGTGCATTCCCTGACAGCTGAGAGCTGCTTCCCTAAAGCTGTCCCTTCAGTCCCCGCGTCATTTCTGCAATCAATTTTTCATTGCGCCGGTACCAGCGCCAGTGACCCTCGCGCTTGGCTTCCACCAGGCCGGCCTTCTCCAGGATGCGCATGTGATGCGAAACGGTAGGCTGCGCCAACTTCACCCGCTGCTCGATATCGCCCGCGCATAGCCCGGTTTCCTTGTCCAAGGAGCATCCGCCCTTTTCCTTGAGCGCAAGCAGAATCCGGCGGCGAGCGGGGTCGGCAATGGCGTGCAGGAAGCGATCAAGAGTGGGAGCGGCGGAGGACATTCGAAGATTGGTAATTGGTAATTTGTAATTGGTAATTTAAAACCGATCCCATGCCCTTTGCTCTCAGGTTTTCAAATTGCAAATTACAAATTACTAATTACAAATTCCTTTCTATTTTTTCACAATCGGATTATAGCCATCGCTAACGAGGCGGGCGCGCATGGCCTCGGCATCCTTGAAGTCGGCGTAGGGTCCGACCTGAACGCGATAGTACTTGTCGACGGAAGCATTGTTAGCGAAGGCGGGATACTCTTTCTTCTTCAGGGCCTCGACCAGCGCGTCGGCGTCTTCCTGCCGGGTAACCGCGGCGACCTGCACATAATAACTGCTGCTGGTTGAAGATGCTGCCGTTGACGATGCGGGCGCAGCGTTCGCCGCATCTGCGCCGGTCTTTGGAGTTGGAGGCGACGTTGCGGTTGCTTCGGCCGGTTGCGTCTTCGCATCCGGAGGCGCAAGCGCGGCATTAGCATTCTTCTCGCCTACCGCCTTGTAAAAGCTAAAGTCGCCAGACTGCGGTGTCTTCTGGAGAGCGTCGTTTTTTGCGGCCGAGGGCCGAACGACATCCGCCGAAGTTCCGGCGGCAGCTCCCGGCAAGCGGCCTGCGCCTGCGCTGGCGGTTCTTCTGCCGAGCGAAAAGCCGATGGCAAAGAAGACCGCGCAGACCAAAACAAAGGCGAAAAAAAGGCCCAGCATGCGGCCGGTGCCGAGCGTGATCTCCGTATCCTGCTGCGCCGTGGTCATGGGAAGTAGGGTTGACCTCTAGCCTTTAGCCGGCGCGGCCGGCGCTTTCGCGCCAGCCAGCAAGTTCTGCAATCCGGAATAGAAATCGATCGGCACGGGAAACACGACGGTCGTGTTTTTCTCGACGCCGATTTCAGTAAGCGTCTGCAGATACCGCAACTGGATGCTGGCCGGCTCGGAAGACAGCAAGTGCGCCGCATCCACCAGGCGCTGCGCGGCCGAGAACTCGCCCTCGGCATGGATGATCTTCGACCGCTTCTCGCGTTCCGCCTCAGCCTGCTTGGCCATCGCCCGCAACATCGACTCGGGCATATCCACCTGTTTGACTTCCACGTTGGTGACCTTCACGCCCCAAGGCGAGGTGTGCGTATCCAGGATGCTCTGCAACCGCAGGTTAATCTTGTCGCGGTGCGCCAGCAATTCGTCGAGCTCCTGTTCGCCCAGCACCGAGCGCAAAGTAGTCTGCGCAAACTGCGAAGTCTGGTAGGCGTAATTGGAGACCTCGACCACGGCCTTGTTGGGATCGATCACGCGCAGGAAAATAACCGCGTTCACTTTCAACGTGACGTTATCGCGGGTGATGATGTCCTGCGGAGGAACTTCAAGCGCTTCCTGACGCAGCGAAATCCGCACCATGCGGTCGATCGGGGCGAAGACCAGAATCACGCCCGGCCCCTTGGCCGCAATCAGGCGACCGAGCCGGAAGATGACGCCGCGCTCATATTCGGCCAGGATCTTGATGGAACTCAGCAGGTAATGATGACAATGACGATGGCAACGGTGATCACCGGATACCCGAGATCCATAAATGCCTCCACACAACTCGAGATTCAGAGTATGAGCGGATTGTAGCGCACGCGAGCGAGTGCGGGCTGTGAGGAACGGACGAGCAGAGTGTCCAGGATGATGCGGGGGGCGAATGAATTTCCTGCCTATTCACTGATACGATACTAACCATCTAGTGCGGTGGTTACCCCCCACCCCCCCTACCCCCCCCTTCCCCATGTCTATTGGAATCATTGGGTTAGCGTGTGTATGCCGCCAAAGTATTCAATACAAATGACTTATTGTCAAAGTATTCAGGAATAAGGACTTAGCTTGACTTTCTCACTTTGGGTGCGATTTGTTCACTCCTAAGGTACTATCCGGCATCACGAAAAAATTTTAATACCCCTGTCCTTTAGAATCATAACTTTGGCGGGAAATTCCTTTCAAAGGAGTTAGCTTGTCTGGCTTCCTCGCTGGATTTGACAGGGGCTTGACAGCTGACTGCCTCAACTTCGTGTTGTCAAAGAGCGTCGACTAGTGGGGCTGGGCGGCTTTGAGGGGGCGTCCTGGTGATGGGCACACCTCGGGCTGCTACAGGTCGACTCCATTGTCGCCGACGGGCGGTTGGAGGTCTGTGATGGCTCGTACATCGCGTTTGTGATGAAAAGGGTAGAGGTATTTTCGGGGTACTTCGAGGGATTACAACATCGAAGAGCCCGCCCAAGCGGAGCTTGGACGGGGCACCCTCCGGATTTTCCAATGACGATGGTGGGGTGGGCCACCCGCCGGTGGGCGCAGAATCTCACCGTTCGAAAAACGGAGGGCGGGGCACCCGGCCTCGCGTTAAGATGTTGAGAGTTCTCAGAGGGGAAGTGAACGTGCCGGTGCTCACCTCAACAGTCACCGTCCCAGGGGACTCCGAGATATGGGGATTCTCACTCACATGCACTCCGAACCCGCCGGGTGCTCCGAAACCGACGACGCCTCCTTCCGCGCCTGCTCAACAGGCCGTGGCAAAGGCCAGTCTTCCCATACAATATGCCGGGGCAGTACTAACGGGGCAAGCCGACGTGCTTGAATCCATCGCCCTGTGCTTTGACAGCGACGGCGCACGAATCAGGAAGCAAAGAATCAAGAAGCAAGAAGAGAATTGGGTTTTGGAGTCGTCAGAGTTCGCACCCTGTACGGCGGGCGATGAAGTCCTCGCAATAGCGGACGATATAGTTTCTCGCATTAACCATATCCTGGCACTCTACGGTAACTTCACTCCCACTTTCTCGGTCGAATACATCAACTGGATCAGCGCGGAAGGCAAATCGTTTCGTACCCTGCGGGATTCCGTCTCCGTCAACGTGGTTTCGTCCAAGGGTCTCGCAGAACTTAAGAGTATGCGCGGCACGCAGCCGCTGGGATCAGCAATTTTCGAAGTCATGATCTGTGATTCAGCAGTTGAAGAAGCATTCAGTCTCCACGGTGATAGCGAACTCAGTTGGTCGCAAGTCTACGACATGATAGATTTCGTCGGCGGCGTAGACCGTATCGCTAGAGCCGGATACGCGGATAAAAAGCAGGCCCGCGCCGTCCGACAAACTGCGAATCATCACAGACATCTCGGCAATCCGAAGGAATACCCGCTCCCATCGAATCCGCCCACGTTGGCCAAGGCAAGTGAGTTCGCTCGAGGTCTCTTGAAGCGTTGGATTTCCTCACATCTCTAAGTCCCACCCTCACTTTTTGGGTTCGTTGCCGGACACCTCATCTTTTTCGCGCACTTTGCGAAAAGGGTGGGTGATGGGGATCATCGGTGCGCTCTACGATTGAGGGGGCTACAGGAGCCGGCGAAAGATCACAGGCGGTGGGCGCAGAATCCCACCCTTCAAAAAACGAAGGGTGGGGCACCCGGCCACTCGACATCCACAAATCAGAGTCAGAGGCAGCGGACAGGAGTGTCCGCTCCACACGGGTCTTGCCTTGACACTTTGCTGGGGGTTTCGGGGGGGTAGGGGTCCTTCGACTGCGTAGCTGCTTCGCTTCGCGAAGCGGCTACTCCGCTCAGGATGACATTTTATGTTGGGCGCCCGCATGTTCCTCAACAACTGCGCGGGCATGTCGTCACCGCCGATCCCCGCCGGGTGCCCCCATCTTTTTCGCGCACTTTGCGAAAAGGGTGGGTGGTGGGGATCATCGGTGCGCTCTACGGTCGAGGGGGTTGCAGGAGTCGGCGAAAGATCACGAGCGGTGGGCGCAGAATCCCACCCTTCAGAAAACGAAGGGTGGGGCACCCGGCCACTCGACATCCATAAATCAGAGTCAGAGGCAGCGGACAGGAGTGTCCGCTCTACACGGGTCTTGCCTTGACAATTTGCTGGGAGTTGCGGGGGGTGTAGGGGTCCTTCGACTGCGTAGCTGCTTCGCTTCGCGAAGCGGCTACTCCGCTCAGGATGACATTTTATTTCGGGCACCTAATTCTCACGCCATCACCGTTATTTGGGGAGCTTAGTTCTCACGCCATCACGGGTTTTGCCGCCGCCACGGGATCGACCCGCAGCGTGAGCCCATCGACCTGGCGCACGACTATTTGTTCTCCGGCGGGAATGGGGACGGTGGAGACGGCGTCCCAAAGCTCGCCGTGCACGAACACTTTTCCGGACGGCGCGAGCATGGTTTGCGCGATTCCGATTTCGCCGATCAATCCTTGTTTGCCGGTGACAATCTTGTTGCGGCGGGCGCGCACGGCGATGCTCATCAGGAAGGCGGTGATGAGTCCGAGCGGGATGCTTACGGCTAGCGCGGTCAGGAGGTGGACGCGCATTTCGGGGATGGGCGCATCGACTAGAAACAGGCCGCCCAGCGTCAACAGGACAATGCCTCCGGTGGTGAGCACGCCGTGGCTGGCGAACTTGGCTTCGGCGGCGAAGAGCGCAAAGGCTCCGATGATCATGGCAATGGCGGCGAAGCGCACCGGCATCAGGTTCAACGCGAAGGCCGCCAGAAGGATGAAGACCACGCCCACGGTTCCGGGAATGACCGCGCCGGGATGGTTGAATTCGGCATACAGCGCG
>Ga0181538_10005626_pt1 | contig 11168 bp, 8 predicted proteins | sample PEATcosm2014_Bin_40_FD_119773 | JGI IMG/M metagenome (GOLD analysis project Ga0181538, IMG submission 119773) | Peatland microbial communities from MTU Mesocosm Facility, Houghton, MI, USA - PEATcosm2014_Bin23_30_metaG | ecosystem: Environmental > Terrestrial > Soil > Wetlands > Peat | place...
CAGCTCGCCGGAGATGCTGGTCAAAGTGCAGGGCCGCGAAGCGTTCTACCGGCCGATTGCGGGTTCGCGTCCGCGCGGCCGCGATGAAAAAGAGGATCGCCGCTTCGAGTCCGAGATGCTCGCCGATCCCAAAGAACGCGCCGAGCACATCATGCTGGTGGACCTAGGCCGCAACGATCTAGGCCGCTTCTGTGAGTATGGTTCGGTGAAAGTGGAGCGACTGATGTTCGTCGAGCGCTACTCGCACATCATGCATTTGGTTTCATCGCTCAGCGGCCGCTTGCGTCCGGACGTGGATTGCTTCGACGCTCTCGCCGCATGTTTTCCCGCGGGCACGTTGACCGGCGCGCCAAAAGTCCGCGCCATGGAAATTATCGACGAGCTGGAGCCGACGCGCCGCGGCATTTACGGCGGCGCAATTTTGTACCTGGATTTCAGCGGCAATTTAGATTCCTGCATCGCAATCCGCACCGCCGTAATCAAAAAGGGGATAGCCTACGTCCAAGCAGGCGCAGGATTGGTAGCCGATTCCGTGCCCGCGCGCGAATATCAGGAAACGCTGAACAAGCAAGGCGCGATGCTCCGCGCGTTGGAAACGGCCCACAGCGGCGTAGCCGCGCAGAAACGAAAACGCTTGCCGGTAAAGAAAAAGAAAGCTGGAAAAAAGTAGCGACGGACAAAGAGCAGTAGGTATTTTCAGACATGCAATAGCCCCGGAGGGGCGGAACAATTTAGCCCAGGGCGGAAGCCCTGGGTACGTAGAGAGAATTACGCAGAGCCCCAGAGGGGCGACACAATCTTAAGACGCAACACTCGCGCCAGACGCACATGATCCTCCTAATCGACAACTACGACTCCTTCACCTACAACCTGGCCCAATTCCTAGGCCAACTAGGCGAAAAACTGGAAGTCCGCCGCAACGACAAGATCACCCTGGACCAAATCGCCGAAATGAAGCCCGAGCGCATCGTGATTTCCCCCGGCCCAGGCACACCGCAAGACGCCGGAATATGCATTGAGGTAATTCGCCGCTTCGCGGGCAAGATGCCGATCCTAGGCGTCTGCCTGGGCCATCAGGCGATCGGCTACGCCCTGGGCGGAAAAGTAATCCGCGCCCCAAAACTCATGCACGGCAAAACCAGCCGCATCCACCACGACGGCAAGACAATTTTCCGCAAGCTGCCGCAGGACTTCGTAGCCACCCGCTACCATTCCCTAATCGTGGAACGCAAAAGCCTGCCAAAAGAGCTGGAAATTTCCGCGCACACATCGGATGGCATCATCATGGGGCTACGCAGCCGCAAACTCCGCCTCGAAGGCGTCCAATTCCACCCCGAATCCGTGCTAACCGACGTGGGCATGCAACTTCTCCAGAATTTTCTAGATCTCTAGCTTCTTTGGGTGCTGCACACCCCGCCTCTTAGAGTGCGGCTTTTGACTTGTTCGGGATCCCTTGCCCTCTCGCTAGAACGGAATCTGAAACTTGACCTTGGTGGGAACCGCCTGATTCCGGAAAATTGCCGGCTCGAACACCCACGTCATCGCCGCCTGTTTGGCAGCTTCGTCCAAGAGTAGCCCGGCGCTCTGCACGACCTTTACAGACTCTACGCGCCCGTAGCGATCCAGATCTGCCTCTATCACGACGGTTCCACTTCCGGGTGGGGGATTGGCGGGTTTGTACGCGCGGACTAAACGGGGCGATACCGAAACACTTCCTTCATAGTCGTCGGGGTCCCTCAGTTTTTCCGGCTCAATCCCCGCGATCCCAAACGTCGAATCCGGAACAGTTCCCAAGTCCTCGATCTTGTCGCTAGTTAGCAGCAACGCTTGATTTCCATTTTCGAGCAGTTCGATCCGGCCCGGCACTTGCTTTCCCTCCCATGCCATGAACTTCCCGTAGGTCGTTTGTTGCTCTTCGCCTCCTGGGGCCTCGGTATGGAGACCGAGAAGACTACGTGTGGCCGGATTGAACCAAAAGGCATAAGTGTTGGCGGGTAACGTCCCGTCAGGATTCTTCGGACCACGCCGGATTCGCTCAGAGGTGCCCCCATCGAACGGCACCAACTCCTGCTGCCAATCCGCCTCATACACCTCGTCCGCCGCAGGAATCGGATCGTCGAAAATTCCGAGCACATCGGCGCTGCACGCCGGTGCGAAGTCCGCGCCTGTAATCTGGCGATAAAAGTTGTCGTCGTCGCGAGCTTCCACGGTCTGCACTGATCCGGCATCCACCTCGCGACGCCACTTCGTCGGCGATTGCCACTGCTCGTCATAACTCTCTTGGATCGTGGTGCTGCCGCCGCAATTCGCAACCGTCGCGTGCAGATGAAAAGGCTTTCCGTCCTCGTCCCGCAACGTATTCACTCGCCGCGCCCCCGCAAACCACTTGGAGGCTGGTTCGGCCGCCACGCCGGTTGGCTGCCCCGGGATTTCCACTTTGACGTTCCAGCGCAATGTGATTGTAGTGTTCACTTGCACCGGCGCGCCGTCCACAATCCAGGGCTTGAACTGCCATTTCATGATCTGGGCCGGGACATCCGAATCCACATCCCGATTATCGGAAATAACGCTTTCCGCGGACCGGACCTTTCCCTCACGATCGATGCGCACTTCAATTAATGCGAGTCCAGTAGCGGGGAAATGGCTGACGCTTTCGGGCCAGACGATGGGGGGACGGTTCGGCAGCGCGCTGCGGTCGTCAATTTCGGGCACGGTCACAAAGCGGAGTCGCGAGTCATAACCCGTGTCGTGGTCCACGACGAAAAGGGAGGCGTCCGACGTGAGGGGTTCCAGCAGCGTCACCATCGCCTTGACGGTGTGGTTCCCCTCGGTGTCGATCTCAAAGTATCGTGCGATTTGTTTGCCGCCAAACTTTTCGTACTTTGAGAATTCCTCCCCAACTACACTCGGTGTGAACACGGAGTGGAGCAGGCCCGCTGAATCGAAGCACAGGCCCTCTCCCCATACGTCCTTGTCTGTGCCATTCGACGATTGCGCCTGCCATCTGACACAATTAAAGCCAAATTCCACACCGCCACGTTGGAGATTCAATCCTTTCAAATCATCCACGGGCAGGGGATCGGTCAATTCGCGCAGCAAATCGCTTATCCACCACGGCATGTAGTCCATCGAATTCGTCTCGGAATACTGCTTCCCGTTTTGAACCGCGGTCTGCGAAAATTCAGGCGACGTCACCACGCGACGCCATTGGTCGGGCGCTGCCCACCACTCCTCGACCTCAGCCGAATGCAGGGGATTTTGGAGATTCTTATCGACGACGCTGACTTTCAGGTGAAACGGCTTTGAACCTGGTGCAATCAGGCTCAGCTTTTGGGAGAAGGACTCATCCAAATGTTTGAATGGATCCCCACTCTGGGACGACGCGGAGACACACGAGAATGCGCTGACTATTAGAAAGAGCAGTCGACGTTTCATTGAAGTGCGTCCATAGCGAGGCGACGTTGTCAATTTGGCTAATTTTACTTGGCCGTATCCTACTACAGCCTCGCCGTGGGCGTGAATTCTCTCTTGGCATGGGTCAATTCCGTATTAGATTGAAGAGATGCGCGTTTCGGTGACTGGGCTGGTCGTGGTATGAGCGAGTACGCAATCGAAGTCGAGAATCTGGATAAGGTCTTCCACCCGCGGCGGCTGCCTCCTGTACGCGCCGTGGATGGGATGAGCTTTCGCGTGGCCAAGGGCGCGATCTTTGGCCTGCTCGGGCCGAACGGCGCTGGCAAGACTACACTGCTCAAAATGCTTACCACCCTGCTGCGCCCGACTTCGGGCGCGGCGCGAGTGCTGGGCTGCGATGTCGCGCGCCAGCCGCTGGAGGTGCGCCGGCGCATCGCAAGCGTGCTTCAGGAGACCGCCGTCGAACTCTTTCTCAGCGTGCGCGACAATCTGCTGACTTATGGCCGGTTTCAGGGGCTGGATCTCGCATCGCTTCCGCGCCGCATCGAGGAGATTCTCGCGCGATTCGACATTTCGGAACTGGCCGATTCCAAGGCGATCGACTTGAGCGGCGGGCAGCGGCGGCGATTGCAAGTTGCCAAAGCGTTTCTCGCGCGCACGCCCGTCTTGTTTCTCGATGAATTCTCCACGGGCATGGACCCGATCCTGAAGCGTGCCGTGATGTCCTACCTGCGCGACGACGCACGCGCGGGCCGCACCATTGTGCTCACAACACAGATCCTCAGCGAGGCCGAGCAACTCTGCGACGACATTCTCATCATGGATCACGGCCGCGAAGTCGCGCACGGCGATCTCCACACTTTGAAATTGCTCTCTGGCGGCGTCTATGACGTAGCGATGACGTTTGACCGTGTCCCGGACGGCCTGCTGGACGAAATCGCGCAACTCGCGCCGCTGCGCTCGAAGCTCGCGGGCAACACCATTGAAGTCTCGCTGAGGATGGACGAGGCGGAGGTGCTTGCGCGCGTCGCGGAATGGGCGCGGCGCGGCCGCGTGTTGCAGGTCGAAGTCAGCGGCGCGACGCTCGAAGATGTGTTCATCCACCTGACGGGAAGAAAGGAGAATCCCTGAAATGTCCGCGATCTCGGCAGTTTTCTATCGTGAAAGCAAGATTCGCATGACGAATCTCACGTTCGTGTTCTGGGATCTCTTCTTCCCGCTGATGCAATTGCTGCTCTTTGGCGTCGGAATGAGCGCGCTGATGGGGCCGGTCGGCGGGCTCTTCGGCTCGAACTATAGCGCCTTTTTTCTTGCCGGAGTGCTGGCGATGGCGAATTTCAGCATTGCCGGAAATTCGTCGTGGTCGTTTTTCACCGATCGCGACAACGGCATTTTCTACGAGATGTTGACCTATCCAATGAGCCGTTCGCAATTCTTAGCGGGGAAACTCCTGCTGAATGTCGTGCTGTCCTGGGTGCAGGCGGCCATCACTGTGGCGCTTGCGTGCTGGCTGCTGGGAATCCATATTTTAATTGCGCGGCTGCCGCTGCTCACCTGCGGCGTCGCTTTGGGCGAAGCCGGCTGGTTTTTCTTCTATACGATTTTTGCGCTGCGCATTCGCCGCAACGATCTCTTCAACAGCGTGACCACGCTGCTGTACTTTCTGGTCTTGTTCATCAGCTCGATGTTCTATCCGCTGGAGCCGCTGCCGCCCTGGTTCCGCGTGATCGCACGTTGCAATCCGCTGACCTGGCAAGTGGATCTCTATCGCTTCGCCACGATCGGCGTCGGCGCTCCCCGCACCATTGCGATCGAAGTCGCCGGGTTCGCGCTTTTCTCCTTGGTGATGTTTTTTCTTGCGGTTCGCAGTTTGCAGGAGCAGGGCTGAAGCGGCGATTACGGGAACAGTTCTTTTAATTGCGAAGGAAAGCGGTCAGGGCGTCCAGCTTCGCGAGCGCCGCGCCGGAATCAATCGCCTGCGCCGCGACGCGCGCGCCCTCGCGAAAGTCGGGCGCGGCTCCCGCGGCCACCAGCGCGGCGGACGCGTTCGCGATCACCAAGTTGCGTTTGGCGCTGCGCTCGCCGCCGAGCACCGCGCGGAGAATCCTTGCGTTCGTCTGCGCATCTCCGCCCAGCAGCGCCTCCCGCGGTTCGATGTGCAGACCAAAATCTTCGGGCTGCACTCGGTACGTTCGCACGGCTCCGGCCTTTACCTCAGCGACGAGGGTTTCCACGCTCAAGGAGATTTCGTCCAGGCCATCCAGTCCGTGGACGACGAAGGCGCGCGCGACGCCCAGCTCCGCCAGCGCATGGGCGATTTTCGCCACGGCGCTTTCCGGGAACACTCCTGCGAGTTGCGCGGTCGCTCCGGCCGGATTCGTGAGCGGGCCCAGCAAATTGAAAACCGTGCGCGTCGCAATCTTTTGCCGCGCCGTCATCGCGTGCCGCACGGCTTTGTGCACCGCCGGCGCAAAGAGGAATCCGATGCCGACTTCGGCGATGGCCTCGCCCGCCCGCGCCGGAGAAATCTCCATGCTGATGCCCAGTGCCTCGAGCACATCCGCGGACCCGCTCTTCGACGAGATTGAGCGATTGCCGTGTTTCGCGACGCGCACACCCGCGCCCGCCGCTACGAATGCGACCGCGGTGGAAACATTGAAGATGCCGGATGCGTCGCCGCCCGTTCCGCAAGTATCGAGAATTATTCCGTTGGGCCGCGCGCGCGTCGTGAAAATCGGTTCCGCATGGCGGCGCAGCGCCCGCGCGAACCCGACGAGCTCGTCCACCGTTTCGCCTTTCTCGCGCAGGCCAACGAGCAAGCGCATGATCTGCTCTTCGCTGAGATGGCCCTCGAGAACTTGTTCCATCACAGATTCGGCTTCCGTCCGGGAGAGGGACGATCTGGCGTCGATCTTGGCGATGAGGTCGCGATCCATTGGCATCGTGCCCGAGAGTCTGAGGGCGCGCCGAGTAGATTGCCACAGCAAGACCGAAGTTGGTAGATCGGGAAGCGCGTCTAGAAGTGCGAACGATAAGACGTAAGGCGGGCCAGTAGGCGCAACATACTTATAATAAAGGTGTTATTAGAAACTAGGGCGGTGGGCGCACTGGACAAGAGGCGATAGCCTGTCCCTTCCACCGTTGCGAAGCCTCCGCCCGGATCCGACCAGCCGGCGGAAGGCGCCCGTCCGCATTTCACATGTTGAATTTCTCCCAGCGGCTTTTTCGATGCGACGCCCGAAGAATTCGGTTCCATGGTGGCACGATTTTTGCTCTTATTAGCGTTTGACACTCACCCCGTTTTTTCCTATACTCCTCTCTTGTTTCAGGGGGTCTTCGGACTCTGTGGTTGAAAGGGAAGGTCTTCCGCCCCGGAACGCAGCTGGATGGAATGGGGTTGGAAGAGCGGCCGGAATGGGGCGCCAGCCCCGAAAAGCCGAGTAAGCCTCTCCGCTTTTTGACCAGTTGTAGGGACAGCCCTAGCTGGGTTTGTGTGCGGAGTTTCTTGTCGGTCCACCGGGGGCGCTGTACGTAGGGCCTTTCTCGATGAAACGCAAGTGCGTCCGTGTCGCGGTGTGCGCGGCGGATTGCAAAAACAAAAATTGCTCGTTTGAGGGAGAACTGTGCCGACGTTTGCACAATTAGTTCGTTCGGGACGAGATCTGGTTCGGACGAAGACGAAATCGCCGGCGCTCGAAGGCTGTCCGGAGAAGCGCGGAGTTTGCATCCGCGTATACACGCAGACGCCCAAGAAGCCGAACTCCGCGCTGCGCAAAGTGGCTCGCGCTCGCCTGACGAACAGCATGGAAGTCACCACCTACATTCCCGGCATCGGCCACAATTTGCAGGAGCACTCGATCGTGCTCGTGCGCGGCGGCCGCGTGAAGGATTTGCCGGGAGTTCGCTACCACGTGATCCGCGGAACCCTGGACGCCGCCGGCGTCGAGAACCGCAAGCAGGGGCGCTCGAAATACGGCGCCAAGCGGCCCAAAGCCGCGCAGAAATAGGAGACGGATTAGATGCCGCGTAAAGGATTTGTTTCGCGCCGGAGCGTTCTGCCGGACGCCGTCTATTCGAGCGATTTGGTGGAGAAGTTCATCAATTCGATGATGTGGGACGGCAAGCGTTCGACGGCGCAGCGCATCTTCTACGGCGCGATGGATCAGATCGCCCAGAAGACCAACGACGATCCGATGAAGGTGTTCAAGAAGGCGATCGAGAACGTCAAGCCGGTACTGGAAGTGAAGAGCCGCCGCGTGGGCGGCGCGAACTATCAAGTGCCGGTCGAGGTGAATCCCTTTCGCCGCCAATCGCTCGCGATTCGCTGGCTGCTGCTCTACGCGCGCACCCGCGCGGGCAAGACGATGCTGGACCGGTTGGCCGAAGAGTTGATGGACGCCGCCAACAGCCGCGGCGGCGCCATGAAGAAGAAAGAAGACGTCCACCGCATGGCCGAAGCGAACAAGGCCTTCGCGCACTATCGGTGGTAGGAAAACGCTGATCGAAACACTTTAAGATCCCAATGGCACGCGACCCACAACTCGAGCACACGCGCAACATCGGCATCATGGCGCATATCGACGCTGGGAAGACCACTTCGACCGAGCGCATCCTTTTCTACACGGGTGTGACCTACAAGATCGGCGAAGTGGACGAAGGCACCGCCACGATGGACTGGATGGAGCAGGAGCGCGAGCGCGGCATCACCATCACTTCTGCCGCGACCTCTGCAACCTGGAAGCGTTCCGGTACCGATTTCAAGATCAACATTATTGACACGCCGGGCCACGTGGATTTCACCGTGGAAGTCGAGCGGTCGCTGCGCGTACTGGACGGCGCGGTGGCGATTTTTGACGCCGTAGCGGGCGTCCAGCCGCAGACGGAAACCGTCTGGCGCCAAGCCGACAAGTATCGCGTGCCGCGCATCGCGTTCGTGAACAAGATGGACCGCACGGGCGCCGATTTCGACCACTGTATCAAGACCATGCGCCAGCGTCTCACGGTTCATCCCGTTCCCCTGCAGTTCCCCCTCGGAAGAGAAGGCGCCTTCATCGGCTGTATCGATTTCATCGAAGAAAAAGTAATCGTTTGGCTCGAGGAGACTCTGGGCGCGAAGTTCGAGATTTTCGATGTGACCAAGCTCTGGGACGCCGAGTTCGTGAATTCGCGCCCGGATGTCGCTGCGGCGTTGAAAGCCTCGGCCATCGACCAAGCTTTCTACAAGGAGCATCGCGACAAAGTGGTTGAGTACATCGCGGAGCATGACGACACGATGCTCGAAAAGTATCTGCAAGGGCAGGTCCCGACCTCAGAAGAGCTGCGGGCCTCCGTTCGACGTTCGACGATGGCGCTGAAGCTTGTGCCGGTACTGGCGGGTTCTTCCTTCAAGAACAAAGGGGTTCAGCCGCTGCTCGATGCGATTGTGGATTACCTGCCGTCCCCGCTGGATGTGCCGCCGATCGAAGGAACTTCCGTCGATGGAGAGGAGCCGATGCTGCGGCGCGCGAGCGACGACCAGCCGTTTGCGGCACTGGCGTTCAAGATCATGACGGACCCGTTCGTCGGCAATCTGACCTTTATCCGCGCGTATTCCGGCGTGCTGAAATCCGGCAGCTATGCTTATAACTCCTCGAAACGCACGCGGGAGCGAGTCGGCCGCCTGCTGCGCATGCATGCAAACAAGCGTGAAGAGATTGACTCGATCCATGCGGGCGACATCGCCGCCTGCGTCGGCCTGAAGAGCGTCACTACGGGCGACACGCTTTGCGACGAAGAGAAGCCGATCGTGTTGGAATCGATCGAGTTTCCCGCGCCGGTCATTTCGGTCGCCATCGAACCGAAGACGAAAGCCGATCAGGACAAGCTGGGCAACGCGCTCGGCAAGCTTGCGCAGGAAGATCCGACTTTCCGCGTGCACTCCGACCCCGATACCGGCCAGACACTGATCTCCGGCATGGGCGAATTGCACCTTGAAATCATTGTGGATCGCATGCTGCGCGAATTCGGCGTGCAGGCGACGGTAGGCCGTCCGCAGGTGGCTTATCGCGAAACGATCAAGCGCAACTCCATCGCCGAAGGAAAATACATCCGACAGACCGGCGGCCGCGGCCAGTACGGCCATTGCAAAATCGAAGTGCATCCGCTGCCGAGTTCCGGTCACGAGGACATGCACGAGTTGTCCACCGACGAAATTGACCTGCTCGCGAAAGAAGTGGCGGGCAAAGGCGGCAAGTGGCGCTTCGACAAGGAGCACCGTTTTCTGTTCATCGACAAAGTGGTCGGCGGTTCCATCCCCAAGGAATTCATCGCCCCTATCGAAGCGGGAATTCGCGAGGCGATGGATACGGGCACCCTGGCGGGCTATGAGATGGTGGACATCGCCGTGACGCTGCTGGACGGCAGCTACCACGACGTGGACAGTTCGGAAATGGCGTTCAAGATAGCAGGCTCGATGGCCTTCAAGACCGCCTGCCAGAAGGCGCACCCTACCTTGCTCGAGCCCATCATGCGCATCGAGGTCGTCGTCCCGGACGAATACATGGGGCCGGTTTGCGGCGACATGAATTCGCGGCGGGGCCAAACGCAGGGCACCGAATCGCGCGCGGGCAGCCAGATCATTCGTTGCGAGGTGCCGCTGGCCGAGATGTTCGGCTACGCCACGGATTTGCGCAGCCGCACGCAAGGGCGCGGCAGTTTTTCGATGCATTTTTCGCATTACGCCGAGGCCCCGGCGAATATCGCCGAAGAGGTCATCGCGAAGGCCACGGGGCGCGCGACGCGGTAACGCCGGAAAATTTTCGGAATTCTGGAATACGAACGAGAACAAAGCAAGAGTGAGGAGCAGAGACTGCGATGGCGAAGGAAAAGTTTGAACGATCAAAGCCGCACGTAAATATCGGGACGATCGGACACATCGATCACGGCAAGACTACTTTGACAGCGGCGATCACCAAAGTGCTGTCGAAGAACAATCCGAAGGTATCGTTCCGCGCGTTCGACACGATCGACAACGCGCCGGAAGAGCGGGAGCGCGGGATCACGATCGCGGTGGCGCACGTGGAGTACGAGACGCCGAATCGTCACTACGCGCACATCGACTGCCCGGGTCACGCGGACTACATCAAGAACATGATCACGGGCGCGGCACAGATGGACGGGGCGATCCTGGTGGTGGCGGCGACGGACGGACCGATGCCGCAGACGCGGGAGCACATTCTGTTGGCGCGGCAAGTGGGCGTGCCGTACATCGTGGTGTTTCTGAATAAGTGCGACTCGGTGGAGGATCCGGAGCTCTTGGAACTGGTGGAACTTGAGGTGCGTGAGCTGCTGAAGAGCTACCAGTATCCGGGCGACACGGTGCCGGTGATCCGCGGGTCGGCGCTGGGGGCGCTGAACGGGGAAGAGAAGTGGGAGAAGACGATTCTCGAGTTGATGGAAGCGGTGGACAAGAATATTCCGTTGCCGCAGCGGGACGTGGACAAGCCGTTCGCGATGCCGATCGAGGATATATTTTCGATATCGGGCCGCGGGACGGTGGTGACGGGGCGCGTGGAGCGCGGGAAAGTGAAAGTGGGAGAAGAGATCGAGATCGTGGGATTCCGACCGACGATGAAGCGAATCGTGACGGGGATCGAGATGTTCCGGAAGCTGCTGGACGAAGGAATGGCGGGAGACAACGTGGGTTTGCTGCTGCGCGGGACGGAGAAGGAAGAGGTGGAGCGCGGGCAGGTGCTGTGCAAGCCGGGATCGATCAC
>Ga0181538_10005631_pt1 | contig 11158 bp, 7 predicted proteins | sample PEATcosm2014_Bin_40_FD_119773 | JGI IMG/M metagenome (GOLD analysis project Ga0181538, IMG submission 119773) | Peatland microbial communities from MTU Mesocosm Facility, Houghton, MI, USA - PEATcosm2014_Bin23_30_metaG | ecosystem: Environmental > Terrestrial > Soil > Wetlands > Peat | place...
ACGGAAGCGCGGGTTTCACCATAATGATGTCCGCGCCCTCTTCGATATCCAAGGCAATCTCGCGCAGAGCTTCGCGTTGATTGGCGGGATCCATCTGGTAGGACTTGCGGTCTCCGAACTTGGGCGCCGAGTCCGCAGCCTCACGGAAGGGTCCATAGAATGCCGAAGCGTACTTGGCGGAATAGGCCAAGATGGGGGTTTCGGCAAAGCCCCGGGCGTCCAATTCCTGGCGAATGCGCGCCACGCGGCCGTCCATCATATCGGAGGGAGCAACGATGTCGGCCCCGGCCTTGACCTGGGTCATGGCGGTCCTGGCCAGCAGCGGCAGGGTCGAGTCGTTGTCCACTTCACCGTTCTTGATCAGCCCGCAGTGGCCGTGGCTCGTGTATTCGTCCAGGCACACATCGCAGATCACGAGCAAATTCGGCAGTTCTTTCTTGATCGCCCGCACCGCGCGCTGCACGATGCCGTCGGGGTCGTAAGCGCCGGAGCCGACGTCGTCCTTGCTCTCCGGGATTCCAAACAACATCACGGCGGGAATGCCCAGGTCATGCGCCGACTTGCACTCCTCCGCCAGCAAATCAACCGACCAGCGGTAGTTGCCGGGCATGGATTTGATTTCGTCCTTGACCTTTGATCCCGGACAGACAAATAACGGGTAAACAAGCGACCGCACACTTAATTGGGTCTCGCGCACCAGCGCGCGCAAAGGTTCGGTCCGCCGCAAGCGGCGGGGCCGGTGGATTGGGAAGGGCATGGCATCTCCCTAATAGAGTCTGTCGCGCGGTTTGAAGTTCCCGAACGTGCCTACGTTTGCCAACGAAATGGCGATCCGGTAAATGTTTTCTATCCTCAAGGTCGTTAACGAATACCGCTGGTACTCAACATTCACGCCAAAGCATCCAAAATTATAGCTGACCTGCGCCACTCCGCCGGCTGCAATTTTTTGCACAAGGTTGTAGTCCGCGCCCAACGCGCCGCTCAACCCTTTGCGATTAAAATCCCCAAAGGTCACGAGGGCGTTCAAGAGGTGGTAAGACGTCGTAGCCGTCGTAGGAGTGGTGGCGGAAGCATGGGGCGGCAAAACAAGCGCATCTTCAAGGGACAAAGGGGCAGACGAAGCGTCCGCAGCCGCCGCAGTGGAACTGGCCGCGTTGCTCAGAAGACTGATATATGTGTTCTTGTTAATATAAAAATCGGTAAAAGCTAGCCCATAAACACCGTGCCGGATATGAGAGGTAATACCGGCATCGAGAATGCCCTGGCCGTTGGGGCTCAAGTCAAGTTTCAGCTCGGTGTCGTAAAACGAGAAGGGGGCCACCTTCAGATCGGAGACCACCGGAGACAGGCGCCTGCCCGGAATAAAGTGAAATCCGGTAAGGGAGAGCGTGGGTTCCCACACGATGGGATTATTCTGCCCCAGGACGCCGCCGAAGGTGGGATCGAAATAATATTTCTGCGAGACGCGCCAGGAGACCAGTTCCTGCGCCTGGGGCTGATCGGTTGTGCCGGCCGGAGCGTCTTTGCGAGCCAGAATAACGTTGGTTACCGAGTACTCAATCTCATTCGTCTGACAAAGAATATCCAGATCGTCGTACCGCACCACGTCCGCAAGCTGCTCGGGATTCCGGGCTTTCACCAGGCGATAGACGATGTCCGGCTCGATCACATGCTTGAAGCGCCGATGCCGAAGCGATCTCGAGAAGACTCTTTCAAAGGAAGGCGGCCGCAGGTCGAGCGAGAATTCGCCCAGCAGCCTGTCCAGGGGTTCGCGGTTGGGATCGAGGTTGATACCGTAACGCGCCGCATCTACTCCCGCCGAAGGAGTGAGGTGGAAGCCCCAGAATTCCGGCAGACGCAGGGTCGCCTCGGGATGAACGTCCAATCGGCTTGAGAGCGAGGGGAGGTCAAGACCTGGCGCACTGCGTCCGACCTCCCCGCCGGATGTCTGGAAGGAAAAGTAAAGAGGGCTTTCACCGGCTTGTTTATCCATCCCCTGGAACGAAAACTGGGGAGTTTGCTTGATGATCACGGACGACTCCGGCACATACTGGCACTGGCTCCCCTGGCACTGATAGAGCGGCTGCGCGGAGAGGAAGTCCTGATAGCGGGAGGCATAGATGTTGAAGCTATACGTCTCGAAATCTTTGGACACGAAGCCTTCCTGGTGGGCTTCGGAATTGACCGCTTCCGAGAACGTCGGCGAATACGTTTCGCGGAAGGCCAGAGAGGAAACGTAATCGACATCCGCCACGCCGCGGAATCCGAAGGGGAGATCCAAAGTATCCCCGACGACCTTGAGGCTTTCGCCGGGCGCGCGGTCTTGGCGATCCTTGTCTTTGTCGTTGACCTCGAAAAAATCCGCCGTCAGCTTCGTGTCCGGAGTGGGGTGGGCGCGGAATTGCACCCGCGGGGCAAGTCCCCGGAGGCTGTAATTCTGTAAACCGAGCAACAAGTCCATGCTGGGACTGATCGCCCAGAAAAAGCCCGCGCCTATGATAGTCCCCTTGATTGAAGAATTGCTGAATTCCGGAAGCAGAAAGCCCGTATGGCGAGGCCGGCGGGTGATGGAAGCAGCCATAAAAGGAAAATAGAAAATAGGGACGCCCAGGAATCGGATCACGGAATCTCGCGCGATGGCCTTGTCATCCAACTCCACCCTGGCCTCGCTCGCGGAAAACGACCATCCCTTTTTCTCGCAGTCACAGGTCGTAAACCTGCCATGCCTCACCGTGTAGGTATCTTCGTCCACACGGTCCATTTCCTTGGCCTGGAAATACAGGGGATTCTCCGTATAAAGCACCTTCGACCGGTCCACCTGCACGTAGTAAGGATTGTCGCTCGGGAACGGCTTCGGGCGGGGGTGCTGGCTGGGATGAATATAGCCACTGGTGTTTGAAAACCAGCCCACCTCAGTGCGGACGTTGTAATGAACTTCGCGGGCAACAATGTGGCTCTTGGGGTCGATGAAGAGCACATGACCGGTGGCAACAACCTCTCCGGACGCTTCGTTGTAAGTAACCTCGTCCGCGGTGAGCTTCATGCCACGATAGGTTATTTCTACGTGCCCGCGCAGACGAGACATGTCCTTGCCTCGCTCTTGGGAGTCCGCATGGATGCTGAGGGTTCTGTCGGCGTTCTGCAAATTCAGCGGCCCGGAAGCCGGCTGTTGTGCGGAGGCGGTGAAAGCCATTGCCAGAGCGGCGAGCAGCACCAACACCAGACGCGCACCATTCTTCCGGATGAATAATGAAAAGTTTCGAGTGTCCATGAGCGAGCACGGAGGCTTTATATTACCAGCGTAGTGTCCTAATTTGAAAGTCGGCAAACGCTGGTCTCAACAGACTGCGAAAACCCGTTCTCCTGTCATTCCGAGCCCTTCGCTTGTCATTCTGAGCGGAGCGAAGAATCTCGCTCTGGGTGCTCAGGGTAAACGCCGCGAGGAATCTCGCTCCGGTTTGTTTTCAGGGCTCTGCGAGATTCCTCGTCGCCTGCGGCTCCTCGCAATGACAGGCAAAGGGGGCTCTACCGCATCCTGTAGAGGCCAGCGCTACAAGTCAAGCTTTGCCGGAACGAATCAATTTGCTAAGATGCGTTAGACAGCTTCTAACGCTGCCCAGAGGATTTCGAGCACGTGGTGAAATGCCCTAAGTGCGGTGCGTTCAGCTACCCTGAACTCTCACAGTGCAATATGTGCGGCGCCAGTCTTGCGCCCCCGGCGCACGCCAAAACCTCGCCCCCTGCTGCAGCCGATCTCGCGGCCAAAGTCGGTGATCAGGAGCTTGGGTCTTCGAGGCCCGCCGGAGAGGCGGCGCCCGCAGGGGAAGACGAAACCGCAGTCACCGACCCGGCTTCCGTTCCTTTGGACACGGCTCGGAGCAATGCTGAGCCTGTCGCCGCCGGGACGCCGGACGGTCGACCCCGGGAAGTCAATCTCAATCTTGGGTTTGGGCCCGAGCGTCGCGAAGACACGGCGGCCGCAGGCTCTTCCCGATCACAAGAGCAGGATCCTTGGAGGCAGGAAGTTTCCGATCGTGTCCTGAGCTTTCGCCGGCGTCGTGCGAAAATGCGGAACGAGTCTCCTGAGGACCAGAATCTCGATTTCGAATTCGATCGGAGCGAAACGAGCGCAGCCGTGGAGCCGGAGGTAGAGCGGTATCTCGAATTCCCCCAGAACGTCGGGCGCATCGACGCTGAAATCGGCCGCCCGGCTGCGCTCGAGGACGACGCGCTCTACATGGACGAGGGAACTCGGGAGCCAGGTGAGGAAGTTTTTGAGATTCCCGATGCACCTCGGCCTCGAGCCGCGGAGTTCGAGCTCGAACCCGATTCCGGCAACCGGCTCGAGATCGTGGCTGGGCCGGCCGAGTCGGAGGCTCGAACCGCGGCCTCACAACTCGTCGAGGAATCTTATCTAGTGGCCTCCATGGGCTCCCGATTCTCGGCCGGACTGATCGACGGACTGCTTCTGCTGCTGAGTGGGGGATTGTTCGCTGCCATATTTTCGTTCGCCGGCGGCCACCTGGCGGCGGTCCCTCTCAACCTCGCAGTCATGGGCGTGATTGCATTCATCTTCGTTTGGTCGTATTTCGCGATGTTCACAGCACTCACCTCGACCACGCCCGGCCAGTCCATGATGGGCATCGAAGCTCGGAACATGGAAGGTTGGCCGCCCGACCGCCGGGAATCCCTGTTGCGCGCTTTTGGCTACCTGGTGTCGCTCTCGGCTTTCACGTTGGGTTTCTTTTGGGCGTTAGTGGATGGCGAGAGCCTCACCTGGCACGACCGGATCTCGGGGACTTTCCTGACTCCGGTCAGGCATGAGGCGCCGGCAAAAGGTGTCGAATCAAAACCATGAGCAAGGGACGCTTCCTGAACCAAAAACTCGGCAAACGGACCACCCGCAAGATCGCGCTGCTGAAATCCAGGATTCAGGATCCAGGATTCAGGATTCAGGCGCCGAAACCCGGGAAGAAGGATTCACGATTCGGGATTCAGGATTCGAGACAAAAATCAGCCCCGGTAGGAACGGAAGATAGTCGCCCAGGGCGTAAGAACCTGTAAAAAACCGCGCGGCAGTGTCCTGACTCCTGAATCCTAACCCCTGAATCCTGACTCCTGAGTCCTATTTTCCAGGTGACTTCGCGGCCTCGGGGTGCATCCAATCAACTGCCGTGGTATACTTGGCGGATTACGGGCCCTCGGGAGCCGACGGCTGAAGGAGTTTTTGAGTTAATGACTAACCGCATACGGATTACACTAGTCTCGGTTTCGAGTCTTCTGGTCCTCTATGTCTTTCTCGGGGGGTTGCTCGGCAAGAGCGAATCGAACTCGGAGAAGACCTATCGCGATCTGGGTGTTTACAGCGAGGTCTTGAACCGCATCAACCTGGATTACGTGACCGAGCCCGACCTCAAAAAGGTAACGGACGGCGCGATTCGCGGCCTGCTCGAGGCCCTGGACCCTTACAGCACCTACTTCACACCTGCCGAGTATAAAGACTACCAGGAGCATCCGGACCTGGGCCCCGCCAGTGTGGGCATCTACCTCTCGAAACGGAGCGGCTACGTCACCGTGGTCTCGGTTCTGCCGGGCAGTCCGGCGGAGAAAGCCGGCATCCGGGCAGGTGACCTGATCGATCGTGTGGAAGCGACGCCCACCCGTGAACTCTCCGTGTTGCAAATCGAGCGCCTCTTGGCCGGCGCGCCCGACACCCCGGTTAAGGTTTACGTGGTGCGCGAAGCTCGTGGTGAGCCGGAGCCTATCGCCTTGACTCGTACGCTGCCGAATTACCCGCCAGTAGTCGCAAAGGTCATGGACGACGGCAATGGCTATCTGCGCATTTCAACCTTCGACAAAGGGAAAGCCAGGCAGATTGCGGCGAAGCTGAAAGAACTCCAGTCGCAGGGGGCGCACAAGATCATTCTGGACTTGAGAAACTGTGCCGGCGGTGATGTGCAAGAAGCCGTCGACACAGCGAGTCTCTTCCTCGGCAAAGGTTTGATTACCTATCTCTCCGGCCAGCGTTATCCTCGGCAGGATATCGCGGCCCATCCCACAGATGGCGTGTCCGATCTCCCCTTAGCCGTGCTGATCAACCAATCCACCGCCGGCCCCGCGGAGCTGGTTGCTTCCGCCATCCTGGGCAACAAGCGCGGCGAAGTGGTCGGCGTGCGCAGCTTTGGCGTGGGAGTCTTTCAGAAGTTGATCCCGGTGGGTGATGGCTCAGCGCTGCTGCTCTCGGTGGCGAAGTACTACGGTCCGGACGGGAAAGCCATCAACGATAACGGCGTCACGCCCAGCGTTGTCCAAACCGCGGAATACGCCGCTCCTGAAGCAGATAGCGATGAGGCTGTGCAGAACCCCGAACACTTCGGCGGGAAGGACGATTTGCAGCTTCGAAAAGCGATCGAAATCCTGACGCATCCGGCGGCGCCGTCCAAGGCTGCGGAACTCGACCGGGATGATTGTAAGGGCGGCCCCTGCAGCGGCCAGGCAGGCCCAGATCCGGCCCTTGCGGCCGCTTAGTAGTCGTGGGGGGGGGCGGCCCTTGTGGCCACCCTCAATCAACCAGATTGGGTGGCGCAGATGTGCCGTTCTCTGACATGTACGCGCCTCTCTTAGGCTAAAGAAAGATGCGCATACATCCCGACAGCTAGTATTGCGTCACGCAAATGGGTTTACTTATACGCAATGCGTCAATCCGTTGTTGCGCCGACCTTCAGGTCGGCAAGTGCTGACCTAAAGGTCAGCGCTACGGTAAACGCATTTGCGTGACGCAACACTAGTTGTCGGGACGTATGCGCCACCCACCGATCTTCACTCAGTCCCAGGTCCCTTGAATTTCACTCCCCACCCGAGGCAAGCATCAAAACTAAAGCTGGCTGCTCTTCTGGTCTTCGCGATCTGCGCCCCGTGCTGCAAACGCCAACAAAAACCCGTCGCCGCCACCAGGCGCGAAGAGAATCGGCAGGAACTGACGCGGAAGATCGAGCGCGCCGTCGAAACTGCCGGACGATCTCAAGTCTGGATCCTCCCCTTCGCGGGCCGTTCCTCCCCAAGACCTGAAGCGCCCGCCGAGGCGCGAGCTGGGTCCGAGGTGTATTCAACGGTGGTTGGCGCCTTGAAGCAGCAGGCTCAAGAGAACCACCTGGATGTTTCCGTCAATGAAACCCGGAGCAAGCGGGGATTGCGAGTTGCTGAGATCCGTCTGTCGCACAGTGGGAAGCCGGTCGCTCATTGGAGGATTCGTGAGATCCCGCGCCTGCTTCACGCCGCGATTATTATTGACGATCTCGGTGAGAAGCTCGAGAAGGCCCGCCAATTACTCGCGTTGCCGTACGCCCTTACGTTTTCGGTTCTCCCTCATCTTCCCGCCTCAGCCGAATCCGCACGGGAAGCCCGGCGCGCCGGGCGCGAAGTGATGCTGCACCTACCCATGGAACCGCTGCCGAGTTCTCACACCCCGCCCGGGCCGACGGACATCCGCGTGGGGATGAACCGCCTCGAAATCGAACATGTCATCGAATCGGATTTGGCCTCCGTTCCGCAAGCGTCCGGCGTCAATAACCATATGGGTTCGCGCGCCACGGCCGATCCCCGCTTGATGGCGGCGGTGATGAAGTCGCTTGCCGGGCGCCACCTGTTCTTCATCGATAGCCGTACTACCGCTTCGAGCGTCGCCTTCGACGCAGCACGCCGGCAAGGCCTGCCGGTGTTTTACCGTTCTGTGTTTCTGGACGACACCCAGAGCGTGGCCTACACGATGGGGCAGCTCCGCCAGTTCCGTCGCGTCCTTGAGGAGCAGGGAGCAGCCCTGGCCATCGGCCATCCCTACCCGACGACCATCGCCGCGTTGGCGAAGTTCTTACCGGCACTGGTTGGCGACGATGTGGAACTCGTGCCCGCCTCCCAACTCCTCCAACTTCCCGAAGTCGCCCGCCTCAGGCCGCCCCCACGCCGCTGAGGCCCGTCGTTGATCCAGCGCCCGCCTGCGGCACGCAGAGGCGCTTGATGACCTATTCCACGTGCGCCGCCAAGATGAACCTCTCGGTTCTGGTGACCTCTGTTTCCGCGCCGTGGAATACTGGGGCCCGGGTCGCGGTGAGTGCTGGGCTGATTTTTCCCAATCCCGTCACTTCACGCCAATTCGTGCCGCAACCACTTCGAATTTCAGTGCGGCCTTCCCGCCGCTCTTGTACCGGATTGTGATTTCGCGGCTCTTTTGCTCATTAGTGACGCCGTCAGCCTTGAGGTTCACCAATCGAATCGTCGAATCATCGACCGGCCTCCACTGGAGCTTCTTATCATCCATCATGACGGAATCGATATCCGCCGCATGTTCGGCCGAAACGTCCAGCTCGTCAGTATTCTGGATTACCGGCGAATCAACGGAGACCTTGGCAGGAGTTAACTTAGCTTCGGGAATATCGAGCACTATTGGGCGCTGGCCGTCCAACTTTTGGAGGACAACTTTCTTGGCGGTCGCAAGTGCAGATTTCGTGATTGTCAGCAATCTGATGCGACCTTGGTCAACGTTGTTCACCGGCGCGAGCGTGGCTCCCGAAGTCGGCACCAAAACCCTGGCGCGGTCCAGACCGTTCCCGTACAAGATGTACACGGCGTCGCCGTTCGCAGCCACGGAAACCAGGACCAGACGATCTGCCGCGGAATCCTGGCCGAAATCCTTCAGGTAGTATTTGTCGTCGTAGCAGTGCAGTCCTTCACCATCCATATCCGACCAGAATGGCCGGAACACTCGCACGCGGGGATTCGACAACAACAGCGCAGTGGGGACCACGACCGTCATAATGATCGGATCGGAATTATTGAGCCGCGGCTGCCGCTTTACAGGCGAATCCAGCAAGCCAAAAACCTTGCCGCCGATTTCGAGTAGCAGTTCCTGGTCAAACTTAGGCAACATGGCGGTGGAGATTTCGACCCGAAGGGTGGTGTTGGTTTCGTCCAGAGGCGGTGCAGTCACCGACGTTATCGTGAAAGCCTGGGGGCACGACGGCGCCGTTACTGGTCCTGGGGACGGTGTTCCGCAAGTCGGGCACAGCGATACCAGCGGAGGCGACTGGCAACCGGCCATGTTCAGCGCCGGCAAGGGTTGTTGTGCTAATGGCGCCAAGAGGTCCGCTTGAGCGCCGCTACGAGCGACGACGTGGCCGGTCCACCTCGCCAAAGCGGCCACCGGGGCAACAAACCTGAGGCCAGTGTCTTCAGCGATCAGGTTCCTGCCGGCATCGTATCGCGTTGGGCCAAGCTGCACGTAGGTTCCGGCCAAATAGCTGCCTTTGACCGAGACTAGAACGGTGCCGTCGCCGAGATCTTCGAGAGCGACGCCACCAACCCCAGGCGTGAGGTCGAATCGAGGAATGGGGAAAGTGCGCCTGGATGCCAGAACGGATTCTGGAATCACGCCTCCCGTGGTCCCATTCTTTTGATCGAAACGTCGCCAGTAGGTTCGGATTTTAATCCGGCCAAAGCAGTCCACGCCGGAAAGGATCGGCAGAGCCAATTGCACGTAAGTCTGTTTCAGCCCAGTGCGGACGAAGTGCTCGCCGAGCACTGGATGGAACTCCCAGAGAAAAGAGGCAACGTTGGGGTTCTTGGGATCGGTGGGACGTTGCAAAGCTACGGTGTCCTGATCCTGGACCAGATAGAGAGTTTTGCGCGCGTGGATGAAGGAACCGCCGGCCCCGACCATACCGATCACGGCGCCGCCGCCGATGGAAGTGGTGCGATCGGTCATGGCGGCCACATTGTAAGTCTTCTCTCGTGGCAGCAGCGCTGTAATGGCCGGCGGCTCGTTCGAAAGCGTTTGTGATACGGACTCAACTTCGACTTCGACGACGGCCACGTCGTCGCGGAACGCCGTTGGAGCCCGGAGCGAAATGGGGAAGCCCAAGGTCACGCGCGGTTTGACGAAGCGCTGAGACGCCACGAAGCGGTCCGACAGCGCGCCCTCGAGCAGAAGTTGGAGGCTGGCCATTTCGTAACTCAACTGCATCTGTTCGTTCAAGATGTCTAATGACGACGGCGAAACGGAGGCAGCCGGGGTGAAAGCCAGGCCTGCCGGTGCGGTGGGGGGCGCGGTTGACGGGGCATTGGGCGTTAGAACGCTTTGCGTGGTAGGCTGGGTGGCAACAGTAACGGCGCCGGGAAGAGTGGTGTTGCCCGATGGCAGATTTGCATTGGTAGTCGTCGAGCTTGTTGGGCCGGTGTTGGTGGTCACCACACCGGGCAGCGCTGGGCCGGAGGCTTGGACCCCGAGCTGGGTCTGGCTGATGGTCGCACCACTGACGTTTCCCAAGCCCGAAATCAGAGAACCTTGGTCCAAGCCGGTCATGCCCGCAAGCTTGGCGCGGGTGGCGTCGAGCATCATACGAAGCGAGGCATCGTCATAAACCTTAGGCTCGCCGACTTCAATGCCGTCGCCGCCGGCCTCTTCTGCGGCGAGCAGGTCGGCGTGGGGCCGATCAGGCGCCCAGTTGGGTGTGCCTGGGAGCTGCGCGAATTTGTGATGGCACGCGGTTAGCACGGCCACCATCAAAGCGGTCGCAAAAAGTGGCCATCGTCTCATGACGATCTCCTTCATATTGGGTTCGGGCCGGGCGGAACATTCGCCGCCGGCAAATGAGCCTCCAAGCCTCCCGACGGATTGATATCCGACATGACGATGGCGGGCTGGCTTCCAATTGTGGTGGGCGTTCCCGTCACGGCAACCGCTGTTCCGTTGGCGATTCCCTTCACATTCGCGATGTAATTCGTTGCTGCCCACGAGGCCTGTTGTGGATCGGGAAAACCCTGCATAACCAGCAGAGCGTTCTGTGGCATCAGAGAAGATTCCAACCCCGTGATCTTCAATGTTCCGAAAATGATTTGCATGTTATTCACCCCCCTGGCGAGAGACTATCACGTCTAACATTGTCGGGACAGTTTCTGCCCGCAAATGTCCGGAAGTTCGAGTTCCTCGCCCGGCATCTGGCCTAGGTGCGTTTCCCCACGTGCCATGTTGACAGCCACCTGTGACCACTTATGGGCGTGAAGTATACCACAACGATGTATCGACAGGAACCGTGCGCTACGCGGGTGTCGCGGCAAAGTGATAATGTCCGGTTTCAGCAAAGTAGAAATGTCCTGTTGAACTCCG
>Ga0181538_10005632_pt1 | contig 11158 bp, 8 predicted proteins | sample PEATcosm2014_Bin_40_FD_119773 | JGI IMG/M metagenome (GOLD analysis project Ga0181538, IMG submission 119773) | Peatland microbial communities from MTU Mesocosm Facility, Houghton, MI, USA - PEATcosm2014_Bin23_30_metaG | ecosystem: Environmental > Terrestrial > Soil > Wetlands > Peat | place...
CCACCGGCGGCTGGGCCGGCACGTGATTGGTTTTGGCGCAATTGGGGAAGCGCAAAAAAACGCCGGCGCGGCGCGCAATGAGATTATCCAACATGCCGAACCGGAGGATTTGCTCAATTTCGGCTTCATTCCCGAATTTGTCGGCCGGTTGCCGGTCGTGACGACGCTGGCCGAATTGACCGAAGAGGAGTTGGTTGCAATTCTCACCGAGCCGAAAAACGCGCTGACCAAGCAATACGCCAAACTCATGGCCATGGAAGGCGCGGAGCTGGAATTTACACCGGACGCCCTGCATGAACTGGCGGCGCAGGCGCTGAAAAAGGGCACCGGCGCGCGGGCCTTGCGCGGGTTGATTGAAAAACTGATGCTCGATTTGATGTATGAAGCGCCGGACAACGGCAGCATCATTCACGTCAAAATCACCCGACCGGTGGTGTTGGGCGAAAGCAAACCCATTGTGCGGCGGAAGCAGGACCAGGCTGCGGCGTAAAAATGGTTGGGTGAAAAATAAAGTTTTTTGCCCGCCCTCATCCTGACCTTCTCCCCCGGGAGAAGAAACAGCAATGGTGCGCTTTTGTTTTTGCGGATGACAGTCCGGCAAATCCAGTCACAGGTTTTTCAAAAAAGGCGGCGAACGATTCTCCCTCTCCTGGAGGAGAGGGCCGGGGTGAGGACGGGCGTTGAAACAAATTCCTTTCGTGCCTGGGAATCCGTTCCGCAAATGTTCCAACCCTGAAAGAACGACGTAGCGGCTCCTTGGCAGAGAGCCGCATTCTTTGGTTTTACAGAAAATTGCGGCGGTCTGCCGACACGCCGCTACGATGCGCGGGCAGTTTTGCGGAAGGTTGATTTCATTCGTCCGCTCACCCGGCCTGGGGAACGGTTTTCACCGTGTGGCCGTGAATTTCCCCGGCCAAATCCTTGGGCAAACATTCGTCGAGGAGAATGCGCATTCAGGCGGCCTGCGGAATTTTTCCCAGCATCGCCTCGGCGGACTGTTCCAAAAAAGCAACGGCCTGCGTCCGCGAAACCGTTGGAAATTGCTCCAGAAATTCATCCAGCGGATCGCCGGCTTCGAGATAATCGAGCAGGCTGCGCACGGGGACGCGCGTGCCGGCAAAACACGGCGTGCCGCTCATGATTTCCGGGTCAACCACCACAATGGCCTTTGCTTTCATGGCAACAATTAACCCCAACTTTCGCCGGATGACAACTGGCAATTACTCACACACCAATATCTTCATTCCAAAGTTCCGGCTTGGCTTCGATGAAATCGCGCATGAGCTGGATGCACGCCGGGTCGTTTAAAATTTCCACTTTCACGCCCTGCGAACGGACATATTCCTCCGGGCCTTGGAACGTCACGTTTTCGCCGACGACGACGTGTGGGATTTTGTAGAGCAAAATCGCGCCGCTGCACATCGGGCACGGCGACAATGTTGAATAAAGCGCGCAACGCTGATAGACCGACGCCTTGAGCCGCCCGGCGTTTTCGAGGCAGTTCATTTCCGCGTGGTGAATGACGCTGCCGTGTTGCACCCGTTGGTTGTGACCGCGACCGATGATCTTGCCGTCCAGCACGAGCACCGAGCCGATGGGGATTCCACCTTCGGCCAGACCCTTTTTGGCTTCTTCAATCGCCGCTTGCAGGAAAACATCCATGCACGGATTGAAGCATCTTTTTGGAGGAATAACAAGATAGGGACGGCCTGCTGGTCGTCCGAGGCCGCGCGGCAGCGCGGCCCTACCTATCGGGCAAAAATCTGGCGGATCACGTCTTCGATGGGCACTTCCTGAATGTCAATGTCGCTTACCGGCAAATCATCGAGCAGCGATTTGCAGACGGCGATGACGCGGTCACGTTTGACCTTAAACTTGATGGAGCCGGCGTTTTTTTCAACGACTTCACCGTAGCGCGCCAGATTTTCCGCCGGATAATCGTTCGCTTTTTCGCATTGAATAGTGACGAGTTTGAAATCAGCGAAGCGATCCACGATCTCGCTTAATTTACCATCGAAGAAGATTTTGCCGCGGTCAATGATGATGACACGGTCACACAGCGCCTGGATGTCGGCCATGTAATGGCTCGTGAGCAAAATCGTCGTCTTTTGCCCGGTGTTGTGGCGGAGGATGAATTCACGGACGATCTTTTGGGAAACCACGTCGAGGCCAATGGTCGGTTCGTCGAGGAACAACACCTTGGGCTGGTGCAGCAGCGAGGCGATCAATTCCATCTTCATGCGCTCGCCGAGCGACAGTTCGCGAACACTGATGTTGAGCTTGTCGCGGACGTTGAGCATTTCACTCATCTCGGCGACGGTGCGCTCGAAGCGGTCGGCGGGAATGCCGTAAATTTTCGCGTTCAGCTCAAGCGATTCACGCGCGGGCAAATCCCACCAAAGCTGGTTTTTCTGGCCGAGCACAAGCGCGAACTGGCGGCGGTAGCCGTCGGCGCGTTCCCACGGAACGTAACCGAGCACGCGTGCCGAGCCGCCGGTGGGATAAAGCAGGCCGGCGAGCATCTTGAGCGTGGTGGTCTTGCCCGCGCCGTTCGGGCCGAGAAAACCGACCAGTTCACCGGGTTCAATCTTGAAGCTGACATCATTGACGGCGATGAGCTGCTCGTATTGGCGGTGAAACAGCCCTTTGATGGCGCCGCCAAAACCCGGCTGCTTCTTGTAAGTGCGAAAGGCTTTGGTCAGGCCGCTGACTTCAATGACGGGCATGGGGAGATGGAGTACTGGAGTGCTGGAGTGTTGGGATATTGAGGTGTTGGGAAATAGTCTGGTCTCGTTTCATCGCCCCATTACTCCATCACTCCATCACTCCAACAGCTCACCGCATCAGCTGCTTTTCGAGATAATGGACTACCTGGCGGACGTTGGCATCCACTTCCATGCGGTCTTTGACAAGGCGGCAGGCATGCAGCACCGTGCCGTGATCGCGTCCGCCGTAGGCTTCGCCGATGGTGTTGAGCGAACTTTCAGTCATCTGGCGCGAAAGATACATGGCGATCTGGCGCGGGAAGGCGATGTTTTCCGGACGGCGCTTGCTGGTCATGTCGGCCAGGCGAATGTCAAAATGTTCCGCGACTTTCTTCTGAATGACTTCGATATTGATGGAAAAACGGCCTTCTTCGTGCAGGATTTCACGCAGCAAGCCTTCGACGACTTCGATGGTAAGTTTCTTGCCCGTGAGCGAGGCGTAGGACGCCACGCGGATGAGCGCGCCTTCCAGCCGGCGGACGTTGGTGCGGATGCGATTGGCCAGGAAATTCATGATGTCGTCCGACAGGGTCACGCCCATGATCTGCGCCTTCTTTTGGAGAATGGCCAGGCGCATTTCAACATCCGGCGGTTGCAGGTCGGTGACCAGACCCCATTCGAACCGCGAGACGAGGCGGTGTTCGAGCCCCTGAATTTCGCTGGCCGGCCGGTCGCATGTGAGCACGATTTGCTTGTGCCCCTCGTGCAGCGCGTTGAAGGTGTGGAAAAATTCCTCCTGGATGCGTTCCTTGCCGGCGAGAAATTGAATGTCGTCAATCAACAGCACGTCCGTCTGACGGTATTTCTTGCGGAATTTGGCGAGCTGGTTGTTTTGGATTCCGTCAATGTATTCGTTCGTGAATTTCTCGGATGAAAGGTAGGCGACCCGCGCGCCCTTTTTGTTTCCCGAAACGTGCTGGCCAATGGCGTGAAGCAAATGCGTCTTGCCCAGTCCAACGCCGCCGTAAAGAAAAAGCGGGTTGTAGGATTTGCCGGGCGCCTGGGCGACAGCCAATGCGGCGGCATAGGAGAAATTGTTGTTGTTGCCGACGACGAATGATTCAAAGGTGTTTTTGGGATTGAAATGCAGTTCGCTGTTGGCCGGGCGCTCGTGAGCCGGTTCCGGGGCTTTGGTTTTGACTGGAGCTGGCGCGGCTGCGGACGGAGCCGGCGCGCTTCCCGTGGCAATCTTGAATTTGACCTGGAGTTGGCGTCCGGCAGCAGTGGCAAAAGCGTCTTGCAGGAGACTGAGATAATTGTCTTTAAGCCAGACTCCGCTGAATTCGTTGGCCGTCTCCAGTGTCACGTTGTTGCCGTCAATCGCGCAGGCTCGCAGCGGGGCGAACCACATGTTGTAGGTGTCGTTATTCAGCCTGGAACGGAGATGTTCCCGTGCAGAATTCCAAATTTTTTCAGCCGAAAGTTGCATTTCCACTCTTTCAAAAAGCCCGTATTTTAAGCGGTTTATTCACCTAGCCCCCCGACTCAGGGTTGGCCGCCAGTTTCCGACCATGTTCGCCTTGACAAAGAGCCATGACCCCGAGAAAGCAGACATACCCTCAACTCTACTGCCAAAAGCGTCATTTAACAATCGAAACAACCCGCTTATTTTCAACATCTTACGAAAAACAAAATCACACCACCGTCAAATGTCTGGTAAAAATGATAAGACGCCCCAAACAACTTCAATTAACGAGAGCGTTTTATGCAATTGGAACGAAAGTATCTAGGATAACATATTAACTTTTGTTCACGAGTTATTCACAGGGGCCTAAATCAAGGATTTGCCTGCTTTCCATTGCTTTCTGACACGCAATATTTGATTCAGACCGCTTGCTCGCCGGTTTCACCAGTACGGATGCGAACGATGCTCTCGACCGCGCTCACAAAAATTTTCCCGTCACCGATCTTGCCCGTCTTGGCCGCTTTGACAATCGCATCCATTGCGGCCGCGGCCTGGGCATCCGCCAGCACCACCTCAATTTTCACCTTGGGCAGAAAATCCACCGTGTATTCACTGCCCCGATAAATTTCCGTGTGCCCTTTCTGGCGGCCAAACCCTTTTACCTCCGCGACGGTCATGCCCTGGACCCCCAGAGCGGCCAGTGCGGATTTTACTTCCTCCAGTTTGAACGGCTTGATGACGGCCTCGATTTTTTTCATACCTCGTCCGCGTTAATCTTTCTGAGCGGATGTTAACAGCCAACCCCACGCTGTAAACAGGAATTTTCAATGCCGGTTTGCACCCCTGAAAAGATGCGCTGAACCACCGCATCGGAATGCCGGATTATCCGGCAGCAACACGCGCCGGCGGCACACCTGCCGGATGAATCCGGCGTTCCATGCGGACGCGGCATCGTGCCTGGGTGGCAATGTCCGTGGCATATTGCTCAAATGGAACGGAACGCGGGTGTCCCACCCGCAGCAGCCCAGACTGTCAAATGATCGCACGAAATTCCACGGGTTTTGAGGTTGTCGAACGTGCTGCGGCTGAGACAGCCGCGCTCCGCCGTCTCCGAAATTTGATATGCCTGGCAAACTTCAACTCCCCGCGTTCGTTGACACCGCATTTTGCCGCTGCTACCGTTCGCAATCCGAAAAATGGCGACGGACTATAAAAACACTTTGAACCTGCCGCGCACCGACTTTCCCATGAAAGCCGACCTCGTGGCGCGCGAACCGGAACGGCTCAAACAATGGGAGGCAGCCGGGCTTTACCCCAAAATCCAGGCGGCGCGCGCCAACGCGGAAAAATTTGTCCTGCACGACGGCCCGCCCTTCGCCAACGGCGATGTCCACATCGGCACCGCGCTGAACAAGATTCTCAAGGACATCATCATCAAGTACAAAACCCTCCGGGGTTTCAGCGCGCTGTATGTGCCGGGCTGGGATTGCCACGGCCTGCCCATCGAATTCAAGGTTTCCCAGGAAATGCGCAAGAGTAGTGGCACGGGCGTCTCGCCCGTGGGTTTCGATCCGGCCACCATCCGCAAGGCCTGCGAAGCCTACGCCCGCAAATATATTGATATCCAGCGCGAGCAATTCAAACGCCTCGGCGTCCTGGGCGACTGGGACAACCCATATCTGACGCTGAACAAGGAATACGAGGCCGACGAGCTGCGCCTGTTCGCCGACATCGTCGAAAAAGGTTTCGTGTATCGTGGCAAAAAGCCAGTTTATTGGAGCATTCCCTGCCGCACCGCGCTCGCGGAAGCCGAGGTCGAATACCAGGACCATGTCAGCCAGAGTATATTTGTGAAGTTTTCCGTCGCCGGCCAGCCAAACACGTTTGTGCTGATCTGGACGACGACGCCGTGGACGCTGCCGGCCAACCTTGCCGTTGCTTACAACGACAAATTCCAATACGTCAGCGTAAAAGTAGTGGCACAGGCGTCTCGCCTGTGTGTTTCTGAATCGGAGAATTCTACAGCCGTAACTCACAGGCAAGAGGCCTGTGCCACCGCCGCTGCCGAAGAAAACTACATCGTCTTCCGTGGCCTGCTGCCCGCCGTTGCGGAGAAATGCGGCTGGAGCGGCTACACCGAACAGCCGTTTGCCACCGAAAAGCTGGCCCAGCTTCAATACCAGCATCCGTTTTGCAATCGCACCAGCAAGTTCTATCCCGCCGGGTTCGTCACCAGCGACACTGGTACCGGGTTCGTCCACATCGCACCGGGCCACGGCCTGGAAGATTACGGCCTCGGCTCAACCGTCGGCCTGCCGATTTATTCGCCGGTGGACGACGACGGCAAGTTTGCCCATACGAACGATTTGCCGGTCGAGCAACAGATGCCGGTTGAAATGATCGGCAAATCCATTCTCGAAAAACATGGCAAGAGCGATGCGAACGAGGCCGTCTTGCACGAGCTGCGCGCTCGCAAGGCCCTGCTGCATCAGGAGAATTATCATCACAGCTACCCGCATTGCTGGCGCAGCAAGACGCCCGTCATTTACCGCGCGATGGACCAGTGGTTCATCGAGATTGACCACAAAGTAGGGCAGGCGTCTCGCCTGCCCAGCGAACGCGTCAGCGCGAGCGGGAAAAAGGAAGCGGAAATCATTTCGCCGACTTCGTCGGCGCGGGCAGGCGAGACGCCCGCCCTACTTTCTTTTCGCGAGCAGGCGCTTGCCGAAATTGACCGGGTCAAATGGGTGCCGGACTGGGGCGTCAACCGCATCAAAAGCGCGGTGCAAACGCGTCCCGACTGGTGCATCTCGCGCCAGCGCACGTGGGGCGTGCCGATCCCCGCGTTTTACGACGCCAAGGGCGAACCGATTCTCGACGCCCAAATCGTCCGCAACACCGCCGATTTGATTGAAAAACACGGCTCAAACGTCTGGTTCGAAAAATCCGCCGCTGAACTGTGGTCGCTGGTGAAACCAAAGGATTGGAAAGGCGCGGAAGCTGCCGCCAAATCCAACGACACGCTCGATGTATGGATTGATTCCGGCTCGTCCTCGCGTTCGGTGTTGATGCGGCGGGCGGAACTGCAGCACAAAGTAGGGCAGGCTTCCAGCCTGCCCAGCGAGCGCGCCAGCGCGAGCAATGAGGAAGCTGCGCCGACTGCGTCGGCGCGGGCAGGCAAGATGCCTGCCCTACCCTGGCAAGCGGACGTCTATCTGGAAGGCAGCGACCAGCATCGCGGCTGGTTTCAATCCTCCCTGCTGCTGTCGCTGGCCGGCAATGGCGCGGCGCCGTTCAAGACCGTGCTCACGCATGGATTCATGGTGGACGCGGACCGCGAGAAGATTTCCAAGAGCAAACAGGCCCAGGGCGGCTACGAAAAACCGCAGACCGCCGAGGCTTACGTCAAAAAATACGGCGTGGACATCGTGCGCCTGTGGGTGGCGTCGCAGGATTACCGCAACGACATCGTCGTGAGCGAGGAACGCATCGCCAAGGTCGGCGAAACCTACCGTGGCATCCGCAACGCGCTGCGCTACCAGCTCTCGAACCTTTACGACTTCGATCCGGCCAAACACACCGTCGCCGATGATAAGCTCACCGGCTTGGATCGCTGGATTCTTGGCGAATTCTCCAAATTGGAGCAGGAAGTTCTCAAGGCTTACGACGATTACGAATTCCACGTGGTTTATCAAAAAGTCAGCCAGTTCATCGCCGTGGAGCTGTCCTCGATTTACCACGACGTCATCAAGGACCGGCTTTACACCGACCCGGCCAATTCGCACCGCCGCCGCTCGACCCAGACCACGCTGCACCGGCTGGTGACCGGCCTGTGCCAGATGCTCGCGCCGATCCTAGCGTTCACGGCGGACGAGGCGTGGGAATTTGTGCCGGGAAAAAATGTGAATTCCGTTCACGAAGCGAATTGGCAGGAAAAGAAATTCTTGGTGGGTGACAACGAAAGTTTCGATTGGAAAATCCTTTTCAAACTTCGCGAAGAAGCTTTATCCGAGCTTGAAAAAGCACGACGGGAAAAAGTCATTGGCAAATCACTTGAAGCTACATTGCATTCTGTAAGAAAAGACGTCGGATTACGGGTTGCCAAGTCGCATCCTGAATTATTGCGAGAACTTTGTAATGTCTCCTCAGTCACCATTGAAGAAGGCAACTCGGAATCTTTTTCTGTGAATCCAGCTTCAAAGAACGGTCGCCAGAAATGCGAGCGCTGCTGGCATTGGGAAACCGACGTTGGCAAGAATCCCGAACACCCAACAATTTGTGGCCGCTGCGTCGAAGCAGTGAAATCATATCAGTAGCGGAAGGAAAGCCTACGCATTTATTATCTTGTTTGATTTCCTCAAATTTTCTTCTGCAAATAGCGGCTGAAGATTTGACCAATGGAACGCAATTTCACAATCCTTTGGGTTTGTCAGGTCAAATAGTTTACCTCCCAATGACTTTTCGTGATCCACATGCCAGACTTTGCCGTAATTTTCCCAAGTCATGCCGGGTTTAAATTTGGATTCAAGGTGCTGTTTTAGGTGAGCAGGCGTGCAGCCGAAGTATTTCAGAGAAGCCTGTGTTTTCGTCATTAGACCTTTGCGAACTAAATGATAAATCCGGGCGCGATGGTTTTTTGCGATTCGGTATTGCGGATTATTGAGTTTGCGGCGGACTTCAGCTTTGTAAACTTCTGGTCGTTCTCGACGAGTCCGTTGGCGGCAACGTTTTTTAGCTTCGCTCTTACGTCGCCTGAATTCCGGGTCAGATTGCAAGCGGTGTTTTTCGGCTGCAAGACGGGCTTTTTCGCTGCATTTGTCGAAGCAGAATTTGGAAAGATATTTTCTGTTTTTCTGCGGTATCGCTGAAATGTCACAGCCGCAAAATTGGCATTTAAATGCTGCTAGTTCCTTCAACAACTTGGATTGCTGAATTTTTCTGGAGATTTTCCGGCCTGCCCAATTAATTCGCACGGGATGGTTCCACCAATGACGAAGTTCGTCGAATGGTTTCTGAAAGTGGGTTTCTCGCCGATATTCCTGCGCAATCAGTCGAGCCGCCGTTATTTCAAGCGGAACAAGCTTGCGTCCGAGATGCGAAAGACGAGATGGATTCCGAGTTGTATTCGCGCGAAAAACAATCACGCCTACGTTCTCTTTTTTGAGACGAAGGATTTTGCTGATGGCCGGCAGAGTAAAACCAACCTGATATAAACAAACAACACACCGGTTAAGCGGTTTTTTGACGAATGGATTTATCGGTTTTCTGCTCCGCAATTTTCTTTTGCGACCGCGTTTCACAATTTTGACTTTGCGCCCGGCTAAGATTTTGTCCAGAAAAAATCACACCGGCGGCGGCGTGAGGTGTGCAGCAATTCAAAGCGTGAACGGAGCGCGGCTGTGTCGCGGAGACCAGCCGCAGCTTAAACGAACATCAAGACGCTGGTGATTTATCCGACATGCTATTCCTCGCGTAGCTGCTGCGGCTGATCCCGCGTTGCGCGGGACACAGCCGCGCTCCGTTTCTGCCGCCTCTGCCGGGGCTTTTCCATTTTTTTCGTTTAACCCACGGTTTCACCGTGGGCTATTTTCTTCCGTCGCTCCGCGACTTTTCACGCTGGTTGCTGCTGGGTGAGGCAATGCAGCGAACCGGAGCCGAGCACCAGGTCAACGGCGTGAATGCCCACCACCGGACGGTCTTTGAATAACTCACCCAGAATGCCCAGCGCAACGCGGTCGTTTGGGTCGTTGAACGTCGGCACGATGACACAGGCATTGCCGATGTAGAAATTCGCGTAGCTCGCGGGCAACCGGCGGCCGGCAAAACACAGTGGCGCCGGCATGGGCAGCGGCACGACTTCAGGCTTCGAGCCGTCTTCCAGCCGCAAATCCTTGATGCGCTCCCAGTTTTCCGCGAGCGGACGATAATTGACGTCGCGTTGGTTTTTTTCCCGGATGAGCACGAGCGTCTTCCGGTTCACAAACCGGCAGATGTCGTCAATGTGCCCGTGCGTGTCGTCGCCGGCCGGGCCTTTGCGCAGCCAGAACACATTTTTCACGCCGAGATATTTTCGGAATGTTTCGTCATATTGCACCCGGGTCAGGCCGGGATTCCGAACCTGGATTTGGGGATGGAGATAACACTCCTCCGTCGTCAGCAACGTGCCACGGCCGTTGACCTCGATGCCGCCGCCTTCGATGACAAAAGGCCAGCCATCAAACTCAGCGCGGAAAAGCCGTTTACGCAACCTGCGCGCTGCCATTTCCGGCACTTTGCGGTCCTTCTGCCAGTCGTTGTGTTTCGCCCAGGCGTTGAAATGAAAATGGACGATGGCGGTTTGGGTTTTGGCGTCTGGCGTCTGGCGTCTGGGGAGTTTGCATCGCACAAAAATCGGTCCGCTGTCGCGAATCCAGCCACGATTTGTGGGATGCTCCACAAATTCCACCCGCTTTAAATCACAACCCGCGCGTTTTAAACAATTGGCGGCAAGTGTTCGCTCAGCCCGGTGCCGGACCAGCATCCGCACGAGTTCGCCCGGTGAAATTTTGCGCACCATCTCGCCATAGACCCAGCGGACGGCTTCCATCTTGCCGGGCCAATCGGCCTCATGGTGCGGCCAGGCGAGCCAGGTGGCTTCGTGCCTTTCCCATTCCGCCGGCATGGAGTAGCCGAGTTTGGCGGGCGCGGCGGCATCTGCGATTTTTGGTTGCGGCATAAAAGTCACCGGAAGTTAAAAGTTTTACCCGGCAGTGGCAAATTTTGAATTTAACGCCGGCAAGTGGGGGCATAACACCCGTATCGGGAGCGGACCAACGCACCGGCTGGCTTGGTTTTTTACACGAAACATGTGGATATCATCCACCCTTCGGGCGTGTTGCCCAAATCATTTTGGAGACGGTGGAGCGCGGCTGTCTCAGCCGCAGCACGTTCGACCACCCCTAAACCCGTGGAATTTCGTGCGCTCATTGGCAATTCTGGCGGCTGCGGG
>Ga0181538_10005635_pt1 | contig 11152 bp, 8 predicted proteins | sample PEATcosm2014_Bin_40_FD_119773 | JGI IMG/M metagenome (GOLD analysis project Ga0181538, IMG submission 119773) | Peatland microbial communities from MTU Mesocosm Facility, Houghton, MI, USA - PEATcosm2014_Bin23_30_metaG | ecosystem: Environmental > Terrestrial > Soil > Wetlands > Peat | place...
AGGGCCAGGAAGCCATAGAAGCCCTTTCGCCAGACATCCTGAAGAATCTCCGTCGGCCGTTGCCAGAAAACTACCGGAACCATCAAGATGGCCAAGCCCAAAGTGAGAATGAGAACCATTCCCAAGGTGAGAAAGAACAGCTCGAGGCTTTGCTTCTCGACTTGGCCGATTTCGATTGGGGGTCGAGGGCGTGCGAGGGCGCTCGCTGGGCTCTTGGCTGGAGCACGGTCACCCGCTGCTGTCTGCGTAGGATTCTCACTCACAGGGGTCATAGTCAGCTACAACGTAGGGGCAGCCCTTGTGGCCGCCCTGGGCCACCGATGGTTCTCCTCCAAAACGCCCTGCGAAGAGTCAGTTTGATGCACCGCCTGGCGCCAAAGGTGAGGACAGATCGAAACCGGATATAGTCGCACGAGGTGTGACAATCGACAAGAGTTATATGCTAAGCTGGGGACAACTCTGAAGGAGGCGTTTCATGAGCGAAGTTGAGCAACTCGAGCGAAGAATCGAGAACCTGCCACGTCAGGAGTTCGCCGAGTTGCGGGCCTGGTTTTTGGAGTTCGAGTCGCGCGCCTGGGATCATCAGATCGAGATGGATGCCAAGGCTGGCAAGCTCGATGGCCTGATCAGGGAAGCCCTTGCCGACTACAAGGCTTTGAAGGCTACTCCCTCCCTCTGAGTATGGCTGACATAATTCTTGGATTACGGCGTCCGTGCAATACGGCGACAACCAGCAAGGGATGCTCGCCTGGGGCGTACGCAATCAGATAATCACGTACATTCAGAAAACGTAAAGGCCGAGACGTCAGATCGGGCCGCTGGTGGCCCTGGTGAGGAAAAGTCACGAGCCGCTGGATGGCGCTCAGGATTTTTTCTCGCACTCGTCGGGCTGCAAGCGTGTTTCGCCCCGCGATGAAATCCCAAATGTTTTGGATGTCTTGGGCCGCTTCGGGGTGAAGCTCAAAGCCGTGTTTGGTGCTCATCGCGGCGTGCGCTTTAGCAGTTCGTCCTCACGCCGGCGGAGGCTTTCAAAAAACATCTCGCCGTCAATCGGATTAACCGTGCCGCTTTTGACCTCGTCGTACCGGCGATCGAGCATTTCGCGAACGTCCGCCAAATCAGAAAGATAACCGGCCATGGCGTCCTGCACCAACTCCTCGGCGGCCCTCCCGGTCTTGGTGGACATTTCGTTCAGCTTGGCTTCCAGTTCGGGCGAAAGGTGGACTTCCATACCCAAAGTCTAGGCTTCCCCGGTCTTTGTGTCAACTCTTGTGCTTCCTTCGGGTGCCGCCATCTTGTGCTACCGCTTACATTCCACAATTGGAAATACACGATCTGAACGCCCTCAGCACGCCAGCTAAACGTGCTCTGGAATGGTGAACGGCGCGCGGTAGCCGCGGTCTTCGCCGCGCAGCAGGCGGTTGGCCTCTTCGTCTCCGATTACCCGCTCGGTCTCGGGATCAAAGTTAAGTGCGCGTCCCAGGCGGTAGGCGACGTTGGCAAGATGAACCAGCGTGGCGGAGAGGTGTCCCTCCTCGATGGGCGCCAGGACGTCTTCCTCCTGGCGGCTGCGGACGCACTGGATGAAGTTGGCCCAACGGTCCCCGCCGCGCGTAGCGCTGGGGCCGGGTTCCTGTTCTTCACCAAGCCAGGTGCGATACGACTCGTAGCCTGTCATGGCCATATACCCCTCCGAGCCATAGAAGAGATTGCCGCACATGGCCTTGATCTGGTTAAACGAAGGGCCGGAAGCGGCCGCGGCCCCCGCAGCCTTGGGCAGTGCGGCCGCACCCGCTCCGAACCCGGGCAAGCCGATCTCGGCTTCAGTGTTGGTAATCCAGTGGCGAACCTCGAACTCCAGCAGGCGCTTTTTTCCGTCCGGCATATGGAATTCGAAAACGCAGTTCAAGGTGTTGGGGGTTTCCTGATCGTCGTCGAACATGAAGTGGCCGCCGAGTGCGGAGACTTTGTTGGGAAGTTTCACGCCGAGTCCCCAGCGCGCCAAATCGACCTCGTGAACGCCTTGATTTCCCAGATCGCCGTTGCCGGTGTCCCAAATCCAATGCCAGTTGTAGTGAAAGCGGTTGCGCGTGAAGGGCTTCATGGGGGCGGGACCGGTCCACAAATCGTAGTGGACGCCCGCAGGAACGGGCTCGATCGGAGCCTTGCCGATGGTTCCACGCCACTTAAAGCAAAGGCCGCGCGCCAGGTAAACCTCTCCGATCACGCCTTCGCGCAACTTCCGCACGCCCTCGCGATAGCCCTCGGCGGAGCGTCCTTGCGTCCCGTGCATCACAATCCGGTCGTATTTGCGCGCCGCCTGGATCAGTTGGTGACCTTCCCACCAGGCATGTGAACAGGGCTTTTCGACGTACACGTCCTTGCCTGCCTGGCAGCCCCAAATGGCCATCAGCGAATGCCAGTGGTTGGGAGCGGCAATGGAGACCGCATCGAGCGATTTGTCTTCGAGCAGCTTGCGATAATCGATGTAGACCTTGGGCTTTGGCAAGTTCCGCTTCTCGATGTCGGCCAGGCGTTGGGCGATGACGTTTTCATCCACATCGCAAATGGCGGCGACCTCTGTGTTGGCCACGGCGGAGAATCCCTCGACGTGGACGAATCCCTGGCCTCGGACGCCGACAACGCCAATCCGCACGCGGTCGTTGGCCCCTCTCACTTTCTCAGGCTGCGTCAAGAAGCTGACGCCGCTCAAAGTGGCGAGGCTAGCGCCGTTCCTCATCGTCGCCTCCAAAAAGCCGCGCCGAGTAAGGTTTGCAAGGTTTGACATAACGCCCTCTGAAATAGTACCAGTTCAAGAGTTTCTTTGTCTCCGTGCCCTCTGTGGTGAGGAAAAGAATAAACACAGAGGTCGCAGAGTCCCTCCGTGGTCTATATGTTGAGGCTTTGAAGGCACAGAGTACACAGAGCAGCCTGTTAGCAGACGGGCATGTGCAGCAGAACTGAGCCCTTTCCGCTTCGTCGACGGCAAGGATAATATATACTCTTTTAGAAGTTTGGAAGCGCGGAGTTAGCCGGTTGCGAAACCGCGCCGATACTAAATTCTATGCCCCTCGATTTGTCCACCGAAATCGCCGTGCGCTGGCGGGATTGCGACCCGAAACTCGTGCCTCTTCTTAAGGAAGGCGGGATTACGACAGTCCTGCTGCAAAATCCAGATCAGGCTTTTGAGGCTGCCTGCCGGAAAGCCGGCTTGAAGGTCGAGGCCCTGGCAGATATCCAATTCCTTCCGCTCGACTCCGTCGGTCACGCCGCACCGAATGCCAGGGTGGCTCTCACCAATGGGATATGGCCGGGAGTGAGTCGCGGTCCCAGAACGGACGAAGATGAGTTCACGGCCGGGGCGAGCGCATTGCCGTGGGTGGATGCGAATGGTTACTTGTACGGGATGCTGCGCGCGCTCTATCCGGACCGGCCTGCAGTGCTTGGGTATCTTCCGGACGAAAAGGCCGGGGTGAAGCCGGAGTCCCTATTACCTTACGACTCGCTGGAGTTAGCCCTGATTGAAGCGTGGGTCAACGGAGGGAATTACCTGCTTTCGCTCGAGCCACGCTATCACGCCCGATTGCTGCGCGGTGAGGCGAAGGCGGTAAAGGCCTGGCGCCGGTTGGGCCGCACGGCGCACTGGTTAGTCGAGCAGCGTCGATTCTTTGGCCAGCCCACCTTTCCGGCCATCACGGTATTGGTTGAGGCGAATGACGGGTTGGCCGAAATCACCAATCTGCTTTATCGGCAGAACACCTCGCCGTCGCTGGCACCCGCGGCGGATCCCCCCAAGCCGGACCCTTCGCGCCTGCTGGCGCTGGTGGCGGTGGGCATTCAAGCGCCGGGGGCAGATATCCGGCGGCGCATTCTGAGCCACGCGGAAGCGGGAACCGCACTGATTGTCGACGCACGGGGTGACAATGCCTGGTGGCAAGGCCCTCAACTGAAACTGGTCAAGCGCCAGGAAGATCGCGAATTCTATTCGCTGGGACGTGGCCAAGTGGTCGCGTACCGGGAAGCGATTTCGGACCCCTACGAATTCGCCTTCGACATGATCGACATTGTGACGCAGAAGCGGCGCGCCGCGCGGCTGTGGAATGCGCCAACGGCAATTGCCTTGGCCACTTCTTCGCCGCCGGGAGCGAACCGCGGACGGGCGTTGCTGTATCTGATTAACTACGGTTCTCGACTTGAGGGTGATGTGTTGGTCGCCGTGCAGGGTTCATATTCGCGGGCTACGTTGCTGCGGCCTGAGGGTCCGGCGCAGTCGCTGCCAACAGCTAAGCGGGAGACGGCCACGGAGGTCACGCTCCCGGAGTTAGAACGGGTCGGCACACTGGTTCTGGAGTAGTTTGCTATAATTCCAAGGTCACAGGGCTGTCATTCCGGGCGGAGCGAGGAATTTCGCTCTGCTTCAAATTGGATATGGAGAGAAAGATCAGAGCGAGATTCCTCGCTACGCTCGGAGTGAAACAATTGCCTCAAGAGGTCAGCCCAATTCGCCGCCGCAAGGAGTGCAGATGATTACTCGTCGAGATTTTCTACGAACCGGCGCGCTGGCTGCCGCCGGCGCTATCCCTGGCGTCAGGCTGGCCTCCGCGTTCGCTCTCCCCCCAGCTTACTTTGGGCTGCACCCTTTCATTGAGCGTAATCCTAAAGCGGTCTTTATCCGACGCACGCACGTCGTCCACAAGGCCGACCAAAAAACCAAGCGTCAAGAGGGCTTGACGCTGGCGCGCGAGATCTTCGTGCCCATGGACCGCCCGGGGATTCCCCTGACCCACCGCATTATCCTGAAGCCGAATTTCACCAGCGTGCACGACCTCGATCGGCCGGACGAAGAGAACTGGGGCACGGGTACGGACCCGCAGTTCTACGAAGGAATGGTGATGGGCCTGAAAGAGGTCGGGCTCAGCAAATTCCACTTCGTCGAGGCCAACTCCTATCCCACCTGGAACGTGCGAGGGTTCGTGGACATCAACCAGCGCCTCGGGGTAGAGATGAATGAGCCCGAGCGCCATGTCCGGCAGTTCCGGGAAGGTTGGGAGATGACTTGGAGCAAGGTGCCTGACGCGGTGGTCTACACGCGTATTCCTCACTACGCCCCGGTGAACGCACCGGACACCTGGCTGCTCAACATGGCGAAGTGGAAGGCTCACGGCATGTGCATGAGCCTTTCCGTCAAGAACGAGCAAGGACTAGTCGTGCTGCCTTACGTTCGATTCTGTCCGGGATGGCGCATGGTGACGGGAGTGCCCGACTTCATGAAGCCGGACATTCATCCCAACGCGGAACGCGTGGTGAAGCAATTCTTCGATCGCCATGTCAGGCTGCGTTACGACCGTTACGACAGCCCGCACCAATTGAGCCCCATGCATGAAGAGATCTGGGCGCACAAGACCTGCGACCACATGAGCGTAATGAATACGGGCTTGGCCGTGATCGAAGGCATCACCGGACGGGATGGCGACGGCTTCGGCGAAGGGCAGGACTATCTTACGAATCTGGTAATGTTCAGCAAGGACAAGTTCCGATTAGACATGGTCGCGATATACTTGGGCGGGCACGAACCCGGAGACATCCATCTATTCCGCATCGCCAAAGAGCGCGGGCTGACGGACACCTTCAATCCGTGGGAGATTCCCATCTACGAATGGGAGAACGGAGCAGCCACTCCCCGCAAGTTGAGCGATTTCGCGCGCACGCCCTTGAAGACCTATTACCTTCAGATGCCGGGCGAACCGGTCTACCACCTGGTCAACGAACCCTTCGACTACGACCGCGTCAAGGTTTAACAACAGACGGGCACGCTGAATCCCGTTGTCATTCCGAGGCCCCGGTTCTTTGGGGGGCAGAAGAATCTCCGCAGCTTGACTGTGGCATCGGCCAGCGAACGCTCCCAGCGAACTGCAGGGATCCTTCGTCGTCCCAAAGTGCGGGACTCCTCAGGATGACACGCATGGTTTGGGAGGGTCGAGGAACCTGCTTAGTTCTGGTTTCCTGCCCCGTGACTTGAGCCGCAGAGCTTGCAGAACGTTGGCGGCTCGGTGTTATCAACGCGATGCTTCACGGGCTTGAGCGTGCGAAGATAGGCGAAGATACCCTTCAGGTCTTCATCGGTAAGTCCACGGAAGTCTTCCCAGGGCATGATCTGGTTAATCGTCCGCGCCTTCACGTAGCCCGTGTGCATCATCTCCAGGAAAAGCGCCTCGTCATAGTAAGAGATGCCGGAAGCATCCGGAGTGATATTGGCGCTCGCCAGTCGGCCCCACGGGCCTTCGAGAATGAAACCCCCGGCAAATTCCAGGCCGGGAATCGGCTGGCCATTTTTCTGCGGCGTGTGGCAATCCGTGCATCCTGCGATGGTCACCAGGTACTCGCCGCGTTTGACGGGCGTCGAGACGTCTGGCTGGGGTACAGGCTCGTTGACGGGTTGCGGCGCGCTTCGAATGAGGTAGTTCACGGGGAAGATAATCTCAGTCTTTGGCAACGCTTTTCGAATTGGCGGGATGGAGCGTAGATAGACGATAACCGAGGCGAGGTCCTCGTCAGATATATAACGGAAGTCGGGATAGGCCATGAAAGGGAATAGGGTGTGGCCGTCGTGGCTGATCCCCTCACGGATAGCCCGCGCCAGCATGTCATCCGTCCAACGGCCGGCTCCGGTTTCCAGGTCCGGGGTGATATTGGGCGGAATGACGTGGCCGGGAAGTCCCGCCATGGGGAATTCGCTGTAGCCGGCGCCCCGCGTGCCTTCGATCAGGGGTGCGTCATGCCTTGTCCACTCGTGTTCGCCGTGGCACTCAAAGCATGCGAGGAGATTGTTAGACAGGTATTGGCCACGGGCCAGCCGCTGCGGCGTGCTTTCGAACGTGCGATTGGTCAGGGGACGAGCGCGGGGGCCGATAAACGGCCGCCAGCCGATGGTCAGGCTGATGGCAACCGACAGCGCAACAACAAGACCCACGACCACGTATGCAACAATCTTTAGAAGCTTCGTCATCGTCACCCCTTCTACTCAGAGTAGTTGCTCAATGCGCAACTGGCCCGGGCCTACTTTGCGGTTGGTGGCGCGGCCACCGTCATGCCATGACGCTGGAAGACCTCCGCCATCTTCGCGCGGTCGGGCGGACCGCCGGCCGCGGCGCCAATCTCTTCGGCAGCTTCGCGGAAGTACGCGGGACCCATTATTGCCGGGCTTAGGACGACAAGCTGTTTCGCATCTTTGGCGCCGAAGTTGTCGAAGCGGTGCACCGCCCCTCGGGGAATACACAGCGCTTGTCCGGGACCAACCTCAATGGGTGTGCCGTCCACCGTCCAGGTAAGGACGCCCTCGAGACCATAGAGCATCTCCTCGTAGGCATTGTTCTTGTGGGCTGGTGCCGGCAGCTTATGGCCGGCGGGGACAGTGAACTCGAACACCGACATGCCTCCGTTGGAATCATCTCCGGTCAGAAGGAACCGGATGCCTATAGGACCAACCTGGATGATCTCTTCGGAAGGATTCGGCGTGATTGCACGCTGCGGCATGATCCCCTCGCGTAGAATAAAGTTGTTCGAGATTTTCGATTTGACCGGGCCCAAGTCCGGCATCAACAGCATACCCACTAATCTCTTTGAAATGCAAGCAATTATTGGATTTGGCTGAGGTCGAGCTGATTGCGTAAGCAGTCGCCCATGCCCGTCGGCGGGCGGGAACCGGAAACCATGAAATGTCATTCCGAGCGAAGCGAGGAAACTCGCTCTGCGCCGGGTCGCATGACCCAGAAAAGATCAGGGCGAGATTCCTCGCTTCGCTCGGAATGACAGGCTATATTCGGAGCGGCAGAGGGTGCGCGGGTGGTGGCGACATAGTCTTCGCATGCCGCCACCACGTCGGATGTTCACCGGCAAGACGATTGCGCTACTTCGGGTCGGTCTGCGTTCCTTCTAGTTCGTCGGCCAAGGGTGATGCGTCGTACATCTGGCGCAGCACCTGGATAATGGCGCCGCTGTGGACGGCCACGGCGCGGTTGTTCGCCTCGTAGTAGACGAAGTCCCCCACTAAGCTTTCGATGTTCCCATCGAAAATCAGGCCTACCAGTTCGCCCGCTTTATTGATGACGGGCGAGCCCGAGTTTCCGCCGATGATGTCGCAGGTGTTGACGAAATCCACCGGCCCGGAGAGGTCCAGACGGTTACGGCGCTCCATGTAACGCATTGGCAGATTGAAGGGGAACTTGAGACCGAAGCTGTAGGCACGATCGTAAAGGCCATAGAACGTGGTTATGGGAGGAGCTTCGGTTCCATTCATCGGATAGCCTTTGACCGCTCCAAAGCCAAGCCGGAGGGTAAATGTCGCATCGGGATAGAGCGACTTGCCATACACGGCGAAGCGAGCCTGGCCGATTCTCTCTCCTGCCGGAGTTTCCACGCTTTCCACGTTGTCCTCAAACGACTTGATCCTTTGTCGATCAAGGGGATCCACCTTGCGCGCGAGCACAATCATGGGGTCGGTCGAAGCCTGGACGGCCGTCTCGCCTCCTTCGACCAGCGACTTGCGAAATGCCGGGTCGGCCAACTTCGTCCCGTCGACCGCCTCCGTCACGACTTCGCTGGGACTGCGGGAGCCCAGCACGGCCTTCACGAAGGGATCGTCAGCCCCCAATCCTTCCTGGGCGAGTTGCAGTCCGGCGGTGAGCATTGCCTTCTCGAACCCCGGGTAAACCGGGGCGGGGGAAAAGAGTCGAAAACGCAGGGATTCAAGCTGCGAATCGTGATACCCCTCGAGTCTTACTCCGTCGGGCTTCTGCACCTCAGCCACGTATTGGACGATAGCTAAGGCGACACTCTCCAGGCGAGACCCCCGCAGGCTGTAGAACCGAAAGGTCTTCGCCATTTTGCGATGCTTCACCTCGGCCTGGGCAATGGCGTCCCACGCGCCGCCATAAGCCTTTTGCCACTCGGGGTTGCTTGCCACTTTAGCGCGGAAGCTGGTTTCGTCGTTCTGCATCTTGGCGATCAAGTCCTTGTCTGCTAATCCTTTGGCGCGTCCGTCATAAGCCTTCAGCGAATTGGCGATGCCGAAGATCGTGTTGGTTGCCTGGCGGGCTTGCTCAGACCCCTGGGAGGCATACTGCTTCGCCGCCTCCTGCAAGTGCCCCAGGGCTTTAAGGACTAGCGGCAGGTCATAGTCCTTTTCCGTTTCGATCTGGGCCATGGTTTCGTCCCGAGAGGTGGAACCGGGATTCCCCGAAACAAAGACCAATTCGCCGTCGCCCGCGCCCTTCGCATTCCATTTCAGGTAATCGTGATTCTCCACCGGTTTGCCGTTTTCGTAGACACGGAACAGGGCGAAGTCGATGTCGTAGCGCGGATAAGTGAAGTTGTCGGGATCGCCTCCAAAAAATGCGGTCTGCTGCTCGGGAGCGAAAACCAGGCGCATGTCTGTGTATTTCTTGTACTGGTAGAGCCAATACTCGCCGCCTTGATACAGGGAAATCACGTCGGAGCGCAAGCCTGTTTTCGCCAAGCTCTCTTTCTCGATGCCGGCGATTTCGGCTTTGCGGGCCTTTAGCGCGGCTTCGTCACTCATGCCCGGTTTGACGGCGCCGCGAACCCGCGCGGTGACGTCCTCCATATTGACCAGGACGTTGATCTCCAGGTCGGGGCACTTCAGTTCTTCCACCTCGGTGCGCGCATAGAACCCGTCCGTGACGTAGTCCTTGGTGGGGGAGGAGACTTTCTGCAATTGGCCGAGCGCCACGTGATGGTTGGTCAGAACAAGTCCATGGGGGCTCACGAAAGAGCCGGAGCCGCCGTCATTGAATCGAGCACTGGCAAGGCGCACGTGATCAAGCCACGCGCGAGTGGGCTCAAAGCCGTAGCGCTCCTTGAGTAGTTTGAGCGGCGGATTGTCAAAAGTCCACATCCCCTCGTCTGCCAGGGAAATAGAGATGCTGAGTAAGGCCCATACGGAAAGAGTCAGCAAGATCCAAACCCTTCCGTGGCTGAGGCTTTTAATCATTGGTTCCTCTCTTCAAGAGTTAAGTGTGGTGCAAGCCAGGAGTCCTGTGCTGGAATCCCGATACGGGGGAAGTTTACACCCGCGAAGCAGTGAAGGGAACAGGGAATAGGTAATAGGGATTAGCGATCGAACAGTGCCCTGCGAGCGGCGTCGCGACCCTAAGGCACGCGGTAGCCTTCCAGTTCGGTGCCGTCCCGCAATAGAACCACGTAGGGGACTTCGCGGCTCGTGGCAAGCACGCCGGAAAACAGCAGTCGGCGCTCGCCGAACAGCGTGCTGCGCGGCACCTTCAAATCCATGATCTGTTTTCCGTCTTCGAGGTGGAAAACCCTGAATGCACGATACCGGCCGAACACCACAACGCGGCCCTCGTCGCAATCAAGCAGCTCATATTTCAGATCCCCAGACAGGTCCTCGAATCCGCAGCCCCAGGGCGACTGGGGTGGGACACGCTGCGTGTTGTCTGCGTAGTATCCCAGCCGTCCCATGAAGTTGAAATTCTTACGCACATCGTCTAACGAGGAGAAACCGAGCGGGGAGAGTTTGGGCGCACAGGCGTTGTCGGCAGCCTGTTGCTGATTCTCCCTCCGCTCGATCTCCTCGTCATTTTCCTTTTCGATCCGTCTGCTTTCTTCCGGCGTCGATGGGGTTTGGGCGGTAAAGGGCCTGATGACCATCGTGTAATTACACACCGTTTCAGGCTCCAAGCCGGGAAGCGTCAGGGTTTGCACCGCATACTGGCGGGTGTGAGTCACTTTGCCGTCGACTGTTGCGCTGCTCTTTTCCCGAAGGCCGCTCACCATGAAAGCTCCGTTGGGACTGAAACCCATATCGCCTCCAGCCAGCAGAGGCTCGTTGAGCGCGACGCGACGGAGAAGCTTGAACCCGTGGAGATCGATAATGTTCAGGACAACCCGCGGCTTTGCAGATTCATCGGGGTTCAAGTTCCATGAAACTGCGTCCTGGCTCAGGCGGACCACGAGATAATTCCCTCCAGGGTCCATCAAAAGATGATCGTTTCGATCATACCCAGCTCCCCCATTGAGTCCACCGTAGTGTTCATCGTTTGGCCCCATGTCCACATCCAGCTTGTCTTCACGCGGTTGCGACGTGTTCCAGGCCGCGATGCGCAGCAGATTCCAG
>Ga0181538_10005636_pt1 | contig 11151 bp, 9 predicted proteins | sample PEATcosm2014_Bin_40_FD_119773 | JGI IMG/M metagenome (GOLD analysis project Ga0181538, IMG submission 119773) | Peatland microbial communities from MTU Mesocosm Facility, Houghton, MI, USA - PEATcosm2014_Bin23_30_metaG | ecosystem: Environmental > Terrestrial > Soil > Wetlands > Peat | place...
CCTCTGCGAGAGGGCCCTCGAGCCTCCGGAACACTTCGCCGACTGTTATCTCCGAGGCAGGCCGCGCGAGCTTGTAGCCACCTTCGTTGCCGCGCTGGCTCGTGACGATCCCCACCCGGCGAAGATCGTTGAGTATGGCGCGAAGGAAGCGAACGGGAAGGCCCTGAGCTTCGGCCAGCTCTTCGGCGGTGAGCGGCTCACCTGCGCGGGCCGCCAAGGTGCACAGTGCTCGCAACGCGTACTCGATTCTGGCTGAGATATGCATGCCTGCGTCCAGTCGCCCAAGGGCTGCCGGCAAATCGGAAGCCCGATCTACCCGTGAATCGATCATTTGGACCGATCAGGTAGCAAAAATCTATCAGTGGCGAGGATCGCCCGTGGTTTGCGAGAGCTCAGTCCTCGGTGAGCAGGCTGGAGTCAACCGCTTGGAGGTAGCTGCTCCAAGCCGCCCGGACCGCTTCACGATGGGCGTCAAGTTCGCTGTCCACGGCTACTCGGTAGGACGCCCTGGCGTCATCTACTGACCGGAGGTAGCCGTCGCGAGCGATGGCCATGCTCTCGTTGTAGGCCTTGCGGATCTGTGCGGCCAACTCGTTGTAGGTGGCGCGTGCCTGGGCGACGATGTCACGGCGCATTGTCGCGGGGGCACTGGCTACTGCCTGCTTGTAGTCGGCCCAGGCCGCGTCGATCGCGTTGCCGTGCGCATCCTCCGCGGCGGCTTGCGCTTCGTCGTAGACGCCGCGCACTGGCTTCAGGGCTTCGTCGTAGTCTGCCCACGCGGCCTCAACAGCTTCGCGGTAAACCTCCCAGGCGTCGTCGATGATGCTCAGGTAGTGGTTGCGTGCCTCCAGGTCCGACGCGCCGCTGTCGCCGTCTCTAGGCATCAGCCACCCTCCTCCTGTGCCAACTGCCAAGCAATCGTCCGACGTCTTGTCTTCTCACGGAATCGCCCATCACGTGCGGTTCTTTACAGCTGAGTTCGCGGCTCCCGTAACGACGGGACCCTTGAGCACAAAGCATGCTACTTCGCTCGCCATGCTACTCGTATGATCCAGCTCAGGGCACGATCCGCTTGTTGCAGGCGTGAGGCCCTTGCCACTCCTCATCACAGTGCCCGATTGGCTCGTTGCCGGGCTGCCAGCAGGGCCCGGAGCTGCCGCTGCGAGGAGCGCGACCGCTCGGGAGTCACCTCGTTCAGGCGGGCAAGGTCGCGATGGGTGGCTTCGATGGCCGCAAGGTATGGGGAGGGCTTGCGCACGGAACGTCGGCCGGCAAAAGACCGCTCGCGTGCCCACGAGCAACGAAGGTCGTCCATGGCGCGGGTGCACGCGACGTAGAGGAGTCTCCGCTCCTCGGCGACGGCATCTGGTGTGCGCGCACGGGCGATCGGGACAAGACCGTCCTCGAGTCCGGTCACGAAGACGACGCGCCACTCGAGACCCTTCGCCCGATGGAACGTCATGACGTCGACGGCGTCACCAACCTGACGAGGAGGATCGGACCGCAGGCTCGTCTCAAGCCAGGAGACGAACCCAGCCGCACTCGCGCCAGAGTCGGATCGGAGGTACTCGGCTGCGAGCGCGCCGAGCTCGAGGAGGTCGTCGTCGCCGCGTGCGGGCTTGGCGGTGCCGTTGCCTACGGAGGGGTCGCCGAAAACAGCGAATTCGTCGTCCGCTCCGCCGAGAGCGGAAGCTCCTGCCAACACGACAATCTCCTCGAGCCATGCGCGCATGCCGGGCGGATTGGGCGGGCTGGTCAAGCGGTCCAGGGCTTGGCGAACTTCCGGGCGCGCGAGAAACGCGCGACCGCCCCCACTCCGGAAGGGAATGCCTGCGGCGCCTAGCTCCCTCTCGAAGAGGACGAGTTGGGCATTCGTGCGAGCCAGGACGGCGAGGCTTGACCACGGGGCTCCAGGGCTTCGAGCTTTCCTGAGTGCGGTGATCACCCCCAGCGCCTCGTCGGCATCGCTCTCGTACGCGATGATGGGATGGGCCGCACCGCCCGAGCGCGGATAAGCGGTCGGCACGATGTCTCCCGGTTGCTCGCTTGCCTCACTCGAACGATCGTCCGCCGGCGGCTCGGGCGCGAGGGTCGACTCACCTTTGAGAACCGACGTCGCGACCGCCAGCACGGCCTCCGTTGATCTGTAGTTCATGTCCAGGCGTATGACACGGGCAGTGGGATGGCACTGAGGAAAGTCGATCAGGGCCCGCGGATCGCTCCCGTTCCATGCGTAGATCGCCTGGTCGGGATCCCCAACGACACAGAGGTCGTCGTTGTCGCCGAGCCACCTGTCGAGGAGGCGCACCTGGGCTGGGTTCACGTCCTGGTACTCGTCCACGAACAGGTGACGGAACCGCCAGCGGGCGGAGGCGGCGAAGTCCGGATCGCTCTCGAGCTCGCCCGAGCAGCGCAATAGGAGGTCGTCGAAGTCGAGGACGCCCCTACGTTGCTTTTCCCGCTCATAGCGCTTCCAGATCTCCGTGACAAGCGCGGGGTCACACGGGCTCGAACGGCCAGAGGGGCTTGCAGCCCGTCGGTAGTCACGAGCCGTGATGCACTGAGCCTGCGCCCATTCGATTTCGGAGGCGAGATCCGCGAGCGTGGCGCGGTCGTGCGCGATGTCGTGGCCTGCGGCCGCGGCCAACAAAGCCGCCTTGGATGCGATTACGACCGGCGCTGGTCGGCCACGTTCCGCGGCCAGACGTCTGAGTTCCCCGAGTGCCACGGCATGAAATGTCCCAGCGGTCGTAGGCTCGGCGAGGCCGAGGCCCGCAAGACGGCCCCGCAGCTCGGACGCGGCTTTGCGAGTGAATGTGAGAGCGAGCACGTACTGCGCCGCGGCAGAGCCCTCGTTCACCCGCCAGGCAATGCGACGCGTGAGAACGCGAGTCTTGCCGGAGCCGGCGGCAGCCAGCACGCACAGTGGTCGCGCCTCAGTCGTGATGGCCTCGCGCTGTTGGGGGTCGCATCCGGCCAGCAGCCGCCCGGCAAGATCGTTGGAGCGTCTCCCGCTCGAGTCCATGAACAGACCGTAGCGGTCGGGTGTGGCAGCGTTCCGGGTGCTGTGAGCTTGCTGGGCGGGAGTCAAGTCCACTCGGAGGAGGACGCGTTAGTTTCTTGGGGAATGCTCACGTCTTTCGCCGGCTCACGCCTGTTCGGGGAGTCGTACGGTGCGGGGACGCCGTGGGTTCTGGCTCTGCACGGTTGGCGCCGGGACCACCGGGACTTCGACGCTGTTTTCGCAGTTCCAGGAATGGAGGCGGTCGCACTTGACCTGCCGGGCTTCGGGAGTGCTCCCGCGCCTGACACGGCTTGGGGAAGTGCCGACTACGCAGAAACGGTGGCCGCAGTTCTGGGCGAGATGGCGCCCCGGGTGGTCGTGGTCGGGCATTCCTTCGGTGGTCGTGTTGCTGTGCACCTGGTGGCAAGCCATCCGGATCGGATCGCCGGCCTGGTCTTGAGTGGCGCACCCCTTTTTCGATTCCCTGGAGCCCGTGCCAGGCCGCGGCTGGGCTTCAGGATGGCGCGGGGTCTCGCGGCGCGCGGATTAATTGGTCAAGAGAGGATGGAGGGGCTGCGGCAGCGTTACGGGTCCGACGACTACCGTGCGGCCTCTGGTGTCATGCGGGACATTCTCGTGCGCACGCTCGCCGAAAACTATGACGAGTCGCTCGCTCGCTTGAAGTGCCCCGTCGAGCTGGTGTGGGGTGACGACGATACGGAAGTTCCCTTGGCGGTGGCCGAACGACTGCAGGGAGAGCTAGCGCAGGCGCATCTCGTGGTTTGCCCCGGGGCGGGTCATCTCACGCCTCTGACGGTTCCAGGCGAACTGAGAGCGGCGATCGGAAGGCTGAGACCGTGATCGTCAAAGTGTCGACCGAGGGCACGTCCGGCCTGTGACCGTACTCCGCGCCCTCACCCTCGGCGCAGCCGTCGTCGCGATCGTCTGTGCTGACCTTCGGTGGCTGCGCGTCGCCCAGCACGAGCACTACCTGTCCGGCGCGGCGACTCGTTTTGGGTGGCGTTGGTGGCTGAGCACGCCTCTCAACATCGCTCTCGCGCTGTTGGCGGTGGGTTGCGCGGGCCTGACGACCGTGGTTGTGCCCGCAGCCTTGGTGACTGGCGCCATCGTCGCGGTCGGACCGATCGGCCTTCGTTTAAGGGGTCGCACCGCGCGCCTCACGTGGACGCGACGTTTTTCCCAGGTCGCGGTTTTCACGGTGGGGATGGAGGGTCTTGCTGTCGCGCTGGCCGGCACTTACGCCGGTGTCTCGGGAGCTGTCCTCGCGGCCGCCTGGGCGGCGATCGCAGTTCCTGTGTTCGTTGACGCCGCGCTTGGCATGCTGCGCCCTGTGGAGGATCAGCTGGCACAGCGCTACGTCGAGCGTGCATCGGCTGTGCTCGGCCGCGTCCGCCCGATAGTGGTCGGGATCACGGGGTCTTATGGGAAGACGACGACCAAGACCTACGTCGCGCATCTTGTTGCTGGCGACCGCAGTGTGGTGGCAAGTCCGCGCAGCTTCAACAATCGGGCCGGGCTGGCGCGCACGGTCAATGAGCATCTCGTGGCCGGGACCGACGTGCTCGTCGCCGAGATGGGCGCGTACGGGCCCGGCGAGATCGCGGCGCTCTGCCGATGGCTGCGACCCGAGGTCGCCGTCATCACGTCGATTGGTTCTGCGCACCTGGAGCGATTCGGCACTCTCGACAAGACGCTCGCGGCGAAGGCGGAGATAACCTCTGCAGCCCGCGTCGTCGTCCTCAACGTCGACGATCTGCGACTCAACGGCCTCGCGTGGCACCTTGGCGGCAGCCACAAGATCGTCCGCGCCTCGGGGCTGGACGCAAACGCGGACGTGGCTGTAGTGGACCACGCCGGCGACCTCGAGCTGCGGGTTCGTGGGAACTCGTCCGGTGTCGCCGTCCTTGCACCGGGGGCCCCTCCCCCCATCCGATCGAATGCCGCGTGTGCGGCGGCAGTGGCGATCGAGCTCGGGATCGATCCTGAGGTGCTCGTGAGGCGCCTCGGCTCCTTGCCAGTCGTACCGAATCGGTTGCAGCGCTACCAGGCCAACGCGGGTTACGTCGTGCTCGATGACACCTTCAACGCAAATCCGGTCGGGGCAGGTCGGGCACTCGATGCTCTCGAGTCAGAGGGCTGCGAGGGTCGCCGAGTTCTCGTGACACCCGGCATGGTCGAGCTCGGCAAGGCACAGGCTGCTGAAAACGCTGCTCTGGCCGAAAGGGCGGCGCGTTTCGTGACCGATCTCGTAGTCGTCGGAAGGACGAACAGGGCAGCGCTCGTCGAGGGCTGCCGTAGGGCGGGGCGGGACCTGTCGGTGAGACTCGTCGGAACACGGGAAGAGGCGGTGGCTTGGGCACGCGAGGAACTCGGTCCCGGTGACGCCGTACTGTTCGAGAACGACCTCCCTGATCACTTTCCTTAAGCACAACGGCAGATGAAACGCAGGTCGGTGCACCGCGGTCGGTGTTCGCGCCTGGAGTGTGACATAAAGTGACCTCACGATGAGGCAAGATGCGAAGCGCCGCTTGGTCTTGGACGATCGGGGAGCGTTTGTTCTGCCGAAGGCGGTCCAGGCGCGGGCCGGTGAAGCGCGTGAGGCGAACGCCCGCGCCCGACCCGCGCGTGTCGGGGTGATCTACGGCGGTCCGTCACCTGAGCACGACGTCTCGGTTCTCACTGGCCTGCAAGCTGTTCATGCTCTCGCCCACGCCCCCGGCATCGGCAGCGTACGTTCGCTGTACTGGTCCAAGTCGGGCGATTGGTACGAGGTCCAAGCTGCGACCGAGGCCGCAGGCTTTGCGGAGGGCGTCCCGGCCAACGCGGTGCGTCTGCGGTTGATCTGCGTCCCGGGCGGCGGGTTCGTGAGGCCCGCCAGCGGGCTGCGGGCAAAAGAAGACCGCCTCGATCTCGACGCTGTGCTGGTCTGCTGTCACGGCGGTCCGGGAGAGGACGGCACCCTGCAGGGTGCCCTGGACCTGACGGGAATGCCGTATTCCGGACCGACCGCCATGGGCGCGGCGCTCGGCATGGACAAGCTCGCGTTCGGGGCGCTTGTGATCTACGCGGGCTTGCCCGCTTTGCCGCGGGTGCCGCTGAGTGACAGTAGCGAGGAACCGGGATTCCCTCCTCCCTACATCCTGAAGCCGCGCTTTGGAGGGTCGTCCATCGGCATAGAGGTCGTCGCGGACTTCGACACGGCTCGCGCGCGCCTGAAGGCGAACGCGCACTTGCGGCGCGGCGCGGTTCTCGAGCCGTATGAAGCCGAGATGTTCGACTTGCAGCTTGCGGTGAGGAGTTGGCCCGAGCTGCAGCTCTCAGCGATCGAGCGGCCGCTGCGGACACGCAGCGGAGGAGAGATCCTTGGCTACGAGGACAAGTACGTCGGTTCGGAAGGGATGACTTCGGCTCCACGGGAGCTACCCGCACAGATCCAAACCGAGCTCGAGGAGCGCATACGCGGCCTGGTGCCCGAGGTCGCGTCGCTCGTGGGTCTACGTGGGGTGGCGCGGCTCGATTTCCTCTCCGACGGCGAGGACGTGTTCATAAACGAGATCAACACGATCCCCGGTTCGCTGTCGCACTATTTGTGGGTCGACCCGCGTTTGCCGTTCACGTCATTGCTGCTCGACCTGATCACAGAAGCGACGACGCGACCCGCGGCCGCATTTTCATCGGCGGGTTCGGACGGGTCCGCCCTGCGGCGGGCAGGCTCGATCGCGAGCAAGCTCGGATGAGCATCTCGTTAACGCCCGAGCAGGCACGGTGAGCTTCCCGACGAAGCTGTTAGGTCCTGGCGAGGAGATCCACCTCGACTCGAGACCGAACTGGTCCTACTTGTTCTGGCCGTCGGTGGGCTCGGCGCTTGTTGTCGCCGGCTGCGTGGTCGCTGTGGTGCTATGGACCCGGGCGCCAAGTTATGTGGGGCTGATCTGCCTCGGAGTCGGTCTCGTCGCTGTCGCGTACCTGGGCGCTCGCTACCTGGGCTGGCGCACGACCACCTTCGTCGTCACCTCGCAGCGGATCGTCTACCGGACGGGCGTGCTGAGGCGAACGGGCAGGGAGATCCCGATCGGGCGCGTGCAGGACGTGACGTATCACCAAACCATCGTCGAGCGCATCGTCAGGGCGGGCAGTCTGACCGTCGAGTCCGCCGGTCGCCACGGCCAGGACCCCTTCCCCGATATCAGCAAGCCGGACCAAGTCCAGTCGCTCATCAACCGCATTGTGACCCAGAGCGCCGGTGGTTACCCGGTGGCACAAGGCGCGGCAATGATCTCCCCGTCCGGGACTGTGCAAGCTGGTCCGCAACCGAGTGGGCACTTGTCGCCGCCGATCACAGATCCCACGCCACTTGTGCCGCCACCACGGGCGGACTCGATGCCGCGCACGGTGGCGACGCCGACCGTTGCCCAACAGCTTGCCGAGCTGGCGGACCTGCACCGTCAAGGCATCATCACCGATGCCGAGTACGAGCAGAAACGACGTGAGCTCCTTGACCGACTCTAAGAATGCCAAGAGGCCCGCGCGCTGGCATTGGTACGCTTCGTAGGTGGACGAGCGCTTCTGGATCACGACGCTCGGCTGCCCGAAGAATGAGGTCGACTCTCAAAAGCTGATCGGTCGTTTGATTGCGGTCGGTTATGAGCCGGCGCAGGACCCTGGCGTAGCCGATCTTGTCGTCGTGAATACCTGCGCCTTTATCGAGGCAGCACGCGAGGAGTCGGTCGAGACGATCCTCGAGCTCGACGGGTTGCGAAGGCCGGGATCTCGGTTGGTCGTGACAGGCTGTCTTGCCGAGCGTTCGGGTGAGGAGCTCGCGGCTGCGATGGGCGAGATCGATCTCGTTGCCGGCTTCGGCGTGCCCGTCGAGATGAAGACAACCAGGAGAGTCGTGCGGTCCGTGCCTGCTGACGGCTCGTCCGGAGATGGTCCAGCACACAGCTTCGACTTGTTGGAGCTCCCGCGTCCGCAGGGACTCGCGCCGTGGGCCTACGTGAAAGTTGCCGAAGGCTGTGACCGGCGCTGCGGGTTCTGCGCGATCCCGTCATTTCGGGGTAAGCAGCGCTCGAGGTCGGTGGCTTCCATCCTTGCCGAGATCGAGGCTCTCGACGTCCGCGAGATAGTGCTTGTGGCTCAGGACCTGGCCGCGTACGGTCGCGACCGCAGTGCATTCGTGGGACAACGGGCAGCGGATGGCACCGATATCGTCGAGCTTGTCGGCGCGGTGGCCGAGCGCGTCGATCGGGTCCGTCTGCTCTACATATATCCGTCCTCGCTCAACGATCGGCTGGTCGAGGCGGTCTTGGCGACGGGCGTCGCCTACTTCGATCTCTCGTTGCAGCATGCTTCGCGGTCCCTGTTGCGAAAGATGCGGCGCTGGGGGGATGGCGCCAAGTTCCTCAAGCGCATGGAAGGAATCCGCCAACTCGAGCCGGGTGCCGTCTTCCGCTCGTCGTTCATACTCGGCTATCCCGGCGAGACCGAAGAGGATCACGACCAGCTCCTGGGGTTCATCGAGGAGGCAAACCTCGACTGGGCCGGGTTCTTCACGTTCTCCAGCGAGGCAGGAACGCTGGCGGCCGGTCTCGGCGACCAGGTCCCGGGTGCCCTCGCGCTTGAACGGTTGCAGGAATGCTCGGAGCTGCAGGACGCGATCACGGCTCGCCGGCGCCGGCGGTTGGTCGGAACGACGAGCGAAGTGCTGGTCGACCTGCCCGGCCGGGCCCGGTCCTACCGGGAAGCGCCGGAGATAGACGGAGTGATCCGGGTGCCCTGCTCGCTCCCGAAGGGCTGGCTCGGGCCAGTCCGCATCATGGACGCTGTCGGGCCCGACCTCGAGGGCGTGCCCGCGTTGGAGCTCGTGGGTGGGTCAGCGCCATGAGCGGCAGCGAGAAGACATTCGGGCCGTCGGCTCTGCTGACGCCGGCGAATGCGCTCACCCTCGCCAGGCTTCTCGCCTCGCCGGTGATGGTCGCGCTCGTGGTTGCCACCGGGCCTTCAAGCTGGCTGCTTGTGGGTCTCTGGTTCATCTGCTCGTCCTCGGACGGCCTCGATGGATTCGTGGCCAGGCGCTACGGTGCGACCCGCTCCGGAGCCTTCCTCGACCCGCTTGCCGACAAGTGCATCGTCCTCGGCGTGCTGGCCGCGCTGGCGGCGATCGGAGAGGTGAACTGGCTGCCGGTGATCCTGATTGCGGCCCGGGAAGTCTCCATGAGCGTCTTTCGAAGCTACGCGGCGCGGCGCGGAGTCTCGGTCCCTGCCAGGACGACGGCAAAGGTGAAGACACTGCTGCAGGACATGGTGATCGGGCTGGCCTTCCTGCCGCCGGTCGGTCTTCATCACGCGAAGTTCGTCGGCTGGGCACTCTGGTTCGTGGTCGCGGTCACGTTGTGGACCGGGTTCGAGTACCTGCGTGACTCACGGAAGCTGCTCGCCGGTGCCGACTCGCCGACGAGCGACAACGTCGGCCGTCACGTCGCGTGACGGCGGGCCATCCCGGACAGCCCATGCGAGTCGAGGTCGTTGCCGTCGGGACCGAACTTCTCCTCGGTCAGATCGTCGACACGAACTCCGCCTGGATCGGCGAGCAGCTCGCCGTGTGGGGCATCGACTGCAACTTCCAGACAAGGGTGGGTGACAACATCGATCGCATCGCTTTGGCGCTGCATACGGCGCTTGGGCGGAACGAGGCGGTGATCATCTGTGGCGGGCTCGGGCCGACTCAGGACGATGTCACCCGGGAGGCGATCGCGTTGGTGATGAACGTCCCGCTTCGCCGGGACGCCGCCGTCATTGAGACCATCAGGAAGCGCTTCGTGCCTCGTGGGCCGATCCGGACAATGCCGGCCAACAACGAACGACAAGCTGACGTTCCCGAAGGAGCGACGGTGATCCCACAGACGATGGGCACCGCTCCCGGTCTCGTCTGCCGTGTCGGGGACAAGGTGATGTACGCGCTGCCAGGGGTGCCCTACGAGATGCACGACATGATGCAACGAGCCGTGCTGCCCGACCTGCGGAGGCGGTCGGGACACGCAGCCGTGATCCGCAGCAGAACGCTCAAGACCTGGGGCTACAGCGAATCAGGGCTCGCCGAACTCCTCGCCGCCCGCGTCGAGGCTCTGGAGGGCGGGGGACCGGGTGTGCCGACCATCGCCTTCCTGGCGAGCGGTGCGGAGGGGATCAAGGTGCGCCTCACCGTGAAGGCTCCTGACGACGTCACCGCGAGGGAGGCGCTCGACGCCGAGGAAGCGGCGCTGCGCGCGCTCTTGGGTGACTGCGTCTTCGGCGTCGACGACGAAACGATGGAGAGCGTCGTGGGCGCGCTCCTCCTCGGGCGTGGCTGGAGCCTCGGGGTTGCGGAATCGGTGACCGGCGGCCTGGTCGCGGCCAGGCTCGTAAGCGTGCCGGGCGCGAGTGACTGGTTCAAAGGGGGGGTCGTCGCTTACGACGCCGCCGTGAAACGATCCGTCCTCGGTGTGGGGGATGGCCCGGTGGTCACCCGGGAGGCGGCTGCGGCTATGGCTGAAGGGGCGCGGCGGATCCTTCGGGCCGACGTTGGCCTCGCGACCACCGGTGTCGCGGGGCCGAGCGAGCAGGAAGGCCGGCGGGTCGGCACCGTTGTGGTCGGGCTCGCTCTGCCCGGTTCTGTCCCGGATGCAGTCGAGCTGCGGCTGCCCGGTGATCGGGAGCGCGTTAGGCATTTGACGACGATCTCAGCCTTGAACGTGTTAAGGCGCCGGCTGGCTGGCGGTGAAGCCTAGGAGCCGTTGCCCAAGTCTTGTGGGCCTTTTTCTTTGCAAGCGTCTGGCAGCACTCGAGCCACGGCAAGGTCCACCAACGAACATATGTTTGGAACTACAGTGATGTGATGACCTCGCAACAGGGACCGGTGTCGGGAGTGACACAGCCATTTCGTAGGTTGCGACCGGCCGGTCTGACGCCGGAGAGCCGGGATGAGGCAACACCACAGCAGAGAGGTCCAGTTCCAGAAGTGAACCGTCGACAGGCAGCGCGAGAGGAGAGAGACCCGACGATGGAGCGTGACAAGGCACTCGAGGCGGCACTCAGCCAGATCGAGAAGCAGTTCGGAAAGGGCTCAGTCATGCGCATGGGTGAGCACA
>Ga0181538_10005638_pt1 | contig 11144 bp, 5 predicted proteins | sample PEATcosm2014_Bin_40_FD_119773 | JGI IMG/M metagenome (GOLD analysis project Ga0181538, IMG submission 119773) | Peatland microbial communities from MTU Mesocosm Facility, Houghton, MI, USA - PEATcosm2014_Bin23_30_metaG | ecosystem: Environmental > Terrestrial > Soil > Wetlands > Peat | place...
CTCAACAGAAAGTTGCATGGAATCAAACGGATGAGGTATATGCATCGTCAAAGCACTGGCCGGTTTTGAGCGCCCCGCGCTGGCTGGTTTTGGCGCGCCCCGCGACAATGAAAGTTCGCAAATCCTCCGAGGCGGCGGCGAGAAAGTTTGCAAAATGGAAGAAGAAGACTCTTTGCACGCCGGGAACCAACATTGGCGATTATCATGCGCTGCCCTCGAAGGCCAGAATCTACACGAACCGACCAGACTGACAACCCACTTCTAGGGCTTGGGTATGGAAACCTCAACACTACGTCACATATCCATCCGCGTCCCCTGGCACGATTCCGGTTGGGACGGAACTGTCTGCAAGGAACCGACGCTGAACGGCGCATGCCTGAAGCTCAAACGCATCGCAGATGATCGCGATGACGATGCGGAACAGAAGGTTCGGGGCCAGAGCCTGAACGTGTTGCCACCGGAGAATTGGCCATGCTGCGTGTCCGAGCGAGTGGCGTTCATGGCACCCTTTGAATACACGCGCTATGCGAGCCACCCTTACACGAAGACTTCGCCGGACAGGCACGGACATTTCGTACCAACGCCCTTGCGTCATCCGCCCTACTCGGCGGCGGCGGTTCCATTCGCCTGGTTGCTCAAGGAATCGATGGAGAAACTCCGGGATGAATACGGCATCGACGTGCAGGAGGACATTGAGCCAAAATTGCCGTTCGAGACCCAGTGGATTCAGCATCGTGACAACCACAAAGCGGTTCTCGACTGCTTCTGCGATCATTTGAAGGCTGAGGATTCGCTCTGCTTTTTCTATGCCAAGCAAGTGCCATTCGTGGAAGAAGCGGATGGCCGTCGGATATTGGTTGGCGTCGGTCGGGTGAAGCACGTCGGGCGCTGCCGGGAATACGACTACAACACGAAAAATCTGACCGGGAAACTGCGGTCGATGCTTTGGGAGTTGTTGATCCAGCATTCGATCAGGCCGGATTTCAAAGACGGCTTTTTGCTGCCCTATCACAAGGCGATAGCGTTGGAGCGGTCGGGCGCCGCGATCGATCCCGCCGACATCGCCGCGTTTGCACCAGATGATCGAATGCTGGAGTTTTCACATGCGTCGCAGCATGTGACGCATGACGGTGCATTGTCGGCGCTTCTGGCTTGTGCCGCATCGCTGAACAAAGCAAGGGGCAAAATCGAAGGACCGTGGGAGAAATGCTTGGAGTGGATCGACCGCCGCGTTGGTGAGCTTTGGAAAATGCGAGGTCCATGTCCGGGACTGGGCGCGGCGCTTACGGCGTTCGGCATCGAGTTGGGCACGTTTGCCGCAAGGGAGATTGCTTCGAAGTTGAAAGAAAACGAAAACCCCTGGCCGATGGTCGATCAGGTTTTCAAGAACCCAACGGAGCATCTCAGCAAGGAACTTGCGTCGAAGTTTGGCAAGACCATCTGCGCGACCTGGGCGCGCCTCCACAAAGAGCGGAAATCGTTGCTGACATTATTGAGCCGTTTCGAAATCACGCCGGATCAGGCAACCACGTTGTACGTTGAAGAAAAGCGGAACAAAGCCGGTGTTGATTGTTCGGATGCCGACATAATCAAGAATCCATATTTGATTTATGAACGAACGCGACTTTCCGACGACCCTGTGAGCATTTGGACAGTTGATCGTGGGGTTTTCCCGGACCCGGTGATTCGCACGGCACATCCTCTCCCCGCGCCGTCGTTGGTAGATGAGGGAGTGGACAGCCGACGCGTGCGGGCACTGGCCGTTAACGTGCTGGAAGAAACCGCCAGTGCAGGCAGCACGTTGCTTCAGCGTGACGCGCTTGTGATGGAGATTCGCGAATTAGAAATTAAACCCGAATGCCCCGTAAACAAGGATATTCTGGCTGTGGCTGAAGAAGATTTCGCGCCGGAAATCAGCAAGTGCCACCTTGCCGATTCAACACCCGCCTATCAGCTTTCAAGGATCGAGGCGTTTGGTGATGTCATCCGCATGTCGATCGAAAAACGAATCAAGGGCGCTCGGCTGGAAGTGAAGGCCAACTGGCGAGCTTTGCTTGATGCGGCATTGAAGGTCGAAGGCACCACCGACGAAATGGAAGACCTTGCCCGCCAGGAGAAGACGGCGGCATTGAAGGAACTTGCCGAATCACGGCTGTCGGTGCTGATCGGCCCGGCGGGTACGGGAAAGACCACGCTGCTAGCGATCTTGTGTAGCCAGGAGGAAATCGCGGCGGGCGAAGTGCTGCTGCTCGCCCCGACGGGCAAGGCGCGAGTGCGGATGGAGCAAGCCACGCGAGGGATCAAACTCAAAGGATTCACGATTGCTCAGTTCCTCGGCGGCTCGGGGCGATACGAAGGCAAAACCGGCCAATACATGTTGTCAGATCAGCCCGCAGAAGCCGGGGCACGCACCGTAATTGTGGATGAAGCATCGATGCTAACTGAAGAGATGCTGGGCGCGCTATTGCAGGCATTGAAGGGCGTGCATCGTCTCATTTTGATTGGCGACCCGCGTCAGTTGCCGCCGATCGGTGCGGGCCGACCGTTTGTGGACATCGTGCGAAGGCTGCAGCCCAATGGAATTGAGGGCCGCTTCCCGCGTGTTGGTTCGGGATACGCGGAGCTTACGATACGCCGACGAGGGGGTGGCAAAGATCGGGAAGACTTACAGCTTGCCGACTGGTTCAGCGGGAATCCGATTGCGCCAGGTGAGGATGATGTGTTCGATAAAGTGGTGCGCGAAGGCAAATCGCCGCGTGTGCGCTTTGTTGAATGGAGCACACCACAGGAAGTGCAGACGAAGCTGATCGATCTGCTCACCGAAGAACTGCCGCTGAAAAATGCAGAGGATATTCCCGGATTCGATTTGTCGCTTGGTGCAATCGAGTACAACGGAAATCGGTATTTCAACAACCGTCGCGACGGAAAGACGGGCGCTGAGGACGCCATCGAAAAGTGGCAGATTCTGTCACCTGTCCGCGCGCTCAGCCACGGGGTTGCGGAGATCAATCGGCTGATTCACCGACATTTCCGGGGCGAAATGGTTCAATTTGCTCGGGAAAAGTACCTGATTCCGAAGCCGATGGGCACGGAACAACTGGTCTACGGTGACAAGGTCATCAACGTCCGTAACCACCACCGAAGTCGTGTGTATCCCACCGATGGTGCCAACTGCTATGTCGCGAACGGAGAAATCGGAATCGCCGTGGGTCAATTCAAAACAAAGGCGATGAAGGGACGGCCTTGGGCGCTCAAGATCGCGTTTAGTTCGCAGCCCGGTTTTCAATATGACTTCACGGAACGCGATTTCGGCGAAGAAAATGACGTAACCTTGGAACTGGCTTATGCCTTGACCGTGCATAAGGCTCAGGGGAGCGAGTTTGGGCTGGTCATTCTGGTCCTGCCAAATCCATGTCGACTTCTATCTCGTGAGCTTCTGTACACGGCCCTTACCAGGCAGCGTGAACGCGTGGTGATTCTGCATCAGGGGCCTCGAACCGATCTGAAGGGATTTGCCACGCATCAGCATTCGGAGACCGCTCGTCGGTTGACGAACCTATTTGATCGGCCCAAGCCCGTTGAAGTTGGCGGGCGCATGTTCGAGGACGGTCTCATTCACCGCACCGCGCGCAACGAACTGGTTCGTTCAAAATCAGAGGTGATTATTGCCGACAGGCTTTCGAGCCTGAAGGTCGAGTACGCGTACGAGCGCGAATTGAAAATCGACGACATGTCGAAGTTTCCCGATTTCACAATCGAAGATGCGGAGTCGGGCCGATCGATTTACTGGGAACATTGCGGGATGCTGCATGTTCCAGCCTACAAGCGTCGTTGGGAAGAAAAGCTCCAGTGGTACCGATCACACGGGATCGTGCCGTATGAAGATGGTACTGGCTCACGGGGCACGCTCATCGTCACCCGCGATGATGAGCGCGGAGCAATTTCGTCCGCGGACATCGAGCGAATCATTAAGACAGCGGTATTGCAAAAGGAGTGAATCGGCCATCCGACTTGGAAGAAGCGGCCAACGGCCGCGCATATCACATTTCCGAACGCGATGGGCTCGCGCGGACGATTCTTGAGATGGTGGGAAATATCCGCTCATATTTGGGCCTAATTTAGACCTCGGCCGCCAACCCTAATTTCTGGCGTTATCTTAATCATGCCACCGCCGCGTTTGATTGATTGTCACCTAACGAATTCCGTTTGCTCGCCCGCCGAAGCACCCTGTCCGCTACACTTTCCGCAATGTCTCTGCCGAACATCACGCCCGAGCAAGCCGCAATCGTCGATGTGGCTTTGGCCCGGCAAGAGCAATATCTCCACCGTCTCGCCAAGCGTCTAAAGGAAATCGGCGTCAATCATCCGCATCCCCTGATGCAATGGGCAGAGAAGGCGGAATGGACGGTGGGCGGTCTGCGCGTTCATTTCGAGGAATGGGCAAAGGGACAAGACCCTCATCCCGTTCCCGCTCAGCATGTCGCAAAGTTATAATCTTGCCGCGTGCGGTCGTTATTGTGGCGGGATGCCGAAGTCAGTCGGGACAACGACGTGATTGCGTGAAGAAAACGGCGGACAAATTTAAGCTGCTGCGTGGACCATACTTCTCGCCGCGAGTGCGAGTGGGAAGAAAACTGTTTTGCGAAATATACGGAACGGTCACTGTTTGCGGCTTTAGCGACAGCGATTTTCCATGGCCGAAAGGGAGATACGACGGGAAAGGTGCCCCTTCCCTCATTCTCTACGGTGATCTGGTGAAAGCCGTTCGGCTGGAATCGGAGATCGCAGTCGCCCACTATTGGGGCGTCTCGGTTGCCTCGGTTCGAAAGTGGCGTCGGGCATTGGGGGTTCCCCCAATAAACGAGGGCAGTCACAAGCTCCTGAACCGTATCACGATGGCTCGCACCGACAGCAGACTTGAGCGAGCACGTCAAAACTCAAAGTCCCCTGCGGCTCTTGCCAAAGCCTCGGCGAAACTGAAGGGCCGAATAGTCCCACAGCATGTTCGTGCAGCCGTTCGAAAGGCCGCACAGCGCCCGCGAAGCGAGGCGTGGAAAAGACAAATGTCGGCCTACTGGAAAAGGCGGGGACATCCCCCTGGTCATCCAGAAAGCCGTTTTTGGACAAAGGAGGAGGATGCATTGCTCGGATTGGCAAGCGACATCGCCGTCGCGCGCGAAATTGGACGAACGTACTCTGCCGTGATGAATCGGCGGACAGTTCTGGGCATTCCTGGACACAGGAAACAGAAGCGTCGTAAGCCGAGGTCGAAATAACGATGCGTCTTGCGGATTCAATTCTGGCGCAGATTCGTGGCATGGGCTACATCGTCAAGGTTTTCAAGATCAACGGCAGCGTCGAAATGCACGCGGTTCATTTGGCGTGCGAGCGTGAACCTCAGATCGCTCGATGCAACGACGGGTACGGGCCGGATGAAGAATATCGAGCGGTTTGTCTGCTGGCGGAGGCGTGCGGCGTGGAACTGGAAGATGGGTGAATTACCCTGGCCGAGTTACGACCTCGGTCGGCCCTTCAGCCCCCGGTGAAGCTCCACGGCAGCTTGAAACGCGTTTTCGGCCATCGATCACCGATGCTTACGTTGATGCACGCATCAAGCCCGTCAACGTCGGGCCGTGAACAAGCTTCATCGTCGGTATTCCTCGGTTCCATCGGCGGCCAATATCTCGCCAAAGTAAATGCGGTGATAGTCGCCCTGGTAGTTGGAAGGGATGGAGTCGGCCAGAAAATTAGCCGGGTCAAGGTCGCTGAAGTAAGTCTTGCGACATTGCAGAATCAACTCGGCTTCGGCAAAGCCCGGGCAGGCTATGTGGCTCAGGGTGATGGGCGTCAGGCCGCACGCGGTCATTTTATCGCTGTCGCGGCCGGAGCGGGTGCCGAGCATTTCCAGGGCGGCCCGCTGCAATTCCGGAAAAGCGCAGAGACTGAAGGTGTCGTAGCGGTCGATGAACTGGCGGGTATAGCGCTGTGGGCGCACGAAGACGATGGCCAGCGGCTTGCCCCAGACGAAACCCAGGGCACCCCACGATACGGTCATGCTGTTGAAATTTCGCGGCGTGTTTTCCCCGGCTGTCAGCAAAAACCATTTGGAGTCCCATCCAGCCAGTGGTCGCATGACAAATTGGTTAAACGGAATATTTTGGCGGTTCATGCCTATATTCTACCGACAGACACATCGGTATGTAGATTCGGAGCCTTCAGGTATTTGGTAGCTGCTTAACCGTGTGGATCCCCGACGTGAGACGCCGCCGAAGACGCGGTCGGGTTTTTGGCAAGACCACTTCTGTCGGATTATCTGCGTCGCCGCCTTTGGAGAATTCCCAATCCAGCCATCACCATCATCCCCGCACTTGCCGGCTCGGGCACATCGGAAGTCGGCATGGACAATCCATTGGCCACAGCGAAGGCGTCCAAGGCCGCAACGTCGCCGGCCGTGGCCGCGCCGCTGACGCCCTGGTTGAAGTTCGCCGCCAACTCGTTGAAGTCGGTCGCGTTGACCAAGCCGTCGTAGTTGAAGTCGCCCTGGTCCCATCCGGTGATGCTCTGATTGAAGTTCGCCGCGAGAATGTTGAAGTCCGAGCCGTTGACTAGGCCGTCAAGGTTGGCGTCGCCCAACAACGTATACTTGATTTCAATCTGGCCCGAGGTCAAGCCGGCGACGACGTTGTCTTTGCTATCGGCGTAGCCGACGCCGTAGAACAGGCCGTTGGTGGGCGTTTGTGCCGCCGAGGCAATGATGCCCGGGCCGTTCCAGTGCCCGCCGTTGTAGCCGGCCTTGATGTATCCGGCGATTGTCGAAATCGGATCGCTGGAGCCGTAGGCCAGGATGATGTGATTGTTGTTTAGATCGAGCGTCGCGCCACTGGCGATGGTGAGACCGGTGAGATCGACCTCGCCAATGCTTGCGCCGAATTTGAATGTGCCCGCGCCGTTGAGCGATAGCGGCGCGGCCCCGCTGATCTTACCGGCCGCCGTCAGCGTGTCTCCGGCAGCGACGGTTACGCTCAGACCTGCGGACGTCAATTGCAGCGGGGCGCTGATCGTATGGTTTCCCGCGCTGACGCCGATGGTTGCGGCGGCGCCGGCGTTGTCGAGCGTTAGAGAATAGCCGCCTGTTCCGGAGGCGATGGTGTACGCGCTGGTATTGTTGAACTGAATGTTCCCGATCGTCGTGTTCTGATCGAGCGTGACCGTCTGGGGCGACGAGATCGCGCTACCGAAAAGGGCCTGTGTACCGGCGCCGTCGGGAAGGGTGTTCGCCGACCAATCGCCGGGGGTGCTCCAGCTTCCGCCGGTGGAATGTGCCCAGGTTCCGATTTGGGCGTTGGAGTCGTTGCCTACCACGACTTCAGCAGAGACCGAATCGTCGTTATTGGCGGAAGTGAAATCAAAGATCAGTTGAAGGTCCAGATTCGCGCCGCCGAGCGACGCATTCTCCGGCCCGAGATCGAGGGCGGCGTTTTGGAAATAGCTCTGAATTGACGCCGTTGTCGTGAAGGTCTGGTCGACTAGGGTGACGCTATTGCGCTCGACGCGAAAACGAAGCGAATCCCCCGGGAGATTAAAGGTCGCCGAGCCGCTTGTTAACCCGATGATGAGGCCATTGCCCGTAAGCTGAGCATTGTTCTCGTTGAGCTCGATCACGGAACTGTATGTGTTGGTAGTGCCGCTACCCGCGTCGGGATAATACATGCCGGTGATTGCGAGCATATTCACATTGGCGGCGTTGTTGTTGAAGGCGGCGCTGACGTGCGATGCGGAAGACCACGCGCTGGTGACGTCAGTGCTCTTTGGCGATCCGACTGCCCACGCGGCTGCGCCAAAATTGCCGAGACTGGAAGTGGACAAGATGGGTTGATTGTTCGCCGCGACTGCTTCCGAAGCCGCGGTGAGATCCGTCGGCGCCGTCGCCGTACTTTTTACAAAAGAGATCAAATCGGTTGAAGGCGAATCGGCGACAGCAAGCGAAGACCCGAACGCCGGGGTGTCGTAGCTTGTGGAGCCTGCGGCGTCTGCCTGAGCCCACGTGGGACTGGTCGCGGTAGCCTGCGAATTGGCCGAACCCATGGTACCCGGCGTGGTGTGGCTGCCGAATACGCCGCTCTCGTCGGTGAACGGAGATGCTCCGCCGTAACTCGTTGCCGAGGCATAAGCGGTCCCCAACGTGTTGGTGGCAGTGGCAGTCGCCTGCCCATTTCCACCGTTGCCCGTGAAGTAACCGGTGCCAGCGCCCGCGCCACCGTCGCCGCCGCTGGCGCTGGCTGTCGCCGAGACCGGATCGAGTCCGACGCCGCTCGCGGTGGCGGTTGCCGTTCCGTTTGATCCTGGGCCACCGCTACCCGTGTAAGTAAATCCAGACCCTCCAGTGGCCCCATACGCCGTGGAAGTGACCGTCACGGCGCTTTGACCACTGGCCGTATCAGTGCTTGATCCGGTACCGTTGGAAACGGCTGTCCCTCCTGATCCCGGCGTACCATAGCTTCCCCCTCCGGCCGCGCTGACGAGCGTGACGTTCACTTTTTGCGAAACGGAAATGTTCGCCGTGGCTGTGGCCGAGCCGCCGTTCGCAGCGCCTCCCGGGGAAAAGTCTGATCCACCGCCGGTTGCGTCAACATAAGCCTGAACAAACGACGAGGTGGTGTTGGTGAGCGTCAGAGTGGACGACCCATTCCCTCCGGCGCCGGCGGTCAATTCATCGGATCTACCTCCGGCTCCGCCGACGGCTTGTTGAAACAGGTCAAGCTCTCCGGTGGTGGAGCCGCTGACGACGTTGTTGAGAGTTTCGCTGACGCCGTTGGCGCCTGGGGCGCCGGAGAAACCCATTCCGCCCGCGCCGCCGACGGCGTTGGCTTTGACGCTGACAGTTCCCGATCCGGAGGATGCGGTGACGCCGGTGATCGTGGCGGTTCCACCGGCGCCGCCGGCGAAGCCTGTGCCGTAGCCCCGGCCGCCGGCGCCGCCGTATGCATCGGCCTCGGCGGAAGCATTGCCCGCGAAGTGGGTGAGGGCGGAAGCGGTGGAGGTTGCCGATCCACCAGCGCCGCCATTTCCTAGAGTGCCGAAGCCACCCACGCCGCCGGTCGCGCCGGCGACGGCCACGGCATTATCCGTGTTGCTAATCAGCAACGTGCTGGTCGCCGAAGCGCTTGAGGTGGACGCGCCGCCGGCGCCCCCCGATCCGCTGACATTGGCGTTTCCGCCGCAGTTTTGCGGTGAATATTGAATTCCAACTACCGGAGTGTAGTTTGCGTAAGCGTCGGCAGTGACGTTGCCTTCCTTGTTCAGATTGATGGTGGTGCTTGCCGTGCCCCCGGCAGCGCCGCCGTTGTTACTGCTTCCACCGCTTCCGCCGTAGGCCCTCACAATACCGCTCACATCTTCCATCAGCGTGGAACCCCTACCGGTAATGGAATAGTTCGACGTTACATCACCGGCCGCACCGGCTGCGCCCGTGTCGGAGTTGCCGCCGCTTCCACCGAAGGCGCCCTGGTCGAAAGTCAGGCTCGATCCCCCTCCGGTGAGTGCCGTGTCGATACTCACGGCGGATCCCATCCCGCCATTGGCGCCGTTGACACCCGCGCCGCCGTTTCCGCCGGTATCAACCAGGGTCAGGCTGACCGGGCCGTTTCCGGTGGAGGTGCCTGAGACCGTGCCGAGGCTGGTGCTGCCGCCGGCGCCGCCGGAATAACCCGAGCCACTTCCCGTTCCACCGGCGCCTCCGGAAACTGATGCTTGGAGGTCTACCTGATAAGCGGCGGTGTTACTGAGCGAGGCAGTGAAGCTCGCCGTGCCGCCGCCTCCGCCGTTTCCCGTTGCAGAGGACGAAACACTTCCCCCAAGGCCAGCGCTGACGGTGCTGGCGTCGCCCGCGTTCAGATTTGACGAGATGGTGTCGTTGACGGACGCGGCTCCGCCTGCGCCGGCGTTGCCTGTGCCCGAGGTAACCGCGCCTCCGATTCCATAGGTCGAACCATCGTTAGCATTAGTGGTCGCCCCAATCGTGCCGGATGCGCTTATGGACAATGTGACGGTGGCCAAGCCACCGCCCGCCCCATTGGTATTCTGGTCAGCGCCTCCATTGCCTCCCAGCGCGGTTAACTGCGGATAAACGATCTGGGGCGTTGAACCAAAGGTGTCACTCAGGCTGACAACAGAGCTTCCCGCGGCGCCGGCAACGCCGCCGTTGCTGCTCCCTCCGTTTCCTCCGGTCGCCTGCTCACTTAAGGTGAGCGTGCCGGTCGAAGTGCCGGAGACGACGCTGCTCAAGGTCTCCGAAGCGCCCGTTCCCCCAGATCCATCGCTGTAATTATTGCCGCCGTTGCCCCCGATCACCAAAGCAGAAGCGGTCGACGTATTGATGTTCGAATTTGCGGTTTCAGTTGCGACAACTCCCGAGATGGTGGCGGTCCCGCCGTTGCCACCACTGCCGGCCGAGCCGATGCTTCCGAAACCGTTGCCCGAAGAACCGCCGTTGCCGCCTTGCGCGTTGGCGCTGGCGGAAACCTGTCCTACTGCCGAGTCGCTGGCGTAGGCGCTGGCAGATCCTCCCGCGCCTCCTGCGCCGCCAAGTCCCTGGCTGCCCTTGGAAGCCTTTCCACCGTCTCCACCGTTGCCGCCATCGCCGCCGACGGCGGTCGCCGTGGCAGAAGCGGCAGGTCCAATTGGAGGATTGGTGGTGGTGGCGCTGGCGCTCCCGCTGCCTCCCGCGCCGCCGCTGCCACCGGTTCCGCCTTTTGGCGAGGTTGGCGTTCCCGATCCGCCGTTGCCGCCATTCCCTCCCAACGCATAGGCCGTATTGGTCGAGTCGGAAGAACTTGCGTTAGCGGTGATGCCGCCGCCGGGGTTGCCCCCATCGCCCGTACCGGCGGTTCCGCTGGTCCCGGCGGTTCCAGTTTGGCTAACCTGCTCCGCGAATCCGCGCACTTCTGCCAGTGCCAGTAGGCCACAGGTCGCGGCGATTACGATCCGCGAGCCACGCGGCATTCCCGCAAAACGCATAACGTCTCCCAGCCGCCCTAAGCGGCCTGCCGAACGTTTACCCCTTTTTCGATGTGACGCTGGGTACGTTAGGCAAGAATCTATCGCAAATCAACTTTAGTTTTGAGCAGATTTGGGCACGCCTGCTC
>Ga0181538_10005639_pt1 | contig 11143 bp, 4 predicted proteins | sample PEATcosm2014_Bin_40_FD_119773 | JGI IMG/M metagenome (GOLD analysis project Ga0181538, IMG submission 119773) | Peatland microbial communities from MTU Mesocosm Facility, Houghton, MI, USA - PEATcosm2014_Bin23_30_metaG | ecosystem: Environmental > Terrestrial > Soil > Wetlands > Peat | place...
CGCCCCTCCAGGCGCGGGCGTACGAACTGATCCGTGCGTTCCCAGTAACCGGAAATTGAGCATGGCAGTATCCCTCAAGGAATCAGTAGGATATCCCTCGAAGGCTGTTGGAACTTCGGGCTAAGGCGCCAACTAATGCACCACAATGGGTCGCGCTTGAGCTTGCCCAAGATCTTTAGGCTTGCCTTGCTTATCCGTGGCCTGCACGTTGAAGACTTTGAATTTCGAATAGCGATGTTCGTTGCGTAAATGCCTGCCATTCCAATCCACGGCCACGGTGACTTCCGTCGGTACCCAAAATCCTGTCGCTACGCCCTTGAAATGCATTTCGCCATAGGTGATATCGGTGGTCATCTTTTCGAGCTTGACCTCCAGCAAGGGCTTCAGCAAGTCCGTGCGCAGCCGGATGATCTGGTAGTTCTCGGAAACAATCCAGGCCAGACCCTGGGAGAAGGTCGTCATGCTGATGAGGCGGTAGTTGAAGGTCCCGTTCACCCGCGCCTTTGCCGGTTGTTGCGCGAAGGCAACCACGTAGGCATCCCGGCCGTCCACCTTCTGCCGTCCAAGATAGCGAAAATCGGCTTGCGGCTGGTAGGCGGGATGGAAAATCAGCGACGCCGAGGCGAATCCCGCAGTGAGCATGTATCCATCCCCCAAGCCCACGAGACCCGCCTGGCTCCCGGCTAAGTCTGATCGATACTCCTCAAAGCCTGGCCCAAAAGCCTTGGCCGGGGTGAAGCACAGATAACGAAACTGCTGATCCAGCGAGGAGCTCACTTTCTTTTTGCCGCGCAATCTTTCCTCGTGGACCTGCTCGAGCGAACTCGTGTTGGGAAGATTGGCAAAAAACGCCTCGACCGTCTTGCCCACAGAGCTGAGGATCGAATCCAATGGTCTCTGGTCGGCGGCGGGATCGAGCCCTTTCAAGTCGGACGGAGGATGGTGGAGATAATCAAACGTGAGAGCGTCACTTTTCGCTTTCGCGTAGGCTGCCTCAATCTTCTTATGATTCTCGATCTCCGCCCAAAGCTTGCGGACTTCGATGGGCATCGTCTTCACATCGCGCCCGTTCAGATATCGGGACATCTCTCCGGCGGCTTCCTGGAATTTGTCTTCGCCCAATAAAGCCTCGGCCCGCAGCAGCCGCATCTCGGGCTTTGCGCCGGCGGCGATGGCGCTGCGCAGGTCTTCATCAGCGGCAGCCCAATTCTGAATTAGTAACTGCGACCGGCCCAGTTCGTGCAGGGCGAGCGGATCTTGCGGCTCGAATTGGAGAGCCTTGGCAAAATAGCCTGCGGCGTTCTCGGGTCGGTGCCGCCAACTCTCCATCACTCCCAAAGCCACAAAGGGTTCGGGGCGTCCCAGCCCCGGGTTCGCCTGCACCTTGTTGAACACCTCGACGAGGTTGTAATAGGCGCCATCCCAGTCTCCGGAGTCGAGTTCGGCGAGCGCCAACAGGGTGCGGCAGGACATGCAGGAAACATCGTGAGTCGCCACTTTGGTGAAGAACGCCAGCGCCCGGTCCGGCCTCTTCTCTTGCAGGAACTCCGCCACGCCGCGCGCATAGTCCTTTTCGCTGCCTGCCGAGAGCCCGTCTGAGGGCTTGAGTGTCGCCAGCCTCGGTGCCAAACCTGAAATCAGTTCGGCTTGGGCGAGCAGCTTCGGGTCCTCCGTCGTGTCCCGAAGCGTGACGGGGATGACCCACGTCTTCCCGGAATCGCCAAAGTCAATGAGCGCATGGGCCTTGAGAAATCCTTTTTTCGTCACGTTAAGTTCAATCGTGAAATCTTTCACGCGCTCGCCGTTCAGCGAGTATTCGGTTCGGAACTGTCCTTGGAGGTCGGTCTCGAAACTGCGGAATTCACCCTGAGCCCCCGTGGGCGCCACATCAACCCTCGCCCGCGCCACCGGGTCTCCCCGAAGCGTCGTCACCTTGCCCGAAACTAAGAACTGCCTCTGTAGAACCTGAAACCGATCGAGACTGGAGATGGTATTGTTCCCGGCTCCGCCGCCCAGCGGCTGACCAATCGACGTTTGAGCGATCCCGGGCAACGGCAATAAACACGCCGCGGCACACAGGACGGAGATGTGCAGTCGGGTGCTCATGATGAAGACCCCATCAATTTCTTATCCTTTGATCCCGATCCCCACGCTGTCTCTCGTCAAGTCTGCGGCTCATCACCCATGGGCGGGTGGCCGCTGTAATTACCGTACGCATGCAGCGCCGCGCGCTTAGTTTCGGGCACGAACTTGTCCCACTCGGTCACCGGCTTGATCTCCTCGACGGGAGTTTCGGCCTGAAAGCGCAGCGTCAAAATCTCCAGTGGCCGTACGGGGAAGCGGTATGTGGGACCATTACCGGCGAGATCCTTGGGATTCCTCCCTCGCAGGTCGGTCAAGGCCGCCCCTTGGTGCGGCAGGTTCACCGTTACCTCAGCAGTTCCAGCCGATCCCAGGCACTCCGTCAGCCGCATTTCAATCTCTTTGCCCTCTCGACGGAGCACTTCCATAATGACGTTGGCGGAAGTATGCACGAATGACTTCGCCGTAATCACTCTCCTGCCGGCCACAACTACCGGAGGGCAATTGTACTCCCAGGCCATCTGCGGGATTCGGGCCTGCTCCCATTTCTCTTCGTGCACCACCAGAGCGTATTCCAGATGGTGTTGCCCTTTGCCACTCAGCCAGGCATTAGGATATTTGTAATAGGTATCTGTAGCATTAAGCAGGTAAATAATGGGCGTCTTTCCATTGAGCTCGCGGCCCGTGAGCCCCCGGTCGAGGAGGGCCACTCCTCCGCCGGCCGCCAGGCTGTAATGAGTCCAGCGCACCGCCGGAGTAATGCCCTTCGTCCAGCCGACTAAATTGGGATTCGGTTTGGCCCACGCCCCGTGGGAAAAACCGCAAGGGATGCCGCGCCGGACTTCCTCGATATCTTCTGCCAAGGGGAATTCCGCCACCACCACTGTGATGTTGGGAATATCCTGGAGATCGGTTTCAAAATCGATGCGTGGAAAGTCCTTATAGAATCGCATGCTGCGCCGGCTCGGCGCTCCGCCGTAAGACTCGCTTGTCACCTCAACCGTCATGGCTAACGGTCCGTTGTCAACGGTTATCGTGGGTTTGAAATCGCTCGAAGAAGCCAGGCGGGTGCGCTCGGGCCGCGGGCTCATGAAATCGCCATAGTCCTCCCTTTGCGGCTTGGGTTTCTCGGCCACGATGACATTGGCAGGCCCGCCGAGCATCTCCCGGCCGGAGGGCTTGAGCTTCAGACTTACCAAGGCCCCGGTTTTGGAGTCGATTCGCGCCGTGTAGCGGCGTGTTTCGATCTTCTCGGCGAGGCTGACCTTGCTGGACGTCTCAGCGCGCTTGGATGTGAGTGCGATGCCGGCCATGCCCACCGAAGGCAGGCGGAGCGCGCATAGCGTCTTGCCATCGGCAGTCGTTTGGCAAACTACCCCCTGAGGACTCTTCCCTTCCGGCAATTCCATCGTTACGGGATCGTGCCTGTCCCAATTGAGCGGGTTGAACACCGCTACAGCATCTCCTCCAGGAGCGATCGCGCTCAACGCGTCCGCGTCGACTTTCTTGTTGCTCACTTCCACGTAATCCATCCGGTCGCGGACGTCCCACGAGTTCTCGCTTTCGTAAACAAAACCGGCGGCGGAACCCCACAATGTGTTGCGGTCCATGTTGAGCAGCATCAGGATCCAAGCCTCATAAAGGGCCTGAATGGGGTAACTATATCCAGAGGATAGACTGGCGATCGTGGAAATGGTCTCTGCGGCCTGTAGGCCGTGCTCGTTCTTTCGATAGAGAGTCTTCACGCGCGGGCATTCGATCCAGAAGGCATCGAAGGTGTAGCCCGTGCCGCCTTGCATTGTCGGGATCTTGACTTTTCCGGACTTGACTCCCGGCAGAATCGCATCCAGATATTCACTCACGATGGCGATATGAAGGTTGGTCTGGGGAAAGGCCCGCTTCCATTGCTCGAGGAACTCACTCGGGTATTCTTTGCGCAACGGCGCCCGGCTGTAATCGCCGCTCCCAGCCAGAACCAAAACGGGCGCGCCGGCCGGCGTCTTCTTCCCCCACTCCGCTAGTTCTTCCGCGAGCTTCTGGAGTTCGTCTGCGCCCAGCCGCTTTTTTGTTTCAAACAGAGAGCTGAAAGACGCGTATCCGTCAGGGCACAGCGTGAGGATGCGCGAGCCATCCGGAGACTCGGTCCAGTGGATGGTGCTTCCCGTTTTGTTCATCCGCTCGTACACCATGGCGTCGAGACCGAGACCGGAAGCGATCTGAGCCATCTGATCATGGAATCCGCAGGTGTCAATCATCCACATAAAGCGAGGATGAATTCCCATGACTTGCTCCTGCCAGCGCAGGCCTTCCACCCCCTCTTTCAGCAGCGCTTCGCCTCCCGCCAGGTTAACCGTCATCTCCAGAAAATTGGCATTCACCAACTCCACCCGGCCCTCTTTCGCTCGCTGCCTGATCTCCTCAATCCGCTGCGGCTGGAAGTTCATGATGGCAATAATATTATTCACTTCAGACAAAGCAAACTTGTAATTGGGATCGTCGCGTACCCGATCCAGGTGGCTCAGATAGTCGTTGGCGCAATACACCCGTTCCTTGGAGAAGTTTGTCAGCCAACCGCAACTGGCGGGATGGAAATTGGGAACAATGAAAGCCTCCTGGGGGGCGCCTTCGGGCGGCATCGGCTTGCCGCCTCTGCAACCAAGCGCCGTGGCGGCTCCCGCCAGGCCTCCTAAGAACTCCCGCCGGTTAACGAAGATGCGTGGGGATTTTCCGCTCATAGGTCTGATCCAATCACTACTCTGAAATGGACTGTCATTCCGAGCGAAGCGAGGAATCTCGCCCTGGTCTTTTTGGTTGGGTCTGCCCGACACAGAGCGAGATTCCTCGCTTCGCTCGGAATGACATTTCATGGTTTCAGGGCGCCCGACCGCCCAAGGGCACTAGCAACTCCAACGAACTCATCAGCGATTGCGGGCTTCAACCTTCGCCAGAACGCCCCGCATAAATGTGTCTTCCGGAAAGAGCGCCACGTAGCGTTTGAGGGCCTTGTCGGCCTCGAGAAATTGTTTCAGCGTCACGTAGCGCAAGATCAGCGACTTTTGCATGTCGGAGGAAAATGGCCAGGTGTCCACACCCTGCTCGAGAACCTTGGCGGAATCCTCAACACGTCCCAGATTTGCTAAGGCTTCACCAAGATCAATGTAGGTAGCTTCAAAGCTGGCTCCCTTTTGAAGAGCGCGTGTCAAATACTCGGCCGCCTTCGCGTTCTCCCTTTCCGTTATGGCTCTCCGCCCTAAGGCGGCAAGGACCGTAGGGTCGTCGGGCATGGTCGCCTGAAGTTGATCGAGCAGCTCATAGTAATAACGGGTCAGGCGCGGATCCTTGGCGGAGACTTCCGCGTACGCCCGCAGCTTGGTGAGCGGCGCTATGGGTTGATTCGCATCCTCCCCTTGACGGTTGATGCACACGAGGCCCGGCAGATCCGCAGCGGGCTCGTCAAAAGCATAGTCCGGGTAGGGCTGCCCTGCTCGCCGCACGATCCGATGACTCGTATCATCGGAGTGGGGAATTCCGGCCACCGGCTTCTTAGGCATGTGGCAGCCCACACAATCGTTGGGCGGGTCCTGCCGCAGGCGCTCCTCGAGGGCGACTTTGCAACTTTGGTTAGTGTGGCAGGTAAAGCATTTTGTCCGGTAATACGCGGCCCTGTTCACTTGGCTGGGATGGTTGTGAATCTCGTGGCAGGTGATGCACTTCAGCTCACCATTACTGTCGTGAAAGCACCGGCTCATTTCCATGGTCAGGTTTTTCCACCAGACTGGCGTGGCGATACTTTCTCGCACGGGGGGCATGGTTTCCAGCCGGTTCACTTCTGCCCGCTGGTCTTCGGTCAAAGGGAGCTTGAACAGCGCCATGGTATGGTAAAGGGGCATCCCAGGCCGAAAATCCAGAAGGGTCTTGCCGGGCTGCAAAACCAACGTATGCCCCCTTTGATGACACCTCATGCAGATGTCATTTGCGAGGTGTGCCGGGAGCTTAGCAGGATTGACAATCGTCGTGTCCACGCTCCCGATCTTCCGCTTGATACGTCCGGTTATGGCGTCAATGTGCAATCGGCCGGGACCATGGCAGTTTTCGCAGCCGATACTGTACTCCCCGAACCGGAAGGGAGGATCGCGGTACATCCCGTCGCGATTCGCCACCGGCTCCGGCTGCCCGTTGTGACAAGCCAGGCAACCCGTGGGCACCGGCCGATTAAACGCTACATCCTGCGTGGACTCGTAGCCAGGCGAAAGTTCCCACTGCTGCGTTCTGGTGTAGTAACTGAGCGGTGCTTCAAATAGAAATTGACCCATCCGCACGATATAAGTGTACCCCGTCAATGGACCTCCCACGGAGTACTCCAGCTTCTCGGTGGTCGTGAACACCTTGTTTCCGTTCTCATCCAACTGGTATTCAGTCTGATAGAGGTCGGAGCCTTCGCGGACAACCTCGAAATATCGGTCCAGTTTCTTGCTGTAAACCGTAATGCGGTTTGGCACTCTGCTGAGCTCAGAAGGGGCGTTGGCAGGGCCCATGGAGTTGCCCATGGGAGTGAGGCGGAAAGCGCGCTCGAGATCGGCGTGGCAATTCGAGGCGGCGCAGGATTTCGACCCGGCGTAGGCTATCCCCGGCGCGGTGTTCTCGAACACAACAGGCTTGCGGTCTGCGCTCCAGGCAAGCCCGGAGAGTACCAGAAGAGAGGCGATCGCACCTGGCCCTGGATTCCTCACTGTTGATATCGGCTCCCGCCCGTGGGGTACGCCTAGCAGCCTACTTCAACCGCGGAGGTGTTTCAAGGCAAATCTCAGCGACATTTTGGCATAATCACCTGTTTGCCCAGCACGCCCTTTGTTTTCTTTAAGAGACGCGTTCCCTGGTCATCTTCTTACCGACATATTGTCATATTTTTTGCTTGACATGATAATTACTTTATATTATCAAATTAACTGTCAATAGGGCTTTCCTTCAACTAGAACTGAACGTTTGCGTCGGTCTTGAAGAGTTCAATCAGGAGGCGACATGGAAGGGTCGACTGCGCTGTCCCCAAAGAAGGGGATGGCTTCACTGAGACTTGGACTTCTTGTGGCGTTGCTTGCGTTCCTTGCTATTCCTGGAGAAAGCTGGGCGCAACGCTCCTCAGCCGCGATCAATGGTACCGTTCGGGACTCTACTGGCGCCGTTGTTCCGCAGGCCACCGTCACCTTAACCAACACACAAACCAACGTTACTAAGACGGCCACGACTAACGACACGGGTGAGTATGTCATCCTCGAAATCCTTCCGGGAACTTACGTGTTGAATGCTTCCAAGGAGGGATTTCAGACGGTCACTCAGTCGGGCCTAACTCTCCAAGTCAACCAAACCACCACATTTGACTTTACTCTGCAAGTCGGCTCGACCACGCAAACCGTCACCGTTGAGGCCGCGGCGGGAGCTATTGAAACGTCCACGGCCGAGTTGGGTTCGGTGGTGACGCAGAAAATGGTGAACGATCTGCCCTTGAACGGGAGAAACTTCACCGAATTGCTCGAGTTGACCCCAGGCGTCAGCCCCATCAGCGTTGCCCAGAATAGTGGTGGATGGGGGGGGCAGCCGCTCGGTTCATTCACCTACCCTTCCGTTAACGGCCAGACGAACCGCAGCAACTTGTTCCTGATGGACGGCGTCAACAACCAGGGTTCGTTCGAGAGCACTTACAACATCGCCCCTCAGATCGACGACATTGAGGAGTTCAAGGTGCAGTCCCACAACGACGAAGCGCAGTTTGGCGGCGCTTTGGGCGGGATTATCAATGTGGTCACCAAAGGCGGCACCAACGCGGTCCACGGAGATGCCTTCGACTTTCATCGCGACCGCGCGCTGGACGCTCGGGGCTTCTTCCTCCCTCCGGCCGAGCCGAAACAGGGCTTCGTCCAGAACCAGTTCGGGGGAACCATTGCGGGTCCTGTGGTTATCCCAAAGATCTACAACGGCAAGAATAGGACTTTCTTTTACTTGTCGTTCGAAGGTTTCCGCGACCACACCGCGGGAGCGTCGCTGACCCGAGTGCCGACGCCGGAAGAGTTGAGCGGGGACTTGAGTGACTTCACCGACGCCAACGGGAACCTGATCCAAATCTACAATCCCTACAGCACCGCGCCCGACCCAGCTCACGCGGGCTATTACACCTTGGCTCCCTTCCCGAACAACCAAATACCTTCGAACCTGATCAGCAAGAGTGCACTGGCTTACGCCGCTTCCTGGCCAGCTCCTGTGTACACTGGAGTCCCCGGATATAATGCGCTCGACACTACTCCCAGTATTACGCGCCAGGACGAGGGCAACTTGAGGATCGACGAGACCTTAACGAGCCACGACACCGTGTTCGGCCGTTATACCGCGCTCAGCCAGCCAGTGACCTTCTCGAACGGTTTCTTTGGGCTGAAAGGTGCGGTTTTCTTCCACACCGATAACGCCGCGATCACCTGGACTCACACCTTCGCGGGTAGTGCCGTTCTTGATGTTACGTTCGGGCGCAATAACGCGGAGTATAACAACCCTGGGTTCTATACTCACCCTCCCTCGAACTTCATCCAGAACGTGGGTTGGTCAAACACCTTTGCCGGAAGTTTCATTGGCGGGGCGAGTCAAATCCCGGGTTACAGCATTCCAAACTTCGCCGGCGGTGGATCGAGCATCAGCAACACGCATATGTCCGACGTCTGGGAGTATAAAGGTGACTTCTCGAAACTCTACGGGCGGCACACCTTCAAGATGGGAGCGGACTTCGCGAGCAACAACGCCTCGGCTCTTTACGAAAGCGCCAACGTCGCATTCGCCACCGCGGAAACTTCCTGTACATTTTGTTTCGCACCCCTCTCGGGAGCGGGCATATCCCCGGGAGTGGGGGGTGTAGGCTTTGCGGGCTTCCTGCTCAATGTGCCGGACAACGCCGGCCGGCGCAACGTGCATGAAACCGAACACGGCGGCTGGATCGATGGGTTCTACTTTCAGGATCAGTGGAAGGCCACTGACAAGCTTAGTGTGAACCTGGGGCTGCGCTATGACTTAACCCTCATGCCCGTTTACGGAAATGACCGGGAGAATACCGACACGACGGGCGACATCAACTTCAATAACGGGACCTACGAGATTCAGAAGGCGGTGCCCGCTTGCAACCCGCCCGCGGTGGTGGCGCCTTGCATCCCCGGCGGGACCCTTCCCGCCCACGTAGTGATTACACCGCATACGAACCACGCCACCTTCAACAACATGACGGACAACTGGCAGCCACGTCTCGGTTTCGCTTACCGCTTGAAATCGACCTTGGTGATGCATGGCTCCTACGGACGGTTCTTCGAGAACTGGGCAGCCATCACTCAGACCGCCCAGAACACGGAAGGCTCCTGGCCGCAGCTTGGGCAACTCCTCGTCAATAACTTGAACAAGCACATCGTGCCCAACACGACGTCTCAGGATCCGTTTGCCAATGCCTCAACGGCCGGAGTTCCGGCGCCGACCCCCTTCCTCAGCAGCGGGTTCGTTGAATGGTATATGAATCCCTTGCAGAAGAACCCCTATTCGGACCAGTGGACGTTCGGATTCGAGAAACAACTGGGCACGAATACGACGGTGACAGCCAACTACGTGGGCGCCCACAGCAGCCGCCTGGATGTCGGCGGTTATTACAACGTAGCTACCGCGCCGGGGCCCGGTGACGCGGCCACTGTCGCGTCCCGCCAGCCTTATCCCTACAGCCCGCCGACATACTACGACCGGGACACTGGCCACAGCAGCTACAATGCGTTCCAGTTTTCGTTGAACCACAGGTCGGCGAAGAGCTTCTCCTACCTCATCTCCTACACCTATTCCAAGAACATGAGCGTGGGTTGCGACGGCTGGTACGGTGTGGACGGGTGCTCGACCGTAAATCCCTACGATCTGAACAACGATAGGAGCGTCACGGGCTTCGACCTCACCCACATTCTGTCCTATAGTTGGGTGTATCAGATACCCCTGGGCAAGGGCATGCGGTTCAGCACGCACAGCCGGCCGGTTGACTATGTGCTGGGCAACTGGCAGCTCAACGGAATTATGTTCCTCGCCACCGGCCAGCCGTTCTTTGTTGGGATTCCGACAGACGTTGCCAATACCGGAAATGTGAGTGAACGAGCCGACCGGTTGCAAGGGGTCTCACCTTTCGCAAATAAAGGTGCTCCCTCGGCGGCAGGCTACGTTGATTGGCTCAACACGGCCGCATTCACAGATCCCGCCCCCTTCACGTTTGGGACGGAAGGGCGAAACGACCTGCGCATGGACTGGTCCCGTAACTTCGATATCTCCTTGTTCAGATCGTTTCCGTTCACTGAGTCCAAGCGGTTGGAGTTCCGGGCCGAGTTCTTTAACGCCTGGAACACTCCGCGATTCAATCAGCCAGACAGTACGGTGGGCGACCAGTACTTCGGCCAAGTCAGTTCCACGGCCAATAGTCCCCGAATCGCTCAGCTCGCCTTGAAGTTATATTTCTAACCCTCTAGACTGAAAGGTCTGGAGGCAGAACGGGAAACGCGGACCCACCTTCTCGGGGTCCGCGGCTTTTCCAAGGTGAGCTATAGGACAATGACTCTCAAACGGGAGGCGCGGCGAGCATTCGGAATTGTCGCCCACGCCTCCCGTTTTGTTTCTCTCACCAACCGACTCGATCTCCTACTCCTTGCCCTGCAAGGGCAGAATACAGTAGCCGGGGACAGCGCCCCCGATAGAACCGCGCCCAGCGTTCACGACCCTGAAAGGGTCGAATTGAATGGACGATGGTCGTCGCTTCGACCCTTACAGGGTCAAACCCGTTCGTCTGGTCCCTCAACGGGGGCGTTGCCCCCGGCTACTCGCCTAATCCCCTTCGGGGATGACCAGGATTTATATAACGCTCCGCATCCATCTGTGGGTGCACGGCGACCTCGGCATTCGCGCACGCTTTTCGCGTTGTTTGTCGGCGCGGCCCTCGTGATTTCCCCCGTCCGCGGGCGACCACAAGAGTCGCTCCTGCCCGATTCCTGCCTCAAGGCCGCGAGCGCGTCAACCA
>Ga0181538_10005643_pt1 | contig 11141 bp, 5 predicted proteins | sample PEATcosm2014_Bin_40_FD_119773 | JGI IMG/M metagenome (GOLD analysis project Ga0181538, IMG submission 119773) | Peatland microbial communities from MTU Mesocosm Facility, Houghton, MI, USA - PEATcosm2014_Bin23_30_metaG | ecosystem: Environmental > Terrestrial > Soil > Wetlands > Peat | place...
AGTTCAGGAAAGCTGACGATGAACCATTGCATTGTGGCCGGAAATTCAACCGGCGCGGGCGCAGACGGTGCCGGTGGCGGCAATGGCGGCGGTATCAAGAATGACGGAACTTGTTTCTTAACGAATTGCGTTATTTCTGAAAATCAAGCCGGCAACGGTGGCGGTCCCGAAGGTAACGCGATAGGTTTTGGTGGCTGGGGTGGCAACGGCGGGGGCATTTATAATTCTGGAACAATCGTGTTCAACAATTGCATCGTCAGCACCAACGCAAGCGGACAGGGAGCCAGCGGGGGTGATCCATCGGGAACAATTACACTTTTTACCCCGGGAGGATGGGGCGGCCCGGGTGGCAACGGAGCGGGCGTCTGTAATGTCGGACAAATGCGGTTAAACTTTTCCACCATTGATGGTAATTCGTGCGGCAATGGCGGAAATGGCGACAGGATGGGTGGTGGCGCAGGTGCAGGTGGTGCTGGTGCGGGCATTTTTAATGCGGGCAAGTTAAGCCTTAACACATCCACGATCAGTGGAAATTTTTGTGGCAATGGCGGTGGGGGTGGTGGCGGGTTCTCCTTTTCTGCCTCTGAAGGCATTATTCCCAAAATTGGCGGCGTCGGCGGTGGTGGTGCCGGTATTTACAATGTTGGTTCATTGGATTTGACGTCATGCACTATTGCGCTGAACGAGACTGGTGCGGGCGGCAATGGTGGCAACAGCATTAACGCCGCCGCCGCTACTGCCGGGGGACAAGGCGGTGATGGTGGCGGGATTTTGAATGATACCAGCACCACAAATGTTACTGTGCGCAACACTTTGGTCGCGCTCAATTTAATAAATGCCGGTGGACCAGGCGGGACAAATACAGACTATTATCAAACTACGGAACAAGTAGGGAATTCTGGTGCTGATGGTATCGGCTTCGATGTCGCCGGCGATTTCACTTCGCAAGGATACAATTTGATTGGCATGGGAGACGGCAGCACCGGCTTTGTCAACGGTGTCAATGGCGACCAGGTCGGGAACATCGCTGCCCCAATCGATCCGCTCATCGGCCTGCTGCAAGACAATGGCGGCCCGACTCCCACGCACGCATTATTGCCCGGTAGCCCCGCGATTAACCAGGGCAACAGTTTTGGAATTCACACCGATCAACGCGGCCATCATCGGCCTTACGATTTTTCCTCTATTCCAAACGCGCCGGGCGGAGATGGCAGTGACATTGGAACATTTGAGTTGGATACGAAGTAACGCTTGCCAGGGCGCAAAAGGGAGATTGGTTTGACGCCCGCCCTCGCCGTTGGAGTTCAAGCTTTGGCTTGCTCAGGTGGCTCCGGACACGCTGAGGCGTGAACTCCAACGAACTGCGACGCGACAGGCGCTCGCTTCACTAATTTCACTTCGCCAGATAATATTTCTCCGTATATTCCCGCACCATGCGGCCGGTGGTGAATTGCGGCACGAGCGTGACCATCGCGCGGCGGATGCGCTGAATCCATTTGCACGGAATGCCCTTTTCGCTACGGTCAAAAAACATGGGAATGACCTGTTCGGTCAGGACTTTGTAAAGATTGGCGCTGTCCACCCGGTCTTGTTCCTCGATGTTGTCCGGTTGCGAATCTTCGCCGATGGCGAAGCCGTTCGTGCCGTCATAGCCTTCGCGCCACCAGCCGTCAAGAATGCTGAGGTTGAGGCAGCCGTGGCAGCTGGCTTTCATGCCGCTGGTACCGGAAGCTTCGAGCGGACGCCGCGGATTATTCAGCCAGACATCGCAGCCGGATACCATCTGCCGCGCGATGTGGATGTCGTAGTTTTCGATGAACACCAGTCGTTCGGCCATTTCGCTGTGTTTGCTCAGGTGAATGATTTGTTGAATGAACCGTTTGCCTTCGTCATCGCGCGGGTGCGCCTTGCCGGCAAAAATGAACTGAATGGGCTGCTGTTTGTTGTGAGCGAGATTCACGATGTTATAGAACTGCTGGAAAATCAGCGGCGCGCGTTTGTAGGTGGCAAAGCGCCGCGCAAAGCCGATGGTCAGCGCGTCGGGGTTCAGCAGATGATCGAAGTGGATATAATCTGCCGGCGCGATGCGCTGGGTCTGGTGCAGCAGCCGGCGCCGCACGAATTCAATCATCTCGCGCCGCAGATGATAGCGCAGCGCCCATAATTCCTCGTCCGAGACGAATTCGGGATTGGCCATGCGTTTCCAGAATTCGTGCGAGTAAACCGCTGCCGTCCAGTATTCGCCGAATTTCTCGCGGAAGACCGCCGTCTCGCCGTTGTGTCCGTCCGTCAATTTTTCCCGCCAGAAGTGGCGCACGGGTCCTTTCATCCAGCCGAGCAGGTGAACGCCGTTGGTGATGTGGCCGATGGGGACTTTTTCGACCGGCGTACCGGGATAAAGGGCCTGCCACATGTGACGGCTGGTTTGCCCGTGCAATTCGCTCACGCCGTTCGCCGCGCGCGAAAGTTTCAGGGCGAGCACCGTCATGCAAAATTGCTCCTGCGCGTTTTCCGGACGCACCCGACCCAAAGCCATGATGTCCGCAAACGGCACGGGCCATTGCGAGTGATAACCCTGAAACGCGTAGTCCATCAACTCCGGGCTGAACCGGTCATGGCCGGCCTCGACCGGCGTGTGGGTGGTGAAAATGCACTCGCTCTTCGTCTGCGCCAACGCCTCCTGAAATGTTTTCCCCGCCGCCATTTTTTCGCGGGTCAATTCCAGTGTAAGAAACGCGGCGTGGCCCTCGTTCATGTGAAATACGGATGGCTGGATGCCAAGGGCGCGAAGCAGCCGCACGCCGCCGATGCCCAGCAGGATTTCCTGCATGATGCGCGTCGTGCCATCGCCGGCATAGACACGCGAGGTCAGTTCGCGGACATGTTGCGCGTTTTCCGGCAGGTTCGCATCGAGCAAATACACCGGGACCCGGCCGACGTTGACCCGCCAGGCGCGGAAATGGACATGGTCCATGCCAATTTGCACTTCACCGACCACCGGCTGGCCGTTGGCGTTCAAGACCGGTTCGAGCGGCGCATTTTGCGGATCAATCAGCGAATAGTATTCAGTCTGCCAGTTGTTCGCGTCAATCGCCTGCTGAAAATAGCCTTCGCGGTAAAACAAACTGACGCCGACAAAACCGAGGCCGAGATCGCTGGCGGATTTGGCGTGGTCGCCGGCCAGAATGCCCAGGCCGCCCGCCGAAATCGGCAGCGACTCGTGGAAACCGAATTCCGCGGAGAAATACGCGACGGGATGTTCGAGCAATTGCGGCGCGTGCTGGCGCCCCCACGTGTTTTTCTCGTTGAGATAGGCGTGGAAATCGCGGAGCACGGAGCGCGCATGGCGTTCGAAATCGGCCTCCTGCAGGTGCACGCGCAACTCGTAATCCGACACTTCGCGCAGGATGGCGACGGGATTATGATAAAGATTCTGCCAGCCGCGCGGCGAGAGTTCCTGAAACAAATCCTGCGCCTCCTGGTCCCAGCACCACCACAGGTTGCGTGATAATTTGTGGAGTTCGGTGACCAGCTCGTCCAGTTCCGCGACCGTCAGCGGCTTCCTTGTCATACGTCTTGATTCCTGAATTTCACCAGCACCAACATTAGCGCGCCGGAAAACGACGGGCAAATAAAATCTCAATTTGGAAACGATCGCGCCCGTTGGTAGCCATGGTCTGGATGACCGGAGCGGGTAGCGGGTCGATTTGGTGGGGCGAGGCTACTGACGAGCCGACTATGGAGCGCGGTGACGCGTCACCGCTTTCCAAAGCACCGACATGTCGGCGCACTCCAGAATCTTCCGGCTCGCGAGGGCGTTCGCCCCACCTTTTATTTCAACCTGAGCCTCTGCCCCGGAACGAATTGCATTGCTCAAATCCCGTTCCTGAATACTTTTACCGTGCAACTGCAATGACAAAACCGCATTCAACCGACGAAATCTCTTCGTTGCCCGCTGGCGTCACGCTGACGACGCTCGACAACGGCCTGAACCTTATCGTGCGCGAAGACCACAGCGCGCCCGTCGTCTCCGCGCAGGCGTGGGCCATGACCGGCAGCATCCATGAAGGCCGCTGGCTCGGCGCCGGCCTTTCGCATGTGCTCGAACACATGCTTTTCAAGGGCACCACCACGCGCCCCGGCAACCGCATTGACCAGGAAGTGCAGGAAGCCGGCGGTTACATGAACGCCTACACCAGCTTCGACCGCACTGTCTATCATATTGACGTGCCGAACACCGGCGCGCGCACGGCGATTGATATCCTCTGTGACATCATGCAGAACGCGACATTGCCCCCAGATGAACTCGCCAAGGAGATGGATGTCATCCGCCGCGAAATGGACATGGGCCAGGACGATCCGGGCCGGCGCGCGAGCCGCCGCCTGTTCGAAGTCGCCTACACCAAAAGCCCGTATCGCTTCACCATCATCGGGTACCCGGACATTTTCAACGAACTCAAGCCGGATGATATTCACGGCTATTACCACGAAAAATATGCGCCGAACAACGTGTTCTATGTCGTCGCCGGCGACGTGAAAAACGCGGACGTGGTCGCGCAAATCCGCGAGTCTTACGCGAAAACCAAATCGCGCGCGATTCCGCCAATGGTTCTGCCCGGCGAACCGAAACAGACCGCGTCGCGTGAAATTATTGAGGAAGCGCCGATTGAACTCGGTCATTTTCATTTCGCGTGGCACATCCCCGAAATTCGCCATCCCGACGTGCCGGTGCTTGACGTGCTCGCCGTGTTGCTCGGCAGCGGTCACAGTTCACGCCTGTTCCAGCAGGTCCGTGAGCGACAGGGTCTCGTGCATCACGTGGACGCGTGGACATACAGCCCGGGGCTGTCCGGCCTCTTCGGCATGAGCGCGATTGCGGACGGTGACAAATTTGAAGCCGCTCGCGATGCGATGCTGGCAGAAATCGAAAGAATCAAATCACTCTCGGTCTCCGCCCATGAAGTGCAGAAGGCCGTGAAACAGTTTATTTCCGCCACGCTCGCCGCGCGCAAGACGATGGAGGGCCAGGCGCAAAACCTCGGCGGCAACTGGCTCGCGGCGAACGACCTGAATTTTTCCGAGCGTTATCTTGCCGCTGTCAAACGTGTGTCGCACGCCGACGTCCAGCGCGTCGCCCGCGATTATCTCGCGGCGGAAAACCGCACGCTGTACGCGCTGTTGCCCGATGGCACCGCGCCGAAGCACAACGCAGAAATTGAAACCACCACCGACTATCCGATCCGAAAGATTGATCTCCCGAACGGCCTGGGTTTGCTCGTGAAGGAAGACCATCGCCTGCCGTTTGTCGAGTTCCGCGCCGTGTTTCAGGGCGGCGTGCTGGCCGAAACCGCGGAAAACAACGGCGCCACGATGTTGCTCGCTAAAATGCTGCTCAAAGGCACAAAAACCCGCAGCGCTGAAAAAATCGCCACGGAAATCGAGTCCGTGGGCGGCAACATTGACAGCTACGGCGGCAACAACAGCTTCGGCGTGAACGCGGAAGTGTTAAGCAGCGATTTTGCCACCGGCCTCGATCTGGTCGCCGACGTTTTGCTGAACCCGACCTTCCCCGACAATGATTTGGAACGCGAGCGCGAGGTGCAGATTGCCGGCATCCATGCGCGCAAGGACGACCTTCTCCGGAGCGCCAGCTTCGCCATGCGCCAGGCATTGTTCGGCAACACCGGTTATGGCTTCGATTCGCTCGGCACGGAGGAAACGGTGCAAAAGATTTCCGCCGCCGACCTGAAAACCTTTCACCAGAAACTCACCGCACCAAGCAACTGCGTCCTCGCCATTTATGGCGACGTCGAGACGAACGAAGTCAAAGCCGCCGTTGAAAAGGCATTTGCGAACTGGAAACAGGTAGGGCGCGTCACTCCGTGCGCGCCGCCCGACGGCTCGCTGGGGACAGCGAGCCCTGCCTTGAATTCTCCAAGACGCGTTACCGAAACCCGTGACAAAAAGCAGGCGGTGCTCGTCATCGGCTTCCCCGGCACGACCATGCACAACGACGACCGTTACCCGCTGGAGCTGATTCAGGAATCGTGCAGCGACCTCGGCTCACGGCTGTTCCTGCGCATTCGCGAGCAGCTCGGACTGGCCTATTACGTCGGCGCACAGAATTTTGCGGGGCTCGTTCCCGGCTACTTCGCGTTTTACACCGGCACCGAACCATCCAAAGCCGGGCAGGTTGAAATTGAGTTGCTTAAGGAAGCCGAACTGTTGCGCACCGATGGGTTGACCGCCGAGGAACTCAAACGCAGCAAGGCCAAAATCATCGGTCAGAAAAAAATCGCGCGGCAGGAGCTGGGTCACCTGGCATCCATGACCGCGCTCGACGAACTCTACGGTCTCGGCTACCAGCGCGCGGAACTGGATGACGCAAAGTACGAGGCCGTCACCCTCGAACAAATCAAAACTGCCGCGCAAAAATATCTGAAGCCGGACGCACTGGTCGTGGCGGTGGTAAAACCGGACAAGGATTAAGGCAGGTTCCGGCTTAGGCGTTGGTGCTCATCTTGAAAGCCAAGCCCGCACTGGCAATCAGTGAAAAAATACCCACTTTGCTCAAAAGCAGCAGCAGGAAAAGACCTTGGAAAGTATCCTCGACGGTGTCCTCAGCTTTTTTTATCTTAGCCGGGTCAATTCCGTGGTTCGCAAAATACTGCTCCTTGGTTTCCTTTCCGCTGGCGAGATCTTGAAATTCAGGAAGTTGCTTTTCACGGAATTGTTTCACGTCGTCGTCTGAGATGGCCTTCGGATCGGGTTTCTCGTCTTCACCGACTGCATCTTTGGCCAAGTAATTCCGGATTTCCGCATCGGAACCGGTTGGGATGGCTTTCGCCACCTCCTTCGCCGTGTCCACGATCATGGCAAAACCGGCATCTTCGAAACCATGGGTGGTTTTATGCCACCAGCCGAGCGCGACGAAATACTGCGCACCAATGACGCCCGCTACAACCAGTATCGCCGTAATGCCCCCCAGTTCCTTGCTGCCCTCGCCTTTTCCCAGAAAATGCGCACCAAAGCCGGCCAACCCGCCCACACCGAGGGCAAGGAAGGTGGCTACCAATCGGGTTTGAAAACCAGTGATTGAATAGCCGATGACTTTGAAAACCAGATAATAAATCGTTGCGCCAATCAATGCGCCCAGAAACCCGCCAAGCAGGCCCAGGGCAAAGCTCGGTTTGCCGCCCGGTTGGGTCTGCGCATCTGCGACCGATTGTTTGGCAAAGCTTGTCATCGTCCGCGAGAGTGGCGCCGGCGCGGCCAGCGGGCTGATGGGCGGGGGGGTGGAAGGTGCCGGCGCGCCGACGGCGGGAATGTTGACTCGAAGTCTTGGTTGCTCTGGCGTGAGCGGTGGTGGCGTAGTTGGTGGCGAGGTTGGCCGGGGAGGAACTGATGCGGGGCGGAATGGCGTCGGTGGTGCAGGAATTTGGTGAACGTAAGTTTCGCTAAGAATGGCGTTTGCCTTGGCCGTGCCATCGGCGCCGCAAATCGGGCAGGCAACCGTAAACGGCATCCGGCCATTGACCGGTTCAACATCGAATTTGTACTTCTGACCGCAATCGCACTGGACTTTCAGTTCCATCATAGCCGCAGGAGATTGCCGGGATTATCGAGAAGATGACTCGTAAATTCAAGTCTTACATTTTCACATGCGCCACCCGGTTTAAGCGCAACGCCCGACAAATCTTACAACCCCGGCCGGCACTGGGCGGAATGTGGTGACACGAAGTCTGAGTCCGCTGTCATTCACCGCTTGATTTGTGAGAATCCAGAAGTTATTAAATCGCGACCCCAAGACGACCATATGTCAAACGTTGGAACTTCCACTGAACAAGGAATGAAACCCTCACTACCGGACAATGCCCGTACCTATCGCGGCCCGTTCGCGATCATGACCGTCTTGTTTTTCATGTGGGGTTTCATGACGGTTTTCAACGACATTCTGATTCCACGGTTCAAGGAGGCTTTTGCGCTGAATTATTTCGAGGTCATGTTTGTGCAGTTCGCTTTCTTTGGGGCCTACTTCGTCGGGTCGCTTTTGTATTTTTTGATTTCCGCAACCGCAGGCGATCCCATTGCCCAGCTCGGTTACAAAAACGGCGTGGTCATTGGACTCTTATTGGCAGCGGCGGGCAGCGCCTTGTTCTGGCCGGCAGCGGCGATTCATTCCTATCCGACATTTTTGGCCGGGCTTTTTATCGTGGGTCTTGGATTCGCGATGCTGCAAATTGCGGCGAACCCTTACGTGACCATTCTGGGGCCGGAACGCACGGCTTCCAGCCGCTTGAACCTAGCGCAAGCCTTCAATTCGCTGGGGACGACGACCGGCCCGCTCATCGGTGGATATTTGATTCTTCAATACTTTGCCAAGACCGGCGTCCACGGGGCGGAATCCGTCAAGGTGCCTTATCTGCTCTTTTGCATCGTGTTTATGGTTCTGGCGGTGATTTTTTTCATGATCCGGCTCCCGCATGTCGGTGAAGGCAAAATTGAAGCGGGCATCGGCGCCTTGCGATACCCGCACGTTGTCCTCGGGGTGATTGCCATTTTCATGTACGTCGGCGGTGAGGTGTCGGTGGGCAGCGCCATCATCAACTTTCTCGGGCAGCCCAATGTCGCTGCGATGAGTGCGATTGACGCCAGCAAATACGTTGCACTTTTCTGGGGCGGCATGTTGATCGGCCGCTTTATGGGCGCGGTGGAACTGGGCGAAATGAAGAAAACCAACAAACAGCTTTTGCTGGCTGGCATCCCGGCCCTGGCATTTCTGGTCATCTGCATCGCCAGCGGCTGGGGCCTGGCAAAAACCGCTTTGGGGATCGAACAGGTCTCAAGCCTGTCTTTTGGAAATCTCGCGGACTTCTTTGGCTCGTGTTTCTCGAACGGTTTTGAGGTTGTAAAAATGTATCTGCCGCTGCTGGCCCTTTGCTGGCTGCTGTTTCAATGCAGCAAGGGGCTGGCCGACCGCACGCTGCTGGTTTTTTCCGGAACGATTGTCGTGTTGCTGGCGATTGCCATTCTCATGGGCGGCCGGCTGGCCATGTGGTGCATCGTGGGCATCGGACTTTTCACTTCCATCGGCTGGCCGAATATTTTCTCGCTCGCGCTGGACCGCATGGGTGTTTACAAAAGCCAGGTGTCTTCACTGCTGGTGATGGCGGTCGTTGGCGGCGCGGTTCTGCCCGTGATTTTGGGACGAGTGGCGGACGTTTGGAATCTGCAACATTCGTTCATTGTCCCCCTCATTGCCTACGCCTATGTCGCCTTTTACGGCTGGAAAGGCCACAAAGCAGGTCGCAATCATCGGGCGGTCGCTGATTCCTCTCCAACCATTTGATAGCTCGAAGAATCCGCCCCGTCATTTTCGGAGCGATAACACGGCCAACTGGTTTTCTCAGGCCTTGGCCAACAGTTGCCGCAGGACGTAAGGCAAAATGCCGCCGTGCTGGTAGTAATCAATCTCGATGGGCGTATCAATCCGGCAACGGACCGGCACATTTTCCACCTTGCCGTCCTTGCGCGTGATGCGCAGCACAAGGTCCTGCTGCGGCTTCAGGTTCGCGCCGAGGCCAACGATGTCGTAAGTCTCCGCGCCGTCGAGCTTCAGGCTCTGTGCCGTCGTGCCATCCTTGAACTGCAGCGGCAGCACGCCCATGCCGACCAGATTACTGCGATGGATGCGCTCAAAGCTTTGCGCCACGACGGCTTTTACCCCGAGCAGGTTCGTGCCCTTGGCCGCCCAATCGCGCGATGAACCAGTGCCGTATTCCTGTCCGGCCAGAACAACGAGCGGCGTACCGGCCTGCTGATATTTGATGGAAGCATCGTAGATGCTCATTTGGTCGCCGGGGTAGGGACGGCCCGCCGGGCCGTCTGCGGACGCCGACGGCGCGGCGTCCCTACCATAAAAAACGGTCACACCGCCTTCGACGCCGGGCACCATGAGATTTTTTATCCGCACATTTGCAAACGTGCCGCGCGTCATGACTCGGTCATTGCCACGACGCGACCCGTAGCTGTTGAAATTCTCCGGCTCAACGCCGTTCTCGATGAGATATTTCCCGGCGGGCGACGTTTTCTTGATGGAACCGGCTGGTGAAATGTGGTCGGTCGTCACGCTGTCGCCGAAAATCGCCAGCGCGCGCGCGTTCTTGATTTCACGAATCTCGCCGGGCTGCATCGAAAAATTCTCGAAGAACGGCGGTTCCTGGATATAAGTGGATTTTGCATCCCACTCATACACATTGCCGGTGCTGGACGGGATTTCGTTCCACTTCGGATTTTGCGCGGCGAAATCCTGGTAAAGCTTTCGGAAAATTTCCGGCTGCAACGCCGTCTGCATGAGGTCGCGGATTTCGCGCAGGCTCGGCCAGATGTCTTTCAGCAAAACCGGTCTGCCGTCCTTGCCGGTCCCAAGCGGGTCGTGGGCAAGGTCAATGTCCACCCGCCCGGCCAGCGCGAACGCGACGACGAGCGGCGGGGACATGAGGAAATTCGCCTTGATGCTTTGATGCACGCGCGCTTCGAAATTGCGGTTGCCGGACAACACCGACGCGGCAATCAAATTGTGTTTGTTGATGGCGTCCTCAATCGGCGCCGCCAGCGGGCCGGAATTGCCGATACACGTGGTGCATCCGTATCCGACCAGATTAAACCCGAGTTGGTCGAGGAATGGCTGCAAACCGGTCTGGTTCAAATAATCGCTCACCACGCGCGAACCGGGCGCAAGCGACGCCTTCACCACCGGACTGACGGTCAAGCCGCGTTCGACGGCCTTCTTCGCCAGCAACCCGGCGGCGAGCATCACGCTGGGGTTCGACGTGTTGGTGCAACTCGTGATGGCCGCAATCAAAACCGAGCCGTGTCCAATCGCGGTTGTAGCGGCGCTCTGTGAGCGCTGTCCGTTATCACCGTTTCGTCGGTCATAGACCGCCGCTGCAGATACTTCGGCCCTGGTCGTGCTGAATTCCTCCGGTTTCATGCCGAAACCATTTTCCGCAACCGGCTTGCTGAAGGTGCTGACAAAACTTTCCTTCAACTTCGGCAACTCGATCCGGTCCTGCGGACGTTTCGGACCGGCCACACTTGGCACCACCTTGCCGAGGTCGAGTTCATATTCCTGCGAGTAG
>Ga0181538_10005648_pt1 | contig 11135 bp, 6 predicted proteins | sample PEATcosm2014_Bin_40_FD_119773 | JGI IMG/M metagenome (GOLD analysis project Ga0181538, IMG submission 119773) | Peatland microbial communities from MTU Mesocosm Facility, Houghton, MI, USA - PEATcosm2014_Bin23_30_metaG | ecosystem: Environmental > Terrestrial > Soil > Wetlands > Peat | place...
ACGATCAGGACGTAGGCTTCGCATCGCCCGGCAGCGCTAATTTCCGCGGCCGCACCTTCGAAGTCACCGGCAATGGGAATCTCGCCCTCCGCCCCGATGCTTTCGACCAATACAAGGACCATCTCGATCACGACGCCTTTCACTACGTATTTCAACGCCTCGAGGGGAATGGCGACTTGGTAGCAGCGGTCTCCGAGCGCCGGGAGCCGAGTGCTGGGGCAGGCCAGGAGGCTTCCGCTGGATTGATGTTGCGCGAATCGAGCTACATCATCGGCCAGACTAAAGGCCAGTTGCAGGGCCGCCAACTCAGCCCAGGCGACGTATTTGGCGAAGCGGCCCGCTACGGCTATCTGGGAGTCTTCCAAGACGGCACTGTGGTTTTTCAGTGGCGTGACGGGGGCCGAGTCTCGCGCGGCCCGTTGCAATCACGCGCATGTTCGGCGGGATGTCTCTTGAAAGTCGTCCGCCGGGCTAACCGGATCAGCGCTTTCCTTTCCGCTTCCCATGGACCGTGGCGCGAGGTCGGCAGCCACAATTTCTCTGGCGCCTTCTCGCGCTCTGCGACGTTTGGGATGGCGGCCACAAGCGATAGCGCCAGCACGTTTCCCCAGTATGCCATATACTCCGGCCGGTTCGAAGACGTTAGGCTACGTGCCGGTCCTTGAGCTGGTCCCCATAGGATAGAGATTCCTTACTGCTTTGAAAATCGTAGGGCGAGCGTCTCGCCCGCCGGGGCACGGGCATTCCTTCGCTCCGCTCAGGACAGGCTCTGCCCGTGCGCGGGAGCGGGCCGCTCCCGCGACCGCGGGCGGGACGCCCGCGCTACGTCCGCCGGCGTGCGATTTTCATAGTTTCTGGGTGCCCGTCTGCCGACGGGCACGACCGGCTGATTTGAAAATGCCTGTGCGCGCCTTGGTTGTAGGGGTACGGCTTGCCGTACCCTCTTGTTTCGGCCGCGCGATTGAGATGAAGAGGGTACGGCAAGCCGTGCCCCTACAACCAGTTCGTGCCGCGTGACCATTGCCAAGATTTGGAGGTTACATCACACTAGGCACTCGGCGGGAGACCAGACCCAAAGCCGCCGTCTACGGCAACGGCGGATCCCGTCATAAAAGACGCGTCGTCACTCGCCAGAAACACGGCGAGCTTGCCGACTTCTTCGGGCTGGCCAATTCGCCACAACGCGTGAAGCTTGCCAGCCGCCGCGCGGGCCGCCTCGGGATCCGCTTGAGCCTGGAAGTAGGCCTCGGCGCCCCCGGCGTTGATGTAGCCGGGACAGATGCAGTTGACCCTAATCCCCTCCTTGCCATGGTCAATCGCCATGGCCTTTGTCAAGGCGATGATGCCGCCCTTCGTTGCGCAGTAACCCGCGCACATCGGTTCCACGAAATAGCCATTTACGGATGCCATGTTCACGATGCAGCCCTTCGTTTTACGCAAGTGAGGCAGGAAGTACTTGGAACAGAGGAACACGCCGCCGAGATTCACGGCGATTTCCCGGTTCCATTCCTCCACGGTAGTGTCCTCCACCGTCTTGCTGACCACAACTGCGGCATTATTAAGGAGCACGTGAACGTCCGAAAAAGCGCGCAGCGTTTCACCAACTAGTCTCTGGACCGATGCGGGCTGCGATACATCCACCTCCACCGCCAACGCTATACCGCCCAGTGACGTGATTTGGCTTGCCGTCTCGTTCGCTCCCTGCAGATTGATGTCCGCCACAACCACGCGGGCACCCTCTTTCGCAAATTCCTTGGCTGAGGCCCGGCCAATGCCGGCGCCGGCGCCGGTTACTACGACGGTGCGGCTTTTCAGTTTCATACTTTTTCCCCCTTTCTCATGCGAGGCTTGACACTCTATCTGCGATGTACCGAACCCGATCCCAATCAGCGTCGGCTGTCACCATATCGCTGACGCCCAGAACGAAATGACTTTGGTGACCGTAGCGTGTGAGCAGGTCATCAATGAACTGCCTGAATTCGCTATCGATCGCTTTATCCGGGCAAAGCAGGATAGAAGGAATGCCGCCCCAAATCGTTATGCGATCGGCAAACGCCTCGCGAATTTCCTCCAAGCGGCATCGGGTCATGGGATAAGGGCAGAGCGAGTCGGCAATGTCGAAACCCGCCTCCCGATATAAACTCAAGAGCAGACGATTCTCCCCGTCCGTATGGTTCATCAAGTACTTGCCCCGGCGGTGCAGCACCTCGGCGTATACGCGGAGCGGAGTCAGCAGGTACTTCCGGAAGAAAGGAGGAGGAGTAATGGAGTCGTCATAGTTGCTGCCCAGCAGAACCACCTCGGCTGGGGAGTCCGCCGCAATGGTCCTAATGGCTTGATAGTAAGGCTCCATCTGTTCGGCGAGCCGCTCGACCGTTGCAGGGTAATCATGCAGGGCGTAAAAGAACTGGTCCATGGGCATCAAATCGGCCAGTATATGATGAATCGGGCAGGCGTAGCTGCTGGCGTAAGCAACCACAATGCCTCGCTCCCCCACTCGTTCGCGCATCGCCTCATAGCCGCTGAATTGTGGCTCAACCTTCAAGTGTGAAAAGATGTGGCCGACCACCTCGAAGTCAGCCAGGCTGCGGATGGCGTGCCCGGTAACGTAGGGATCGGAAGCTCCTGCAGCGATCATTTCATCGGTATATTCGCTCGTGGTGCGGATACTGCCCACGGGCGTATGGTACTCGACCACGGTTCGCCGGCCGCTACTCAAGACTCGACGGTCCACATCGCCTAAGGTCACTCGAAAGGGCAGGACGGATTGATGAACGATGCCCAGCGCCCGGTCCGCCGCTTCATCGTCTGTGCAATCCGTAAAGTCAGGGACAACCGCATAATAACTCACACCGAGCCGATCCGCGATCTCCATCAGGGTGAGCGACTCCAAGTCGGAAGGAAGCGAATGGTCAAGACGCCGGGCGCGATACCAGAACTCCAGTCGCGGAACAAAAGGCAGCCGATCAGGCGTTTCGCCGCGAATTGCTGCCAAAATCCGTTGCCGGTCATTCATCATCAAGTAACTCCAGCTTCTCCCTTTCAAGCAGGAAGAGAGTGGAAGGGCGGCAGCAAACTGCCGCACTGTGGGCACGCTATTGTTGTGTCTCTCAAGTGCCTTTACAATCCCGCTGGGCGAGTGGCGCACGTAGCGCCGGCTTCCAGCCGGCACGGAGCCGCCAGGATGGCGGCGCTACATATGTAAACCTATTTGAGATGCAGAACACTATGTGCCCGAGATCGGCGGCAGAGCCACATCCAGCCACCCTGCCGTGCCCAATTGAATGTCGCGTTCCACAAACTCCCAGACCACGACCTTCTTGCCTTCCAGTATCTCGGGATTGGTAGCGAGACTCCTTCGCACGTCCGTGGAAGCGCCTCCATCACTCACGATGAAGTCCAGCGGCGCCTGCAGCGCCATGGCCAGATACGACGGGAATCCGGCTGACCCAGGTAGAAGACGAGTCGGCGTCCCACCCGCCCGGCTGTTTCCGCTGGATCCATCGCCAGCCGCCCCAACAATTTCCCCCAGTGACCGTGGCTCGCGTTCTTGATAGATCCGGCAGAAGCTGTCGCCCAGCACCAGAAGCGATACGGTTCCCCCCGGATACCTGTAGGTTCCGGGCCGCTCGGCCTGCGATGAGGTCAGAAGCCTACCGGCATTATCCGCCACTTGATCGCCGTTCACTTCCTCGGCTGGGACGTTGCGCTGGCTGGCACGAGGCTGGATCATTTCCAAGACGTCGCCATAGCGCTTCACCCGAACTTTTCGGGACCGGAACTCAACCGTGGGCTGTGGCGCCCACCCCAGCGCGTGAAGCTTTTCGGCCACAGACTCTGCCGCCAGCCTTGCCCCCTCGGGCGTCCAGTGCGTGTCTTGAGCTAGATACAAATAATCCTTCGAGGTGTCCTGCCGAACCTGTTGAAAGCGATTAAACAGGTTTACGACCTCTACTCCTTGGGCGAGCAACTTCTCCATCAAGGAAAGGGTTGGCGAAGCCAGACCCCTCCCTTCTCCTTGGGATGTCCGCCACATCATATCAGGGTAAATGGTGGGCTTGCCCGGCACCGGCATCACCAGCAACTCAATATTCCTTTCCCTGAGCTGGTCTCTGAACCGGACGATGGCCCTCGCCACACTATCTTGATAAGTTCCCTCCGGGGCCTTGACCCAATCTCCCTCGATGCCATCCGGGTCGGGACGATCCGGCTCGACTACGTATCGGACGTCCGGGCGGTAGAAGAGCCATCCGTCCCGCCCCATGTCAGCCTTCGAACCCGTGTCTCCTACCATCCGGAACAACAATTGCTGAGTGAGAGGACGAAGCCGTTGCTCAAACCAGGACTCATCCTTCAACCCCTGCTCGAATTGCCGGAGATTCTTCTCGGTCGGCGCATAGCGGAAGACGTCGGTAAACTGCACCCGCTGCCCATGGCCCAACTGGATGCAAATCTGGCTGATTGGAACGCCGAAGATAATCATGAGAAAGCACACAATCAACGCTACTTCACTGCTGAGCGGACGACGCGACGAGGGATGCGCGGATTCGGGAAGTCGAGGGCCGACAACTTCAGACGTTTTGGTGACTGTCCCGCGCTGCGACAAGAGTTGCACCCCTTAAAACTGAAAGTACAGAAACGGATTGAAAGCCTGGTTGAACATAATCATGAGCGAGAACAGGAACAGAGGTACAAGGTAGGCCACCCGCCGCCACGTTTGGGGCTTGAGCGACCAATCAAACGCCTGGACCGGCTGAAACACCAGGAACGCGCAAAGCGCCATGACCCCGAGGTAATGCGGCCGGAAAATTTCCGCCCAGAGCAGGGGTGCGGCGCCGTTCGAGGGCACAAGCTTGAACATCGCGCCGAAATAGCGCGCCGCCGCTGTCAAATCGCTGGCGCGGAAAAGCACCCACGAAAATAGCATGAGCAAGAAGGTGTTTCCAATGCGTACCGCTCGAGGCAGGCTCTCGTAGAAGCTTTTCTTGCCGCGCCACCTTTCCAGGGCGAGTAGCGCACCATGGTACCCGCCCCAAACTACAAACTGCCAATGGGCCCCGTGCCAAAGTCCTCCTAGCAGCATTACGATCGCCAGGTTGATGTAGGTCCTCAGCTCCCCCTTGCGATTGCCGCCCAGAGGCAAGTAAAGGTAGTCGCGCAGCACACTCGATAGCGAAATGTGCCAGCGCCGCCAGAGCTCGGTGATGCTCTCCGACCTGTAAGGAGCATCGAAGTTCTTCATGAATTCGAAGCCCATCATGCGTCCCAGGCCCACGGCCATATCCGAGTAGCCACAGAAGTCAAAATAGATTTGAAACGCAAAGGCCAACACTCCGGCCCAAGCCGCCGCCATGCCCGGCGCCGCGGCATTGAATACTGCGTCAGCGACATTCCCCATCGTGTTGGCCAACAGAATTTTCTTTGCAAAACCCAGAATGAAGATCGATACGCCCGAGGCAAAGCGCGGCAGCGTATGTTCGCGGTAGGAAATCTGGTCGGCCAGGGTACGGTAGCGAATGATCGGCCCGGCGACCAGATCCGGGAAGAGAGCGACAAAGCAAGCGTAGTCGAAGAATCGTTTGGCCGGTTTTGCGTGCCCGCGATACACGTCAATCACGTAGCTCAGGCTGTGAAACGTGTAAAACGAAATCCCGATCGGAAGAGTCACACGCAGGATTCGGAAGGTGGACATCCCCACAAGCTGCAGCAGCGAGTTCAGGCTCTCGGCCGAGAACATGTAGTACTTGAAAAAGCCGAGGAACCCCAGATTCATTGCGCAGCAAGCCAGTAACGCGGCCTTCCGGCTCCTGGCGGATGCCCCCGGCCTCGCAATGATCCGAGCCCAGGTGAAGTCCATGATGGTTGAGGTCATCATCAGGATGACAAACCACGGCTTCCACCAGCCGTAGAATACGTAGCTCATGAGCGTAATGAAAAAGTTGCGCCACCGGTAAGGCAGGTTGAAATAGACCAGGAGAAAAAGGGGAAGAAAATAGAAAACAAAAATGTGCGTAGTGAAGACCATTCTTGATTTATGTCCTACAGGGACGTGGGATTGGTCCAGACCGCGAAGAAACGATTGACCCTTTGGGGATAGCAGTAATCAAGCACGCCCGCGGGAGCCAAGTCCTGCAGTTTATAGTCAAGGGCCATGCGGTCCGCCTCTCCCGCCACGAATCGTGTAAGCTTGCCACCCAGGGGCGAGTCGCCCCAAGCGTCGTCCTTTATTTCAGAGCGCGGCAGCCACGGCTTGTATTGACCCACGAAAATTACATCCCCGGGTTTCAGCTTGTATTTTCCCTGAGGGTCCTGCCGGTGGACCATCAGCACCTGGTATTTCAACACGTAGGTGTACATGTACGAGCCTCTCGCCGGAAACTCCGGAGGTCTCTCCAAGAGGCGCGCCGTCACCTCGATGCGGCCGGCTTGGGTAATTACTCCGTCTCGGCCGTCCTGGACCCTGTGCCCCAGCCACCACACGCTCAGCATAAGTCCACCGATTAGCGCAAAGGCTCGCAGCGGCCCCGGACCGGCCGGCCATTCACGCGCCGCAGGCGTGGCTGTGCCCGCTGATTCTTGGGAATACGAACCTGTCTCCAACGGAGATTCCAATCGCTCACTCCCCACCGAGTTTTGCATTAGTCCAGTACGGGTGAAAGCCGGGTGGAAGATCCAGATGCAAGATGGGCCCTCTCTTCGCATGCTTGGCGTACTGCTCCTCCACTGCCGTCCAGGAGCCGTCGATGATCGGAGTGTCGGCCAGACGAATTACCGCCATGGGGCCGGCCAGACTGCCGTCTTTGTCGAGCCTGCAATAGATCACGTACTTGTTATCCGGGGATACGCAAGCAAAGTAGAGGTGCTTGAATTGTTCGGCCACCACCAGCTTACGTTCCTTCCCTTCTCTGTCGGCCATCATGAGCATGGTCCAGCTATAGTTCGGGTCGTTAGCGATCTTCTTTGCCGCAGCACCGCCGTCGTCCGAAGCAAGACTGGTATTTCGGTGAGAATAGATGCAGCCGCGTGAGTCGGGAAACCAATCGGGTGTGCAGTTCAAGACGCGGCTGATGAGGGTTAGCTTGCCACTCTCGACACCGTAGGTCACGATGTTCCACTCCCGCCCCTCGACGTTCGCAGTCCCGCAAAACTCTTTGCCGTCGGGTGACCAGCCAAGTTGCCAGAAAATTCCTTGGCGCGGCAACTCCCTCACCATCTTCAAGCTCTGAAGATCGAAAATCCGAATCTTCCCTTCCTTCCTGTATAAGCAGGCGATCTGCTTACCGTCCGGACTTAGCGTTGCCCAGGGATAGTCGCCCTCCGCCCCTACCGCACGGGAATTCGAGCCATCGGCATTGGCGATCGTCAGAACACCGCGGTCGAGTTCCCTGTAATCCACCTTCGGCTTCATAGTTTCAATCCGGCGATACAGAATCCTCTTTCGGTCAGGGAAAAGACGGGCCCCCAGCTCATTCGTTCCCGGAGTGCGAGTGAGATTGCGAAGATGAGACCCGTTGGGGCGCGAGACGAAGAGATCGTAGTCTCCTTTTTCGGTCTTGGAGGAGAAGATGATCCAGCCTTTATCGGCTAGCTCGTTGTACAGTTTTTTCACCTCCGGGTTGTTGATTCCGCGCGTTTCAGCTCTGGCCTCTCCCGTCATGAGTGCAAGGTTCAGATAACCCGAGGCTAGCAAGATTGCGATATATGCTCCGGTGCGAAAAGCCTCGAAAGCACGTGCTAGGATGCAAACCGGTCGTCGTTTCATATGCCCTGTTCTCCCAAATCTCGGTCAAAGCCCGTAGCCACTGCACACCCCGCTCGGAGACTTGATAATATAGACTTTTTCTTGTAGTAGATGCCAGCCTCTGCGATGTGGCGCCGTTCCCTTCTGAGAGGACACCGGGCGGCGCGGTAGTTGGCAAGACATGTAGGCGCGGCCTTTGTGGCCACCCGGAGCAACCACAAGGGGTAACCCTGCGGCGGGTGCCAACAGGGGGTTTGGTGTTGCAGCGGCGATCCCGCGCCTGCGGCATCGCTAATATGACAGAGTCCCGATCAAATCGGGACACGTTCCGCCGCCGTTGCCTCGAACTCACCCTCGCCAAGCGGCGGCGTAAACTGGCCCAGTGTGGCGTTGCAATGGCGAGTTGATCTCGTCACGAAGCGGCGTAAGGCCGCCTCTACAGACTACCAGTGAAACTTCAAGGCGAACTCTAAAGCTCTGGGGTCGGTGGCGACGTTCGTAATGCGCCCGAAGCTGCACCCAGCCTGGTGGACCAGGTCGGTCCCGCCGCTTGCTGTAGGTGGCAGGCAGAAGGTCGTGTTGGGAAGACCCAGGTTCTGGTGGTTCAGCGCGTTAAAAGCCTCCCAGCGAAGTTCAAAGTATTTTTCCTCGTTGATATGGAACTGCTTGCCCAGCGAGGTGTCAACGTTCCAGAATCCCGGCGAGCGAAAATTCGCCAGCCTCGGGCCCATGCTGCCAAACTGCCAGGCACGGGGATCGGTTGGACTGTAGTTAGCCCAGAAACTCTCATCCGACCCGAAAGACGGTACAAACGCGGCAGGATTGATCCATTGCGCTATCTTTTGCTGCTTCGTGCGATTCCCACTGAATGCCGGACTGCCAACCAAATCCACGCGGCAATTGGAGCCAGAGGTATTCTGGGTTATTTCCTGAAGGGAGTCGCACGGTCCGAATATGGGCACTGGCACACCGGTTTCGGCATTGAAATTGGCCGTCAGCAGCCATCCTCCGAACACTGCGTTCAAGGGGCCTTTTTGATTCAAGAACGCCCTGCCGGCCCCGAAGGGCAATTGATAGGTTCCTGCGATATTGAAGATTTGTGAAATATCGTCCGGGGCAATGGAACGATCGACTTTCCGGTTATCCCAATCCTGGTAGTCGGCTGAGTTCAAGCCACTCAATGCTCCGGCTCGCCCGCCCGTTCCGCCGGGCTTGTTCCAGGTAACCGGATTGACCGACGACCAACCCGACACCGTGGCGGTGTCGGCGTTATTGATTTTCTTCGAATTGGTATACGCCGCCGTAAACTGGAGGCCGTGCGTAAGCCGCTTTTGGACTTTAACATTCAACCCATGATAAACCGTGGTCCCATCGAATGCGGTGGCGTCAACAAGCCCCGAGACCGCGCCGTAGAATGGCCACGGCTTCAACAGCGTACTTAGAGGAAGCGTTGATGATCCGTAAACCGACTGCAACGCAGCCGCAGTGGTACCCGAGTAGATGTTGGTGATGGGGACATCGGAGGAGACGCTTGACTTGTACTGAAGCAGGTCTTTGGTAGAGACGTGATTGAAGTTGCGAAAAGGCTCCCCGAGCAGATGCGTTCCGTGGTTGCCCACATAACCGACGCTGGCCATGAAGTTGCCCGGCAATTCCCGCTCGATCTGAAAGCTCCACATCTGGACCATGGGGTCATGGCTGACGGGGCTTAAGAACTGCAGATAGGGGAAGCCGAGCAGCGGAGCACGCTGAATAGCCGGGAATCCGCTGGTTCTGGGGGGAATGGTGAGGCCGGCTTTGTTCGTCGTGGTATCACCGAGGGGAAACGAAACACATTGACCGCTCAAAGCCGCGCACCCGGGTGTCCAGCTTCCATTCCAGTCATATTCGGGCGACCAGCCGGGGAAGTTCGAGGGGGTCTGTCCCGGCGAGATCGCGCCCTGGAAAGCGTTGCTATAGAAAATATCGTAGCCCCCGCGGAACACGGTCTTGCGGTCGGAAAAAGGGGTCCAGGCAAAGTTGAGGCGAGGTCCCAAGTCCGTCTTGTTGGCGGGGAAGATGTCATGATTCTTGGGAAGCTGCGGGTCGCCCTCGTAGACGATCTTTCCCGGGAGGCCGGTCGCCGGGTTGGGGCAATTCAGGCAGAAATTCGACATGGGGTGCTGGTTGATTTTGAACATGCCATAGATGTCGTAACGAAGGCCAAAGTCCACGGTCAGGTTGCGGCTGACCCGGTAGTCATCCTGCCAGTAAAAACCCCAGTAACGATCGCGGAGGCGAGGGGAGAACATCAAGCCGCCGTCTCCGTCACGACCAGAACTCCCTACTGCCCCGAGCAAGAACTGCTCTAACCCGGACCCTCCCCCGGTACCGCTGATCGGGTTCAAGCTGTTGTCACCACTGAAACTGAAGTTCGTGCCATAGCCGCTTTCATACCAACTGTGCTCCAGGCGGTAGAGGAAGCCGGTTTTCATCGTGTGTTTGCCAAGAATTTTGGTAACGTTGTCGAGGAAGGTGAAGGCTTCCGAGCCGGTTAACATGTTCACCCAGTTTGGGGGTCCGAAGTTGATGTTGCCGCCGCTGGGCGTATTGATGCTCATTTGCGGAACAGGGAAGTAGGGGTCCTCAGGAATTTGAGTGGGCGCCAAGATCGCTTGGGTAGCTGTTTGGTCTGTAATGCTATCCGGATAAGGATGCTTCGGGTTGGTGGTCATTGCCTGGCGGCTGTAACTCACGCGAAAGTCGTTGACGAAAGTCGGGCTGATCGTATACGTATTCCCGAAGGCGATGACCTGATTCGCCATATTCACGTCGTAATTGCTGCCCCACCCCGTCATCGACCAGGGGAACGTCGCTCCTGTCCACGGCACCCGATAGTTGACGTACTTGAGAGGATTGTAGAGCCATTCACCGAAATACTTGCTCTTGTTGCTCCACTGGTGGTCAATCTTGACGGAGATATTGTTGGGGTCCTGGCTGCTGCCGATCGTCCCCAGATAGTTCGCGCACGTCTGGTAGTTACCGCTCACAGACTGCGGACAACTACTCAGGGGATTGTTGTAGTTGGGCAGAGGGAAGGAGTTCATGTAGAACATGGCGACGGGATCGAGCCGATTGGCGGGCAGCTTGGTGGCAAAATTGCACGTCTGCTTCCCCGCATTGGCTGAGTCGTTGATGACCGATGCCTGACATCCATTCATTACTAGTGGCGTCCCGAAAGCGGTCCGGTCAAACACACCTTGCGCGTTCGGCCCCACGGTAGTGAATGCATCCCATAGGCCATATTGGGCGGTATTAGGATCCTCACTGAAATCGCCTTGGCGCATCAGTGGTGTGGGGACGGTGTACGTTTGCGTGCCGATCAGGTGGAGAATCGTCGTGTCCCAGGAAACGA
>Ga0181538_10005649_pt1 | contig 11135 bp, 10 predicted proteins | sample PEATcosm2014_Bin_40_FD_119773 | JGI IMG/M metagenome (GOLD analysis project Ga0181538, IMG submission 119773) | Peatland microbial communities from MTU Mesocosm Facility, Houghton, MI, USA - PEATcosm2014_Bin23_30_metaG | ecosystem: Environmental > Terrestrial > Soil > Wetlands > Peat | place...
TACTGCACTCCAAAGGCGATGTGGAAGCTGGGCTGGTTCCTGCGGGATTTCCTCTATGACCCGGAACTGTTGAGCCAGGACGAGGTCGACGAGCGCGCCCTGCGCGGCCTCATCGGAGTCGTGAAGATCAGCCACACCGTGGTCAATGGCGTATCGCTGGTGAATCTCGACGGCTTCGCCCCGGCCAGCCAGTGGGAAGAATTGTCCACAGCCATCCCCATCCCGCCGGCAAGTAACGGCAAGGGCTCGCGAAAACAGAGGGCATCATGATGACCTACAGCTACACCCAGATCTCCCAATACCTGACCTGCCCGCGTCGTTATCGCCATCGCTATCTCGACGGCTGGCAGGAAAAAGATGTCCGGGCCGCCATGCTCTTCGGGCGCTGCTTCGAACAGGCAGTGGCGGCTTTGTTCCGTCACGAAGATCCAGCAGCAGCCCTGTTCGAGCAGTGGGTGCCCTGTAAGAACCTGCAGCTGGTCTACTCGGGAAACGACACCTGGGACCAGATGTTCCGCCAAGGCATCCAGTTGCTCGAGCGCTTCGTCCAGGACGGGCGCGTCCAGATCCACCAGCCGCAAAGCCATCAACAGATCCGCTTCACCCGGACGCTGAGTTCCGGCGACAGCTTTATCGCCTACGTCGATGCCGTGGGCGAACTGGACAACACGCCCTGTGTGCTGGAGTGGAAGACCAGTTCCGCCCGCTATCCCGAGGAGCCGGACGGCATTGCGGCCCTGGATCCCCAGCTGGTTTGTTATTCCTGGATGACCGGAATCAATGACGTCGCCCAGGTCGTCTTCGTCCGCAAGCGCACGGTGGAGGTCCAGTACCTGCGAGCCACGATTACGGACCAACAGCGCAACGAGTTCGAAACCCTGGTCGAAGACACCGTCCGAAGGATCGAATCTGGACTGTTCTTGCCGCACAGCGGCATCCGCTTCCCCCAGAACCCGTGTACCACCTGCCCTTTCCTTGGGCTCTGCCTCGACCAACGCGATCTGGTGGAGTCGGGCCTGATCCGCAAGCCGGGAGTTGATCTTGGTCTGTTTGACGAACTTGCTTACTAAGAGTCCGCCCATGCCGCCCAGGTTGAATCGCCGTCGGGCCCAGGAGGTCCTGAACCGGATCGACCAGATCCTGGCCTGGGAGGCACGGCATGAGAACGAGCGCGACACCAGGTTCGTGGAACTGGGCAAGTACCTGTGCGAAGTGCGGGCCGGCCAGTACTGGCGGCTGGAGAGCCTGAAGTCGTTCGATGAGTTTCTGGAACGCCGGTTTCCAGAGTCACGAAGGAAGGCGTACTACCTGATGTCGATTCACGAACATCTGCCACCCCAGGTGCGAAAGGAACTGAAACAGGTGGGATGGACCAAGGGGCTGGAGTTGGCCAAACTGGCACGCCGGCAGGGTCAGCGCTTTGAAAGTGCAACCTGGCTGCACAAAGCCAGGCACATGCCCAAGGCGGAGTTCCAGCGGGAAGTGGAGAAGGAGCTGACGGGCAGGGACAGTGAGCCTTCGGAGCTGATCTATTTCAAGGTCTACAAGAGTCAGATCCCGGTCATCGAACAGGCGATCGAGACCGCGGCTTTGATGCTGGGGTCCGACAAGTCTCGCGGCTACTGCCTGGAGATGATCTGTGCAGATTTTCTCGCCGGCGCCTGTTTGGACGGCAATAGTCCGGAGATTCTGTTACGGTCCATCTCTCGCTACTACAAGTTCCTGCCCAGCCCACAACAGGAGACTTTTCTCTCCGAGGTCAGCCGAAAGGCTTCATGAAGAAGGTCCGCTGCAAAAGCCCGCGACTCAGACTCGATGCGACCAGCTACCGCGAACTGCAACGCCAGGTGCTGGAGCGAGACGGCTGGCGATGCCAGACATGCGGGAGCATGCAGCACCTGCAAGTGCACCACCTCAAACGTCGAAGCCAAGCGGGTGGCGACGAGGAACAGAACCTCATCACGCTGTGCGCCGAATGCCACGAACACGCGCATCGAAAAGCCAAGCAAGGTCGTTAGCGGCTGCCGGAAGGATGAAGCATGTCCGGCCAACTCCGCCGCCCGCGACGGGCTCAGTAGGCCGCGCTGGCGACCTGTATCTGACAAAATAGCTAAAATAGCTATTATTAGGGGGGAGGGTTCGTTCTGAAGTATACCGAGCTTCCCAAGCGTCGATTCGTCCGCCAAGAAAACACCGCGTCATCCGTTTCCCTGGATCGACATCACCGCGAATATAGGGAGCTTGCTTCATTTACGGCGACCGAGGTCAAGAATGAATTTGGCCGCATCCTGGAAAAAGCAATTCATGGAGAACCGGTTGTAATAACGAAGCACGCCAGCCCTAAAGCAGTTCTGATGTCGGTAGACCAGTTCAACGCCCTCAAGCACGCTCCTGAATTCAAGCTTGACATGCTCAGCGGTGAATTCGACGCGTTCCTCACTCGAATGCAGACCTCCAAGGCGCGCACTGCGATGAAGGCTGCCTTTAGTTCTTCACCGCGGCAGTTGGGGAAAGCAGCAGTCCTGGCGGCCCGCAAGCATGGCTAGTACAGGTCAGCCACCCTGCATCTATGTTCTAGCCGGGGCAAATGGCGCCGGCAAAAGCAGCATTGGCGGCGCTGCCTTGTTGCAGCGTGGAGTTGAATATCTCAATCCAGACGAGGCTGCCAGGCGCATTCTTGCTGCGAATCACACCATTATCCAGGACGACGCCAACAGTGCCGCATGGCATGGAGGCAAGCGATTGCTGAAACGTGCAATCACCGAACGACTGAACTTCGCATTCGAGCCGACCCTCGGGGGCAACACAATCCCAGCTCTGCTGGAGAGAGCGTTGGAGTCTGGAATTGAGGTTCGTGTTTGGTACATTGGCCTCAATACACCTGATCTCCACATTACACGCGTGCGCTCCAGAGTTGAGAGGAGTGGACACGACATTCCCGAGGTCAAGATTCGTGAACGGTATCACCGGAGTCGTCTCAATCTGGTCCGACTGATTCGGAAATTGACGGAGGTTCGCGTTTACGACAACAGCGAAGAAGCAGACCCTGACACCGGCGCCCGTCCGGAACCAATATTGATTCTTCATCTGGACAAGGGCAAGGTCGTCAATTCATGCGATCTCACCACAGCTCCCGAATGGACAAAACCCATCCTGTTGGCAGCGCTGAAATCTTCCACCTTGAGAAGGCAGCAGTTGTAGGTAGGCAGGTGTGAGCTCAAGGAACGCGGCTTTGGGTTGTCCACTTGTTTCCCGAATATTGCAATAGATGCCTCAGCGCCGCAAAAGTGAAAGATTCCAGCCAACGACCATCGCGTAGAATGCACAAACGGCCCATATCCGAGACGGCTTGCGGGTGCGCCAGGCTACGACAGCGACCATCGCAAAGCAGAGCAGCTTCGCCCCCCAGAGTCCCATGGAATTTACAAATAGGTTGGCCTCAACTGCGCCATGAGCCAAAGCGAGTCGCGTTGATAACAGATCGCCGAGTTGCAGGATGCAAAGAACGATAACTGGAATCAGTTTGCCACGCATCGAGGACACCGCTGCAATGTTAGACGATATCCGAAGCCCGCCGCTAGCCCTGGCAACGTATGAGCACTGCGGCGCGGAGTAACAGAGTTCCAACAGCAATCACGCCTTCATACCGATGCTAATTGAGATTTCCAACTTGCACGCAACGCGTCGAGAAGCGTTCTGACCATTTTCCGCAGCGATGAAAAAGTTTCGCGCATATCGAGTGGAACAACCCATTGACGTCCTATCGCTGTTGCGTGGGGTGAGTGCATAGGTCTCTGGCACCATTCAGCACCTGCAGATACATCACCTACCTACATTGTCGTTTGGCCATGATTAGCGCATGACAACCGTGAATCTCAGCGATAAAGACGCATCTTTGAACCCGGGCCTGCTTGAGAAATTTTCGAGCGAGCCCTGCGTGGCGGCACGTCATCGCGTTGAGGACCAAAAAAGGTACCGACGCTCTTTCAGCTAGACTCGTATTGCTAGATTCGCATAAACTTCAACTTGGCATATCAGATCCATCAGGAGTCATGCGCCCCGGATCGCGTCGCACTCCATGTAGGCGGCGCATCTTAGTGCTACAGCGAACTGCCCGGTTTCGTGGCTCGCGCCGCCCTGTTGCCTTTTTGCTCCGGCGCACACCACTATTATCGTTGAGCATGGAGCGTCTCAATGAGCGCAATGGTGAACACCAGAACGAACTATAATCTGGCCCTCCCTTTTTATGAAAACTCAGTGACAAATTCACACAACTTGGCGTTGTTTGTTGGTGGAACACGGTTTTCTTATGGAGAGTTGGGAGATCTTGCCCGGTGTATTTCGGGCTGGCTCGGCCTGAAAGACGGCGAGGTCTCGGGCAGGGTGGGAATTCTAGCGTCTCGCACCGTAGAGGCGTACGCAGGAGTGTTGGGGACGCTCTGGTCCGGCGAAGCGTTCGTCCCCATCAACCCTCACACCCCCGAGGACCGCTTGATTCGCATTCTGCAGATGGCGAATCCTGATGCGCTTATCGTCGACCAGGCCGGTCTGGATTTGCTCACGGATCGTGTGCTCGAATGCGCACGTGGACGGATACTCGTCGGGGCCGGCGCAAAACCGCCGCGTAACGCCCAATCGGAGGAACCACGAGTTCCATGAACTACAACCTGGCACGTCCACTATTCGAGCATACCCCGCGGCATGGCTCGCGGCTGGCAGTCTCCGTGGGCGACGAGAGTCTGACCTATGGAGAACTCGCCGCTCTCGCACAACGAATCGCGCGCTGGCTCAGGGCCGGCCCACCGAGGCCGCCCGGCTTCGTCGGGATACTTGCTTCCCGCAGCATCATTGCATATGCGGGCGTGCTAGGGACAGGATGGGCGGGCGATGCGTACGTCCCCATCCATCCGGACCTGCCTGAAGAAAGGCTCGTGCGGTTGCTGCAGATCACCAATCCCATTGCATTAGTGGCGGACAGAGCCGGTCAGCAGGCCCTGACTGCGCGGGTGCGTCAAGTCATTCCGGCGCGAATTCTCACGCGGTTCGACGATCTACCGGCACATGACCCAGGCGATCGGCCGCGAGAGATGGACCAGGAAGACACAGCGTACATGATCTTCACCTCCGGAAGTACCGGTGTTCCGAAGGGCGTGTTGGTGCCCGTGCGGGCAGTAGCCCACTTGGTGAGCACCCTGCAATCGATTTACGGGTTCAAGCCGGAGGACCGCTTTTCGAAGGCGTACAATCTCAACTTCGACGGCTCGGTCCACGACATGTTCACGACTTGGAACGCAGGCGCCTCTCTCCATCCGGTGCCGGCTTCACAACTCATGGCTCCGGCGAAGTTCATCCAGGAAAGGGAGATTACGGTGTGGGCGTCGGTACCGTCAACGGCGGTGTTTCTTGAAAAGATGAAGATGCTCCAGCCGGGAGTCTTCCCGTCGTTGCGCCACACAATCATGAGTGGCGAGCCTCTACCGGTCCGCTCCGCACAGGCCTGGCAAAGCGCGGCGCCAAACAGTACGGTAGACAACATCTGCGGACACACGGAGTGTTGTGTATTCAGTACGCTGCAACGGCTTACGGACCCCCCCTACGTCACCCCGAACCGCGGCTTGGTGGCGATTGGCACACCGTTGCCTGGACTCGAGGCTGCCGTGTTCGACGAAAGCTGTCAGCAATTGGCAGACGGCCTCGAGGGCGAACTAGCATTGGCGGGTCCGCAGGTAGCCAAAGGCTACTTCCAAGATCCGGAGCGCACCGCGGCGCGTTTCCCGGTGATCAATGGAAAAGTCTGGTATCGAAGTGGAGACTTGGTGTACCGCGACGACCGTGGCATCTACCATCATTTGGGCCGGGTCGATTCCCAGGTTAAGATCCTTGGCCACCGTGTTGAACTCGGAGAGGTGGAAGCGATTCTGGCGGAAGCTTGTGGTACCGATTCGGTGGCTGTCGTCGCTTGGCCAATCGAGTACGGCTCCGCGAGGGGTCTGGTGGCGTTTCATTGCGCGGTTGGCCTGGAGAGCCGGAAGATCCGAGATGAGATGGCAAGCCGGTTGCCGGCACACGCGGTACCACGCCAGATCCGGCTAATTGAGACTCTTCCGATCACTTCCAATGGCAAAATCGATCGCAAGGCGTTGGTAGAGCAACTGGAAGGAGAATCGCGATCCACATGATGCGAAAACTCCGTCTGCCCGATGGTCTAGAAGTCTTTTGCTTGAATGCCGACGAAACACGTTTCGTCCATCGCGAAGTCTTCGCCGAAAGGTGCTACCTGCAACATGGCATAGAGTTGCACGACGGAGATTGCGTGTTCGACGTGGGCGCCAATATTGGGTTAGCGGCAGTTTTTTTTCATCGTGAACGCAGAGGCGTCCGCATCTTTGCCTTCGAGCCCAGTCCAGTGGCATGCGAGTGTCTCAAGGCCAATGTCGAGCTCCATGGAGTCGATGCCCGCGTCTTTGAGTGCGGATTGTCTCGGGAGTCCGGTACTGCGGAATTCACATTTTACCCCGGCAACACTGTTCTGTCTGGATTCCACGCCGATTTGGAAGCTGACCGTGGCACTACTAAGACTTACATGGTCAACAGTGGCTTCTCTCCGAGAGCTGCGGATCTGTTTCTCGGCTCCATGTTCAAGAAAGTGACTTTTCCTTGCCGCTTGCGGACGCTTTCGGAAATCATCGATGCGGAGCGCGTCACGCGAATCGATCTGCTGAAAATAGACGCCGAGAGAAGTGAAAGGGACGTCTTGGCGGGGATTCGGGCCGAGCATTGGGACCTGATCCGCCAAGTCGCTATGGAGGTCGACGATAAGACAGGCGGTCTTGATGAGGTCCGGGGTCTCTTGGCGAAGCACGGCTTCCAGGTGGCCACCGAGCAGGATCCTCTACTGAAAGGCTGTGCGGTATTCAACGTGTTCGCCACACGGCAACAATGCGTGTCACTGGCCCTGAATTTTGACTCCCGCTCCGAGTAGATAATTCCGTGGGCGGACCCTGCAAATAAACGACCATGGCAATGCGTCCGTTAATGGCGCCACGTCAGGACTAGCATGGCGCGCTTCTGGCCGCTAGAAGTGTGCAGAGGGATCAACATCCCCGCCAGGGGTGCGCACGACCGTGTCCACCAGCGCGATATAGCGAGGAATCATTTCCTCCGGCAGGTTTTGGCTGCAATGCGTCACAAGTTGATCGATCAACTTGCTGCGGACCTGGCCTTGTCCAGGTGCGTTTGCAAGGCGCACGAACTCGGACGCTTTCGGCTCTGGCCAGCCGATTGCCGGTAAAGCTTTCCCCTGCAGCGATCGTGTCGGAATAAGAAACGCATCATAACTTCCGTCAGGCCGGCAAGCCGCCCAACTGAGGAAAACCTGAAAACCAAAGTCATGCGTTGCCAAGTCGACGAGATCCTGAGGGTGAATTCCTCCTACAAAGTTTTGCTCGCCTTCGGACCGCAGTTCCCCAGCGGTCTGCGCCATATCTGCGGTTCTAATTTTTCTCAGCGTCGTGAGATCCTTCTCAATTCGTGCGTTTCGTATGCATTTGAAGCCGATGCGCTCGTTTGGACGCTGCAGCAATTTTGAACGAATGTCGTCCAACGTCAATTCGCGCTCAGGCCAGTCCTGAAATGCGACTTCGGACGCGGCTTCCGTTCCGTGCCCCACATGAAGAATCGCGTTGTACCGGTAGCGCGTCATTTCGTTGTCGGCGCGGCCACGACGGAGTTGTATCTCTACTCGCGACAGTTTCGGCAGTCTGTGTCGCAAGGACAGAAAATATGCTGGAGAAAGAACGAGTTCCCGATCAAGTTGAATCCGCCGCTCGATCCGATCACGCAACTCTCCAGCGCTAACCCCATCCGTGGCCTGAAACAACTCCACCGAAGAAGCAAATGCCGGCAACAAGGGTAGGCTTCGTATATCACCAACAAAGACATACCCTCCCGGCTTTACAATGTTGACCGTGTTTTCCAGCACTTTCGTCAGGTAGGCAAGATTGGGAAAAAACTGCACGACTGAGTTGAGCACAACGGTATCAAACGAATTTTCATCGAGACCATCAAAATTGTCTGCCCTCCGCTCCAGCACCTCGACTCGTTCCGCGACGGGAGGAACAGTCCGCAATTGTTCTCGGACCCTGTCCAGCACTACCGAAGAGAAATCCACAGCAACATACCGGTCGCAGCACGGGGCAATCCGCATTAACAGCATGCCCGTTCCACAGCCGATTTCATATACGGCCTTCGGCGCAAGCTGAAGAATATCTGCGACTGTAGTTTCAACCCACTCTCGCATCTCCTCGAGGGAAATTGGTTGCCGCGTGTAACTGCTATTCCAGCCCATGGTGTTGAATCCAACAGGAGCGGACGCGGCGTTCTTCGTGAACTGAGTCAGATCGAAGGTTTTTCGCCATTTGCCGAGAACCGACGACCCCGCCGTCCCGCGGCCTAAGACATCGTCCAAGTATGGGTCGCCCGGTACGACAAACGCTGCAATGCCATCGCGGCCATCATGAACGACACCCGCCTCTTGCACGCCAGGGTGCATGCGCAGCGCGTTCTCGATCACGACTTGCCAATTGGCGGCTTTCGCCTTCTCATTTGGCACAGCGCTTCTCCCGTTGCTAATCCGTGTGTCGAGCCACGGTCCCTGTCTGCCCTAATTGGTTTTTGTGGCAGTCTGCGTGAGTGCGTAAATCGCGTCGATGCTGTCAATTTGTTCCCTGTCAAAACCAATCTGCGCGAAGTCGATCCCGAAATTCTCTTCAAGGAACACGACGATGTCCACTGCGTCTATCGACTGTAGACGTCCACTGAGCAGGAGGGAATCGTTATCCGCCAACTCCCCATCATCGCCGTTGCTGGTCAGTAGGCTCTGCACGTACTCGTGTATTTCCGTTTTTCCCTTCATCAATGCGCCTAAAAGTGGACAAAGAACAAACTTGCCAGATACTTGAAGTGTACTACCAGTGGGTATAACCGATCTTCGTCTATGAATACGCTCAACAGGCAATAAAACAACATCACGCCAAACACGGGGAAGAGGTGCCCGCGAACAAGTCCTTTCGGCCTGGGTCCGCGTTTTCGCAGTTGTGAAATGCTCAGCGCGGTCGCCAGTATGACACTGTAAAAGAATAAGACCTGGTAATACACGAGCGCTTTCCAGGGCCCATCGTTCTGAATAAAATGCCAATCCCGCGTGAAATGATAGAACGAGTTCCCAAAGGCTGCGGCCGCAAAAGTTGCAAAGACCATCCGCAGCCGTTTATGTCCTTTCCAGTAGCGGAGAAAAGTCGGATAGAAGAAGAAATCGACAAGCAATTCTTTGAAATAGTAGTAGAAGCGGTTGAAGAATTCCGCAATTGTTTTCGAGGACAGCGGCCGATAACTATTGCGCAGGGCGTTGAATCCGGCCATGCGGCAACAGGAAATGAATCTGTGCCCCATAATCGTGACGTTCAGAGTGATCCCAAAGAAAAAGAGGATCTGGCTTTCCCATCGCAAATGCCAGGCCACTGGAGTGCCGTGTACGCTCATGGCCAACGCTTGAGCAGAGGTCGGAATCCCCAAGTAACCGTAAAAGAAGTCAGTTCCCAAGGCCTTAAACACCGCCAGCAGAATTGCCCACGCAAGCAACTTCAGTCCTTTCAATTGCACAATCGCAAGTTGTTCTGGATTCTGTGCTTCAATGCGGCGAAGATATGCGGCGCCTTTGGGAAATGGCGTGTTAGTGGACCCCCACAGTGGGCGAAAGGTCGCCAGCTCCAAAGTCAAATCGCGGGAGGGGTCCGAACTCCGGTCAATCAGTGCATAACCGATGAACCAGACATAGCTTGCCATTAAGCCGACAAGACTCCATAGAATCGAATACGGCAATGAACGCGGCGTGGCGGCGCACGCAAAGAGGATCAGCAAGGTGAACGCGGTAAGAAGAAACGCAACCGGCCTTTGCCCAAACCACGATTTGGGCCAACGGATGGCGCACCAGTACAGAAAAGTCCCCAATGCTATGACCCCTAGATTCAAGCTCAGGAGCACCGGGTCCTGGAAGGTTTGCATCACGACAAGAGCAATCGGGCTAACCGCCAAGATGAAGCGGCGGCGCTCGGGCATAAAAGTCATGAGCGTGAGGGCGAGTAGAGATGTCAAGAACATCGCAGAGGACCGATTGGGGAGAAAAAGGCGCAATCCCAAACCGAACGCGGCCAGCAGGGTGACTTTCCCCGGCCAGGTCTGTGCGAAGGAAATGAATTGGGGAAAGGTTTCGATGCGCGGAATGAGCCGGAACTCAGCCAGCCTTTTTGCTGCCGGCCGGGGGGCCGCCTTTTGGGTAACAAGAAAGGTTGCGTTCATCGACGAAGTAATTTCAACCTGGAAACACTGTTGGCCGCGCCCATATGGACCGCGGCAACCGGAGGTCCTGTTGTACTCCATCCGTCGCCTAAGCCCCTTGAACCATCGCCCTAGCTGGCTCTACTGTGCCTGCACGTGACACCAAAACCGAAGGGATGGGCTCGTCGTCGCCGCCGGTGTCTCCAACTGCGATTCAGACAATCAGACGTAGCGTGCACGAGAATCCTTCAAACCTCGATTGCAAAAAAACACCGCTGTGAAATCAGTACACCGCCGCTTCCAACCGAGAAGGCCTCGTCCTATTCTCGCCAAAGGATACAGGTTCACCATCGTATTACCCGCAGCAGATTGCTGTAATCATCTGTCCATAGCGGGAAATTTGGGTCTGGCATGATGCGGGTCATGTGTTCGACACCCGGAACCGGACCGTTTCGATCTGGTGCCCCAACGATCGCCCAGACACTCAAATTGGGCGGATCCGATTGTGCTAGCCATGCTGACATTTGCGCTTCTGCGGCTAGTGTGGCAATGACGAGACGCAGGTCCAGCGCGTCATTGCTTATGTGAAAGGCTAGGATGCCATTTGGTTTGTTTAGGTGCCGCAGATACAAACGAAACGCTTCCTTGGTCAGCAAGTGGATGGGGATCGCGTCTCCGTTAAATGCATCGATCACCAGCACATCGAAATTCTGCACTTCGTTGCGCTTGAGTTCCTGTTCCAACGAAATACGGGCGTCGCCGGGAATCACTTTTACTTCTGCGCGACTGTCAGAAAGAAA
>Ga0181538_10005650_pt1 | contig 11134 bp, 17 predicted proteins | sample PEATcosm2014_Bin_40_FD_119773 | JGI IMG/M metagenome (GOLD analysis project Ga0181538, IMG submission 119773) | Peatland microbial communities from MTU Mesocosm Facility, Houghton, MI, USA - PEATcosm2014_Bin23_30_metaG | ecosystem: Environmental > Terrestrial > Soil > Wetlands > Peat | place...
CAAACAAAGTGCCCAATGGGGTAAAAGCCGCACTCACGCCAGACGGACAAGAAACGGTCGGCCTTGCTCCAGCCGTAGAAGCTGACGCAATAGGAGTTTGGCTTGAGGACGCGGAACATTTCGGCAAAGGCCGGGAACATCCAGCGGGTGTTGTCGTCGTTGGCAATGGTGCGCCCGGCCCTGTCCTTGTATCGGACAAGGTAAGGCGGGTCGGTCAAAACCATGTCGGCGCACTCGTCGGGCAAGCAACGCAAAAGCTGTAAACAATCACCGTGGAGCATCCGATTGGTGAAGCGGTCAAGGTTGTCCATTACGGGGTTAGGGTGCGTCACTTTGCTGCGTGGAAGCGGATTTGCTTCCGCTTCGGCTGCCGCCGCCCGTTCCCCCGCTTGTGCGAGGGTGATGGTAGGGGCGCTATTCATTGTCCTGCCCTCCTTCAAGGGGTTCAACGGAATCGACATGGGTTTCCTCTTCCACAAGTTCCCAATCTTGGCTGACTGTGGAGTCGAGCGCCTGGGCTTTCTTAATGGCTTCGGCTTGGGACGTTGCCTCAATCGTCAGCCAGAAAAGGCTGATTTGTTCGAGTCGCAAGCAAACGTCGTATTTCTTGGTTGTGTTGGTGGTGGGGACTGCCCGCTCTGAATCGGATTTGCTCAGGTGTCCTTCCCTGGTGGTGGCTGTTCTACTGTTTTTGTGTGTTTTCATGGATGTGTTTTGCGGCTCCTGCCGCTCGGTTTTGTCTGTGCCCTTCACGGCAAGGCGAGCGAATGAGCGGCGGGTAGCGGCGGCGCGCCCGCAAGGGAGGAACCGCGTTAAGCCCCCCGAATGAAAGCGAGCCAGTGAGGGCACAGCAAAAACCGAGGGTGGAGCAAAACAGGCCATAAAACAAAAACACAAAAAGGCAGGGGCAGCCCGTAGGGGAATGCCCAAAGCAGGCTGACTACGCGAAGCGCACGCGCCCCGGTGTGGCCGTGTGCAACGCACACTCAATCAGCGCGGCAAAGCGCAGACCCCTGGGCCTGTGGAGGGGGTGAGCATCCGGGGTGGGTGGGCAACGGATTCCAACCCCGACAGATCGGGGTTGGCGCGGGTCTGGTCTGGCGTGAGGCCCGGCCGGAATGAAAAAGCCCGCGTCCGGTCAAGGATCGCGGGCTGTGTCCGGGGTAGGGGCTTCAAGCCGTGGCCGTGGCGGTCCGCTCGCCGGGGAATTCCAGGGACGTTCAGTGAAACGAAGTGAAGCGGTCGGCGCTGGAATTCCGCCGGGGAGCATCGGCGGGCGAGCGCGAGTCTGGCAGGTTTCAAGGCGCAGTCTGGAAGGGGAATTGAAAGCCTGACAGTCTCACGCGACAGGGAATGTGAACGTCGGATTCCAAAGGACACATCCTTTGGCGCGGGCCTGGGCCGGCGTCAGGCCCAGCGGTTAGCTCGCTTGGAAATTTCCAAAGCGGTGAGTGGAGCAAAGCGTTTGGGCTGGTCGCAACCGTGGGGGAACGGGGCGGATCAGCGGACGGACCCAAAAGCGGAGTGGAGCGGCGGATTTGGAAATTTATCAAGGGAGCGTCCGTGGGGAAGCGCAAGTCTTCGGGCTTGCCCGGCGGAGTCCGCCTTGCGGGGGAAGGGCTGGCCCGATGTCTGCGCGACAGGGCAAGTGGTTTTGGCTCTCTCATGGGATTATGGAGCGTGAGCGAAGCGGCGCGGATATAAACCCATGAGAGAGCATCGGTGGGCGAGCGCCAGTCTGACAGGTTTCAAGGCGAAGTCTTGGAAAGGGGAATTGAAAGCCTGCCAGTCTCGCGCGAAGGGGGCGATCCGTCTAATTACTGCTGGCTGCGGCTTCCCATGTGCCGCTTGGCAATGTGGTGGCCGTCCAGTTAATGCCATCAGGGCTGAGGGCACCCACGCCTGGGTTTGTGTAATTACCACATGTCATTAAAAATTGCCCGTTTGCATAGGTGCCAGCAAACCAGTTGTTCGAAGAAGGAAACGTGCAGGTGTTCCAGCTGCTGCCATTACTGGAATAAGCGCCAGTATTTGATCCCTCTGCAGAAGTCACGAATACCCCGTTTCCATAAGAAATACGATAGGAGTTGTTCGAGGACGGCAGAGTAGAACCTGTCCAATGGATGCCGTCGCTGCTGTAGGCCGCTGCGGTCGTCTGTAACGCCACGGCCACAAATGTTCCGTTTCCATAGGCCACGCTTATCCAGTTGAGGCTGTATGGCATTGTGCAGGTTGTCCAATTGATGCCATTGGCACTGTAGGCCGCCGTGCTGGTATAATATGAGACAACCACAAAGTTTCCTCCTCCATAAGCCACTCCCGTGCAATTTGACATTGGCAGTGTGCAGGCCGTCCAGTTGATGCCATCTGTGCTGTAAGCCCCTGAATTTGAACTGGATATAACCGCCAAAAACTTCCCGTTACCATAGGTAATGTTTTTCCAACTGCCCGAAGACGGCATTGTAGAGGCCGTCCAATTGATGCCGTCGGTGGTGTAGGCAGCCGTACCGCCGTTTCCGACAGCCACGAATTTCCCGCCTCCGTATGTCACGCCCTGATAAGTCTCATTCCCAGGCAACGACGAGGTGCTCCAAGCGGTTCCATTGGAGCTGTACGCGGCAAGGGAATTATAGCCCACGACCAGATATGCGGGCCATGAGCCGCCGTTGGTGGGGTTGCCCTGGCCTGAGCCGTCGCTATAGGTGTTGTAACGGGAGAAGTGATAATAAGCCCCACTGCCCGTCGCACCGATCAAGCTGCCATGATAGGTGACGCCCGATTCGATGAACTGGTGGGTGACTCCGCCATAGACGACCCCCGTCTGCATCTGCGAGAGCAAATTGTCAACATTGGTCCCGGGATTTAGCCCCGCTATACCGCCGCCCTCCGTTTTGTATCGGTCCAAGGCGTCATTCAGGACGGTGTAGGTGTGTTTGTCCACGGTGGATTGCGCCCAACTAAGGAAACTCACGGCGCAGAATATGAGGCAGATAATCAAAACCGACGTGATAAGGACGACCACCAGCAATTCCAGCATAGTAAAGGACTTTGGCCGTGAGGGGAAATTCATGGGGAAAGCGGGGAATGCCCCGCTGATATTCTTGACCGAAAGTCATGAAAGGCAACCGTTTTAGGTGGTGGCGGAGCGCAAAAGCCGCGCCGGGGCAAGGACTACAGGTTCAGCCCCTTGGGCTGGTTCCCAATCCACTCGAAGGCGCGGGCGGCAACCAGGCTCAGGACCAAGAGGTTGTTTCGGCCAAAGCTGGCGGAGGTCTTCCATGTCTCCCCGTCCTTGTATGACCGTTGGAAGGTGACATTGAACATCGGGCCTTTGTCGGTCTGCTGCCGCCAAATGCTGGCGCTGACAGCGCCTTGGCGGATTTGGTGGACGGGGTGGTTCTTGGGCTTTCCGGGAATGATTGGGTTTTTCATGGTGTATTTTTGGCGATTCTTGACGGAATCGGGCCGATGGCAACCCTTTTTGGAGGGGGGCTGAAATGGTGGGGTGTGTCCGCCCTTGACAACAACCAAGGGCCTGAGAAACTGCGCGAATCCATGAAAGAACCGCGAAGGTTGACACCGGAAGAATTGTCTCGCATTGCCGCCGATCCACAGGCGGCATTGCTCGCGCTTGCTGGCAGTGCTGGCGCTCGGGCCGCAATACGAAATTTAGGGAGAAAAGATGATTCCACTCCGAAGAAGCGCCGGAAAAAGAGCGCCGCGTGGCAAGCCATGATTGCCGTTATCGAGAAAGCGCGCCGGGAAAAGGGAGTCGCATCCTGAGTCGCATCCTGACTTGACAACCGGCTTGGCGGCGGCGCACCCTGCGCGAAATTATGACACCACTGCAAAACTTGACTGTTGAACAACTGCGAAAACTGATTTCGATCAAGGAACAAATCGAGGCGCTTCAAAGGGAGATCGAAGAATTGGCGGGCGGCGGGTCCGCCGCGCTTGAGATTCCAAAGCGCCGGGGCCGGAAGAAAATGTCCTTAGCGGAACGGGCGCGGCTCGGTGCTGCCGCCCGCTGGGGAAAAGTCAGGGTCACAGATGCAGAGGCCGCGCCAAGAAAGCGGCGGAAGGTGAGCGCCGCTGGCCGGGCGAGGATGGCGGCGGCAGCAAAAGCGCGGTGGGCCAGGGCGAAGGCGGAAGGGAAGGATCGGCTGTAGGCGGAAGCGGTGTGGCGAGAGTGCGAGGAATATGATAGCCGACATCCTTAAACTGATCGAGAGCGCAACAAATCTGGCGCGTGAGCGTGAGAAGAATAACGCGGAATATGTCGAACGCTACGCACAGCCAATCTTCGAGCTATCGCAGCAAGTGTTTAGCGACTACATGAAGCTCTTGGCGTCGCTCCGCCACCGTATAGATTCGGGTGAATCGCGAGATTCGCTTATCCGATTCCTCGAACAAGGGCGAGTCGAATATCTTGCAGCTCGTATTCGGCTGCGCGCCATGCTAAACCAAGAACAGAATGAAAAATGGTCGCTTTTTGAGCGTGGTGTTTTCCGTTTGCTCCGAGGCGGTCTTGCGCATCTTGAAGACACTCGTCCTAGAGGCTATGGCGAGCACACACTTCTCGATATTATGTATCGTATTCAAATACCCGAAGGCGAACCAGAGCGACCCCTCCGATACGAAATGCTAGAGGTGGCAATCCGTTTTCAAGAGACGACGTTGGAGCAAGCGTTTAAGGAGATCACGCTCGGTTTTGAGGAACTTCGTGCGAGCATTATTCCCAAGAGATGAGCCATCGCAAAACATTTGATGAAACATAGCTTTGAGGAGAACATTGGATGACCCGGATTCCAAAGGACACGTCCTTTGGCGCTGGGCTGGGCCGCCGTGAGGCCCAGCAAGAGAGGTTCCTTCACCGGGGCAAGTCATAGACGAAAATTTGTGTTCCGGGGATGGTTTCGCGGAGCAACGGTTCCACTCTCTCCCATTTGCCGCCGGCCAGTCCGCAGCCGATGCGGGGCATGTGGATGGTCGCGTTCAATTGGTGGGCGTGAAAGCCCAACTGCTTCAAGCATTCCAAGAGGGCGTCATAGCGGATCGGCGGCACGCCGTCGCGCCAGCGGATGTCCCGTTGCGCAACCATGTTGGCAACCCAAACCGTCCTTTCCACCCGGACCAGACTCACCGTGCCAAGTTTCAAGGACTGCGCCGTCTTGTCCTTCATATATTCCGCCCTGGGCTGGGGCCAGCGTTTTGAGATCGCCAGGACAAACCCGGCGCCCCATGCCCCAACGTCATTGCAGACATGGGCGATGATTTTGTTTCCCTTTCCAATGGGGGCGGTGGCGTCTCCTGTGATATATTGGATTTGCGTGTCGCTGGGCACGCGGGAGTCTCTATCAGATACGGATGGAAAAGGCAATTCTGTGTCAAGAAGTCGGGGGCTAAATTTGTGGGTCTTTGCGCTGACCTCCCCAGGCGTTTTGCCATTTCCATCCATCCGGTTTCGCCTCGACAATCAACGGGTTTGGAAAATACCATCCCGCTATGTCAAACCATGATTCTTTCGCCGAAGATGAGTCCGAGGACGATGAAATGCCTTGGGAATCGGCGGCGCGGGGCCGCGTGAGGGACATTCTGGAAGACATCCGATTCGATAAGGTTCGCGGGGTAGTTTACGTCATGTCTGGCGAAGATCACCGGATGAATACGGTGGAAGAAGAGTTCGACAATTATGAAGACATGCTTCACCGTCTCTCGGAAATTTACGACGAGGAGTGGTATGGAAACGTCCCATTTGACGGAGGGGAGGCGGTATTCAACTCGGATTCTTACGGCGATGTCGGCGACTTGCTCGCGGACAAGAAAGTGGAAGAGTTCTTCGATGGGATGGTCTCGCCCGAAGAAGGCGAAGAGCTCGCTGATGCAAAAAAGCTGATCGTTCCCGCAGGTGGATTGATCGTTGAGCCAGACCTGGCCGATATTAATGATGAACTGGTAAAATATCTGTCCAAGCATCCTGAATTGATGTACAAAATGGATCCTCACAAATTTGAGGAACTTGTTGCGACACTCCTCAAAGCAAAAGGTTATGATGTGGAGGTCACAAAACGTACCCGCGATGGTGGGTTGGATATTCGGGCCTGTAAGAAATCGGATGTCGGCACCTTGTTGACAATGACACAGTGCAAACGTTACGCGCCGCAAAGAAAGGTCACTGTCGAGGCTGTTCGGCAATTGTATGGGGTTGTTGATTCCGACAAGGCTACGAATGGTTTAATCATTACAACCTCAACTTTTACTGGCCCTGCGAAAGTGTTCCAGGAACAGAACAAATACCGGATGAGTCTTGCCGATATGGAGGACCTAAAAAACTGGCTTAACGGCCTGCGAACTGGCGGCTAAGTCGGGCCGGTCAACACAAGACACTATTCTTTCCGCCATGCGGAAAGGACGCGGAACGCAAAGGCCAGCGCGAGCGGAATTGGAGTCCAGAGGCCGTGGCCTCTGGCGCGGGTCTGGGCCGGCGCAAGGCCCAGCCGCAAGCCCCGTCCGTGGGGCCGTGGCCGTGGCGGGGTCAATCGGGCATTGCGTCTTGAATCAGTTCAAGGCGGCGGTCGCGGGACATCCTCCGGGCCAGTTCCTCGGCGGCGTGGAAGTCGTGAATCCTGTAAACGTGGTCTGTTGGTTCGGCGTCTTCGTTGCCGACATACACAAACCAGACGGGGATTTCGTCCCCGTCCTGGTTCTGGTCGGACTGCGGGCCGTCAAAGAATACGCCTCGCCATTCATGGGCGGTTGGTGCGGTCGTGTTCATGGGGTTTAATGGGTCAATTCCGTGGTTATTGCGTTTCATGGCAGGTGCTCCTTATGCGGCGAAATATCCGAGTTCGCGGAGACTGGTACGGTTCGGCTTGCCGACAATCACATGGTCAAGCAGTTCAATCTTCAAAAGCTGCCCGGCGCGGATGAGGTCGCGGGTCACTTTGATGTCCGCCTGGGATGGGGTGGAGTCCCCGGATGGGTGGTTGTGCATCATTACAATGGCGGCGGCGGAAGTCATAATCGCCAGCCGGAACACCTCCCTGGGATGCACCATGATTGAATCCAGCGTGCCGATGCTGACCAGGTAATGGCCTTTCACGCGGCGGCGGGTGTTCAAGATCAGGACGGCAAGGCATTCGCATTCCGGGTTGAAATGCGGATGGGTGGCGATATGCCGTTGCCAGTATTCGGCGGCTTTGTCCGGGGTGTCGCACATTTGCAGATTCTCCGGGGTGGGGCATTCCCTCAAAGCCGTAATACGGTATTCGTAGGGCTGCGCCGGAAAGGTGAAGGGCTTCACAATGTTGTCGAAACCCGGTAGGGTGGGGGTGTTCGCGTTCATGGTTCTTTCTCCTTTCTCCTTATGCGGCGGCGGTGTGGCTGCCGTAACGTCTGCGGGGGTCGTAGTCGGCGGCTTGGTCGCAAAAGACTCCGCAAGGGTGCTGCCAAGTCTGGCGTTCGCGGTTCCAATGGAAACCGATCTGCGCCAGCATGGATGTAATCTCGCGGGGCTGTTTCTCCGGGAATTGAATCCAAACCCATTTCCCGACAATCTGCGCCAGCCGGAAAATCAGGGGCGCTTCCCGCTCCAAGAGGTTCAAAACCTCGGCGGTGGGCAGGTGGCGGTTCGTTTCCCGTTTCTGATAATCCAGTCTTTGCAGCCGGTCTTTGTCGGCTTTTGATACCGACGATGGCCGGACATTCGCCGGTGCTGACGCTTCAATTCTTGAATGTGTTGTTTTCATAGCTTTTTTTTGAAACCGCTGTCCGTCACCCTGCCGTTTGCTGCTCGCTTCACCTGATTGGGAGACAGCGAAGCCGTGCGCGGGAGCGCATTGAAACCCCAGCGAAAGCTAAAACCGTGACAGTGGCGAAAGGGCAAAGGGGAGACGCTGGCGCGGTTTTTGATCTCGCTCCAAGAGTCGGCTCGTTGTCGGACAGGCGAGCAGCAAATGGTGGGGTGATGGCGTGCGTAAAACGGGCGAAGAAAACAACCTGAATGTGGCGGGAGCATCGGGTATGGCCGTTCAGAAGGGGTAGGTGGACAGTTGCCTCACTCGAAACGCGAAGCGGGCGAGATTGGCGCGGCTCATGGCATTTTTCGCATGAGCCGTACCAAGCGAGCTAAAATCTCCGGCTCGCCGGGGAATTCCAGTGACGTTAAGTGAAACGAAGTGGAGCGGTCGGCGCTGGAATTCCGCCGGGGAGCGTCTTTGGGCGAGCCAAGTCTGTGAGTTTCGAGGCGTCGTCTTTCAAGGGGAATCGAAAGCTCACAGTCTTGGCGAGGGGGGGAACAAACGAAGCAGGGCGCGGGGGCCGCGATACCCTGCCTCTCAGGATGAAAGGCCCGGACTGGAGCGCCAGCGGAACGGAAGGGCTTTCAGAGTGAGAGGCAGGCTTGAACTGGGGCGGCGGGAGTGTGCCAGTTTCGCGGAGCGGAGCGGAAGGGAAGGGGGAGCGAGAGCCGGAGCGAAAGCTGACGCTCTCAGGACGCGGGGGAAATTCGCGTTGGGCGGCTGGCGGGATTCATGCCAGGGCCAGGGGCGGGCATGAATCGTGACAGCCGGGGGGAAAGATGCCCGGCTCGCTTGGAAATTTCCAAAGCCGTGAGCGGAATGGAGTGTTTGGGTTGGCCGCCACCGTGGGGGAAAGAGTCGGGGAGCGGACGGACCAAAGAGCGGAGAGAAACGGCGGATTTGGAAATTTATCAAGGGAGCATCCGTGGGGGAGCGCTGTCGTCGGGCTTGCCCGGCGGAGTCCGCTTCGCGGGGGAAGGGCTGGCCCGATGTCTGCGCGACAGGGCAAGTGGTTTTGGCTCTCTCATGGGTTTATGAAGCGAAAGCGCAGCTTGCGGAGCGGTGCGGAAATAAACCCATGAGAGAGCTTCTGCGGGCGAGCGCGAGTCTGGCAGGTTTCAAGGCGCAGTCTGGAAGGGGAATTGAAAGCCTGCCGGTTTGCTCGCCGACACTTGAAATCGGGTTGACAAAAGCGCTATTCGCATTTATGCTGTTTTATCCGTGATCGTGGTCTTGAACTTGAATTTAGAATGTCCGAACCGAGTTGGACTTTATTAACTTAATTGTATGAATTCTAAGACATATACTAAACAGTCGCGAACCACTAGAGCCGATTTTATTCGGATTGCCGGTGAGGTTCTCTTTCTTGTGCTGTTGCTGGTTTGTAAATACTTGCCTTTGCATCTGAACCAGACTGCCGCTCCTTCGACTTCTCATGTTTCAATTAGTCTAACTGATAGCCATGACCAAAATACTTACAATCGAGTACACTACAATCCGGTGAACATTATTCAGCTGATTGGTAATCGTGCGTCCGACGTTCAATCAAACGACCTTCATCTAAGCGACATTCAAGGTATGGAAAACCAGACTACTGAAAGCCGCGCTAATGGAAATAGTATGGCCAAAAAGAGCGACAACATAAATAATATCCTCGTAAAAGAAGAACCTCCGTTAGCGGCTCCAGTAGACCTTGCCAGCGACGAATTCTATTGTGTGTTTGGCCGTTATGACAACAAGAGCAATTTTGTAAGCAGCAATTTGCAGCTAAAAGCGTGTCCGCAACCAAGTCAAATGATGACATTGGACCATTTAGGTACTGAGATCATGAAGTCGAAAGGAGGAGGTGTTTTTGCTATTCTTGAGCCACCATCTGAATTTTTGGTAAAGCAAATCACTGTGGATGCGCATGGCATCGTGTGGGGATTTATCAAGGTCGCGAAAATGTGTACCGTTCCGCCGCCGTCAGACTATGTCCTTAACTTGAACTGAGACCTCAAGAAACACGGCCTTGCATTTAGCCGATGCTGGGCTTGTCGGCTTTGATTCGATTGCGGTATTTTTTCCACCTTGCATTCGCCGCTTTTTTTGCGCTTTTCGTAAGTTCTCTTGCTGTCAAATTGGCTGCGCGCGCGAAGCCACCAGCTCCCGCAGCTTTCAATCCGCCCAACCGTCCGAGCAAGACTGCATTAGGATTTTTTTCTCCTTTTGGAAGTTTCATTGTTTTGCGATGAGCAAGCCCTTTCAGTCGCCCGAGAGCGACAGCGGCCGGATTTTTCCTGTTCTTTTCCAGCATACAAGCACAATAGCATATTGATAGCATATATACAAGCTTGATATAGGATGTAATATTGCAGTGACATTATTGTAGTTAGAGGATGAGGATTCCAAAGGAGATTTCGTTAGGCGCGGTTTCGGGGCGGGGCGCTTCAATGCGCGAGTGCGGGATTTCGGCGCGGGCTTCTCGCCAGGGGTTTTGGTGGGGGAATTGCCACAGTCCAAGTGCCGGTTTCGCCCAAGTGGGCGGTGAGGCGTTCGGCCTCCTCCTTCGTCGGTGCTTCAACCTCGGCCAACTTCGGGTCGCCCAAATCGTGCGCCCATTCCCTCATGCGGTGGTAAATGGCAAACTTCATGGACAGGTTCAAAAGGAAAAGGGGAGGGAGGGCAAGCGGGAAAAAAGGGAGGGGGAGCGGACCGCCTGTGCGGACAAAATTGGGCTCATGGGGCAGCAGGCCCATTCAGGTCGCCATGGGAATGATGCGATAAACATGGATATGGATCAAAAGCCAGATTGTCGAACGGGAACCATGTGCTTGCAACGTCGGGGTCTGTGGCCATGTCACCGTCATGCAGCATTTGGGGGTTATCCGGTTCCGGTGCGGTTGGAATGTCGCTTCCGGCGGGAGCCTCGTCCTGTTTCCCGTCAAGCCCGCTTGGTGCCTGGCCTTTGGTAAGGTCGAGTTGGTCCTCAATCTCCTGCTGCCGACGCGCGAGGCAGGTAAGGCGTTCAGCGTATTCAAACGGCGCTTCAACCTGGGCCTGTGTGTCGGCAAGGCGCTTGCGGGTTTCTACAATGTTCTGGGCGAGATTCGCGGCCGTCTCGTCGAGGTGTTGGATGGTGTGTTCGACTGAGCGGATCGTCCCCAACGCGGTGTCCGTGACCTTGGCGGTGTAATCGCCCGCGCCCTTGAGGACGATTTCGGGGCCACGGAGCATATTGTCCGCCACGAACAGATTGAACCCGGCGATGGTGCCGACTTGACGTTCCGCCCGCGATCCCCGAATGCGTTCAGCGTGGCGGAGCAGCAATTCACCGGCAATGCCCCGGTCGCGGA
>Ga0181538_10005654_pt1 | contig 11130 bp, 11 predicted proteins | sample PEATcosm2014_Bin_40_FD_119773 | JGI IMG/M metagenome (GOLD analysis project Ga0181538, IMG submission 119773) | Peatland microbial communities from MTU Mesocosm Facility, Houghton, MI, USA - PEATcosm2014_Bin23_30_metaG | ecosystem: Environmental > Terrestrial > Soil > Wetlands > Peat | place...
GAAGGCGTCCACGAAGCGCACGGGGTTTTCGGCGGCGACATAATCCTCCAGCCGTTCGGGAAAGAGCAGCGTTTGGGAGCGGTCCAGTCCGGTCCGATGATTCATGCTTGTCACTGACCAAGCGCCGCGGTAATTGTTCAAATCATGACCGACTTTTCACACAGCCTCTCACTGCAGCCAACGCCGGTTGGCCGTCTCAGTTCCGCATTCGCGGTTGACATCACAGGCCCGGCGTGGCTGAGTTCTGGACGTTAGCCGCTTGTTGCCATGTCTGATTTTCCAGAACGAGATTGGAAGCTGTTGCGGGAACTGAAACCCGTGGCGTTGGAGCGTTTATGCGAGCAGATTTTGCGTCGCGCCGCAGACATCGCGACAAAACCAGGCGGTACGAACCACCAGCGTTATATCAAGATGTGGGAGTTGATTCAGGAGCAAAATCATGAAATTGCTCTTGGATTTGACGACCATCGGCGATCAACGGCGTTTCTGAAGATATTACAGATTCACAGACGTGGTTTGTTCACTGAAGAGGAGTTTGCAAGATTTAGCGAGGAGACCCGAAAGCACGTTTTGGCGGTGGAGTCAATGTGACCTCGGCTAACAAATCGCTGCAAGCAACATCCACCGCCCTTTCATTTTTGACGATGTTGGAAATTCGGTCATTATCGTTCCATTGCCAGCCTGGCCGCCGGTGGCTGTGGCTTGGATCGTTAGGCCGATAACGAGCAATAAAAAACCTCCTTCGTGAGAAAGAGGCTGAGGATTCAATAATCTTCCGGCAGCAAAACCGTCGTTACCGAACGGTTAGCTTCCGTGATGAGCCAGAATTTCGTGCCATTTGCTGCGTGATACACGGACAAAATCCGCGTCCCTTCCAACAAGGCCCGGTCATTTTGTGCTTTATCCTCGGCACAAACATCACCCCAATCGCCAAAGACATGCCGCAGTAATGCCGCCGTGATGTCATCCTCGGTTAACTGGGCGAGGGCGTTGGGCGTGGCTACGATTTTCCCGACTGGGAGTGAAGGTAAGGTGTGTGTGCTCATAGTCCAAAATCCTCCATTGTGGCAGCAATTCCGTCTTCGTCGTCGCCCAGGATTTCCACCAAACCAGCCTTCATTGCCGCCTTGTCCGGGTCGGGTTTGACACCGGGCGGACAGCAGGGACACCGCATCACATCGAGAATCGAAGCGCCGAATTCATATCCGGCCGCCTTGAATTTCTCGCGATACCGCTTCGAGAGCCTGAGTTGCGGAGACAATTCCCGCCATGCCTTGGCTTCCGCATGGTCGAGATCCGTCTCAAATATGGCCTCGTGCCGCAGATGATAGACATCCCACGGCTCGCCACACGAGGAACAGTGAACATCCATACCAACCTCCTTCCTAGCTGCCGACTGCTTCCGCAGTCAGGGATGATTTCAACGCTAACAATGCCTGCTCAATTTGCCGGCTGGTGAGCGTCCAGCCCCGTTTTGGCAGCTTCGCCACCACCGCCCATTTGAAGTCTTGGTGAAGCTCAACGGCCCGGTGGTCGTCCCCGAGGTGATCGGCCAACAGCGCCAACGACAATTGCGCAGGACCGCTGCCGCCATAGCCCCACTCAAATCCGGTCGGACTGTGATTCCACAAGTCGAGCCGGGGATTGAGTGGACGGCCATTGACGAAAACGTCGGCGGCATAACCTTCACGTCTGCCTTCATAACGCTTCACAATGCACCTCCAATCCAGTCTCGCACCTCCTCGACAGAAAGGTGTTCCGGCTGCATGCCGGCTTCCTCGAACAAATGGACTTTGACGAAGCAGAATTTGGCAAGCCGGCCTGCGATTCCTTCACGCGCTGCCTGTCCCGCCTCGTCCTCGTCGAGCATGACGATGACGTGACTGCTGCTGTTGGTGTGTTTGCGAATCAACGCCTCCTGCGCGGGCGACAGGGAACTGCCCATGAGGGCAACCACTTTGCGCCAGCCGTGCTGGTGGAGCATCATGCAATCGAAGAAGCCTTCGACGATGATCAAAGGTTTGTCCGGCGGTTCTTTGCCGGCTCGGTCGAGGTTGAACAACTCCAAAGATTTCTTGAACCCTTTCGGGAACAGATATTTTTCCTTGTCGGTGTCACCCGGCCAGCGACCGGCATAGGCGACCAATTCACCTTTGGCGTTGTGAATCGGGATAGCGATGCGGCCATTGAGCAAACCCTTTTGGCAGAATCCCAAACCGAATGTCTGAATTGTCTCGGGGGACAATCCGCGCTCGGTCAGATAGGGATGTTCCGGTTGCAGGTTTTTGAGGACGAACTCCAAGGGCTTATTTTCGCCTTTCTCGTTCTCCTGCTCAACAGGCTTTGCCGCTTCACGTTTCGTTTCCTTATTATCTCGAACCGGTGAATCTGATTTTTCCCGGCGCGGCGAATGGCTTTCAGACGATTCAATTTTCAGGTTGAACCACTCAACGAGCAATCTCGCCGCTTTTGGAAGCGAAACTTTTTCCTTCTTGGCGACGAAGTCGAGGACGTTGCCGCCGCAACCGCACTGGCTGAAACAATTCCAGCAATTCTTGCTGATGCTGACGCGGAAGGCGGTTTCATTTTTGCCTTCGTGGATCGGGCACGCGCCAGTGATGCTGTCGCCATTCTGTTTCATCCGGCTAATCAAGCCGTAATGCTCCAGGATTTGAACCATCGTGACTTCGCGTTTGACGGCGCGAAAGTCAATGAACGTGGATTTTGACATAGGAATACTCCTTTCAATGTGCTTGGGGGGTGAACAAAACCGGAGAATCCGGCTTCTAACAGCACGCTAGCATGAAATAAATTTGCGTGCCAGGGACACAAACATTCCGCAATGCGCTGGTGGTCAAGTCAAGTTTTCGGTCTTTCCGGGCTGGCACGTTTGCCACGGCAATGTGAGGATGTCGCCGTGCGCCAAGAGGGAAGCCAAGTCCGTAAAAAGAAACAATCCCTGCCCGCGTTCAAGCTGGCGGCCGGCTTCAATCAAATGCTTCACGCGCTCGGCGCTGGTGGTGACGGTGAGAACGCGGAATCGATGAAAGCCAAAGCGTGAGCGGTGAAGATTTTGTGTCCAAGTGGCTTCATAGGCGAGCAGCTTCCGGTAAAAGCTGCTTTTTTCAAAGTTCAGGCGAATCACCGGCATGGTGGCGCGGTCGGCTTCCAAAAAGAAATACGCGCGGCTGAGGTCGGGGAATTCCAAGGCAAAGACACGGTCGGGCTGCGCGCCAAGCTTCAATTGGTGTTTGGTGATGACCTGCCAGTGAAATGGCTCGCGGTGGCGACGGGTTTCGGCGGGCAACGAAAGTTCACTGGCAGAAATCAATCGCACGTCGCCATGACGGCGGCACGCCAGTTCAAAAGCGACCATGACATCGGCAGTCAACAGTGCGTGCTCCAAAAAGAGCTGTTTCACTTCCTGATTTTTCGCGCTCCAATCCAGCCGGTGAAAGGGAAGATTCAATTCACGTTTCAAAAGTGCTGCTCCCGTGTGACCCAAACCATAAACCATGCTATGTGAACCGCCCTGGTGATAATAATCAATCTGCGCCCGTGGCCGTTCCAAATAACCGTGATGATAAAGTCGTTGCAACCGCCGCAACAATTGCTGCCGGCTGCCGCCAATCAGCGCGTGAATATGTGTCGAGCGAAGAAAACGGTGCTCGAACACGCGCCGAATAATCTCACGATCCCTGGCCGTGAGTTGTGGTGGGGTAATTTGCTTAACTCGGGTGAAGCGCGGCAGGCGGACGGACTCCATTCCGCCATTTTACCACGAAGATAAGAATGCTGAGTGGCTATACCCGTAGAAGCAAGGTCACGGTGAGAATGACCGGTACAATTGTTCAGGTCCGTTGCTTAATTTCGGAATCTTGCAGGTTACTATACAAGAACTCGGCGCAGTAGCGATTCATCTTCTCCTGCCGCGGCTTCCGCCGTGGCGCTTCAATTAACACTTGAGCACTGTCACGTTCGACTCCGATCAGACCAAGGCGGAATCTATAGAGCAACCTTCGGTCAATTAGTTCCACGGTGCCGTTCCAAACGGCGATATAGGTTCGATCTGCAAAATACGTGTAACGTCGAGCTTGCAGAATGGCTTCACGCCATCTCTTTTGTTTCAACTCAACAGCGACAATTTCCCGGGCTGGCGAAGGCGGATTCTTTAGCAAGCAGATGTAACCGTCTTCGTCCCTTTCGACAAGCCCGAGAGCAGCCATCTCAGGCAAAACTGTTCGTCGAAGTGTCGCGTCAGAAAACGTGATCCGGCGTTGAAGTGAATCGAAGGACACCCGCTCGTTGCGCCTGAGAGCAAGCAACACCTCTACCCAGTGATGGTGATCAATCGGTGTTTGGACTTGTGCTCTCCGCCGAACCTCACGACTTCTCGCGCAGAACTTGGCTCCAACCAAATCTGCGGTGCCATAACCGGCGGAAAACTCCTCGACGATCAGATCAAGACCCATTGCGGTTTGCATTAGCAGCCGAACTGGTTCGACCATGTGAACTTCAAATTGACGGCCCATCATAAGAAGTCAGGGTTGGGGTTGACAAAAGACATCGAGCCATGTGCGCAAATGTGAAAAGTAGCCCGGCTGTAATTCAACCAATTGTTGGCTTCGGATTCGGTTGCAAACCTGAATCGCATTGTCAACGCGTTGCCGGAGCCAGGCAATCCGCTCATCTGTGCTTTGGAGCGCGTTAAGCTGTCTAACTTCGGTCGTCCTTGCATGAAGGAAATGCGCCTTGGATCCCCGGCTAAGATTTCGCGACGCGCCTTGACAATGCGGGCAACCGCAACGCAAGCTTGCATTCCGGTTGTCTGAAAGAATGTCTTCGGCCATCGGCACTGGCAAAGTAAGCATCATCCCCGGAATATAATATTTCTTTGTCATGTCGTAATTGGCTTGCCGATTAACTAGGAGATTCGCTTCTGAAAAGCTCGAAAGTGAGGCGATGCCATTTGAAATCCCATCCACACCAGCCGCGAGCAACGCAAGTCCGAGCGTGCCCACGCGGCAGCCAAAAACCGGTCTGCCAAGCTTCTGAAACACTCGGAGCAAATCCAAGAGCGCGCGTAGTTGAAGTGGGTTGTTTGTGCGTTCGTCAATGACATCCATATAAAACAAGTAGCCATCTGCACGCGCACGGGAGTAACGATTCAGGAGTGCAAGGCGATTCGCCGCGACCGTGTACTGTTCAATGTTCAAGCAGAGGCCAGCGTAAACGGGCGGCGCGGCCTTTAACGTCTTGGCGTAACTGGCAGCCTCCTCGATGAGTTTAATGTCGATGTCGACCCAAGGCGATCCCAGGTCGCGGCAGAAATGAAAAGGTGCGACCAGTGTTGAGCATCCCCATTTCATCTGCCAGTCAATGCAACCGCGTGCGTATTTCTGAAGTGCTTGGAGTGTTTGAAGGTCACGTACCGTCAAAACATTGTTCGGGTCGGGAACGTAGGGAAGTTTAACGAGTCCGTCTGTTTGGGCAAATGAGGAGTATGTCAACCGGTAAGTGACGGGGTCAAACAAAAAATCAATTCCTAGTCGCTTGTATGCGGCCAACGAGTTTTGCAGCCGGGGTAGAAAATTCGCTGGAAATTCTATCGCGTCCATCTTCCCGCCGGCTTGAATAAAGCGTTCAACGTCGGACTTTTCGGTTTGGAGAAGGCGGAAGAAACAGCGCTTGGGAAATTCTGTCCGCTTCGTCCGCACTACCGCGGGCGCCGCTCGCGGAATTATGATCGGCGTGGAACGAATCGCGCGTTCAAGTTCGTCATGGTTAAATGTTCGCTCGTACGGTTGCTTCGAAAGCAAAACGAGAATCAGGTTTTCGAACTCGGACGAGACCGACTGATTGTGGCGCGTTGGTGGAAGCGGTGGGTTGTTCACGACCTTCGCGTACAACTCAAGCGGCGTCCGCGCCTCGAATGGATACTGGCCTTTTGTTACGAGGTGGTACGTGAGAACGCCGAGCGAGTAAAAATCCGTTCGAATGTCCACGTCATCGCCGCGTAGTATTTCGGGCGCAATGAAGACCGGTGTTCCAATCGGCTGGCCCGGCGCAGTAGTCAGCGTCGTGTAATCGAGCATTTTGACCAACCCAAAATCCAGCAGTTTGACCTGACCGCTCTGCGTGACAAAAACATTCGCGGGTTTTAAATCGCGGTGAATTATGTTTTGCGCATGGATTGTCCTTAGCCCGGAAACAATTTGAACCAAAATGTCCTTGATCGTCTCTTCAGCGATCTGGTTATTGGCCGCGCGGAAGAATTTTGAGAGGTCCTGGCCTTCCAAATATTCCATAACGACGAAGAGCCGTGTTTCGTTTCCGAGTGGAGCTTCGCCAGCTTCGATAAACTTCACAACATTCGGGCCAACTGCTTTTTGAAGGGCGCGGACTTCCCGTTCAAACCGTCGCGCATCCCACCCTTGTAGCACCGCCTCTTCCCGAATGAGTTTGAGAGCGACGCGCTGGCCTCCCTTCGTGGCCTCATAAGTCTCGCCGAAGGTTCCCTGCCCTAAAAGGCGACCGAGTTGGTATCCGTTTATCTCGGGCATCGGTAAGGTGACAATATGCCTCTTTGGACGAGATTGTCAGCCATTTTTTTGCAGCATGACTGAAGTCATTTCGGCCACTCGCTGACGCGATGTCATCAGTGTTCATGGTTGTTCCTCCATGTAGTGTTGATTTCTGCCGCGTTCATCCGCCTGCTTTCCGCGCTTCTGGTTGGTCCGATGCAATGTCGCGGCACGAAATAATCCGTGTCACTGCATTACTCCCCGCTCCGCCGCCCGCCAGCGCAAAAATCAGGCTCGGTGCATTTCGTTCGGAGCGGCTCTGCCCTCCCTTGGCGATGAGGCGACATGAGGCTGCACGAACGACTGTAACGCAGCTTCAATTTTTCGGCTTGCCGTCGTTAATCCTGGCCTGTTATCCAACGATTGAGTTTACTTTCGACAATTGTGCGTTGTGTTGCGAATCGTTCCCGTGAACGGGCGATTAATTTTTCCTTTCGGCCAACCCGATTTCCCAAGGGTTCGAGTGTCCGGCCACGAAACGGCGTTCGGTTTGTCCCGGACTCAAGCAGATTCACCAGCACTTCATATTGGTTGAGGTCAACAAACTGTTTTGTCTCGAACACGTTGCCAAATTCCTTTTTGAGCACTTCGGCATCGGTGCTGCCGACACGGAACGCGATGAGCGTGCCGACATTGCCAAACACGGCCTGACGCACGGGCAATGAAAGTTGGTCAATGTATTGATGGGACAGTGTCAGACAAAGACGGTATTTCCGGCTCTCGGCCAAAATCGCAGCGAAGGCTTCGGTGGAAAAATTCTGGAACTCGTCGATGAACAAGTAAAAATCCCGTCGCAATTCTTCGGGCTGTCTGGCTCTGGCCATCACTGCGAGTTGAAATTGTGTCGTGATTAGCGAACCAAGCAGATTCGCTTTGTCATGGCCGATCTGTCCTTTGGACAGGTTGGCGATAAAAAGGCGTCCATCGTCCATGGTGAACCGAAAGTTCACACTCTTTTTGATCTGGCCGAGAATGTTGCGAATGACGGGATTCAAAAGAAACTGGCCGAGTTTGTTTTGAATCGGTGCAATGGCCTCACGTTGAAAGCGCGGGTCATAAAGGGCGTCCCCATTCGCGATCCGTTGAGAGATGGAAAACTCGACAAAACGGCATTAGTGGAAAACTCAAACACTGTTCGCCAACTGGCGTATCGGTTATCCGGCACGGCCTTCGCCCAAAGCAGCGCGCGATTCACTATCACGCGGAGTGTGATTGCGGGCGGCGGCAGGACGTTGAGCACCAGCAGCCGCTTTCAATTGTCCAGCACCATCGGCCAGCCGGTTGCTGCCGTGCCCAGCAGCAGCCGCTTTTCCATCCAAGGGGGCTTTTGGATTTCGCCGTTCTTTGCGTTGCAGGTGCAGATGACAGGTCTGGGGACCCTGTCGCCGGATTACAGCAACGCGTTGCTGACCATCGGCCAGAACTACAGCATGACCGCCTCGCCTGGAACGGGTTTCATGTTCACCAACTGGACGGGGGGAACCGAACTGCCATTGGAGATTTTGACCAATGGGACGACGGTGCAGTTTCTCATGCAGCCCAACCTGACGTTGCAGGCGAATTTTGTGGACACGACCAGGCCGACGTTGAGCATCACCAATCTGGCGTCGGGTCAGCGGGTGAGCAACGCGGTGTTCACCGTCAAAGGGACGGCCAACGACAACTGGATGGTCAGCAACGTATGGTGTCAAATTGACGGCCTGGGCTGGAACGCGGCGACGAACATTAACCATTGGACCAACTGGGCAGCGGGCGTGACGCTCATTCCGGGCACAAACGTGGTGCAAGCCTATGCGGTGGACACCAGCGGCAACCTTTCCACCACCGACACGGTCAATTTCGACTTCGTGGTGACCAACCAGCTCCGGGTGAGCTTGACAGGGTTGGGGAGCATTTCCCCCAACTACAGCAACGCCTGGCTGGAAATCGGACGGAACTACAGCATGACGGCGACGCCGGCCAGCGGTTTTAACTTTACCAACTGGGTGGTTTCAACCAACGGAATCGGGGGAACCAAAACGAACGGCGCGACCGTGCTCTTCATGATGGCCTCGAACCTGACGTTGCAGGTGAACTTCGTGGACGTGACCAAGCCGACATTGACGATCACCGCGCCGACCTCCGGCCAGCACATGACCAATGCCCTGGCGACCGTGGTGGGAACGGCCAGCGACAACTGGGGGGTGACCGATGTATGGTATCAATTCAACACCAACCCTTGGAGCCTGGCGACCAGCACCAACGGCTGGACGAACTGGACGGTGACCTTGACGTTGGCGGCGGGGACAAACACGGTGAAGGCTTATGCAGTGGATTTTGGGGCAAACCTTTCAACGACCAACAACGTAAGTTTCGTGTCGAGCAATGCGTTCAAGCTGCTTCTGGTTTTTACGACGGTGCAACCACTGGCGACCAACGGCCTGAACTTTGTGCTAGAAATTTCGCCGGGGCTAAGCGGCCATGTCCAAGTTTCGACCGACCTCGTAGAGTGGGTGACGCTGACAAATTTTGTGGGGACCAATACCACCCTCAATTTCCGCGACTCGGCGGCGACGAATTTCAACACTAGGTTGTACCGGGCAGTGAGTCCGTAAGTGTCCGCCCGGCGAGGCGCGGCTTGAAAGCCGTGGATTTGGGTAAAAATCCCACGCCCAGAACTTTGACGACGGCGTTGTTCACAACTGCCGGCCGCTTGGAGCGGGGAATCAGTTACGCGAACCTGCCGGCCGACGTGCGCCGGCTCGGCGAGGACGCACACAATTTGGCCGAGACGATGCCGATGACATTGCCGCATTCATCTACAGTCGGCAAAAAGCTGATTCTTCAAGCCGTTTCGCTGACGCAGATTGAGCTGGTAAGCGCAGAAAATTCTTTGCATAAGGAGAATCTATGATAAAATCGCCACCGGTGGCATAAGTGCGTTTATGACCATTTAAAATCCCTAAAAGGAAGAACTATGAAAATCCACATTCAAAATCTGTTCGTTGCACTGGCTTTGCTGGCGCTTTCAACCCTCAACTCGCAACTCTCAACCGCCCGCGCCCAAGGGACGGCGTTCACGTATCAAGGCCAACTCCAGAACAACGGCAGCCCGGCCAGCGGCACCTACAACCTGACGTTCAACCTCTATACTAACAGCACCGGCGGCAGTGCGGTGGCCGGGCCGGTCACCAACAACGCCGTCAGCCTCACCAACGGCCTGTTCACGGTGCAAATTGATTTTGGCCCCGGCGTTTGGAACGGCCAGACCAACTGGCTGGGGATAGGCGTGGAAACCAACGGCGCCAGCCCATTCACCACGCTCGCGCCGCGCCAGCAATTGACGCCCACGCCCTACGCCATTTACGCGGAGGGTGTGGCGGCCTCCAACATCAGCGGCACTCTGCTCGACACCCAACTGCTCCACGATGCCGTCACGGTGAATCCCGGTCCGGGTTTTAGCGGGGGCGGCAAGGTGGCTTTGGGAAACACAATCATCCTGACCAACACCGGGGTGCTCTCGGTCACGGGCAACGCGGACATCACCGCCACGACGGTGGGCGGCGCGGTGACGCTGGGCGACACGGCCACCAGCGCTGACACGCCCAACCTCATCGTCAAACGCGACGGCAGCGGGAATTTTTCCGCTGGCAGCGTCACGCTGGACGGCAACTTGAATTTGCCGGCCACGACGGCCACCGCCGGCATAATTTATTCCGGAGGCGTCACATTGGTTCATGCCTACGGGTCGCTAAACTTCTTCGCCGGTCCGAATGCGGGGAATCTGACGATGAGCGGCTCCCAAAACACGGCCATTGGCGCTTATGCGCTTTATTCCAACACGCTCGGTTCCCAGAACACAGGCTACGGCTTTGAAGCACTTTATTCCAACATCGGCGATGCTGGGGGCGATGGCTGGTATAACACGGCCAACGGCTACCAAGCGCTTTACTCCAACACGCTCGGCTCCGAGAACACGGCCAATGGCTATGCGGCACTTTACTCCAACACGAACGGCTCCGACAACACAGCCAATGGGGTTATTGCGCTTTTCTCCAACACGAGCGGCTCCGACAACACGGCCGATGGCTATGGGGCGCTTTCCTTCAACACGACCGGCAACAACAACACGGCCGATGGCTATGGGGCGCTTTCCTTCAACACGACCGGCAACAACAACACGGCCAATGGCTATGGGGCGCTTAACTCCAACACGAATGGCTCCGGCAACACGGCCAACGGTTATAACGCGCTGGTGAACAACGCGAGCGGCTCCGACAACGTGGCCAATGGCAGGGCCGCGCTTTTCCACAACACGATCGGGTCCTGGAACACAGCCGACGGCGTTCAGGCGCTTAACGCCAACACGAACGGCACCGAGAACACGGCCGTTGGCTACCAGGCGATGTTTTCGAATACAGGCGATTCGGTTGAAGGCGGCTTTGCCAACACGGCCATTGGCTATCAGGCGCTTTATTCGAACGCGACCGGCTTCTACAACATCGCGCTGGGCAATCAGGCTGGCTATAACATCACCACCGGCATCAACAACATTGACATTTATGAC
>Ga0181538_10005655_pt1 | contig 11128 bp, 5 predicted proteins | sample PEATcosm2014_Bin_40_FD_119773 | JGI IMG/M metagenome (GOLD analysis project Ga0181538, IMG submission 119773) | Peatland microbial communities from MTU Mesocosm Facility, Houghton, MI, USA - PEATcosm2014_Bin23_30_metaG | ecosystem: Environmental > Terrestrial > Soil > Wetlands > Peat | place...
CCTGGTGGGCGAAGCTCGAGCCTTATGCTCTGGATTGGGAAGGCCAGGTCAACCGGTTGCAATCGCATGGGTTCGAAGCGGTGGGACTCGCCTGCGGCGGAAGCTGGCGCGCACCCGAACTGACGATCACCAATTTTCACGCTGAGCTTTACCAGCGGCAGCTTGAGGCCCACGCCGGCCTGAACGTGGCGACGCGCACGCTCGGCCTCACTCTATCTTCGGAGGTCGATCCACACAAGATTGCGCCCTTTATCGCCGAGTCGGCGCCGCGTTGGCTTGCACCCTATTCGTGGAACGAACCGCCCGAACTGAAGGGCAGTCTAACGCTCATCCTGCCAGCGTGGACCAATCGCCAGCCTGACTGGCGCGCCGAAGTTCTGCCCACGCTTCGGCTGGACGGCGAATTCAAGCTCGAGCACGGCGGCGCCTACCGAGACGTGGCTATTACGGCCGCCCGATCGCATATCCTCTGCTCGAATTTGGTCTGGCGGCTGCCTGATTTGAAGATCACGCGGCCTGAGGGGCGACTGGAAGCCGTACATGAAGCCGATGACCGCACCGGCGACTACTACTTCCTTCTGCACAGCACAATCGATGTGCGGGTCCTTCGCCCGTTGCTGGAGCCGGGGGAGCAAAAGGGGCTTGATTACTTCACCTTTACCGAGCCGCCGGCGCTGGATGCTGAGATCCGGGGTAACTGGCACGACCCGGAGCGGATTGGCATCAAGGGGACGGTTGCGCTGACGAATTTCACTTTCCGCGGCGAATCTGCCAGCGCTCTCCAAACTGCTCTCCAATATACCAATCGCTTTCTGCAATTCAGCAACCCTCGGCTCCAGCGCGGGGCTCAGCAGATGAGCGCGGATGGCCTTGGCGCCGACTTCCTCGCGCAGAAGATCTATGTCACGAATGGATTTAGCACAACCGAACCAATGGTGGTGGCGCGCGCCATCGGCGCGCATGTCGTCCGCGCGGTCGAACCTTACCAATTCAGGCAGCCCCCGGTGGCCCGCGTTCACGGCACCATTCCAATGCACGGAGAGGACGACGCCGACTTGCATTTTGACCTTGCTGGCGGCCCTTTTGACTGGTGGCACTTCCATGTGCCGGAGGTCAAAGGCCACGTGCATTGGCTGGGCCAGCAGTTGACCTTGACCAATGTGCAGGTCGGGTTTTATGGCGGTTTGGCCACTGGTTGGGCGCATTTTGACTTTCATCCGCGTGATCGGACCGATTATCGGTTCGCCGTGACCGCTACTGACGCCCTCTTGCACCCGCTGGCTGCCGATTTGTTCATCCAGACCAACCGGCTCGATGGCAAGTTGAGCGGCGCGCTGGTGATTACCAATGCCAACACCGCGGATATGCAGAGTTGGAATGGCCATGGAAACCTGAACTTGCGCGACGGGCTAATCTGGGACATCCCTATCTTCGGCATTTTCTCGGACGTGCTTAACGGGATGGTGCCCGGCTTGGGCAGCAGCCGGGCCAACGCCGGCACCTGCACCTTCTTCATAACCAATGGCGTTATCCGCTCCGATGATCTGGACATCCGCTCCACGGGAATGCGGCTGCAGTACCATGGCACGTTGGACTTTCAGGGCCGCGTTAACGCGCGGGTGGAGGCCGGGATCTTGCGTGACATGCCGTTCTTCGGTCAGGTCTTCAGCCTCGCCTTGTGGCCGGTGAGCAAGCTCTTCGAATATAAGGTCACGGGTTCCCTGGGCGACCCGAAGGCCGAGCCGGTTTGGCTGGTCTCGAAGGTCGCGCTCCTGCCGTTCCAGTTACCCTTCCATCCTATCCGTACGCTGAAAGGGCTGTTGCCGGAGGATCAAGGGTCCAGCCGCACGAACGCGCCTCCGGTCTATTCGCCTCAATAGAACTGAGGCGGCTCACACCTCGTCCGGCTGGAATGAATTCGACCCCAACACCGCCCCCACCGGCCTCGGATGCCTGGTTTGTTACCACTCATTGGTCGATCGTGCTTTCGGCGCGGGAGAAGGATTCGCCGCGCTCCACCGCTGCGCTCGAAACGCTCTGCCGCACGTACTGGTATCCGCTTTACGCCTATTTGCGTCGCCAAGGCCGGCCTCCCCACGATGCGCAAGACCTGACGCAGGGGTTCTTCGCCCGGCTCTTGCAGAAGGATTACCTCCAGGCGGCGGCGCGTGAGAAAGGCAAGTTCCGCACCTTTCTGCTGGTGGCACTCAAGCGCTTCCTGGCCAACGAATGGGACCGCGATCATGCGCTGAAGCGGGGCGGCTTTGCACAAGTGGTATCCATCGATCAGGAAGTCGCCGAGTCCCGCTTCGCCGCCGAGCCGTCGCACAACGTCCAACCTGACGTGCTTTTTGACCGGCATTGGGCCATGACGTTGCTGGAGCGGACCATGGCGCAGTTGCAGGAAGAGTACGTCGCCTCGGGCCGGGCGAAGCTGTTCGAATACCTTCAAAGCTGCCTTGCCCGGGAAGCGTCGGCTTTGCCCTATGCGGAGATCGCCGCCCGCCTGAACCTTACGGAGGCTGCCGTGAAGATGGCCGTTCACCGGCTGCGCAACCGCTACCGCGAGATCCTGCGCGCGGAAATCGCCCATACCGTCTCCTCCGTGGAAGAAGTCGAGGAAGAAATCCGCCTGCTATTTGCGAGCTTCGGCCCATGAGCCCAGTAAGGGGCACTTCCGGCTGCACGCGGTCCGTGGTTAATGCCTTTGCGAGCCCTTGGCGGCCAGATGATTATCATCCGGCCGCCCGCGATGCCCTCGCTCACCGCCCCCGTACCTCGTGCGGGCCTCGCCGGAGCCTCGCCGTAGTACCTCTTATCGGGGATAAGAGGTACTACGGGGAGGCTCCGGTGGGGCTCCGGAGGGGCTGCCGCCCGATCAGCAGGAATGGGCCGGGAGGGTGGCGGTGGATGAGTGGCCAGAGACTGGCTTTTTGGGGGAGCCAACCTGGGCTGGAGCGATCAACCGAGACTCCGGCAACCGGCCAAGGAGCAAGGCCGAGGCGCAGCCTGGCCGCTGATTCTACAGGTTGGCAACCTTTCCTCAGGGCCTGACAGCGGTGGTCGGGGCAGGAGACGTCGGGAAAGCGTCGGCAGGGGTTGGCTGCGATAGCCACACGGAGCCCAGCGCGGCTGCCGGCATTGACTATTCCCGAGTCGAGGGCCGGCCAGGCGCGCTGAGAACAACAGTTACGCAAATCCTGATTTGCGCCCCGCAGCCACAATTGGGCTAAATTCCTCTTGCTTTTGAGCCGACTGTCAGCTATATTAATTTTCCTGTGAGCTAGAATTAAGGTTAATTGCCACCACGAGCCGTTGACTGGCTTTCTTTTCAGCCACCGACCTGCGTGCGAAGAACAGCTCAATAAGCGGGCATGAATTGCCAGTTTCCAACCTGGCGGGGCTTGGGTGAATGGATTGGAACGTTTGCCCCACTGAGGTCCAGTATCTTTCTTCGGCGGTTTCCTGGCGATGAACTGCGGCTTCTCGAGTCAGGCTGGGGAATCCCCCCGGCAGAGGCGTATAACCAACCTGGTACCGGTCCGTCTGGAGTGTTGGACGGTAATAGTTTCTGGCCACATGCCCGTCGACGCCCAGTCGCCGGTAGTGAACACAGAGAGCAGAAAGGAAGAGGTTTATGAAAAAGGCATGGACACTCGTCGTTCTAATTGCGGCCCCCACGATGGCTTTTGCGCAGGGGACGGTTGGTTTTATCAACAACACGGCTGGGCTGGTGAGGCAGTGGACAAGCGTAATGGATAGCACTTTGATCTCTGTTCCCGTGGGCTTTGCTTACGTTGAACTTCTAGCGGCTCCGGCTGGCGCGGCCTTCACCCCGCTCAGCCCGCCGGGTGGTTTTGTCGCGAACTTCTCCTCCATAGCGGGCTTCTTGGCGGCAAACCCGGGCTGGTCGGACATCGCCACTACGGGGATACAACCGATAGCAGGGAGGTTCAACGGTGGCATTGTTAGCCTCCCGAACGTCGCTCCTGGTGCGGATGCGGAGTACTTCGTCATTGGCTGGACCGGGACTGCGACCACATTCGATGCGGCAATGCAGGTCCCCGGTACCTTCTTCGGCTCAAGCCCCCTGTTAATAACTCTTACGGGCAATCCTCTAACCACTCCTCCGGGACTCCCTGTCTCCCTGTCGGCCACGTTCACCGGGATTGCATTCGTCCCGTGGATGCAGGACACTGATTTCGGGGGGTTCACGGTACAGCCAACCAATCAGTCGGTGCTACTCGGTGCCACCGCGACATTTTGGGCGGGAGCTAACGCTTATCCCCAGCCGTATTACCAGTGGTACTTCAACGGAATGAGTATTCCGGGAGCCACCAGTAGCAGCCTTCAAATCTGGAATGCGCAGCTTACCAATGCGGGAACCTACTGGGTGGTGTTGAGCAATCCCGCCTGGAGTAATTGCCCTTGCGGGGGGAGTGTTCACGTTAGCGCGAGCGCCACACTCACGGTTCTGGAGCCGCCAATCATCACTCGTCCGCCACAAGACCAAACTGCTTATGCGGATTCCACTGTTGACTTCCGGGCGAGAGCAACCGGTTCTTCACCCTTGGCGTACCAATGGTCTTTCAATGGTGATGTGATCCCGGGTGCTGGTAGCACTCATCTGCAATTGACGAATGTGAGCGCGGCTCAAGCCGGCACGTACACGCTGGTGGTCACGAACGTCGCTGGCGCGGTTACGAGCGCGCCGGCGATGCTGAGCGTGATTCCGCCCGTCGAGCGGAGGATGGTTCCGGGTCTCGTGCTGCTGGGGCAGCCGGGGAGCCTTCTGAACCTGGAGAATGCCGATACCCTGGGCCTGTCCCCAAGCTGGGTGAACTTCGACGGCGTGACACTCACCAATTCTTCGCAATGGTATTTCGACCTTTCTACGCCGCTGCCGGCGCAGCGGTTTTATCGGGCTTCGCAGACCGGCGGATCCAGCGTCATACCGGCTCTTGACCTAAAAATGGTCCCCGCCCTCACCGTGACCGGCTCAGTCGGAAGCTCGGTGCGCGTGGATTATATGAACCAGTTCGGGCCAACCGACGCCTGGGTGGCGCTGGACACTGTGATGCTGACCAATGCTTCGCAGCTTTATTTCGATGTCTCCGCGCCGGGGCAACCGCCAAGGCTCTACCGTCTGGTTCAAGTTCCTTAGGCGCCAATCCTATTTGGACTCCGGGGCGCACTCACACCCTCACCGGCGGCGGGTCCTATTTCAGCGATCCTGGCTGGCGGAATTATTCTGCACGGTTTTACCCGCAGCGGGCCTGTTACCGCGAGATCCTGCGCGCGGAATTCGCCCAATTGGGGGCCGGAGGTTTTCCGGGACAATCATGGCGATGCAGCGTTACCTTTCGCGGGTCCTGCTTAATCATAGAGTGGAACGATATGGATAAGCCTGAGAATACATCTTCTGCGAAGCGCAAGTGCGTGGGGTGCGGCACCGAGCTTCCCGGCAATACACCGCCCGATCTGTGTCCGAAATGCCTCCTCAAACTCGCCATGGAGACCCAGCCGGTCCCGGGTGCCGGGGGCACGGTGACGCTGCCTGGGACGGGGACGAACTTCCGCGGCCTGCCTCAGCCAGGTGAGCAATTTGGCCATTACACCATCATCCGGGCGCTCGGCGCGGGTGGCATGGGCGCGGTCTATGAAGCCGACGACCTGGAGAGCGGACGCCGCGTTGCGCTCAAGGTCTTGAGTCACCGGCTCGATTCGCCTGACGCGCGCGAGCGCTTCTTCCGCGAGGGGCGCCTGGCCGCCTCGATCAACCACCCGAACAGCGTCTATATCTTCGGCACCGAGGAGGTCGGCGGCACGCCGGTCATCGCGATGGAACTGGTGCCGGGCGGCACCTTGCAGGAACGCGTGCGCGCCCGGGGGCCGTTGCCAATCGGCGAGGCCGTGGACTGCGTCTTGCAGATCGTCGAAGGGCTATCGGCGGCCCAGCGCATCGGCATCCTCCACCGGGACGTTAAGCCCTCGAATTGCTTCATAGGTGAAGGCGGTGGGGTGAAGATCGGCGACTTCGGTCTCTCGATATCCACCGCCGTCCGGACGGAACCCGCGCTCACCGCCACCGGCGCCTTCCTTGGGACACCCGCCTTCTGCTCGCCAGAACAGTTGCGCGGCGAGGAACTCAACGCCCGATCGGACATGTATTCAGTCGGCGCGACCCTGTTTTACCTGCTCACCGGGCGCACGCCTTTTGATGTGCCTAACATGGTGCAACTGCTGGCTATCGTTCTAGAACAGCGCGCGCCCTCACCCAGGAAGTTCCGTCCAGAGGTGCCGCAAGGGCTGGCCAAGGTGGTGCTGCGCTGTCTCGAGAAGCAGCCGGGCGAGAGGTTCAAGAACTACGCTGACCTGACTGCGGCGCTAACCCCCTACAGTTCGACGGCGCCCACCCCGGCGACCTTGAGTCTTCGTTTCCTGGCGGGCGTGGTGGATACGACGCTCCTGTGCGCGCTGGCGATGGTGATTAACCTCACGGCATTCGGCTCGCCGATGGCATTTCTAGAACAGGCCATGCAGCTTTCGCCAAAGGCGCTCGCTTGTGTGCTCGGATGGATTTGCGTGGCGACACTCTACTATGCGCTGTTCGAGGGTATGTGGGGCGCCGCAGCGGGCAAGGCCCTCTGCCGCTTGCGCGTGGTTGGGCAGGACCGGAATCCGCCCGGCGTCGGGCGAGCCTGGCTCCGCGCGCTGGTTTACGTCGTCCCGCCGATCGTACCGTACTGGGCGTCCTTTGGCATGAATCCAAAAGCTTTCATGGGCGCCCCGCAGTTGACCCAGACGCTCCTGGGGCTTTCCTGCTACGCGGTAATGGCGCTGTTGTTCGTCACCGCGCGCCGGCGCAACGGGTTCGCCTCCGTGCAGGATCTGCTTACCCGGACCAGGGTGATTGCCCAGGCCGCCGTCAGCTCGCGGCCCGTCCTGGCGGCGAGCGATTCGCCACCGCCATCCGTTGAGTCGGCCATTACCATCGGCCCCTACCACGTGCTGCAGGCGCTCACGGAGTCTGGCAGCGAGAAGTGGTTCCTGGCGTACGACTTGAAGCTCTTGCGCAAGGTTTGGATCCGCGTGGCCCCCCCGGGCACGGAGGCCGTTCCGGCCGGGTGGCGCATTCTGGGCAGAGTCGGTCGCCTGCGCTGGCTCACCGGGAAGCGTTCGCCCGAGGAAAACTGGGACGCATTCGAGGCGCTCACCGGACGGCCCTTGCCGGAGCTGATCGAACACCCGCAACCTTGGCGCGAAGTGCGTTTCTGGCTGCATGACTTGGCCACAGAAATCAGCGCTGCGGAGAAGGACGGCACCCTGCCTGCACTCGCCCTTGACCGTGTGTGGATCACGGGTGACGGCCGCGCCAAGCTGCTCGATTTCCCCGCACCCGGCGCTGGTGCGAAACCCGAAGTCCGAACTCCGATGGCCGAATCGAAGCTACCTCCGCCAGCTCAGACGGCGCAGGGTTTTCTGGCCGAAGTGGCCGTGGCAGCATTGGGAGGGGCTGGGGCGGCTAGCGCGAAGGCCCCGGGCGATGTGGCTGTGCCGCTGCCGCTGCACACGCGCGCGTTCCTGAAGGACCTGTCGCAGATGGCTGGCGCCGAGGCTGTGGCTGCGGCGCTCAAGCCGCTGCTGAGCCGGGTGGCAGCGGTGTCGCGCTTGCGCCGTGCTGCCCTGGTTGGCGGGTGTGTAGCTTTCCCCTTGCTGGCGTGCGGGTTAGGGGTGTTTGGCGTGACCTTTCTGCAAGAGATTACGCGCCGGAACCCGGGCCTGATGGACCTCAGCAGCGTGCTGCAAATGCGGACCTCGGCGCGGTTTTGGGGTGGCAAGCAAGTGCAGTTGCCCACCGATAGCCAGTACGCCGTCTTTATCGCCCACCATTACGCCGGCCTCATCACCAATACCGCCACCTGGTCGAGCCCATTCGTTTTGGCCATGATCAAAGGGGATGCGCGTAAGTTCGCGGAACAGAGCGTCGCCGAACACGCCGCGCCCAGCGCCGCCGAGATCACAGAGGCCGACGCCGCGGTGGGCAAGTTCGTGCCCAAGCAGCAGGTCTTTGCCGAGAAAGCGTCGGCCTCACTGCTGGTCATGGTGCTGGCCGCCGCGCTGCTGTTCTACGTTGGCCTGCCGGCCCTGATTGCGGCTATGCTGTTCCGCGGCGGGGTAGTATTGCTCATTGCCGGGGTGACCTATCTGAGGAAGGATGGCCTGCGCGCCTCCCGACTGCGTCTGTTCTGGCGGTCGTTGGTGGTGTGGAGTCCGTTGGTGCCGATGTTCGCTTTGTCAATTGTGGCGATGGCCAAGCATTTGAGCTGGCAACCCTGGCTGGGCCTGGCTTTGCTCTGCTTGTTGGCGGCAGTGTCGGTCGGCCTGCCTGAGCGCGGGTTGCAAGACCGCCTGGCCGGCACTTGGCCGGTGCCGCGTTGACTTCCCCACCCATAACAAAAGACAATATGACCGCATCTTGATGTATGAAAAGCGCCCTTACCTGGCTCCTGGCCGTAACCACACTCACGCTGGCAGTGGTCTGCGTGATGCAGACCCGCAAATTCGCCGGGCAGCAAGCCCAGCTCGCTGCCCTCCGCGCGGAGGCGGACGAAAAAGCACAGCAGATCGAGACACTGCAGGCTGCCCAGAAACTCTCCGAAAAGCAGCGCCACGAGCTGATGGGCCAAGCCGAGGAGTTGGCCGCTCAGCTCCAGGCCCGCCAGCTTGCCGAGACCAATGTCATCGCGCTGGCTCTCACCAACCCGCCGCCAGTGTCCGCAAGCGAGAAGCCGGACGAGGCGAAAGGCGGCTTGGGCAAGATGATCTCCAAGATGATGCAGGACCCGGACACCAGGAAATTCATCCGCGAGCAGCAGCGAATGATGATGGACCAGATGTATTCGCCGCTGATCAAGAAGATGGGCCTCACACCGGACGAAGCGACACAGTTCAAGACCATGCTGGCCGACAATGCAATGAAAGCGGCGGACTCGGCTTCCTCCATGCTCGGCGGCCTGGGCTCCAGCAACCAAACCCAGGCCGTCAGCGCCCTGACCACTTCACAGAAGAGCTTTGACGAGCAGGTCCAGGCCTTCCTCGGCGACGACCGCTACGCACAGTATAAGGATTACCAGGAGACCGTGTCCGAGCGCACGTTGCTCAACCAGTTCAAACAGCAAGCTGGCAGCGACTACAACTTGAATGACCAGCAGACGGAAGCGCTGCTGACCTTTATGAAAGAGGAGCAGAAGAACGTCGCCACCACCACCGGCTTGCCGCTGGGCCAAACCGATAACGACCCGGCCAAACTGCAATCCCTGTTTTCCGACGGCAAGGTGGATGAATTGCTCCAGGCGCAAGAGACCGTCGGCCAACGGGTCTATGATCGCGCCCGGACCATCCTCTCTCCCGACCAGTTGGACACGTTGGGCAGGTATCAGACCAACCGGATGCAGATGATGCGGATGGGCATGAATATGATGCGCACGATGTTCCAGCCCGACCAACCAGCCACCGATGCCGCGCCGCCGGGCCCGTAGGCCCACGAAGGACAGCGCCGGAATAGCTTGGGGCGGGCATGGGTAAAGCCAGACCAAAGCGTGGGTAACAAATGAAATCGCGCACGGCGTCTTGCGCTTTGGCTTGGCGCCACTAGACTTGGGCAGGTGAGCACAAGCGAGACAACCAGGACGCATCCTCTCGCTACGCCTTCGTCTGAGGTAGTTGAAGGCCGGCCGGTCTTTGTCACCACGCATTGGTCGGTGGTTTTGTCGGCGCGCAAGAAGGATTCGCCGCAATCGGCCGCCGCGCTGGAGACGCTATGCCGGACGTATTGGTATCCGCTTTATGCTTATGTGCGCCGGCAAGGACACAGCCCGCCCGACGCCCAGGACCTGACGCAGGAGTTCTTTGCCCGCCTGCTGCAAAAGGATTATCTGAAAGCGGCCGCACGAGAGAAGGGCCGCTTCCGCACGTTCCTCATCGTGGCGCTGAAGCGGTTCCTGTCGAATGAATGGGACCGGGTCCGCGCACAGAAGCGTGGCGGCGGCCAGCCTCTGCTCTCGCTGGATACGGACGTGGCCGAGGAGCGGTATCGGATCGAACCGGTCGAGGGCGCTACCGCGGACAGGATATTCGAGCGCCGCTGGGCGTTGACGTTGCTCGACCGCACCATGACCCGCTTGCGGGAGGAGTTCACCGCCGCGGGCAAAGCGGAGGAATTCAAGCGGCTGAAGGCTTGCTTGACGGCCGAGCGAGGGGACATTTCCTACGCCGAGATTGCCGGAGCGCTGGGTCAGAGCGAAGGCACCGTGCGCGTGATGGTGCACCGGCTGCGCAAGCGTTTCCGCGAGATCTTCCGTGAGGAAATCGCGCATACGGTGTCCAGCGCCGAGGAGATTGAGGAGGAAGTGAGGTATCTTATGGGGGTGTTGGCGGGGTGAGCCGTGAAACGTGATGCGTGAAACGTGATGCGTGATGGGGGGCAACGGGGCTTCCATTACTCCCGACTTTCCCATTGAATGTAACATTCCCCCCTGGGTTCTTAATTAGAGGGTGATGACTGAGAATGCGAACATAGGCCGGAAGTGCGAGCGGTGCGGGGCTCCACTGGCCGCCGACGCGCCGGAGGGCCTTTGCCCGCGCTGCCTGATGGCTCTGAACCTGGCGGCGCAAACCGAGGCGCCCGGAGCCGAGGTCGGGCCAGACGGCACGCAAGTGGTCCCCCCGCCGCCGCAACCCGCTCCCGCCTTGGAGGAGATTGCCCGCCAATTCCCGCAACTGGAAGTCCTGGAATGCCTGGGGCGCGGTGGCATGGGCGTGGTCTATAAGGCGCGCCAGCCGCGGCTCAATCGCTTCGTGGCGCTGAAGATCCTGGCCCGCGAGAAGGAGAAAGACCCGCGCTTCGCCGAGCGTTTCACGCGCGAGGCGCAGGCGTTGGCCCGGCTCAACCATCCCAACATCGTCACGGTCTATGACTTCGGCGAGACTAACGGCCTCTATTATTTGTTGATGGAGTTCGTGGACGGTATGAGCCTGAGGCAATTGCTCCAGACCCGTAAACTGGCGCCGGAGGAGGCGCTGGTGATCGTGCCGTCGATTTGCGAGGCGCTCCAATATGCGCACG
>Ga0181538_10005657_pt1 | contig 11126 bp, 9 predicted proteins | sample PEATcosm2014_Bin_40_FD_119773 | JGI IMG/M metagenome (GOLD analysis project Ga0181538, IMG submission 119773) | Peatland microbial communities from MTU Mesocosm Facility, Houghton, MI, USA - PEATcosm2014_Bin23_30_metaG | ecosystem: Environmental > Terrestrial > Soil > Wetlands > Peat | place...
ATTGCGAAACGGGACGCGCTTGAGCGCGGCCGCGGTCAGGCTGTCGAGCCGGCCCTCGCCTTCGGTGAGGCGGCCGAGCACGTCGTCGTGATGCACCATGGCCTCGCCGTCGGCGCTGATTTGTACGTCGACCTCGATGCCGTAGTCGCACGCGATCGCCGCGCGCACCGCGCCCGCGGTGTTTTCGATGAGGCCCAGCTCAGCGTCATGCAGCCCGCGATGGGCGAACGGCCGGGCGATCAGCCAATCGAGCGAGGTCCACACCGTTGTTCAGGAGACTTCGAACGTGCTTTCGACTTCGACGGCGGCGTTGGCCGGCAGCGCCGAGACGCCGACAGTGGAGCGCGCGTGGCGGCCCTTGTCGCCAAAAACCTCGACCATCAGATCGGAGGCGCCGTTCATCACTTTTGGGCCGTCGGTGAAGCCGGGCGCCGAATTGATGAAGCCGCCGAGACGCACCACTTGCTTGACCTTGTCGAGGTCGCCGAGCGCGGCTTTGACCTGGGTGATCAGGCTGATGGCGCAGGCCCGCGCCGCCTTCTGGCCGTCCTCGATCGAGACGCCGGCACCGAGCTGCCCGGTGGCGACGAGCTTGCCGTCGCCGCCAAAACAGAGCTGGCCGGAGACCGTGAGCAGGTTGCCGCTGCGCACATAGGCAACGTAATTGGCGATCGGCTTGGCCGGCTCCTTGAGCGTGATGCCAAGCGCGTTGAGCTTGCTCTCGACGGCACCGGCCATGGCGTCCTCCAAATGTTGGGTTTCGGCTGGCAAATTCAGGCGGCTTTCTTGACCGATCGGACGAAGCCGTGCAAGTCGGCCACGAGCGAAATCGCTTCAGATTGAAGCGATTTCGCTCTAGCATTTTGATGGAGCATGATCTTTTCGGAAAACCGGTGTCCACTTTTCCGGATCATGCTCTAAGCGGATCACGGTTGCGGCGGGCAGGGCAGGTCCCTATCTTCGCCGCAATCCGGGATCGAAAACAGACGCAAGGGGAATCGGCCAAGGGGTGGGCCGATACCGCTTAGAGGCCGTGCGAAAGGGTTCATCGCTGTGGATCATGCGTTCACGCCCCGGGGCACAGCCCTTGCCCTGATCCTGTTGGTGTTCGCCTCGGGCGCTTACGCGCAAGATGCTCCGATCGTGCTGGTGCCGCACCGGGCGGTCTACGATCTGTCGCTGGAAAAGACCCGCGGCAATTCGCAGGTCTCGGCTGTGCGCGGCCGCATCCTGTACGATTTCAGCGGCAACGCCTGCGAAGGCTATGCGCTGGAATTCCGCCAGGTCTCGGAGCTTGAGTCAGGTGAAGACAAGGACTCCACCAGCGACCTGCGCTCGACCACCTGGGAAGGCGCCGACGCCAAGAGTTTTAAATTCACCTCGCAGAATTTCATCAACGACAATCTGGTCGATACCGTCGACGGCCACGCCGAGCGCGGGCCCGACGAAACCGCGGTGGATCTGTCAAAGCCCGAGCACAAGACGCTTGATCTCGACGCCAAGGTGGTGTTCCCGACCGAGCACATGGTGAGGGTCATCGCGGCGGCGCGGGCCGGCAAGAGCATCCTCGACTTTCCGGTCTATGACGGCTCCGACACCGGCGACAAAGTGTTCGATACGCTCACCGTGATCGGCCGCAAGATCGCAGCCAACGAGCGCCAGCATGACGATGCCGCCGCCACGGACGGCAAGCTCGCAAAGATTCCGCGCTGGCCGGTCACGATCAGCTATTTCGACAAGACCAAGAAATCGGAAAACAACGAGCAGACACCGGCTTACGCCATCGGCTTCGAGCTTTACGAGAACGGCATTTCGCGCGCACTAGTGCTCGACTACAACGATTTCATGGTCAGCGGGAAGTTGAGCTCGCTGGAATTCAAAGAGCCGAAGCCGTGTCCGTGACGACGGGGCCGGGAGGCCCGCCCGGTCACGCCGCGAACTTCCGCTCCCCCGCCACCCACGTCTCGCTGACCTTGATGTCGGCGATCGCATCCGGGCTGACCTTGTAGGGATCGCTTTCCAAGATGGTGAAATCCGCTTCCTTGCCCTTTTCGAGCGAGCCGAGGCGGTCGCCCTGCCCGATCTGGCGGGCGGCGTCGATCGTCACGGCGCGGATCGCCTCGTCAAGCGACACGGCCTGGTCGGGGCCGACCACGGAATTGTCGATGATGCAGCGGCGCGTCACCGCCGTGCTGATGAGCGCGAGCGGTCCCGGCGGCGAGCAGGGCCCATCGGTGTGCAGCGTGAACGGCAAGCCGGCTTTGACGCAGGCCCCGGCGGGATCCATGAAGGCTGAGCGTTCGGGGCCGAAGATCTGGTCGCGATAGGCGGCGCCGTAGTAGCGCAGGTGGTTCATCAGGAAGCTCGGCTGCACATTGAGCTTCTTCATGCGCAGAATCTGGTCGGGGCGCGCCATCGTCGCGTGCTCGATGCGGTTGATGCCATAGTCGGTCGAGCCCGCGTAGGCCGCCTCCATCGCATCCAACGCGATGTCGATCGTGTAATCGCCGTTGCTGTGGACCAGGGTCGGCAGGCCGAAGGCCTTAACTTCGGCGACCATCTGTTTCATCTGGGTAGCGTTGAAGTTCGACGAACCCTTGGCGGTCGAGTTCAGATAGGGCTTGGTCTGCGCCCCGGTCTCGGTCTGGTTGGAGCCGTCGCCGATGATCTTTACGCCATAGAGCGAGAACAGGGATTCGGCGACGGTCGCGCCTTTCGGTCCGAGGCCGAGGCTGCGCCAGGGCGCCAGGCCCTTCATGTCGTCGAACATCACGCTCGCGCTGGTACGGCAGGCAAGCGTATTCGACAGCTTTGCGAACTGCTCGATCCAGTCCGAGCGGATCGTGCCCGGCTCGTGCAGCATCGTGTTGCCGACGGAACCCATGTGCTGAGAATAATGCGTGACCGCCTTGGCCGCGACCTGGGGCGTGATCTTGCCGAGGAAGTGGACCGCGAATTTGAGCATCGCGCTTTCCTCGTAAACCAGGCCGTTGAGCTTGCCGTCGGCGCCCCGGCCGAAATGACCGCCGCCCGGCAGATCGCCCACATCCTCGGAGATTCCCGCGATCTTAAGCGCTTCGCTGTTGACGCAGGCGTCGTGCCCGTTGGTGTACCAGACGAACATCGGTTGGTCGGTCGAAATCGCATCCAGTTCCGCCCGCGTGAAATCCCCGCCTTGCAGAAGATTGTCGTAATTGGAGCCGACGATCCATTGCCCCTTCGGCGCGCTCGCCGCGACCTCTTTCAGATGCGCCACGACTTTTTCGCGGGTCGGATATTTGGCGAAGCCGACGTCGTCCAGTAGCTCGAAGATCAGCGAGGCGAGGAGCGTGTGGCAGTGCGGATCGATGAGCCCTGGCAGCAGCGTGCGGCCGGCAAGATCGACGACCTTAGTGTCGCCGGTCTTGAGGCCCGACAGCGCGCTCTCGTCGCCAACCGCAAGCACTTTGCCGCCCTTGATCGCGAGCGCCGAGGCGACTGTCGCGCCCGGCAGCGGACGGATTGTCCCGCCGCGCAGAATGAGGTCGGCGCCTTCGTCCGCTGCGAAGGCGGGGGCGGCCCCGACGGCGCTCAGCGCGGAGGCCGCGCCGACCGAATAGGCCATGAATGCGCGTCGCGTGGGCATGCCCGCCGCCTTGCCGAGGAGGCCGGCCATGCCACCGGAATGGAACTCATGGCGAAGAAGGAGCTGGTTGAAACACCCTTGGCACATATTGAAGCCTCTCGAACCGAGCAGCGCGCGCTGCGACTGCCGTTGTGACCGATCCGAAGCGGCAAATCATTCCGTTAATCTACGTAGTATTTCGAACCGCTGTTTTCTTGGTTAGGAAGCGATAAACAAACATTGTCTCATTCGCGAATTTCGCGAAACTGATTATGGTGCGATATCTCGTCGAGGGTGAAACCGAAGGCGAGGTTGCTCGCCACCGCCGACGAGGCGATCGAATGAGCCTATTGCAATGCGGTGATTGACGCTGCCAAAGCGCCGCTACGGAAATGCCTGCTAACTCGGTTCCACATTGACTTGCCGCTCGACGACGACTGGGACCGTAAAAGAAAACGTCGAACCCTGGCTGACCTGCGACTCGACCCAGATCTTGCCGCCGTGCATTTCGATGATGCGCTTCGATATGGCGAGCCCCAGGCCGGTGCCGCCCTTCTTGCGCGTGATCGCATTGTCGGCCTGCTGGAACTCCTGAAACAGTTTGGCCTGATCGGCGGCAGAGATACCGGGGCCGGTGTCGCACACCGATAGATGGAATGACCCATCGTTCGCGGTGGCTCTGATCACCACTTCCCCAGCATCGGTAAACTTGATGGCGTTACCAACGAGATTGATGAGCACTTGCGTCAAACGCCGACCATCGCCATGACCGGCTGGCAGTTTGGGAGCCACCTCGACCTTGAACGCGAGCTTCTTGTCGGCCGCCAGCGGCTCGAGCGTGCTGCGGACTGTCTGGGCAATATCTTCAAGGGAATAATCGGTGAGTTCCAGCACGAGCTGCCCAGCCTCGATCTTCGACAAATCGAGCACGTCGTTGATCAGGCCGAGCAGGTGCCTGCCGTTAACTCTCGAGCCTATTGAGCACGCCCATCGTCTTTTCCGGCAGTTCGCCGTAGATGCCATCCGCCATCAGTTCGGTGTAGCCGAGAATGGCGTTGAGCGGCGTGCGCAACTCGTGGCTCATGTTGGCAAGGAACTGCGACTTGTGCTGGCTCGCGACTTCAAGCTGCCGGCTCTTGTCCTGGATCTCGTTGAGAAGCCGCACATTCTCGATGGCGATCACGGCTTGGTCGGCAAAGGTGTTAACCAGTTCGATCTGCTTGTCAGTAAAGGGCCTCACCTGTTTGCGACTCAGAAAAAGAACACCGATCGGTGCCCCTTCTCGCATCAACGGAACACCCAGTGCTGTGCGCAAACCCTGCGCTCTCTGAATGTCGAGTAACACGAAATCGGGGTCGGCACGGACATCGTGAATATGGACCGTCTGTCTCCCAAGCAATACACGCCCGGCCACCGAGCTACGCCCGGCTTTCAACGGCGCGGCTCGCATCGCTTCGATATAGTCCGGCGGAATCCCGTGGCTTGCGACGTGCTGGTAACCGGTATCTTTGGGCATGCGGATGGCCGCCATATCGGCCTCGCACAGCCGCGCCGCCGACTCCACCAACGTATCGAGCACGGTCCGCAAATCGAAGGTCGAGCGGCTGATGACCTTCAGAACGTCGGCGGTGGCGGTCTGCCGCTGCAACGATTGCCTCAGTTCATTGAGCAGCCGCGTGTTCTCGATGGCGATGACGGCTTGGGCTGCAAAGTTCTGCACCAGCGCAATCTGTTTGTCAGTGAAAGGGCGCACTTCCTGTCGAAAGATGCCGATGAAACCAATCAGCCCGTCATCCTTGAGCATTGGCACGACTAGTAGCGTCCGAATGCCGCCAAGTTCAACACCGGCAATCGCCAGGGGATCGCGATCCAGGTAGGCTTGATCGGTACTGTAGTCGGCGATGTGCACTGTCCGCCGGCGTTGTATGAGACGGCTGAAGGGATGAAGTGGACCGGGACGGTGGGCCTTGCTTTGCAAATATTCGAGGAATTGCGGCGGCGGAGGAAGGCCGAGCTTCGCGACAATCTCCACGGCGCCATTCTCGAGCCGGAACATGCCTCCGAAATTGGCCTCGCAGATGCGCGTCGCATTCTCCAACATGGCCTGGAACACCGGTTCCAGTTCGCCCGGTGAGCTTGAAATGACGCGCAGTACCTCGGAAGTCGCGGTTTGTTGCTCCAACGATTCCGAAAGCTCGCGCGTGCGCTGCTGCTCGGCCTTGAATAGTCGAACGTTCTCAATCGCGATTGCCGCCTGATCGGCGAAGGTCATCAGGAGATCGATGTGCTTTTGTTCGAACGGTCGCACGTCCGTGCGACGGACCAAAATGGTGCCTAAAGCGCGGCCTTCGCGGATCAATGGAACGGCAAGAATGCTGCGATGCCCAAACTTGATCGCAAGTTCTCGTCCAAGCGCAAACTCGTCGCCGGCGTTCTGCAGGTCTGCGATGTGAACCGGCCGCAGGTCGCAGATGGAGCGACCCATGACTGTGGAGCGATCCAGCTGCACTTCGCCGATGGGCCGTCCAAGGTCGCCGAACGTGCCGCCGACGCGCAACACATTATTCTCGGCGATAATGATATCGACAATTTGTGCCTCGCAGATGCGAGCGGCGTGTTCAGCCACCGAATCCAGCACCGGCTGCACGTCACTTGGCGAATTCGAAATGACGCGCAGGATTTCGCTGATGGCCGTTTGCTGCTCCAGTGCCTCGGAAAGATCGCCGGTGCGCTGGCGCAATTCATTGAGCAGCCGCGTGTTCTCGATAGCGATGACGGCCTGGGTGGCGAAGTTCTTCACTAGCGCGATTTGCCTCTCGCTAAAAAGGCGCACCTCTTTCCGATAGATGACAATCGCGCCGATCACCTCGCGATCCTTGAGCATCGGAACGGCCAGAAGAGTTCGCGCACCGAGAGTGTCGGCAGTGGCAAGCCGCAACGGGTCGCGTTCGGCAAAGGCTTTCTCGGCGGTGATATCGGCGATGTGAACAATCTCTTTCGTCGTGGCGAGACGGCCGAGGCCTGTGTTAGGGCCCCAACGGAGTGGTCCCTTGCTCCACTGCTCCTGGAGGTTCGGAGGCGCGCCACGCATCGCTTGGACTTGGTAAGTATCACCGTCGTAGAGCCACAAATTGCCGAATTGCGCTTCGCAAATCCGCATTGCGCTCGCGAGCATGGCCTCGAAAACGGGTTTCAAATCTCCCGGCGCTCTTGCAATTACATGCAGTATTTCGGAGATCGCTGCCTGCTCCTCCAACGCCTCATCCCGCTCACGTTTGAGCAGCGCAATCTCCATGTTGGCGTTGGGGATCGACGGCTTGCGACGCGTCCCGACCTTTGGCGCACCGGGACGGCTTGGCGTCGTCGCCTTCCGGCGTCGCGCTTTGATCGATTTGCCGCCTGCTCTGGAGCGCCGTCCCATTGCCTCCCCCGTGGCTCAGGACAAGGGATCGTTGCCGCTCAAACTAGCACAATGTGAGTGGCCGCGTGTGACTTCCAGCACAGGAGGTTGAGCGGGCGGCCGGCAATTGCGGCCGGCCCGCGCGCTTAAGAGTCCGCGCCTAAGGCTCCTCCGGCCCCTCGAACGCCAGCCCCCTGATCACCGCGTCGTCGCCGAATTTTGCGCGTACGCGATCCACCGCATGCTCGGCTTCCGCGGCGCGGCCGTCGACCAGGTCGGCGGGATCGGCCTGATCCGACGTGACCAGCGCGCTCGCGCCGACGCCGATCAGCCGGAAGCGCGTGCCGTCGGCCTCGCGCTTGAGCAGGTCGCGCGCGGCGGCGAAAATGCGACCGGCGAGCTGGGTCGGCGAGTCAAGCGAACGTGCGCGGGTGCGAATTTTGAAATCCGCGGTTTTTAGCTTCAACGTTACCGTCGCGCCGGCAAGCTCCTTGGCTTTCAGGCGCGCCGAGACCTCCTCGGTAAGACCCCAAAGGATTTTTTCCAGCGCACGGAAATCCGCCAGGTCGCGCTCGAATGTGGTTTCCGAGGACACGCTCTTGGTTTCGCGATCGGCGCTGACGCTGCGGTCGTCGAGGCCGCGGGCGAGCCGCGCTAGCCGCCGGCCTTCCTCGCCGTAGCGGCGCAACAGCTCGATCTCGCTGACCCGCTGCAGGTCTGCGATGCGGTGGAATCCGTCGCGGGCATAATGTGCCGCGCTCACCTTGCCGACGCCGAAGATGAAACTCACCGGTTTTGGCGCCAAGAACGCCGCGGCCTCGCTGCCGCCGAGCACGGCAAAGCCGCGCGGCTTGTCGAGATCGGAGGCGATCTTGGCGAGGAACTTGTTGCAAGCGAGCCCGATCGACACCGTGATGCGCAGTGTCTTCTCGACCTCCGTGGCAAACCGCGCCAGCGCCTTGGCCGGCCACATGCCGTGCAGCCGTTCGGTGCCGGACAGATCCAAAAACGCCTCGTCGATCGAGAGCGGCTCGACCAGCGGCGTCAAGTCGAGCATCATCGCCCGCACTTCGCGGCCGGCTTTGGAATATTTCTCCATATTGGGCCGCACCACTTTGGCATGCGGACATAGCCGCAGCGCCTCGTACATCGGCATCGCCGATCTGATGCCGTAGGTGCGCGCGACATAGCAGGCCGCGGCGACAACGCCGCGCCGGCCGCCGCCGACGATCACCGGCTCGGCGGCGAGCGAAGGATCGTCGCGCTTCTCGATCGTGGCGTAGAACGCGTCGCAATCGACATGCGCGATCGACAGCGTCGCCAGTTCGTCATGGCGCAACAGGCGCGGCGAGCCGCAGGCCGGACAGCGCGCGGCTAGCGGCGAAGCATCGGCAAGGCAGTCGCGACAGAAGCCAAGCGGCACGGCGCGTCCCTACGGTATGTCGCGTTCCCAGGTGCCGCCGAGCGCGACCCTCGCGCGCTTGACGTCGGCCGGATCGATAGCGGCCGAGTCGGCAAAGGCCAGCAGCAGGGACTCGTTAGTGAGCATATGCTCCAAGACGCCGGCGAGAAAGTCGGGCTCGTTCGCCGACTCACGTAGCCCATCGAGCGTCAACCCGGTCGCGCCCAAGAACCCGTTGAGCCGCTCCGGCTCTGCGGCGATGAAGGAAAGGGCATGAATCGCCAGCATTTCTGCGGCTTCCCGCGCGGCGGAGGAGGGCCTTTTCATCGGGTTCCATTTGCCTTTCCGTAAGAAATCGGGACTAGGTTGCCACCATGCGGCGGCGCATCTGTTTTGGAGATCCGTGCGCGCGCCGCCTTACAGAGTCGGCTGGGGGCAGCCAAAGGATCGGGGGATGGCCAAAACTGTCCTAATTGTGGAGGACAACGAGCTCAATATGAAGCTCTTCCACGATCTATTGGAGGCCCACGGCTACGCGACGGTCGGCACGCGCAACGGCATTGAGGCGCTCGATCTGGCGCGCAAGCACCGGCCCGACCTGATCCTGATGGACATCCAGCTGCCCGAAGTGTCCGGCCTCGAAGTCACCAAGTGGCTCAAGGACGATTCTGAGCTGCGCCGCATTCCCGTGGTCGCCGTCACGGCCTTTGCCATGAAGGGCGACGAGGAGCGCATCCGCGAAGGCGGCTGCGAGGCTTATCTCTCGAAGCCGATCTCGGTCGGCAAATTCATCGAGACCGTGCGTCACTTCCTGGGCAATCCGGAAGCAAAACCATGACCGCCCGCGTTCTTGTCGTCGACGATGTCCCGGCCAATGTGAAACTGCTTGAAGCGCGGCTGTCGGCGGAATATTTCGACGTCATCACCGCCATGAGCGGGCAGGAAGCGCTGGCGATCTGCGAGCGCGCCCAATGCGACCTCGTGCTGCTCGACGTCATGATGCCCGACATGGACGGCTTCGAAGTCTGCCGGCGGCTCAAGAGCAATTCCGCCACCCACCATATTCCGGTGGTGATGGTCACTGCGCTCGACCAGCCGTCCGACAAGGTGCGTGGGCTGGAAGCCGGCGCCGACGATTTCCTCACCAAGCCGATCCCCGAACTGGCGCTGACCGCGCGGGTGCGCTCGCTGGCGCGGCTCAAGATGGTGGTCGACGAGTTGCGCATGCGTGCGTTGACCTCGCGCGACATCGGCATCGAATCTCCCGAGCGCGAGGCGCTGGCCGATACCGGCCGCGGCGGCAGGGTGATGATCGTCGACGACCGCCCGGCGTCCTATGAGCGGGTCGCCGCGATGCTGAGCAAGGAGCAGGAGGTCGAGATCGAGACCGATCCGAACCATGCTCTGTTCCGCGCCGCCGACGGCAATTTCGACCTGCTGATCGTCTCGCTGAGTTTGGAAAATTTCGACGCGCTGCGGCTGTGCAGCCAGCTGCGCTCGCTCGAGCGCACGCGGAATATTCCCATTTTGGTGATCACCGAACCCGACAACAATGCGCGCATGGTGCGTGGGCTTGAAATCGGCGTGAACGATTTTCTGCTGCGGCCGATCGACATGAACGAATTGTTGGCGCGGGTGCGCAGCCAGGTGCGCAAGCGCCGTTACAGCGAGCGGCTGCGCGACAACGTGCAAATGTCGATCGAGATGGCGATCACCGACGCGCTCACCGGCCTGTTCAACCGCCGCTACATGGAGAGCCACCTCACCACGCTGGTCGAGCAGGCGGCGTCGCGCGGCAAGCCGCTCACCGTCATGGTCGTCGACATCGACTATTTCAAAGCGATCAACGACAGCCACGGCCACGATGCCGGCGACGACGTGCTGCGCGACTTTGCGCTACGCATAAAGCGCTCGATCCGCGGCATCGATCTCGCCTGCCGCTACGGCGGCGAGGAATTCGTCCTGGTGATGCCGGAAACCGACATGGCGGTGGCGGCCATGGTGGCCGAGCGGCTGCGCCGGCGCATCGCCGCCGAGCCGTTCGCCATCCAGCAGGGTTCGCGCGTCGTTCCGGTGACGATCTCGATCGGCATCGCCGCGTTACGCGGCAAAGACGACACCGCCGCCAGCGTCCTCAAGCGCGCCGACCAGGCGCTCTATCGCGCCAAGCGCGATGGCAGAAACCGCGTGGTGCCGGACGCGGCGTGAGCGAAAAAGCTTAAGCGGTAAGCACAATTTTTGTGGTTGACGGCAGTTTCCACGTCTTGGCGAATGTTTGGCGATTGATTTCGGCGGCCGTTCCGCTAGCCTTCAAACACGGCGACATTTGCCAGAAATAACGATCTTGAGAGCGCCAGGCGGGCCGCCGGGATCGTGCGACGTCTTTGATAACCCTACGGAATGCTCAGGTCCGCCGCATCTCCTGGGTCCGTGGGGTTCGGCCGGCGCGGGAGCGGTGCGAGTGGCCTCCTCATATCACCGCTTCCGCCCGGCCACCTTTGCCGTGAACTCATAAACCGAGGTCGATGGGCGATGTGGATCATTGTCCGCGTCGCGCCTGCGTTTCTTGCGGCAGAAGACTTCGGCGCCTGAGGCGACCAAAAGAAAAAGCCCCGAACGCTCGGGGCTTCAACTTGATGTCTTTCGGGAAGCCGCATTTTGGATGAGTAAGGCGGAGCCCGTGAAATACGCCTGTATTCAAAAACCCTGGTCGTTACCTA
>Ga0181538_10005661_pt1 | contig 11114 bp, 8 predicted proteins | sample PEATcosm2014_Bin_40_FD_119773 | JGI IMG/M metagenome (GOLD analysis project Ga0181538, IMG submission 119773) | Peatland microbial communities from MTU Mesocosm Facility, Houghton, MI, USA - PEATcosm2014_Bin23_30_metaG | ecosystem: Environmental > Terrestrial > Soil > Wetlands > Peat | place...
GACCGGTCGCCCGGGAGCCCTCCAACTGTTCAGTGTGCCACTCGCCGCGAATCCAACGCTCCCTGCTTTGCAGCACTCATCAGAAAAAGGGACCAGGAGGCCGGGGGGAGTGAAACACCAGCCGGAACCAGTGCCCGAACCGCCGGGGCTCTAGCTCGGGTGCGACGCTTCACGCAGGCCCACGGATCTCGGCGGAATATCCTCGATCAGAAATGGTAACCGGCCCCGCCAAGACCGTCGGGCGACGACGCAGATGAGCCGTCAGGTCGCTTCTGCTCCGACTGGTCAAACGTCGTTCGCCTGGCGAGACGGCGAGGTAGCGTCGGCGTGGGCGGGGCTCGCCGTTCTCGACCGGCGCCTTCGATACTTGCGCGCACGACGGTGTCCGGTGGTGGGCCGCGCTGTCCCCGGCTGGCATCGACGAGTGTTCAGAAGGTAAAGCCGTCTGGGCTCTTCAAGATGGCGCCATTCTCGGTCACTGCCAGGCAGCTGCTACTGGTCGGGCAGGCGAAGCCGAATACGAGTTGGTCGGAGCCGGTTGAGCGGCTTGTCCAGGTGGCGCCGCCGTCGTCGGTGACCAAGAAGCTGGCCGCCGCCGATTCGCCCGCCAAGCACTCATTGCTGGTCGCGCAGGTGATGCTGGCCAAGGCCTGTATGGCCGAGGCGCGCTTCTGCCAGGTAGCACCGCCGTTCGTGCTGGCCAGGATGGCGCCGGCCCCTTCCTGGGAGCCCACGGCCAGGCAGTCCCTGCTGGTCGGGCAGGCGACGCCGTACAGCGCGGTGTAGCTGCCGGTTCCCGACGAGCGCCTTATCCAACTGGCGGCGCCGTTCGTGCTGGCCAGGATGGCGGCTCCGCCGATGGCCCCGCCCCCCACGGCCAGGCAGTCCCTGCTGGTCGGGCAGGCGATGCCGTACAGCGCGGTGTAGCTGCCCGTTCCCGACGAGCGCTTTGTCCAGCTGGCGCCGCCGTTCGTGCTGACCAGGATGGTGGCGGGTTGGGTGTGCTCCACTTCGTCTCCGTTGCCAACCCAGACGTCCGGTCCGTTGCCGCCCACGGCCAGGCAGTCTCTGCTAGTCGGGCAAGCGATGCCCTTAAGCACGTTGTAAGTGCCGGAGGGGCGAACCAGCCAGGAGACACCGCCGGTAACGCTGGCCACGATATTGCCGGCCTCGCCCACGGCCAAACAGGCCCTGCTGGTGGGGCAGTCAATGGCGTCCAAGCTGGCGTCGATGAGTATCCGGCAAACATAAGGCGGCTTACTACCTGGCGGCGGTTCGAAATCGCTCGGGCAGGGGTAGACGGGCCCTTCGCCCCGCTCTACTACGCTGCGCCGGATGTGCCAGCTGACGCCGCCGTCCGTACTGGCCAGGATGATCCCCCCCACGCCGACGCTCAGACATTCTCTGCGGGTGGGGCAAGTGATGGCCGTCAATCCGCTGGTGGCGCCTTGCGCGGCGCGGACGACCCGCCAGGACCCGGTGCTTACGGAGCTGGGCTCCCCAAGCACGGGTGCAGAAGGAGCAGCGGCTTGCGCACTGGCCCCGCCGAGGAGGAGCAAGCACGGCAGCAATGCAGTGAGGAGGAGCGGTCGCCAGGCGCCCGGTGGTTGCCATCGCCACGTGGATGGGCTGAAGCCACCGTCCTTCATGTTCCTCTTCCTCCGTCCCTTCTGGTGTGGAGGCTCCGCGTTCCGGCGAAGAGCATAGGCAGCAGCGCGACCAGGGTCCAAAGCCTTCCAGAGGTCGCGCTGTCGCTCCTGGCGGGGAGGTTGGGGGTGACGGCGTTCCAGCCAGTGCTGTCGTGGCGGACGTAGGTGTCGTAGGGGGGTGGGCCAATGAAGACGAAGCTGCTGAACCAACTGACCCACGACTTGGTCGTTGTGCCCTTCCGGTCGGAGCGGATGCAGGAGGCGAGACCGGGCTCGATCTGCTCGTCATCGTGTCCCCGCCTCGATGGTGATCAGGCCGTAGTTGAAAGCGGCGTTGCGGACCCGACCTCAAGACCGTCGGGGAAACCGAGACGGCGCGGATCCGGTTCTTCAGGGCCGTGGGTGGCGGACGAGATGCAACCGCCAGCGGGAAGTTCGCGGGCGCGGCGCGTGGATGGATCGGGAAGCCAGACTGAAGGGACGAGATCACAACGCGAGAGCTCGGCTAGAACCCAGTCGTCGATCCATCCGTCTTGCCTGCCAGCGGGGCAAGGCCTTTGCCTTTGGCGGCGTGCGCGATCTCGACCTGCCAGCTGGTCAGCTCGTGGGTGTCGTGAACGAGGCGGGCTCCGTTCATCGATTCGATGACTGCTACCACCTGTTGGCCTCCTGGAAGAGGGGCCACCTTGCGCACGAGGCCGCGCAGCCCGTCCAGATCCGGGGGGACGCTCATTGTCGACACCGTCGAGCCGTCCTCCGCCAACAGGTGCACCTCCAAGGACTTCGCGACAGATCTACCCAGCGCGCAACACTGGTCATTGCCTCCCTTGGTGATGGGGTGATCGGTGACAAACGCTGTCACCGAGGGAGACCCCCCTTCATGGCATCGTCTCCGGTCCTCGGTCAGGACGGTCGGGTAGCGGCGCGGCTCGAGGGTACTGAGATCCACCCGAGATCGGAGAAACCGGTACCAGGTCTGGGTGTCAAAGTCGAGCAGCTTGCAGGTCTCGAAAATCTCGTGGACGCTGGACCAGCGAAGCCGGTTCTCGACGATGGCGGCGCTGAAGCCCGTCGCTTTGAGATCCGCGTACGCCTCCTTCAAGCGATAAAGGGGGATGCGCGTGTCGATGTGGTGTGGTGTGTGCACCGAGATGTTGTGGGTCAAGGCTTCGTAAATAGGGCCACCGCGGACCACGGTGCTGTACGCCACTTGCGCCACGGTGGCATTCCAGCGCTGGCGGTCATTGAAGAAGGGCCTGCGCGGACGAGTGGGGTGGAGATAGATGATCAGGGCTATCGCGTAGTTGAAGACGACCCACGACACCACGATGGCAGCGACCGTGGCCGTCCACCCCCCACCGATTATCCAGGCGAGCGCCCCCTCCGATCGCGAACACGGTCGTGATCAACTTCTAGATCCCAAAGTGATACCTGTCGCGGAGGTTCTTGTCACCGTGGAAACGAACCATGCCTGCCCACCAGACCCGCAGGACGTAATGAAGGCCACACCCGGGCAGGGAGCGTTCGATGCGGTGTACGGGCCGAGCCGGACGTGACGCCGTGGAGTATTCGCCGGGTGTCCACGGCCGCCACATCCAATCGACCGTGCTGAGAGACGGGAAGCCGTGGTGCACCCTGTTGTGCCCGTACCACCACAGCCCGTACATCTGCATCGAGGGCAGCAGGGCGACCGTACCGAGGACCTCGGGCCTGCGAGTCAGGTCGAAAAGCGCGCCGTGGCCGGCGTCGTGTGCCCAGACGAAAAGTGAGGCGCTCATGACGCGGCGAAAACGCCGAATATGAGCCTGATGATTAGCGGGTGCACGAGCAGCGCCCCGCAGATGAAAGCCATGTAGAGCGCGCATCGAGAGCCAGCCAGCCGTAGGCGAGTCTGGCGGAACGTTGATGGACAATCGGGGAGAATGCCGCCCGGAGAGTTCCGAGCCTCACCTGCCAAGTTGAGGATCGGGAGCCTCCACGCGGACGCCTACGCCCAAAGGAGCCGCTCCGACTGCGACCATTGCTGGGCGGTACTAGCTCAGGCCCATCCAGGTTGTGAGCAACGAGCCCATGAGAACGGGCTTGCCACGAGAGGCTGCGACGTGCTGTGCGAGGGCCATGCGGGGATGGCGCCGACCCGCCCGACACCGCCTTCGACGCCGTGTCTTTCGGGCCGTGCCAAGATGGGATCGTGACCAGGAGAACCACCCCATGAGCCTCCACGACGGGCTCAAGTGGGAGGTGCTCGGCACCGCGCAGCGCTCCGGGCTGTCGGCGACGAGGTCACTAACGGAGAACCGCGATTCCTCGACAGCGACGAGGACGCCCGGCAGGTTTCGCCGCTCCGGGGTGGCGGCGTGCTCTGGAGGTTCCAGTGAGCTGGTTTGAATGCGTACCCAACTTCTCCGAGGGCCGAGACGAGGCGAAGATCGCCACCGTCGTGGCCGAGGCGCAGGGCATACCGGGGGTGACGCTGCTGGACGTCGAACAGAACGCGGACCACAACCGCTGCGTGGTCACCCTCGTTGGCGAGGGGCCGCCGCTCGTGGAGGCGGTGTTGCGGATGATGCGAGTCGCCACGACGCTGATTGATCTCACGAGCCACCGGGGCGAGCATCCGCGGATGGGCGCCACTGACGTGGTCCCCTTCGTACCGCTTGGCGAAGCCACGACCGAGGAGGCGATTGACCTCGCCGTCAGGCTCGGCACCCGGGTCTGGGAGGAGCTGCACATCCCGGTGTACCTCTACGGGCAGGCCGCCCGGGTGGCGGAGCGCCAGGATCTGGCGAAGGTACGCGCCGGACAGTTCGAAGCCATCCGCGACGCCATCGGGACTGACCCCGCCCGCCACCCGGACATCGGCGAGCCGCGTGTGCATCCGACCGCGGGTGTAGTGGCGATCGGCGCCCGGCCGGTGCTCATCGCGTACAACGCCTACCTCACAACTGCCGACGTCGCGGTCGCAAAGCGCGTCGCCCACGCCGTTCGGGGCCGCGACGGCGGCTTGGCTGAGGTCAAGGCGCTGGGCTTCGAGATCCATGAGCGCCAGCGGGCGCAGGTCTCCATGAACCTGACCGACTATCGACGTACTCCGATCCACCGCGCCGTGGAGGCCGTGAGGCGCGAGGCTGCTCGCTTCGGGGTGGGAGTGGAGGAGACCGAAGTCGTTGGTCTCGTGCCCGAGGACGCCCTGTTCGACGCGGCTGAGTACTACTTGCAGCTCAACAGCTTCGACCGGAGCACCGTCCTCGAGCGAAAGGTGCGGGGCGTGCAGTCGTCGGGGGGGTCCTTTGCCGATTTCACTGCCCGGCTCGCCGCGCGCACCCCGACCCCGGGAGGCGGGAGCGCGGCCGCCGCCGCCGCCGCAATGGGAGCTGCTCTCGGCGAGATGGTGGCCGCGTACTCGGTGGGCAAGGACGACGCGAGCTTGGACGACATCCGGGAACGGTTCGCTACCGCCCGGGGCCGCTTCATCGGCTTGGCAGAAAAGGACGCGCAGGCCTACGCCGACGCCGTGACGGCGCGCCGGGCGACCAAGGCCGAGCCCGGGCCGGCGGCGGAACAGGCCTGGACGGCTGCCATCCGGCACGCCGCGGATGTGCCGCTCGACACGGCGCGTCTCGCCTGGAGCTGTGCCGGGGAGCTCCGGCAACTGGCCGACCGGGTGCGGCCGATGATGAAGAGCGACTGGACCACCGCGCTCGCCCTCTTGAACGCGGCGCGGGAGGGCGCGATTGCAAACGTGGCGATAAACGCCAAGGACCTGCGCGAACGCGGGGCCGACATAACCGACCTCGAGGCCGCGATCCACCAACTCGCCTAGGCGGACCGATGGGGTGAAAGCTCGGCACTGCAGCCCGAGTTGGGGTTGAACAGCGGCTAGGCATTCAATGGATTTCCGACCGAGACTTCCTGCGTTTGCTTGTGCTCGCGCCCTCGATCTGTTACAACGAGCCCGGCAAGCGTAAATTCGTTGCAATCACTTATATAGCGGCGAAGGTTCCTGGTCCCCGAGCAGAGGCGAGGTGCAGGGGAAGCGCAGGGCCTTTGACCCTTCGCCGGGTGTGGGCACGCGGGCGAATAGCTGCTTGTCACCCCGTGTCTATCCGCGTCTCGACGACAGGAGGCGGTGTGTGATGAGCACGCAGGAGTCCTACACCAGTAGTTTGCAGATCGAGCGACGCTCGATTGACTACATTCCCGCCTCGGAGCGGCACGGCACGCCCAACCGGCTTTTCTTCATCTGGTTCGGGGCCAACATGCAGGTGACGGCGGCCGCAACCGGGGCCATCGCCGTCCTGATCGGGCTGTCGCTGCCCTGGGCGTTGCTCGCGTTGCTCATCGGAAACCTCTTCGGCGTGACGTTCATGGCCGCTCACTCCGCCCAAGGGCCAAAGCTCGGCATTCCCCAGATGATCCAGAGCCGGGCCCAGTTCGGCTTCTATGGCGCCATCGTGCCGCTCGTGCTCGTCCTTTTGATGTACGTCGGCTACTTCGCCGCTAGCGCCATCCTGGGCGGGGCGGCCCTGGCGGCGTGGTGGGGCATCAATGACAAGCTGGCGACTGTCATCGTCTCGGCGGTGTGCACGGTGCTCGCCATCTACGGCTATCGCATGATCCACCAGTACGAGCGGTGGGTCAGCCTGGTGAGCGGCCTGGGCTTTGTCTACCTCACGATCCGGCTTTTGACGCTGCACCACATCTCTTCGGTCTGGGTCTCCGGAAGCGTCCCCTACGGCACCTTCCTTCTGGCCATCACCCTCGCGGCCACCTGGCAGATCACCTACGCCCCCTATGTCGCCGACTACAGCCGCTACCTGCCCGAGGACACGAACATGGCGGCCACCTTCTGGTGGACGGCGTTGGGCTCGGTCATCGGTTCGTACTGGCTGATGGGTTTCGGCGCCGTCGGGCTGGCCGTCGCACCCAAGCTGTTCAACGGCGGGAGCGTGACCTTCTTCACGGGCCTGGGCAACAACCACACGGGCTGGCTGATCGCCCTCATCATCGTCGGGGGCATCGTGGCGGCCAACGTGCTGAACCTCTACGGGATGTTCATGTCCGCCACCACGACCATCACCGCCCTGCGCCGCATGCAGGTGCACCGGGGCGCGAGAACGATCTTCGTGGGCGTGGCGGCGGTGATCGGCACGGTGCTGGCGATCGCAGCCACCGCGAACTTCCTCACCAACTTCGAGAACTTCATCCTCTTTTTGGCGTACTTCCTGATCCCGTGGACGGCGATCAACCTGACCGACTTCTACTTCGTGCGCAAGGAGCAGTACGACATCGACTCGATCTTCACCCCGGACGGGATCTACGGGCGCATCGACTGGCGCACGATGATCGCCTACCTGGTCGCGATCGGAGTGGAGATCCCGTTCATGAACACGACCTTCTACGTCGGTCCGATGGTCTCGCACCTCGGGGGCGGGGACATCTCCTGGATCCTGGGCCTGATCGTGGCGAGCGGCCTCTACTACGTGTTGCACATCGGTGTGGACGTGATGCCCCCCGCGAAGGCGGCGGTCCCAGCGCCGGAGGGCGAACCTGGCCCCGACTGGAGCGTGACGAGATGACAAGCGGACCCCGCCCGGTACGCGCGCCGCACGGTAGCCAGCTCTCCTGTAAGGGCTGGCCGCAGGAAGCCGCGATGCGCATGCTGATGAACAACCTCGACCCCGACATCGCCGAGCACCCCGACGAGCTGATCGTCTACGGCGGCGGCGGCAAGGCGGCCCGCAGCTGGGCCGCCTACGACGCCATCATCGCCAGCCTCAAAGAGCTCGGGCCCGAGGAGACGCTGCTCGTCCAGTCCGGCAAGCCCGTGGGCGTGTTCCGGACCCACGCCTGGGCGCCGCGGGTCCTTATCGCGAACGCCAACCTCGTGCCGCAGTGGGCGACCTGGGAGGAGTTCCGCCGGCTCGACGCCCTGGGGCTGACCATGTTCGGCCAGATGACGGCCGGCTCGTGGATCTACATAGGGACCCAGGGAATCCTGCAGGGCACCTACGAGACCTTCGCCGCGGTCGCGGCCAAGCGCCACGGCGGCAGTCTCGCCGGCACGATCACCCTCACCGCCGGGCTCGGCGGGATGGGAGGCGCCCAGCCCATGGCCGTCACGATGAACGGCGGCGTCGTGCTGTGCGTCGAGGTCGACCCGTCCCGGATAGAGCGGCGCCTGGACACCGGCTATCTCGACGTCCTCGCCGACGGGGTCGACGACGCCCTCCGCCGGGCCATGGAGGCAAAACGCGGCCGTCAGGCTCTGTCGATCGGCATCCTGGCCAACGCGGCCGACGTCGTGCCGCATCTTTTGGAGGTCGGGGCGGAGATCGACGTCGTCACCGACCAGACCTCGGCCCATGACCCGCTCAGGTACGTGCCCCGGGGGGTGGGCGTGGACGAGATGGCGGACCTGCGGGCCAAGGACCCCGAAGGACTCACCAAGATGGCCCGGGAGTCGATGGCCCACCACGTGGAGGCGATGCTCGGCTTCCTCGACGGAGGCGCCGAGGTGTTCGACTACGGCAACTCGATCCGCGCCGAGGCGAAGACGGGTGGCTGCGTCCGCGCCTTCGACTTCCCCGGTTTCGTCCCCGCCTACGTCCGGCCGCTGTTCTGCCAGGGCAAGGGCCCGTTCCGCTGGGCCGCCCTGTCCGGCGATCCGCGCGACATCGCCGCTACGGACCAGGCGGTGCTCGCCGAGTTCCCGGAGAACGAGTCGCTGGGCCGGTGGATAAGGATGGCCGGCGAACGGGTGCCCTTCCAAGGGCTGCCGGCGCGGATCTGCTGGCTCGGCTACGGCGAGCGAGACCGGCTGGGCCTGCGCTTCAACGACATGGTCGCCCGGGGCACGCTCAGAGCGCCGATTGTCATCGGACGCGACCACCTCGACTGCGGGTCGGTCGCCTCGCCCTACCGAGAGACCGAGGCCATGTGCGACGGCTCGGACGCGATCGCCGACTGGCCGCTTTTGAACGCGATGCTCAACACGGCTTCGGGCGCCTCGTGGGTCTCGATCCACCACGGCGGCGGGGTCGGCATCGGCCGTTCCATCCACGCCGGGCAGGTGACCGTCGCCGACGGCACGGCGCTCGCCGCCGAGAAGCTCGAGCGGGTGCTGACCAACGACCCGGGCAGCGGTGTCATCCGTCATGTCGACGCGGGCTATGTCGAGGCGGAGCAGGTTGCTGAGGTGCACGGGCTGAAGGTTCCGATGCGCGATCACGGCGGGACGGCGGTGATATGAGCTCTCGGTCGGTTCGCAGGGCCGCTCGAGCGCTGTCCTCGCAGTTTTTCGCGACAGCATTAAGACCAGAGGGGCTTTGGCATGGCCCATGTTGTTCAATATATTGAACAACGAGTTCCAGCCGTGGTGGAGGGCAACACCAGTTGTCCTTTCTCAGCAACCACGTTGCCTCGCGACCTTCTGACGACGTGAAGAGCCACAGTTGTCAGTCGTATCCCGCCGAACGATGGCCACACGCTCTCAGCGACTACACTCTGAAGGTCGGAAGTCGCGAACAGGACGATTTTCCGCGCCAGTTCTAAATGTAGAACAGTCGTCGTAGGGCCTGGCGCAACTTGGCCGAGAAGAGGGCACGAGCCAGGAGGAGTCATGAGAGATGATGAAAGTGTCATCAGATCTGTGCCCGCCAGGTCAGCCGGGCGGGCGTTTGATGTGCTCGAGCTTCTCAGCGAGCGACCAAGTCCGACGTCAACAGGGGCAATCAGCCGGCACTCTGGGATACCTCGCTCGAGTCTTCACTACCTGTTGGTTCTTCTGCGGGATAGGCGGTACCTCACTTACAACCAAAAGAAGCGGGCATGGACATTGGGTCCACGAATCGGGGAACTATGCAGCGACTCTCCGCTTCTTACTCAAGGACTCGCGGTACTCAGGGCTTTCGAGTCGGCGCCAAACGGCTTGAGTATCCGTGAGATAGCTGCCGCGACTGACCTGCCTCGGCCGGTGGTCGTCAACATCACATCGATAATGACAAGTCACGGGCTGCTCAAGGCACAGGCGGATGGCACCTATTCCCCTGGACTCGAACTGGTGAGTCTCGCTTCCAGGGTTAGCTGGGCGGATCGGCTGCGCCGGTTGGCTAATCCACACTTGGTGCGGCTGCGCGACGCGAGCGGCGAAACGGCCAATCTCGTGGTTCTCGACGATGACCATGCCATCTACATCGACCAAGTCGAGAGTCGGTACTCGCTCCGCCACAGCGGATGGGTAGGACGGCACATCCCCCTCGAGGGTACGGCAACAGGCATGGCACTCACGGACGACACCAGGGCCCACGCGGTGACGGACAGCATCGAGACTGGCGTGACCGCAATAGTTTGCGGCGTGAAGGGGGCCAATTCGCCGGCGGCTGTTGGCATCACGGGCCCGACATGGAGGATCAACGAAGCTGGCGTTCGACGACTTTCCGTAATGGTCGAGGCCATTGCCAAAGAAACCGGGACTGATCTCACCGCAAACCTCTGAGAAGTCCTCGCGGCTCGTCGCGTCGGCTCGAACGTAGCGAGGGAATTCACAACGCCCTCCCTCAACTGGGAAAACGGCCTCTGGACTCCTGTCGAGCTGTGGACGACACGAGGACCGACAACATCGTCGACGAGAACGATCTGATGTCCTTCTCAAGAAAAGGGCGCGAGGTCACCGAAGAAAGGACGCGATTGACGCGCCGCCTTCCCGCAATCCGCGGCCATCTTTCCGAGGCCGGACCGCATCTGGCGCTGCGACGAGCCCGATTGGAATATTGGTGTCCCGTACCTTGCGCAAACCGGTGTACGGAACTGAGAATCGGCCGGCCAGCTTGAATGCGCTCCCCGTGAGGTCAGCACTGGTTCACCAGCTCGAACCAGAAGAAGCCATAGGGCGGCAGGGTTACGAAATACGGCGCCTTGCCGATCGGGCGGAACGGGACGCGACCGAGCAGCTCCAGGGGAGTCATGCCCTGCCAACGGTGGAGTTGAAGTTGGGCAGGCTGAACAAAGCGCGAGAGGTTGCTCACGCACACGACTACGTTGACAGCAGGGACGGGAGCGTCGCTGCGAAGTCCCCGTCCCGCGTCGGGACCAGCGCCAGAGTCGTAGCCCTCCGGAGCTCTGACGTAAGCCAGCACGGATGGGTTGTCCGTCGATACGACCTCCATGCTTCCCGTGCCGAACACCGGGTGCTGGCTGCGCACTTCCAGCATCCTGTGCATCCAGTGCAGCAGCGAGCTCGGGTTCCGAAGCTGGGCCTCGACATTGACTGCTTGGAACCCGTACACCGGGTCCATGAGCGGCGGTAGGTACAGCTGGGCGAAATCGGCCCGGGAAAACCCGCCGTTGCGGTCTGGCGTCCATTGCATCGGCGTGCGGACCCCGTCGCGATCACCCAGGTAGACATTGTCACCCATGCCGATCTCGTCGCCGTAGTAGAGGACCGGAGAGCCGGGAAGGCTGAAC